>Ga0308156_1000338_pt1 | contig 110201 bp, 123 predicted proteins | sample PhyAR2_FD_201041 | JGI IMG/M metagenome (GOLD analysis project Ga0308156, IMG submission 201041) | Phyllosphere microbial communities from UC Gill Tract Community Farm, Albany, California, United States - DLSL A.R2 | ecosystem: Host-associated > Plants > Phyllosphere > Unclassified | place... | reverse complement strand
CTTCAGCCTCGCGGAGAATACTGATGATCTGTTGGTCGGAAAAACGCTTCTTCATGGGGGTGTCCTCATGTGGCTTATGAAGACATTACTAACATCGGGGTGTACTAATCAACGGGGAGCAGGTCACAGTGAGTCATTTTTTATAAAAAACATTCCGTCATCACAACCTCTCTCAACTGATATTCAAAAGTGTCATATTCCTGCGCAGTTAGGCTTCGTGGAAAGCTCAGTACCTTCAGCGAATGCGGTTTGTATGCCACTTTATAGCTAGGATGGACATGAGTTATGTCATTAGAGACGTATCCTCTTCCCTTATAAAACGCCAACCGTTTAAAAGAAATACAGTCCTGTGGAATATCTATTTCCAAAATTACTTGCTTGAATTTCGCGTTGATGTGATCCATCGCTAGCCTCCCTATTCCCCGTCCCCGCAATGATTTATCCACGGCGAAATGTTCGATGTAAAACCATTCACCTATATGCCAGCCACCTAAGATACCTACATTTTCCCCTTCGTGATTTAGAATCCAGGCACAAAACGTATCTGCTTCATGCAGAATTCTCGTTCTCCCTTTCAGCGTTCTTTGCTCATAGTCCGGAAAAGAGTCACTGTAAACTTGATTAAAATAACGATTATTAACATCATTTCCATAATGCAGTGCGTTGAGGGAAATTTTTTCAATCATCAGTTCTTCACCGTGGTTATTTTTATTCATTATATAAATATCAGTTGACCTACACGCCATTATAATCTTCAGCAATGGTTTTGATAAGCTATTTTTGAAGGAATAACATACCGGCCATTGTACTGTTAAAACAATGGCTTAGTGAGTTATAGGGTATACATATTAAAGGGTATAAAGTAGGGCTGGGGATATTAAAACAATAGTGACGGCAAAGCCGCCACGCTTCCAATAAAGGGGTCTAATATATTAGTCGAATTTTTATACAAACATTCCATCCCAAGAGGTTGTAGATTTGTCTAACGGTATTTCCAGTTTGTCAAGGAAAAGCGCTGTCATCATATAGTGCCCAATTAATAAGGTGAGTTCTGCAAGTTGAGTATTGTTGTAAAATTGCTTGACCGCTTGAAAAGTATCATCCGTTACTCGTACAAGGGTCACGCATTCATCAACAAAATCTAGAATTGCAGATTCATTATCACTGATAATCCGACCAGACTGAATGAGTTCAATTACCAGCCAGCCAGCCAGCCAGCCAGCGTTTAGGGGTCCGCTTGGAAAACGGAAAATATCCTACGCTAAGCCTGTTTTTTGTACAGACTGTTATCTACTGAGCGTAATGAACGGTATTTCCCCTGTCCCAGCTTGAGGTTTGATCGCCAGACGTAATCCCCGCTCAGATTGATGTGTTCCCATCCCAGCGGGGACAGATGAGAAATCAGTTGCTCATTAATTGGAATCCCTTTTCGTCTGAGAGAATCGATGGCTCTTTCTATATATACCGTATTCCACAGTGAGATCGCCGCAGTCAGCAACGTCAAACCGCTGGCACGATAGCTCTGATTCTCCAGTCCACGATCTCTAATTTCACCCAGCCGGTGCATGAAGACCGCTCGTGCAAGGGCATTGCGGGCCTCACCTTTATTCAGCCCCGCCTGCACGCGTCGGCGCAGTGATGGATCGCGAAACCAGTCCAGCATAAACAGTGCCCGTTCAATGCGCCCGATTTCCCTCAATGCCTTTGCAAGGCCATTTTGTTTAGGATAACTGGCCAGTTTTTTCATCATCAGCGATGCGGTAACTGTCCCCTGTTTTATCGAGCTTGCGAGGCGAAGTACCTCATTCCAGTGCATCTCAATGTCTTTAAGATTCAGTGGGGTTGTGGATATCACAGACTGAAGCCCAGGATACTGCTCAGCCTTTCCATGAATAAAAAGCCGCTTGTCGTGAAGATCCCGGATCCTTGGTGCAAAAGCGAATCCGAGCAAATGCATCAGCGCGAAAACATGCTCCGTAAAACCAGCGGTATCAGTGTAATGCTCTGTAATTTCCAGATCACTGTCGTGATACAGCAGACCGTCAAGTACGTGGGTTGAGTCACGCACCCGACTGATCACTTTGGTGTGAAACGGGCTGTACTGGTCCGAAATATGCGTGTAAATCTGCACGCCTGGCTCCTGACCGTATTTCAGATTGACCTGACCGGCATAACGCCCGTGACTGCCCACCCGAAAGTTCTGCCCATCAGACGAAGATGTTGTGCCATCGCCCCAGAATGCAGACAAATACCGTTTTTTCTGGGCATTGACCAGCTCGGCCAGCGCGGCAGAATACGTTTCATCCCTGATGTACCATGCCTGAATTCCCTCGAGTGACGATTTTGTCGTTCCTGGACAGGATTCAGCCATTTTTGTCAGTCCCAGGTTGATACCATCGGCCAGGATGGTGGTCAGCAACAACTTCTTGTCTTTAGGTCTGACGTGGTTATTTTTGAGATGCGTAAAATGGCGGGTGAAACCGGTCCAGCTGTCCACTTCATCCAGCATTTCCGTAATTTTAGGGTGAGGCAGCATGCCGTAAACCAGATCGGCAAAAGGAGAGGCTCCCGGGGGAACACTGTTATCCAGCGGGGTAATTTTCACACCCTTACCGATAAAAGGGTTATCCAAATCTTGAGCCACGGTGTCATACATAGTTACGGTGTGTAGTAGTCAAGTGAACAACAGATTGTCATTGATCCCATGTTCACGTGCCAACTGGACAACGCAAGCTCCGGGCTGAACAGATTTCTCGACAAGTTCCAGCTCAAATTCAATGGTGTAGTAAGCGAAAGCTTTACGAGGTTGGGATGTTCCTGACATTGATAGAGTCCTCTTATCGTTAAAGGACTCTATCATCATGAAATTTTGCGAATTTCAACAGACAGCATAAGCCTGAAGCTTACGAACTCTCAGGCTAAAAAAATGTGGTTATGATAAAAAAGCCTAAAGCCGTCATGATCAGTGAGCCAATGACGTGAACAAATACGGAAGTCAAAGCCCATACATAGTTTCCCGCCTGGAGTAACGTGAATACTTCAACAGAAAATGTAGAGAAAGTACTCATTCCTCCACAAAAACCTGTGGTTATCATTAACTTCCAAAAAGGATCAAGGTGTGGTTGTCGTAAAAAGTACGCCAACGCAGCACCAATAATTAATCCGGCAACGAGGTTCACCACCAATGTACCTGGGGGTAGGTGTGGAAAAAGATTGTTAAAGCGTGCCGACAGTAACCAGCGGAGAGTACATCCAAAAGAACCGCCAATAATGACGGCAAAAAGCGATTTAATCATGTACTCCTCATATAACATTCTCATTATTCCAACCAATGTCAGGACGTTCTTTCATCTGACTGACATTGTTAATGTATATCCTTTCAAACGAGCGGGATAAGAAGAGGCCCTATTTATTTGACATTAACACTCTCGACAGTTGCTGAGCAGATGCCCCCACGACGAGTGACAGAATGACAACACCTACAGTGGGTAACGTTTTACCGATGAACAAGCAGCCCAGGAGTAACACGGCGTAGGTGACGACTATGCCAGTAAGCAAAGAAATAATAAAAACATGAGCTTTCATCATACCCCCTGAATAACCCCGGCGTTAAGCCGGAATTATTGACACAATAAGATTATTTAAAGGCAGACTTCCCTGCAAATTGCGCCGATGAGCCCAGCTCATCCTCAATTCTCATTAGCTGGTTGTATTTTTCAATACGCTCACCCCGGCATGGAGCCCCTGTTTTGAGATGGCCTGCGCGCATTGCTACTGTCATATCGGCGATAAAACTGTCCACTGTCTCACCACTGCGGTGTGAGATAAAGGTGCCCCAGTCGTTGTCATGACAGAGTTGAACCGCGTCAAAGGTTTCACTCAGGGAACCAATCTGGTTGAGTTTAATCAATGCGGCGTTGGCAAGGTTTTCATCTATCCCGCGCTGGATATATTTCACGTTGGTCACAAACAGGTCATCACCAACCAGTTCCACCTTATCCCCTAATGCATTGTGAAGAATTTTCCACCCAGCCCAGTCATCCTCAGCAAGACCGTCTTCAATCAGGGCAATTGGGAAGTTATTAACCAACGTCTGGTAGTAATTCGTCATCTCATGCGAGGACAGTTCGGCATTCTCTGTCCGAAGATGATATTTTCCGTCACGGTAAAACTCACTGGAAGCAGGGTCCATACAAATGACAATGTCTTCACCAGGCCGGTATCCTGCTTTTTCAATGGCCAGCACAATCAGCTCCAGAGGCTCGCGATTTGAAGAAACAGCCGGTGCAAAACCGCCTTCATCCCCTACGCCGGTCGATAATCCCTTCTCGAGAAGAACCTGACGAAGTGCCTGATACACTTCACTGCCCCAGCGCACGGCCTCTCTGAACGTCGGTGCACCGCAGGGGGCAATCATATACTCCTGAAAGTCTGCCCCTTGTCCGCGCGCATGGACACCCCCGTTAATGATGTTCATACAGGGCACCGGCAATAGATTTGCCCCAATTCCTCCCAGGTAACGGTACAAAGGCGTATGCGATAGCTGAGCCGCGAGCCTCGATACGGCAAGCGACACGCCCAGAATAGCATTTGCTCCAAGACGCGCTTTATTATCCGTCCCGTCGAGGGCGATCATGATATTGTCGATGCCGCGCTGGTCGCGTACATCGTGCCCTTTAAGACTGTCAAAAATTTCGGAGTTAACGCTTTCGATTGCGTTGAGTACGCCTTTCCCACCAAAGCGCGTTTTATCACCGTCGCGGCGCTCAATGGCCTCGCGAGAGCCGGTACTGGCTCCTGATGGGACTGATGCTCTTGCAGTAGTGCCACATTGGGCTGTGACATCGACCTCTATGGTTGGGTTACCCCGTGAATCCAGAATTTCGCGTGCAACAATTTTGTCAATAATAAAGCTCATATAAACCTCTAAAGTCAGTGAGTAGTAATATGCTTAATCAACACATCGACGGTCAGGTGGTTGATGAATTCAATGGAATGGGAGGAGAGCATCCCGAACAGCCTGTTTCTATGTCCCATAATCACCAAATCTACAGCTGAATCTTTGACGCAGGCCTCGACGTCCTTAAAGCGACTGATGGTTACGATTTCTTTCACATCCACGGGAAAACTAGCCGCTTCAACTAACCGGCTAAGCATCGCTTTGGCCGCAATAATTTCAGCTGACTGGCGATCCTTGGTTAATGAGTCAGAGGCAATGTCTAACTCCCGATAATCTGAAGATAGGTGTCCAAGGGTGATCACCGTCCCTTGTTCGTGGAACCCCTTTGCAACCCCCTGCAGCAGGAGTTGTCCATCGGTTTCATCGCTGAGCAATATCAGAGCATGTTTATAGATTGGCATTAATTACCTCGACGAGGTTGAGAGGGCGCCCGTCAGCCACGGGAGTATGTCTTTTTTCCTACTGATAACGCCTGGAAGAGAAAGACATGTGAGATCGAGCGCATTATTTTCTGAAAAATATAGCGTTGAGTTTTTCTGAAAAATGTCCGTGACGGCCAACATAGCCATGTCCAAATGGCAGGACTGGCACTCTTTTGTTAACGCGATAAGCAGGTCAGGGAGCACTGCGTCTATTGCCGACATTCCTGCCACTTCAATTTGTGAAAGCAATATCGACTTAGCGTTAATCTGATAGCGCTTGGCGTCTTTCATAAGGAGTTGGTCGGGTGTCAGCACAGCAATGTTGGTTTTAGCGATGAGCAGCCCTTTCACAAAGGCGTCATAATTCAGTTGGCTTATGACGGATAACGCCTGCACGGCAGCCCTGTCGTGAGCGGTAGTGGTTGGGGAGGTGAGCGCCACAGTATCACTCAATATCGCACCCAACAGCAGTGTGGCCTGCGATGAGGAAATAGGCTGATGATACTCAAGGGTAAGGATTTGCCAGAGTATGGTGGCAGAGCAGCCGACAGCGCGTATCCAGACATCCGGAGGATTTTGTGTGATGACCGTACCTAACCGGTGATGGTCAATGATGCCCACAATATTACTGAAAGCTAAAGAGGGGGGGCCCTGCTCCAAATCCGTAAAGTCGACCAGCCAGACGTGTTTTCCACTCAGGTCTTCTTTGAGTAGGTGAGGGGCTTCCACGTTGGCCTGCTGCAGAATAAACGCCGTTTCAGGAGTGATGTCGCCAAGCCTGAATGGGGTGGCGTGCTTTCCGAGGCTTTTAAGCCAGTCCGCAGTAACAAGAGCGCTGCAGATGCTGTCGCTGTCGGGATTGAGGTGACCAAAAACACGGATCATAGCGTCTTCCTCTGACGGGACAGAAGAGCAGTAACAGACGACCAAAGATAGATTTTATTCATAAGAGTACCTGACATACGTGCCTAAGGGAAAAAGCAAAAATGTATATCAGGCGTCATCATCCGAACTGAGCAGTCCGGCGGTTGGGAAAGGTGGAACACCATCACCTTAACGATGAATATAGGTGAAAATCTACCACTGTGCAATGTGCAATCTATAAAATCTTAAGAAGAGTGAATGCCTTTTTATTGTCTCAATAGCGACCATCATTAACACAAAGCGGATGTTAACTGTGGTAAATAATGGCCATGAAACAATTCCCCCAATTTAAAAGATGGCCACTAAATCCGTGACAATCAAATCATGGTAACGCATAGCTAGAAAATCGATTTACCGAAAGAGATTATATCTGCCAGTATTATCTGGAAACGCTTGATTAGGCGTTACGTTTTTATCTTTCACACTTTCCAGGAAAAACATGACGATATTGAAATTTGGAATTCGGGGGCTAACCGCGACGCTGCTGCTGCTCAGCACTGTAGCAGGTGCTTCAGAAGTACGCTGGACGTTTGACGGAGACATTCATAATAATTCTCTGGCGGTTAGCCCCGATGAGAAAACTGCGGTGGCCTCCTACAGCGAGCGTTCTGACGTGGTGATTTATGACCTAGCTGCCGGAAAGGTCAGGAAGGTGCTGAAGGGGTACATCACGCCCCGCAACGCACTGTTTTCTCCTGACGGAAAAGCGTTTTATCTCTCGGACAGCAGCCTGGGCGTGGTAAAAAAAATCAGCTCAGGAGCGCTTGATACCACGGCTACCCTTCCTCTTGGCGCCGGTGCATTTGGCACTGCCATCAGCAGCGACGGGCAGCGCCTTTTCGTAAACAACGAGGCAGCGAGTACACTTTCCATATATGACCTCATTCACAGTCGCCCTGTTAAGGTGATTACCGGCTTTGCCGAGCCACGTCAGGGCATCAAATTAAGTCCCGATGGCAAAACCGTCTATGTCACCAATTTCAAGGGCGATAAAATAACTCTGGTTGATGCTTACAGTGGTGAAATCAGCGGGGAGATAGAGGGCTTCAACAAACTGCGCGCCATTTCGGTCACATCTGACGGGAACACGCTTTATGCTGCTAACAGCGGCAGCAATACCATCGCTGTGGTAGACACGCAAAAGCGCGTAATTATTTCAACCATTCCCGTGGGTAAAGACCCCTATGGCGCAGCGCTGTCGCCGGATAACCGGTACGTTTACAGCGGCAATTTGGGCGATAATAGCCTGTCGGTCATCGACACCGGGACAGGCAAAGTTGTCTCTACCGTAACCGGGCTGGATGCCCCTCGACAGGCTATAGTCTTCAGCAAAGACGGTTCCCGCGCGTGGGTACTGAATAAAGACCTCAGCATCGCTGTCGTTGACCTGAAGCAAAACCGCGTCACGGCAACGATTAAAAGTCCTCCGCAGACGTGACAGTGTTTACCGCTAATTCCGTCCCGGGCTCAGTTATGTTCAGGGACGGATACATTGGCATTACCACTTTTAAAGATTAATTATATAAAAACAATCTATTTATAAGATTTTTATTGCCGTGCTTATACTGTCTGTATCATTACAGGAGATTGAGACATGAGCGATAAAATATTCACCCTGCACAACGGCGCGCGACCGCTGAGCGAATTAAGCAGCCCGAAAGAGGCTATACGACAGTTCACGCCTAACTGGTTTGCCGCAACCATGGGTACCGGCATTCTGTCGCTGTCTCTGGCACAATTTCCGTAGCATGTACCAGGCCTGCACGTACTAGCCGAAGCTCTTTGGATGTTTAACATTCTGCTTTTCTGCATGTTTACCGTTATGTATGTGGCCCGCTGGGTCATCTACTTTGACGAGGCAAAACGCATTTTTGGCCATTCAACGGTATCCATGTTCTTTGGCACCATTCCGATGGGCATGGCTACCATCATTAACGGGCTGCTTGCCTTTGGTCTCCCGAGGTGGGGAGCGGAGGTCATTGTGGTTGCACACGCGCTGTGGTGGCTGGATGTTGCGATGTCGCTACTGTGCGGCGTGTGCATTCCCTACATGATGTTTACCCGCCAACAGCATAGCATCGATCAGATGACCGCCGTCTGGCTGCTGCCGGTGGTGGCTGCTGAGGTAGCTGCTGTCAGTGGCGGCCTGCTGGCTCCGCACATTGTTGATGCGCATTCTCAACTGAGCATCCTCATTACCAGCTACGTGCTATGGGCATATTCAGTTCCGGTAGCGTTAAGCATACTGGCCATCCTTCTATTGCGCATGGCGCTTCATAAATTACCACATGAAAGCATGGCAGCATCTAGCTGGCTCGCGCTGGGTCCGATTGGCACCGGTTCGTTGGGGATGCTAGTTATTGGCGGAGATGCGCCCGCGGTGTTTGCGGCGGCTGGCATGCCAGAGATTGGCCACATTGCGCAGGGCATCGGGTTCGTAGCCGGCATTCTCTTCTGGGGCTGTGGACTGTGGTGGGATGTTGCTGGCTATGTTAATAACCGTGCGCTACTTCCGTGATGGTATTCCTTTCAATTTGGGGTGGTGGGGCTTTACTTTCCCGTTGGGGGTGTACACCGTAGCTACGCTGAAACTCTCCACCCTGATTGACCTTACGTTCTTTAAAGTCTTTGGTGCGCTCCTGGTCATTATACTGGCCGCCATGTGGTTGCTGGTTGCGGTAAAAACAGTGCGCGGGGCCTGGAGCGGTAAGCTTTTTGTCTCCCCTTGTCTGGCAGGACAGAGCAAGAAGCCTTGAGCCGTTTATCCGACGCTTCACTGCTGAGCACTTCTCTGAGGCCGTCCTCAATGGGAGCCGCATTGGACACGGAAAACATCCTTGGCGTAGGATATTTTCCGTTTTCCAAGCTGACCCCGTTTAGAGCAAGAGGATAGTGTTTATAAGTTCATAGGCACTACGGCTTAAACTGCCTACACGAAGAATAATGAGCTCCCTGTCTTTATCATTTAAGCTTCCTGCAGGAAAAGATGCGCCCAAAGAAAGATAGCCAGATGCTGAGCAAGAAGTAGTGAGCAACCCATAGAGTATGATTTGCAGGAAAGCGGCTATACAGTTTTCTTTGTTCTTCATTAATTTTTGATAAAATTGGCATAGTGATGCGTGACATGATATTTACTCGATTCTTCAATAATATCAATTGGGCGGACTCATCCAGCAGAGAATTTATTGACTTTAATTGGAAGACTAATTACGATAAAACCTGAATCAGGTAGTAAGTGATGATTATTAATTTTTTCAATCTGACAATATGGATTAACACTACCTGCAAAATGATCTTCCCAAATTATAGATGGGTCACCTGTATTTAAATATTTTTCTTTGGTGGATATAAATGGCGTGTCCCAACTCCATCCATCTGTACCGACCACTTTTACACCATGATTAGTAAGGAACAGTGTAGCTTCACGACCCATGCCACACCAACTATTTAGGCCATTTTTAATGATTAGCACTCTCCTTGAAGAGAGAGTGCTATGAATGGATTAGAATGAATCAATAAGCAGTATTATATACTTATAAAATACCCGTACACATCTATATAACAGCCATCAGCGATAAGCTGCAACTGTGGAAGAAAATTCATTCATCGCTCTAACTGCATCAATTTTATCAGGTATCCCCATAGGGATACCATAATCCAATGTGTAACGATGAGGCGTTGCATAATAAGGAAGTGCATTCCCCCCCATGATTGTACCTAGTAAGCCATAGCCTTGATTATAAGAACTGCTCTCGCCAGCATGCTGCAATCCCATATTATGCCCAAGTTCATGCCGCATTACGGTTGTACCACAGTTAATTGATCCTGTAGCGACCATATTGAAGGAACTAGCCTTCACCCAAGCCAAACCACAACCATCCTCAGTACCTTCGTAATAAACACCATCAGCTTTCAGGCTATCTCTCCATCCTTGAACAATTGGATCGCTGCGTAAATCGCTGAGAGGATCCCCTAGGGTCTTCCAACTGTCTTTAGCTGTGATTTTATTTATTCCACGCATACGATAGCGGAAGTTAGCACCTGAATTTTCCAATGCTTCATTGGTAAGATTGAATGCTTCGATTAACCGGTTACGCATGACGCTTTCACCTAAACGGAACGCAGCTTTATCACTGTAAACCAGCAATAAATTTATAGTGATCGTTTCTTTTATCCATATGTGATTCTCATCAACTTTAAATGCGACTATTTCACCATTCGCGATACTATAACTCATATTATTAGCTAGTACTGTGACCCCCCATTCAGCAGAGCTTTGTACGACGATGCGTGTTCCTTCCTGTTGATTAGAAGGCAGCGTTAACATTGATTGCCAATTGCCATTGGAAAAATTAATAAAAGTTCGTGGCCGGTTTAACTCTGGGACATTACCACTAGGAATGTCTTTAGCTTGATAAACCGTGTGTGGATGCATCATTAACTGCCATTTTTTATTTTCGGCAATATAAAAGAAATCATATTGTTCATCCGTATGCAGTTTCATGACTCCAGGCAAGTTTACGTTTGATGAATCGATTGTCGTCGTAAAAGTGGCTGCTGATTTCAATGAAATCTTATCCCTATCACCTGCTGTTTCAGGGAGTTTTATCTTCTCAATCCAGTTCGCGTTTGAAAAATAAACCGTTGTTTTTTGCGAGGTTGGAGTGGGTAATTGTAGCTTAATGTCGCCTGCATTTAACATTCTGTTCGGTGCCGAGTCAACAACCCAGCCATTAAAACCTGATAAATACTTGAAGACATATTCATCATCGGTGATAACTTGCGTAGTGCTGGCATACAGCATATTGTCATTACTTACTTTTGAAAAATATGTAGCCCGGGAGCGGATAATGATGAATGCGCCGTCATTTGCTTTGACAGGCAATGTTATCTGTGGAGTCCAGTTGCCATCTTCCATTGAGTAAAAAGTAATAGAATCTGTACTTTCTGGAATAATTACTCCGACTTCATTGGGAGTCAAGTAGCTAACATCGGTGCCGCTAATTAACCACGCATTAAGACTAAGTGTGTATTGCAATTTATATTCACAACCACTCTTAATTGGTAGCGAATATAGCGGAATGTCCACACTCGTGACATCCAATTGTGCAGTGTAACCTGCTGATGAACGAATCACCACCTTGCTTTTATCCGATGGTTGAGTTGGTAACAAAATATTTTTAGTCCAGTTACCATCTGAAAGGGTAAAGACGACTTCATCGTATCCTGATGGCAGGTTTCCGCTGCCAAGTTGGTTAGGTGTTGTAATTAATGTATTGCTCATAGATATATCTCCAGATATAAATTTACTTTCAGATAAATGAGTTTTAATAACATCCCAGCACAGATTAGAACGCTTGACTGGGAAAATGATAATGGGGCAGGAAAATCATTCTTAACATTGGTTCATGTTTTGCTGTGAATCATACAACTTCTTTGAACTCTGGCTCTATGATGTTCCTAATCACGCTGTCGTGTAGCCGCATCCCAACCCACCTTCGAAAACCGAAGTGAGGAAAAAGTTTATACAGCGTACTGCCGAAGCGACTGAGCCAGTTCGGTCTTAAATTGCACGCAGTCAAATCGCAACGGGTTACGTGGCAGCTATGAGAACAGACCAGCAAGGAGAACGCTTGAAAACGTTGCTTTTTCCTGGTTTTACCTATTACGGGGGAAGAACTTGCAGAGGGGTAATGGCGGCTGAAGTTTACCAGCAGATAGGGGCCAAAACCGGGTAACAGGCGGGTCTACTCACCTCAAACTCCGTTTGCGACAAAAACGAATCTGGTTGAAACACATCCTTAACGTACAATAATTTTCGATATCCAAACGGTCCTCTTATGCCGTATTTTTCAAGCATGGAAATAGATATGGAAAATGAATTTAACTCGATGCTAATAGATGATCTTCCTCCGAGTTTTTTGATACCTCTCTCAGAGGTTGTGTCTTAGCTAAGACTGATGGGTGTTAGCATGCTAACTACTGTTGAAATAATAATATTTAGGAACATGAATGTTAACGTTATAATATTTTGTTTATGCTATTATGTTCATAAATAATTTTGCTGCGCAAAGATTGAATTTCAGAAACAAATAATTTTATGGTAGATATGAATTTCTTAAGGTTGAATTCGTCATTAATGCATGAATATGCAGCGGTGTTATTGTCTGCTTTTGTTAAAAAGTTCATTAAGGAAAATCTCCAAATAAAATTTTTTTATTTACTAAAATTCCTATTTTTAGCTATTATTACATGCGTTTTGGATGAATCTTACGAACTCAATAAGTAAATTTGGATAAAATTTACTATGCTTCCAAGTTATATACACCGGCATGTCGGATGCCTTCCATTGAGGAAGTAGTTGAACTATATTTCCACTGTTTAGGTGACCTATGGCTAACCATTCTGGCGTTAAAACTGCGATCCCAGATCCTTTCAACATTAAATTGAATTGTGATAATATGTCACTTGTTTGAAATTGTCTCCTTTTAGGTGTGTAGATAAATTCCTCATCCCCATTTTTTAATCTGAGAATGCCTTTGCCTTCATTATCCCAAAGCATAAATGTTTCATGGCTATATAATTCTTTTGGATGCGAAATAATCCCATGCTTCTCAATATATTCCTTACTGGCGCACATGATTAGTTCAATATTAGATAATTTCTCGCAAATTAAATGTTTATCTTCGACATTATTTAAGCGTATTGATAGATTATAATTCTTATTTTTAAAATTGTCATAGCATTTTATCGAATGCAAATAAAAAGATGTTTTTTTATGTGTGTTTTGAAAACTCGTGATCCAGTCGATTAGTAATCCATCACATAAAATAGCTGGGGCAGAAATGGTCAACTCCTCATCTAAATTATTTCTTCTCTCCATAAATTCATTAAGGAATGAATCAATTTCCTGGGTTAACTCTTTCATCCTCTCATAAGCCACCAAGCCAGCATGTGTAATTTCCAGGCTCCTCGTGCTACGATCTATTAATTTTATACCCAGAGCCTCTTCTAAAATACTCAGCGCTTTACTTGCTGTAGAAACCTCAATACATAATGCTTTCGCGGCCAAACTAATGCTCTGTAATTCAACAATTTTAAAAAATACTCTCCACTCTTTGAGTCTTCTGTTCGGGTTCTTTTTCATTTAATAAGCTCTCTTCCTAAAGTGTCCTTCAATTTTCAATTTCTACGTATGGCCTTCCATTATTTGATTTTATGTCCATAATGACATGATGTAAAATACTCTCAAATATAAAACAGGTATTTTAAGTCCAAGATTACTGATCTTACGTTATATCAATAAGATGTACACTACGTCATTACGGAAGAATTTTCATTGTGAAATATAATTTTATTTAAAATTAAAAAAACAATTATTGATTTTTTCTCAAGTTTGAGGATTAACTGTTGTATTGGAAATGTTGAAACTCTAAAGCATTTTATTTCTGGTTGTTATGCATAATTTTTATGTGAAACTAATTTTATATAAACTTATAGCATTAACCTGCATTTAACACGACTTGGTGATTGACAATGCAGGCAGTATTGGTGTTCTGAAAAGTCCCTGTGCTCTATGTTTTTTAAAAAAATAGTGACATTACGATATGCCTCCTGGAGGGAAGGAAGATCCTCTTTTTTATTTTTACAGGTTCTGACTTCTAGGCTCTTTTTAATATAATTAAGTGAACAAAAATCCAACACTGATGACTGGAAGGTTAAGTAAATAAGAATATCATCATTTCCATTAATTTCGGAAAATATTTTAAATAATTTTTTACGTTGATTTCGCATATATTCAACTCTTTTTAAAATCATAATAATGAACTCCAAAATTTAGGAATCTAATTAATCTATTCTCTTATGATATCTAATGGGTATATATATTCATATGGTTTGATATTATTTCAATGATATTATTTTTTCCACGGTACCATGAGGTGTAATTTTCTTGCTATATACGCAAATATGTATAAATGTTGATATATCTTCAAGGTAAAAATAAAAATTATCAAATATTGTTTGCATTTACAAAAAAATCATTAAATATATCTTTGCCGATCAAGCAGTATGTGCGAGCTTCGATAATTACATTGGGGTATATATTGATGGTTTTGATTCTTTGTTTCTCTTACTGGCGATAACGGGAGCGATATGACAATTATGGTTAATTTGAAAAGTGTTGACGGTACTGAATTTATCTTAAAGCGCGAAGATCTATATTTAATCATTAGTCATGGTGGTAAGACGAAGTTCTTCATAAAAGGTTATGGACGAGGCGTGATTTGCAACATTGATTTCTCAGATTTAAAGAAATTAATGAAAAAAAATGAAAGCATCAATGATGTTTTTGATTTATGGGAAATGAATTAACCATTTTTCTGCAATGACCATTAAATTAATTTCTTTATGCTATTAGTGAGCTGGTTTTAAGCTGGTTAGCACAGTGCATTAATAGCATTAGGATAATTTTTTAGTTTAATGGCGTGATTATATAATCCTTGATGCTTCATGTTATTTAAAGTCAACTTATACACTGCCAACAGATTTGCGAGAAAACTTATCCAGATTATCGGTGTAAGTCCATGCTAGATACAACCCGTGTGCTGCGTACCCAAGTGAGGAACAATTCTGATGATATTCAGACTTGTTCCTCCTAATCGTCATTATCCTACATCTGATATGCCGTAACCGTTAACGTCGCATTCCACGCCCCGGTCGCCGCTACCGGAAAAGTAAGCGTCTGTGGTTTTAGGGCGAGGATGTGCGCGGCTGCTGTGTAAAGTAGTTCCGACTCCAATGACGCTCTGGATGATGGAATATGATTTGCGCTGGAATTATTGCATGCGACACTTATTATACCTGAACTAGGATCAATGGTACCGTTGACTGCGGTCATCGCATATCGAACCGCCCCTGAAGTGTCTGCTACTAGCAATGCAGCGTTGAGTGCTGCAATGGCGCCGCTGGCTGCAGTGGGGCCCGTGTCACTGAATGTAGGCAGGGAAGCCCTAGTTTGGGTTTTCGTATAGTTACTGGCTGGGGATGCTGGACGCCCGACCCAACAGGAACCGCCTGAAGTAGAGGGGAGCGAAGTCGCGCCGGCGTAAAGGTAGCCATGCGCGACGGTTGTTCCGCTACCGTCCCAGTCAGTGGAGGCGTAACCGCGCACCTCGTCGGCACTAAGAACTAATGAGCCAGTGATTATTTGGCCGGACGAGTCGGTTCCAGTCGCGGGGATGGTCACCGTGGCAGGGTTCGCTGTCGTACTGAGCATTATAGGACCATCAGGAGATGTCAGGGTAGTGATATCGACGGTACCTGCAGATGACATTTTACCCGGCACGAAGCTAGGTAAATAGCCGGAAGCGGCAATAAACCACTGGCCGCTCAGTGGGTAGCTAACTTTACCCTGGACCGTGGTATCCGCCTGGCTTGGTTTAGCATCCAGACGTGCGCTCGGATAATCGTTCACCGTCCATCGCCACATCGGACTTTTAGCAGAGATGCTACCGGACAGGGTCACGTCCCCTACGCCGGTCGGTGGCTGTACTGCCTGCGCAGAGAAAGTTATAACGGCTAGTGCCAGTGCAGTAAGCGGGATTGTGCGTAAAATCTGTTTCATGTTTTGTACCCTTGATGTTTATCGGATTGCTTAGATGTACTGTACCTGTACGGTTATTACGCTCTGCCAGGAACTGACAGGGGTGTCCGATGGGAAGCTTAACGCGGCTGCATCAATAGTCGAAGCGTACCCACCGATGGTCGGTATCTTCACCCCAGTGCCGTCCGCCAGCGTATCCTCCGGCCAGCTGTTGGCTGTGTCGTAGCTCACGGAGGTAGCATTCACGGTGCTCAGCTGGGATTCCAATTTGGTCTTCGCATTTGTTAAGGCCAGGGAGGCATTGGTATCCGGTGCGGTTACACTGATACCGCTCAGCATTTTACCGCGAAGTGCTGCGTCACCTCCCTGCGACGCCTGCGCCAATAACAATACTGGTGAAAGCATCAGCTTCAGCGTTCCGTCCACTGGGGTGTTGCTGCCCTTGTTCCCAACCGCCTTGAGATTCAGCACAGTCTGGTTGTTGTCGCCAGCAGTTGGCATTACTGCTACGGAGTCTTGCATATAGGTCACTTGTGGATTTAACCCCGCCAGCGCCTGCCCTGGTATTGTGGCCGTCATATAGCCCTCCAAGAAACGATACGGCTGACGGTTTTGCAGCACATTCCAAGTTTTGGTGTTGTTGGCCACCTCACCGTCACCATCTTTTAGGTCGATACGGATAGTTTGTTGAGGCAGCGTCCATACCCATCTCGGCGAGCTTTCTGCAATGATGCCGCCAAACTTAATGTCTTGACCAATTGAACCCACTCCGGTCGCAGCCTGTGCCAGACTAACGGATAAGCCGCCCGCCAGCGCCAAGCTCAGTACTATTTGAGATAATTTCATGTTCAACTCCGATTAAAAGGTGGACATCATCACCGACAGTGATGATGTTTGTATTGACCGACAGGCTCTACTTCTGCGTAGTATCCGAGGTCGAGGTATTTCCGATAATGCGTATATCTGTCCGAACATCGCCGCGGTAGGACACCGGCAGTATAAAATTAATCGCACCTGCTGGGCGTACCCGTACCTGTCGACTAAGCTGGGGTAGAGTAAGTATTAGTCCCAAACTGTTTTCACTAACGGCTACTTCAACCGGCCGCCCAGCTACCTCGACCTGGAGGGGCAGCTGAAAGATACCGCGCTCACCTGCCGCCGCTGGTCCCGTTAGCGCAAGTGACTGCTGTATCCACGCGAGGCCATCGTGGCGACTTGTTCCACTAACCCCCTGCGCATGCTCAATTAGTATTGAGGTTAACGGTGGTTCATTTTCCTGCACGCTGTACTGATAGAGCGGTCTACCTGATAAGAACGGTTTAATCTCAATAATCTGACTACGCGTGACCACACTGCCGTTCACGATACCCAACGCCTCAGTATTCAACGTGTCTGACTGCACCGGTGCGGCCAAAGTCAACAGCCCCAAAATACCTAACGTACCCCAGGTACGTCTCGCTAATATCCTGCTCTCTGCTCGATGCTCTTTTACACTTTGTTTCATCACGGCCTCCTCTCATACTGCAGGCCGGTCTTATGACTTCGGCATGCCCTTAATTGGGTATTTACCTAAATGCCCCAAGTCATCCACTGACACCACTTGTGTCGCACTACTTCCAGTGGGAAGCGCCAAAACATCGCCTGGAGTAAACATTGCAAGTGTGGTGTGGGCTTTCTCATTCAGCACCAACGGTTTATCCTTCCCATCAAGTATCTCTGCAATCGCAAAGATGTATGGTGTGGTATTCTCAAGCGTGGTTCCTGACTTCGTAACCTTAAGTGTCATGCTACTCTCCGCACCCTTGCGGCCCTCCATCAGACTCGCAGGTCGATACAACAACTTCACCTTGGTTCGCAGAGCAATAGATAGGCCACCGTCTTTATTCGCCGGTGGGATTTCTTGCAGGTTTATCCAATAAATGGACTCCTTATTCTCAGGCATCTGCTCAAGCGCCTTAATTACGCGCAGCACCTGTTTGCCTTCACCCGCCACCTTAAAGAATGGCGGGGTCACGACGAAGGAAGGACGAGTATCCGACTCTCGGATATTTTCAATCCATGTTTGACCACCGTAAGTTTTTTTTGCGGCATTCTCGACCACAATGGAGATGGCGTCCTTATCTCCCTCAAATACATAGCGACTTTGGTCAACGGAAAGTGCTGCGTGGCCCGCAGCTGAGGCGAACAATGTCAATGCCGTTATCAATGACGCGATTGATGGTTTAATTTTCACACATGACCTCTTGAAGTACGGCGGTTTCCCGCAGCTGTGAGGCAGAAACCCGACATCCTGGAAATTGCAGGCTAGCCAGCGTTTCTACCGAGTTAATCAATAGCACCCCGTTGTTTGTCACAAACCCTAATGGTGCGCCATTGTCTGATGTAGCCCATGCACCCGGCGATATGAAGGTGCCGTCCGGCTGATGCACCTGTAGCAAATAGCGCTTAACATGCACTGCCTCAAATGGTAAATATGTAACCGAACTACCAGTCGGCCTCAGTTTTTTACTCGTCACCGCCAGCTCGGTATCAGCCGGCAACGTACTGGCATCTACCGTCACAGTGTTTTGCTGGTAACGGTTAAGCGGAACTATCAGGTTGCCGTTTCGGTCTGTCTTATCCATTCCACCCAGCAGCATTACTCCTGGTGCCTTATCCACGTTCACCACCGCAACGGTGTCGGAAATGTTTTTCCCAAATATTACGCTGTTAGTTTTAGGCAAATACAGCACTGATCCCATCATGGAACCCGCCCCAGTAGTCCCAAAGTAAGAGTGACTCATCTGCCCACTCAACTGCGCTTGATTGCTTTCATACCCTGTCCAAAGATTAGTTTGTTTGCCTATTCCCTCATCGCCTCCCCAGCTTTCACTACTCGATAAGGACCAGCGGTCCGTCACGCTAGTGGAAACCCCTGCGGTGTAGCTATTACTAGCGATTTTTCCACTCGTCATCGTCCCAAAGGTGCTCACGTTGCGTTCAAAGATTGAGAATGGCACCGACACCGACGTGGAAAGGCTGTACTGATTACTTTGACCAGCCAGGCTATAGGAGCCGCCCACAGAAAGACTAACCTGACCAACGCGGGTCGACACACTGCCGTTGAACCCACGCTGCTTATCATCTTGGTGCCAGTATCGGCGCTGCCATCCACTTACTGAAAAGCTGGTTCCGCGCCACAGCGGCTGACTAAATCCCAGCGTTAAATAGTCTTTAAGTCGCTGACGCTCACGCCGATCTTGATAGTTCTCAGTGTTGTACTCACCCAGCGTGTCGTAAGTTTCGCTCAGTACGTTATAAGCGAGGCGTATTGAAGTCCCAGCATCGAAAGTTTTGGCATATGTAAGGGTGCTCTTTTGCCCCTGACGTTTACCTTCTGAGTAACGAGATTGGGTAGCGGAGAGCGCCGCGGACACCGACCCCACTCCTCCCAACGCGGTGGTTGCGCTGCCGGTAAGCCCAGTAAATTCATTTCCCACCAAAGCCCCAGCACGCAACGATAATGCTGACAGCCCATAGCCATAACCCATGGCGATGATGCCTCCTACGGGTGTTCCAGACGGATTGCTCTTGTCTATAATGCCAGCTGAAACAGAGTACTCATGTTCGCCCGGTGATAACTGGCCCTGTATTAAGGTCATCGGAAAGGTCTGCTTTGAGACCGACCCATTGGTTTCCGCCACAGTCATCACAACGTCACCGCCGGTCAGTATCGTCACGTTATCGATATTAAAAGGCCCTGGCGGCACAATATCTGAATACAAGGTGGCGTTCCCCTGATGCAGGGTGACACGCGCGGTACTGGCTGCCACTCCGCTAAATACCGGGGTGTATCCCCGCATCTGCCTGCGCATTGCATTGTTACTGCTTAAGGAAGCGCCGTAAGTTGATATACCTCCTAGGTCTCCGCTGCTAACCGAGGTTTTACCCACAGTAATATCTGACTGCCACGCTAAGAGGGCCTTGGAAGCACTAAATACAGCCAAGGACGATTCTTTTTGCGTTAAAGTTGCACTGCCGCGCGCTACCCACTCTCCAACATTGGCCAGTAACGACGTCGCCCCGTAGAAATCTTCAGTATCACGTGATTTATTGGCATTAGCGTTGTAATTCAAATGCAACGCATCGTTGCCAAACTCCCAGTCCTGTAACTTGTCCGCCGGCGAAAGACCAGCCTGCGGAATTGTCAGCGAGAGCATCTGCGTCGCGAAATCAAAGGTTACGCGTGTGTCTGCTTGTTCTCCTAGGGCGTAGCAGCCGCTTGCCGGGTGTAATGTTTTGGCATAAAAATCCGAGCGCAGGTAAACATCTATGCTGGCCAACCAGTCAGGTGAAAAACACAGTTGATTGCGTTCTTCCGGGGTAATCTTTAATGACCTTTTCCCCATTCCCGTGCCGTTGACTTGAATATCCACAAAGTATTGTCCCGGAAAATACACATTCTTTGCTGTAAGAAAGGCTGCCGCTTGAGCACTTTGCCCGCCCTGCAAAAAGTCTAGATTTAACTCCCCCCCCTCATCATTAATTGCCGCACCTCCCACTCCTGGTATCAAACAACACAATGCGATTAGCAGACTGAGCGGCTTTCGAGCGGCACACGTCACACCAGATGCCACATCACGAACAACGTGCATGTCAATATTCCACTCTAATAATCAATATATTATCGATATATAACGGTTAGTGTCAGAGTTCCGCTAAAGGCCCCCGAACTAGCGTTTTTAAGACCAATCAATGAGGCGGAAAAATCAAACTGACCTTTGGCGGCAAAGTCGATGGGATACTGAAGTTGGTTGTAGTCGACCGTGATGTACCCAGGCCCCCCTGACTTTACAAACTGTGCTTCAGCATTAGTGGGCATCACCTGCACCCGGATAGGTGACGTAGTATCATCGGTGTAACGCGTCACAACCCCCTGTGAATCTAGCTGGGTCTGACTTAGGTCACCAAAGGTAAGTGTGGCCACGTTTTGCTGTCGACCATAGGCTTGAAACGCACTGCACCCCGTCTCGCCTCCCTCGGACTCAGACAGCATTAAGGAAAACGGACGCACCGGAGCGGGGGGGGCTTTAGGGTTAATTATCCCAAAATCCACTGTCCCAGTCGCTGACCGGTGCTGCCCGGAGGTGATATGTCCGACACACGACGAGGCGACAATCGTGGCAGTTACAGTGGTGGTACTTATCGACTGCGCCATACCCATCCAAGGAATGACACTCCCTAGTACAACCCAACGCAGCATGTGAATACGGCTTAAAAATACCCCATTCATCTCGTTACCTTATTTAATCTTAGTCCGTTTCAAAATGACGATCCGCGCAATAAAATTTATTTTGGGTGTGAAGATTTCGCTCAGAGAGAGCAAATTCCCTATATTTACACACCAGTAAAAATCACCTTGCGGATTGGCGCGTCAATCATCTATCAGATAAGAGTTGGAGTGGAATTAACTAATTCTTAAGTAAATAACGATTACTCTTACCCTACAGTCACTTTATTACCTGCCATCTTGTGATAGGCGCATTGTAGCTGCAAATAGCCAGAATTCGTTATTAAATTTTTCCAAATGAATGATTGCGACATAAAACACTAGCTGAATTATTTTTAACGATTGTTTTGTTGGTTTTTTGATGAAATATGCTGACTTAACGATTTCTTGTTTTTTATTTGGATTTGTCATTATTTCTAACTTCCACTTGCTATAGCACTTTGTTATATTTGCCTCGGTTATAGTGATTAGATCCGGTTATTAGTGGGTGTGTGTAAGATATGTGTAAATTGAAAATAATTTTTTAGACTATTAGTCTTGGTTTACTTATCTGCGCTGAATCCCTAAATCAGAATAAATTTGATTTGAAGGGTGTTATTACATAACCTTATTTTAAGGGCAAGATGCCTAGTTTTTATTATCCTCAATTGGAAAGGAAATATTTTTATGTCTATGAAAATGAATAATGCTCTGTTAGCTGCAGCGGTTATCTTAGGTATGTCTTCTGTTGCTCACGCTGCTGATCAGGGACACGGTAAAATCACCTTCACTGGTAATATCATCGACGCACCGTGCTCTATCAGCTCTGACTCAGTCGACCAGACAATTGAGTTGGGTCAGATTTCCAATGCGAAACTTAAAGATGGTGGCCACTCCACAGCAAAAAACTTCGAAATTAAACTGGAAGACTGCTCGTTCGGTACAGAGGCTGCGAAGAACAAAGTGCAGGTGACCTTCAGCGGTATGGAGTCGGTTGCGGGCAACGGCTTGTTGGGTATGAGCGGTACAGCCAAGGGAGCTAGCCTGGCCATTACTCAGGCGAATGGCGAAATCATTAAACTGGGTAAACCGACTACCGAACAATCTTTACAGAGCGGTAAGAATACGCTGAATTTCGCTACTTATGTACAAGGTGATGGTGCTTCAGCAGTTATTACGGAAGGTGATTTTACCGCTGTGACTGATTTCACTGTAGCATATAACTAAACCCACATTTTTAATTTATTTATATATTCTTGTGTTTTTGCATGCGGTGGTTGCCGCATGCTTTTTTCTTCGCTTGAAATTAAAAATGGAAAGTGCATATGAATAATAAAGCGATAGTTATATTTATCTTCATATTTCAATTTGCATTTGTTTCAGCGCATGCAGACGATGATCATGCCTTGCGGGGAAGGGTTCATATGCAGGGTAGTATTATAAATGCCGCTTGTTCAATTGACATTGATAGCCGTGAGCAAAGTGTCGACTTGGGGGGTATTAACTTGGCTGATATTATCCGCGATGGTCAGAGTCGGAGTAAATTATTTTCTATTCATCTAATAAATTGCGTATTCGACCACGCGAATGAAAATGGCTGGAAAAATTTTCAAGTTACTTTCGATGGTGAATATGAAGGAGGTCTATTTAGTATCCATGGCGAGGCCACGGGTATTGGACTGCAAGTCATCGATGAACTCGGAAATATAGTTACACCCGGAAAACCGTTGCCAATTGTTAATGTCACCCCAGAAAATATGCAGCTAAATTACGCGCTTAAATTGGTAGAGAACAATCAAGAATTAAGTTTAGGTGAATATTTTTCCTCAATTCTATTCAAAACTTATTATTTTTAAAATTCACGATATTACGACTTGTAATGATGTTCAAATAAAATTGGAAAGAATATGGAAACGTCACCAAAAGGAAGATTGGTTCGACATCAGGTAGCGGGGATACTCGTCGCACCAGTCATATTAATGTCTATGACAGTGGCCTACGCAGCAGAGCATATTCAGTTCAATACCGATGTGCTGGATGTCGATGACCGTAAGAATATTGACCTAAGCCAATTTTCCCGTGGTGACTACATCATGCCGGGGACTTACGGCATGGTTGTCCATGTCAACAAAAATGATTTACCGGAGCAGCAGATTTCTTTCTTGGAGCCGGAGAATAATCCAGGTGCTAGCCGTGCATGTCTCAATTCAGCACTGGTTAATAAATTGGGATTCAAGGCAACGATGCTTAAGGGTCTGACTTGGTGGCATGGTGGCAAATGTCTGGATGAGCATAGCGTGCAGGGTATGGAGATACGCGGTGATCTTGCCACCAATGGGCTTTACCTCAACATTCCGCAAGCTTTCCTAGAATACAGCGATGATAACTGGGATCAGCCATCTCGCTGGGATGAGGGTATTTCGGGGTTATTGTTTGACTACAACATTGATGCCAGAAGCCAGCAACGTGATAACAACAGTACTCAGAGCTTGAGTGGTAATGGCACGACAGGTGCAAACTTTGGCTCTTGGCGCCTGCGGGCAGACTGGCAGGCCAACGCGTATCATCAAGCCGAAAAGGAACAGTCAACCCGTAAGGATCTAGAATGGAGCCGATATTATTTATATAAAGCGATCCCATCCCTGCGATCAAAGTTGACTCTAGGAGAGAACTATCTAGATTCGAGCATATTTGACAGTTTCCGCTTCAGCGGGGCAAGCCTTGTCTCTGATGACAATATGTTGCCGCCTAATCTACGCGGATACGCACCAGAAGTGACGGGTGTAGCGAAAACCAACGCTAAAGTGATCATTAGCCAGCAGGGGCGGGTGTTATACGAGACCACCGTGGCGGTGGGGCCGTTTCGTATTCAAGATATCAACAACTCTGCCAGCGGTGAGCTGAACGTGCGGATTGAAGAACAGGACGGTAGCGTAAAGCAGTTTGTGATGAATACTGCCAACATTCCTTACCTGACGCGACCGGGTTCTGTACGTTTTAAGCTGGCATCGGGTAAATCCTCTGATTGGCAGCACCATATGCACGGTCCAGTATTTGGCTCGGGAGAGCTTTCATGGGGTGTCAGTAATGGTTGGTCACTGTACGGCGGAGCGCTGGGCGGCGGCGATTATAATGCCCTTTCACTGGGGATCGGTCGTGACCTGTTGATATTTGGAGCGTTGTCGCTCGACGCCACGCAATCTCGGACGCGCTTGCCGCAGGAGGACGGCACGCTAAGCGGTGGTTCCTACCGCCTAAGTTACTCGAAAAACTTTGACGAATATGACAGTCAGGTAACATTTGCCGGCTATCGATTCTCAGAGCAGAACTTTATGAGCATGAGTGAATACCTTGATGCGCGCTATTACGGATCTCGTACCGGCGGTAGTAAAGATATGTACACTGTTTCGTTTAACAAATCATTCCGAGATTGGGGTTTGAGCAGCTACGTCAACTACAGCCATCAAACCTACTGGGACCGGCCGGCCAACGACCGCTACGACTTGACAATGTCGCGTTATTTCGATGTAGGGCCAGTTAGGAATCTAAGCCTGTCATTGTCGGCTTATCGAAATGAATATAATGGAATTAAGGACGACGGAGTTTATCTCTCCGTGTCAATGCCATGGAGCGGCAACTCGACAATGAGTTACAACTCCACGGTAAATCGTAACGAAACTACGCATCAGGTGGGTTATTTCGCTCGTATTGATGAGCACAACAACTATCAGTTGCGCGCCGGTCGTTCACGCAGTGGTATGAATGTAAACGGGTATTACAACCACGAAGGTGATAAGGCACGTATGAGTGCCAATGCTAGCTATCAGGAGAATCGTTACAGCGCCGTCGGCATGTCTATGCAAGGCGGCATGACGCTGACCGCAAACGGAGGTGCATTGCACCGCGCCGGCTTGTCGGGGGGTACTCGCATGCTAATCGACACTAATGGTGTACCGAATGTGCCGGTTCGCGGATATGGGAGTACCACCGACACAAATGCCTGGGGTAAGGCGGTCATTGGGGATGTGAACAGCTACTATCGCAACAAGGCCAGCATTGATGTAAACAAGCTTGGCGACAATGCCGAAGCCACGACGTCGGTAGTGCAAGCCACATTGACCGAAGGAGCCATTGGTTACCGAAAGTTTGACGTGATTGCCGGTAGTAAAGCCATGGCCGTTATTAAACTGGCCAACGGAAGTGAACCGCCGTTCGGCGCCACGGTGATGAATTCCTGTAAGCAGGAAACGGGGATCGTCAACGATGGCGGCAGTATCTACTTGAGCGGTATCAATGCTGGCGACATCATGACGGTGCATTGGAATGGTGACGCGCAATGCGAGGTACGCATGCCGACGCCACTGCCAACAGATATGCTGATGAATACGCTACTGTTACCATGCCACCCTCTGAGTGCACGTACAGATATTGAACAGTGGGGTAAGGACGCCCATAGCTAACGGCCACACCCTAACCGGAACCGGCTACATAACCTCACCGCACAGAGATGAAAACGCAGTGTGGATTTAACCAATACTGCAATGAGGCCGTTATGGCCGGGAAAGAAAAACATGCGTAAGAGCGAACTTAACTTGCAATATGCTCACCCAAACATTCTGGTCGCATTTATGCGCCGAAATACCCTGATGTCGGTCACAGTGACCGGCCTCCTGTTAAGTGCTGTAGTGATCGAACCCGCGCAGGCGGCGATCGCCCTGGACCGCACTCGGATCATTTTTGATGGCAGCCAAAATTCTGTGAGCCTGAACGTCAGCAACCAGAACAAACAGCTACCATATTTGGCGCAGGGGTGGATTGAAGATGAGCAGGGCAACAAAATCAAGAGCCCCCTGACAGTGCTCCCCCCAGTACAGCGCATCGAACCTGGTAAGCCGAGCCAAGTAAAAATTCAGGCATTGCCGTCTGTGAAGTTGCTCAAACAGGACCGCGAGACAGTGTATTACTTTAATCTGCGAGAAATCCCCCCAAAGAGCACAAAAGCTAACACGTTGCAAATCGCGATGCAGTCGCGCATCAAGCTTTTTTACCGTCCTGCCGGAATTTCAATGGACAGTACTTCGCTGCCGCCACAGGAGCAACTGACCCTATCAAGACAAGGTGACCAGTATGTTGTTATCAATCCGACGCCGTATTACGTGACCCTAGTTGATGCGAGCAGTAAGAAAGATGGCCAGGGTATTAAAGACTTTGAGCCGATGATGGTGCCACCAATGAGCAATCTTCCGCTAACGGTGAGTGCCTCAGCGGTGGGCAACAGCCCCGTGTTGACTTATGTTAACGACTATGGGGGCCGACCGCAGTTGAGCTTCAGCTGCAGCGGCAGCACCTGCAGGGTGATACCGGCGAAGAAGGCATAGCAAAGCATTGTCAAACAATGTCCTGCATCAACTGTAAAAAAGAAGAAAAATGGGAGGATGGGCATGACACTCGAAACGGGTAAAAGGCGACGAGTATTGGGCGATTTAGGCGGACTTAAACGCTGCATTTATCTGGGGGGACTGTCTTTGGACATAATTCTGTGCATGTCGTCTGGCGCACAGGCTGAAGAAGACAACAGGGATGTTGATGGCTCTAACGGTAAATTATATATCCACGGCGCGCTGAAAGAAAGCGCTTGTCGGCTCGATATGAGCAGTGCTCATCAGGAAGCCGCATTAGGCGAAGTGGGAACAGGCCGCTTACAGATAGTTGGTGCCCATGGCGAAACTGTCAGGGTCGAGTTGAGTCTAGTAGATTGCTTGCGCAAACCCGCAAGTAGTCTTGATACTCGAACCGGTGGTTTGACCTTGCCAGCTAATCAATCTACGGTGACTGTAAGCTTCAATGCTGCGCGTGACTTAGAGAACCCACAGCTGATGAAAGCCCAGGGCGTTTCTGGATTGGGATTACGATTGGAGAATGATCAAGTGCAGAATGTTCTCTTGGGTACCTCGGGAAGACCTCTGTTGCTAACTCAGGGGCAAAATACACTGAGTTACACTGTCATCCCTGAACGTACTGCAGCACCATTGATAGCAGGAAGCTATCGAGCCGCTGTAGATTTTCATCTGAGTTATGACTGAGGCGCATAGTACGATGATGCAAGACTCTCTGTCTGGCCTTAGATTAGCCTGGTACACGCTGGTCAAAATGGTGGTCACTTTTCCGATCGTAGTATGGGCCGCAGCACCCACGGTCACAGTCAAGGTGACCGTGATGACGCCGACCTGTGTGATAAATGAGGACCGACCGATTCAAGTGGAGTTTGGGGAGGTGATGACGACAAGGATAGGCGACGACAACTATAAGATGCCGATAAATTATACATTGTCGTGCACAGGTTCTACATCTAATGCGTTGAAGCTGCAAGTGAAGGGGACGGGAGCAACTTTTGATAGCACGGTGTTAAAAACCAACAACTCCAGCCTGGGCCTTGAACTACGCCAAGGAGATGAAAAGCTGGTCATTAATAGCTGGCTGAATTTCAACCGATCGAACCCTCCAGTTTTATGGGCCGTCCCTGTGAAACAAACTGGCGCGATACTTACGGGTGGTGAGTTCAGCGCAAGCGCCACAATGGCAGTAGATTACCAGTAACAGGAGAGGAGAATGTTTAGAGCGATAAAGTTCTTTTTGCTGACCTGTGGCTTTTTAGCGAGCATAACTGGTGCAAATGCGAAGGAATCAGAAGTAGACATGAAGTTTCATGGCACTCTTATAGAGCCCCCACCTTGCACTATAAATGATGGTAATAATGTGGAGGTCGACTTTGGTGAGAGAGTGGGCATCAACAAAGTAGATGGCGAGCATTATCGGCAGCAGCTGAATTATCAAATTACTTGCACCCAGGTCGTCAGCGGTAATTGGACACTGATGCTTAGTTTAAACGGCAATGCGGCAGATTTCGACGATGAAGCTCTTAGTACTAACAAAGCCGGCCTCGGGATCCGGGTATATCAGGGCGATACCCCTCTCACTCCAAACAGAAGGGTGAAGATAAGTTTGGCCAACCAGCCGCGTTTAGAAGCGGTGCCGATAAAACAGGTCGGTGCAACACTGAGCGAAGGTGCTTTCGAAACTTGGGCGACGCTACGTGCCGATTATGAATAGGAATGCTGCATGAAAGGTAACCAGGGTAATCGTTCACGTTCAGGACATCTTCGTACTGCCGCTGCCATGGTGTTGGCGCAGTCGTTCATTACGGTATCGCTACCGGCCATGGCGGCTGGAGGTGATAACGTATACTTACATGGTGCCCTGGTTGCAGAGCCTTGTATCATAAAGGCGGGTGACGAAGTAATCTCGATAGGCTTTGGCACCATCATTGATAAATATCTGTACCAGAATATTCGCACACAAGGTAAGACCTTTGAGCTGCACTTGGAGAATTGTGACTTAACGTTAGGGAAATCGGTGAGAGTTAAATTTACCGGCACCGAAAGCAGAGCCTTGCCGGGTCTGCTGGCTTTAGACGGCAGCAGTGAGGCTAAGGGCATTGCTATCGGGTTTGAGACTCCCGCGGCCAAGCCGTTAGCTCTTAATGAAAAAAGCGATAAATTATTACTGCTAAATGGGGGCAACATTATCGCTTTGAGAGCCTATGTAAAGGCCGAGCCGGATGCAATTAGAGGACAGCGTATCGAGCGAGGGTCTTTCAGTGCCGTGACGACTTTCCAGTTGGAATATGAGTAATAAAAGAAAGGTAGGTAGACCTTAAATAAGGATGTTGGGTACATATTGCACCTGTCACATTCTTTATTTAGTAGAAGTGGTGGCGCAAAAAAATTAATAAAAATTGCGTTAATTAAGCTAACTTTCGGTTTCAAAATTGAAGGGTGTTTATATTTGCCTCGCAGCAGGTAAGGTGATGACTTATAGTCATTTATGGATGGCTTTAATTCCCCGCACAATGCTCGCTGTCATTTATATAAGACTGTCAAACTAGTGCATGCATTTAAATGCGAATAACTTTGAAATGAATTTTGGCCAAATGGTATCAGGTGGGATGGATTTGAATGGATTTGGTTATGCTACGTGAGTGATGAGCCATCGCAGCCTTACTGTGATTTTATGAGTAAGCACATTTGAGGAAAACGTCGATATCCGAAAAAACTTAGCTTATACGGAAATTGAAATTCAGCGAACTATTTTGGTAATTTGTCAATTACAATCTGCTGAATCCAGATTGCATTGATTACTTACTGTTGACTAATTTATTTAAATACTGCGTGCGCTACAGCGTGCCGCAGTCTATGGAGCAAAGACTAATGCATTATAAATTGCATATGCTATTTATATTACTTGTGTTAGGCGTAGGCAGCCACAGCGCAGCCGTCAACGCCGAGGCATATGTTTATAATAGTTTTTACAAACAGAATCCTGAGGATCGCTTTCAATTTGACTTGTTTTATAGTTTCTCTTGGGATTCCGTGTCGAATGAAATGTTAATCCCGTGCTCGGAGAGCGTCTGTTATTTAGGGGTGTCTTCAGAAATTGGTAGTCAGCTACACCCGAAAATTGATGAATACGTAGTGCCTTATGTGAATGGTGAAAAATTGTCAATCATACGAGAGCGATTTATCAGTAAAGTGGGAGTAGCAGGTGACGTTAAACGTTCTAAGTGGCTTCACAGCAATAACTTTTGGAATAGTGCTCAAGCAACGACGTGTTTTAGATACTATCCTGACGCCAATGAATACCATTGGGGGGTCGTAATACCCGGCACAGCGTGCGCTAAACCAGGTCCTCTAAATGTTACATGCGACCCGCTGACCGACATGCTTTTTGATTTTGGCACTGTTTCTCCTGGGATGACTTCTGGGTTACAAATATCGTCACGCCAAATGTTGTCATGCTCCCAGATAGTAAACTTTTCTTTGAAACTCATATCATCGGACTTCAAACTATCTCAAACGATGACGGCGGATATGACAGTCAATGGGATGAAGGTAGACTCTCAAGGATTTAAATTAAAAACATCCAGTAGGGATACACCTCTCGACTTTGTTATGACAATCAGAGGGAACGAAGTAAATGGGGGGGTATATTCAGCGAGTGACGTATTACTCTTAGAGATATGGTAATTAGGAGTTCATCGCAGTAGCTATATTTTTTTCCCGTAAACCAGTTGGCTGGGCGATGTCATTTTTCCCGGACTCTTCACTAACAGGTGAAGCGCTGTCCATAGCTTGGGAAGCGCGAGGAAAACCCGCTAATCACTCATAAGGCCTCCTTCAGCTTGAAAGTTATCAATATGTTATTCTATTAAAGGCTGGAAATGTTTCATTAACCTTTAATAAAAATAAAAAAATAACTTACTAGTTCAATAAATGATAATTTGATAATAACACAATATAAAAAACTATAGAAAAATAATAAAATAAGTTTTTTCAGGGTTTTATTCTGTTTTGCGATGATGTAATGCTAATCATAGCCAGAGTATCGTTTTAGAGATAGATTTATTTGACTAATTTTTATTGGTTTTCTAATGATGCCGTAGACCTTAAGATATTTTCATTCAGTACAAGGAGCGACTAAACACTTAGCTTTATTTTTTTAGAGAATACAGATGAGATGAACAATTTCTGAATTATGACTATGCTATTAAAGTAAATGGATAAAGACGTAGCAGAATTTAATCTATTTACCCATTTAAAATATATAAACATGCCATTAATCACATATACTAAAAACGATATGCGAGGACGCTATCGGATTTTTTGCATGGGCAACGCCGCTAGGAGGCATTAATTATGAATCCCATCACCACCCCTGAGGGAATAATCCGAAACCCTTTATATCTTGAGGTGTCAATAAAATTAATGACCCTCACCCACAGCCTTAGAAATGGGAAAGATGTTCCACCACAGGACGCCTGGGCAACTACCCGTCAAATTTCCGATGCACTAGATATTAGTATTTATAAGGCGCGCCTGATATTGCTCGATTTAGTGAAACTCGATCTGGTGCTTGTTAGCGATAGGCAGCTTCGGAACTCCCTGCGCTGGTACCCGCACGCAAGTGCACACAACCTACTTCACGACTTTGCCGTCAAAGCATCCGAGTACATGTGACATACAGACCTTCCCCGCATGAAGCTGGAATTCTGTAATTTCCGTCAGCCGTTTTTGGTCCGGATGTAAGTATCCCACCAAAACGGCCCATTCACTTTTAGAGATCTTCCGACATACTGATTATGTCACCTGAGGAGATCGCTATGCGTAAGATCAGATTCACCGAGCACCAGATCATCGGCGTTCTCAAAAAGTGCCTGGAACTAAAGCTGGGATACTTACACGGAGAGCCTGCATTAAAATCCCGGGCCAGCCGATTTTCAAATGCGGCATTGATTTCGCCGCAGTAGGAACTGTACCAAAATACCTTTTTGTGGGAAGATGCTTGCGCGCCTTTTTTAACAAAAAATCATTTTATTTCACATATAAAAATAGGTGAGTAAGGGTTGCTAATTAGATATTTATCTTCAAAAGGAATTGCTACCATATATCTATTATCACTTCGATCTTTACTGTTAATGATTCTAACCATTAAATCATCTGGAATGTTATCGTAATCGCGTCGAGCGACCTTCATATTGCTGAGATGATAAATATCATCATTGGTTAATTTGTAAAAGAAGTTGTAATTTCGGGATATAATATAACTATTTCCATTAGAAAAAACTTGGCCATCTATATTCAGATAGCCAGTACTACCTTTACGAATATATAGAAATATATTCAATGATGTGACCGTTCTTGACTGTAGGTCACGAATCGTAACTTCAGCCGTACATTGTTTATTATAAAGCGGCTGTATCTTGAAGTGGTTATAAAACGAAAATATAGCATAATATAATGCAATGACTAAAGTTAACGAAAAAATTATAATTTTACTTATTGATTTCATAGTGAGTTTCATAAATATTTAGGCAGGGTTTAAGGTGACTACCAGATGAATCTAGTCTATTACAGACTGATAAGAAAACACGCCCCATATAACCATGGTATATTGGAGGATCGAACTTTACGTAAGTTTTAGATGCTTTTGAGCAAGAAATATTATTGTCTATCAGGATTTTTTTTGTTAAACTTAGTACAACCACCCTGTCTTCACTAAACTCTTTGTTGAGACTTTCAACAGTACACTTATCAATCTTACCCAAATAGTAAAAATCCTGTGCCCTTCGGGGGGAGAAATACATTGAAATAATAAAAAAAATTAATATCAAAGAAAATATGTAGAAAAAATAAATGTTGTTTCCCAATTTCTTATCCAAATAAACTAGTTCTTTCTCTTTCTCTTTCTCTTTCTCTTTCTCTTTCTCTTTCTCTTTTATGTTTATTTCAGTTGAAATAGTGTTGGCGAAAAACCTGAATCCTGCCCGAGGTACTGTAAAAATAATATCATCTTCTACTCCAAAGTCTCTGAAAATTGCGCGCAAATCAGAAATATACTTGTTGAGGCTATTATTAGATGTACGCAGCCCATGTGCATCCCATACGTGAGCCAAAATATCTTCTCGCAGTACAACTTCCCCGTTTCTTTCAAGTAAGTAAGTTAACAAACGACTAGTCGTCCTGGTCAACTTAATCCCATCATCCTCAGAATTTGTCCAGATAAATCCGTCAGCATTTCGAAATTTTATTAACTTGTTTATAATGTACAGCATTAATACCTCTTTTGAAATCTCACTTACTTTTAAAGCTTATAAATACCATTATCAATAATTTTTTAATTCCGAGATATGGTATTATATCAGACTATTATCTCAAAAAAAATATCAAAAGTGAATGTTGTTAGCATGGAATGCTTAAATTGTTTCTATTAATGATACATGTATCTAGTGACGAGGTCTTTAACTATGATGATAACCTTATATTTTGTGTGTTTTTTCGTGCTTGCATAAGTGCAAAATTCAAAAACAATGGACTTTATGAAATGATTTTTTCGAAGGACTCTTTTTTCACTCAGGGTATTTACAACCTATTAGGTATTGTTTTAATAAATAATTCATTTATCATCATAGATCTCGATTCTTTAGGATACGAACAGCTCTTAACTTTAAGAAAAAACATTGGGAATATTGAAATTGTTGCTTTCGCCTCAAATGATATTTCTTATTACAAGAAAATAAAGACCTTAGGGGATATTACAGTTCTTGATAAGAAAAGCTGCATAAATGATATTTTTTTATTTTTTTGCAATCGTAATGAATCAGCATTGTATCGACCTAGAAAAAAACTCACATTGAAAGAATTTGAAGTATTTCAACTATTAATTTCAGGTGTAGATATAATTAACATTATGAGAGCAATGAACATAAGTAGAAAATCTTTTTATCATCACCGTAGTAAGTTAATTATGAAATTTGATTGCCAAAACAGAATCACATTCTTGAATCTTTTGACATTTTAGCAAATTTTCATCACGTGAAATTAATTATAAAGATCGAGATAATATTTATTTCTCCACAACCTGGATACGTAGTGCTTGAGCAGCATCAGCCATAGATTATGGTCAACGTACTTAGGAACTATATAATTGTAATATTGTAGATGTGACAGATAACAAAGGTCAATTAGTATTGCAGGCCTGTTTAACCACTGAACTGGTGACTTAAATAGGCCTCACTGAGGATTCGCTCGGTAGTATAAAGTGATAGCATATCTAAAACTATGTTGATTTGGGTAGTCATCAGGTCGCACGATTTAATCGAATCTTAGCACAGTGGAACCTAATATAGGACTTAAGTTTAAAATTTCAGCCAAAAGGAATAATCATTTATACGTGATCATCAGAATGAAAATTGAGTGAAGCGGGTCTGAACCCAGTCTAAATGCATTTAGATAACTACGTGTAACGGCTCGCAATCGAAATTCTTCGAGCTCGCAATCAGCGTAATTTTCGGCTCATATTAAGTGACAATGAAAATCCTCCCGAGCTCACATTAAGTGATAATGAGCTCGCATTTATCTTTTCCGGCTCGCCATCCATTGCCCCGGGCTCACAATAACTGCAAATGAAATTCGATATTGTCCTGACGAGGCCTGAGCTAACACTTAGGGGGACTCGTTCGTGAATACTGATACGGCTTCCTGTGGTTTTGCATTCATTAACTTTCAGCGATGTACCATCACTTTAATCCGAACCAACTCAACAACCAGGAGCACATAATGGAACAGAACCTATCAACCTAACATAAATCTTTTTGATCACTGGATTTATAATCGTCGTGAAACTGCCAAGACTCACAAACAACATACTGATTCGGAGAGTCATGAGCATGAGATGCTGGCCCTACTGGAGAAAAAATATTTATCGGCTATTGATATAAGTTTAACGATTGATGAATATTTTGATGATTCACTAAGCATTGAAGGGATTAAGGATTTCCAAATTCAAATTATTAATGGGAATACGGCATTAACTGATGGGCGAAATTTGTTATTAAATTAAGTTATTAATGGCCGCATCAAGCGCGGCCATTAATTTAATATTAACGACAGATTTAATCTAATAATATCTTTCGAAAAATTCTTCAAGCAACTTATCCTCTATGCAGACTGGGGAATACAAGGTTATGTGCAACATTATCCAATTTATAACATCATTGGAATTCATTTCTCTTTCCCCGCCTGAAAGTAATATGTTATAAATTTCATCTTTACCACTAACCAAATATAACACTCCTTTGTTAAACCTGAGCTCCTGCTTGGTTATATTAACTTTAATGAAAATCGTTCCACCATACTGAATAATGTTGTACGTTAATGCCAACCTGGAAATTTCTATTTCTGTGAGCATATCAGACCTTTAAACGCGTGTGGATTTAGTAATAGACCTCGAAATAGCATCACAAACTTCTTTTAAAGAGGTTGGGTTTTCATTTTCTGAAATGCTGTTCGTGTAAACATGCGCCTTGGACTTACCGTTAATGAATTGCATAGTGATCTCATATTCATTTGTTTCAGGATTCATGGCTGCGCGTGCATACTGACCGTCAACAAGAATTAGACGGTTCGGCAATTTTGGAATGAAAAAGTAGTCACCAATAAGGTCGTCATTTTCCATAGCCTCTTGAGATAATACGACCTCTAATTGCCAGGCTCCCGCTTCATAATTTTCTGGTCTATTGTAATTTATGACACAGTTGTGATAGCGTTTAAATATGCCTTCTTCTAGTTTACCCTTATCGCTAACTCTCATTTCCTTCATATTAATATAGAGTTGGTCGAAAGCTGCTTTACGAATTGCTTCCTCGATCCGCCTACAGACGAGCTCAAGCAACGTTTCTGCATCCTCTGCCAATTCGCTATCCATAAAAATCAGGACGGCATTCCATTCTAAATTTACAACTTTCGTTCCCAGCAATCGGTTATTCGTTTGACTCCGGCATCCGGGAAAAATTGCACGATACTGAGCTATAGGATAAATACGCATTGGCTCAACATTATCAGAATTAAATTCAGGAAGTAAAAAGTTAATTGTTTCTTCGAGCAATCCTGCGGTTAATCCCTCTATTTTGGCGTAAATTAAATATTCTTCCTGACGAAACTTATCACGCGGTTCCCTCGGAGAGTAAGTAACCGAAACATTCAGACCGCTTTCTAACGAAAGATTTTTATATACGCTCCAGTTCAGTGCTTTACGAATTTCCTCACTGACGTTCAAATCCAGCTGTTTCAATTTTTCGTCAAGAGATACCGGGATCCTGCACTGCACTAACTTAAGCTTGTTCTCACTCATGGGAAAAGTCTCGCCGTGTAATCATTTCAAGAATAATCACATCAATGTAATAACTAGTGAAGTATAATATTACAAAATCATCATGTTTCGTTTCACTTGCGGCAAAACGGGTAAAGATCCGCAAACGCCGCACCCCGTCATTTTCGCCTATGTAGTACCACTATGCCTTTCTACTCGCTATATGTGGGATTTGTGCGCCCTTCCCGTCAATTTTTTCAAAAAAAGGCTGCGGCTAAACGACATATACAAAGAAACTTCCGCACAATGGCGTACAATTTAGGGTAATTATCACGGCGGGATCCTCTGGCATAATAATGGCGGATCGGTCACGCCGTGCAGCGTATAACCAGTACGTTCGTCGGGTGGCCGTGGTGAACCCGCCGGTGAAAATTGCGCATGCGCAAAAAAGTCTTCGCCGGCGTCAGCAAAATGACAACGCTACGTGAAATCTGAGAAAGTTTTGTGAGGCAATGCTGTGGATTTTAAAAATCCCGACGAAGTGAAAATACTCCCTCCCGCCATGCTGATGCCCGTCGGTGGGCCCGACTGGGCGCGGGTGTTTGCAATGCGGCAGCTGGCCATGTCCACGCCCAACGCGCCGGCGTATTTGCTCGCCCCGGAGGTCGCCGTACTGCTGAGCTACCTTCCCGATCTGCGTCAGCGCACTTTCTTTGAAACCATGTGGAATACCGGGGCCAGGCCCAACGAGGCGCTGGCCCTCACGCCGGCTTCACTGTTGTTCAAACAGGCGATGCCCGCCATTAAATTGCCCACGCTGAAGCAGCGAACGCGCGGTCGCGGGCGGCCAAAAGAGTCTGAATTGCCGGTAAGAGACGTGCCGGTGTGGGATACCACCTATCGTGAAAGAATGACCTCACTGGTCGCGACGCTGAAGATAAGAGTGGATGAACCCCTGTGGCCGGTGTCGCCGGATACCATATCGCGGTGGCTGAAGCGCGCTATCGATGCTGCAGAGCGTGACGGTGTCACGTTTTCTATCACGCCCATCATCCCCAAATCCTTCCGGCACTCTTTTGCGATGCACATTTTGTTCAACCGCATACACCCCAAAGTCCTGCAAACCCTAATGGGCCATAAGTCTTTCAAGTCCACCGAGGTGTACACCAAGCTGTTCCTGTTCGATATCGCTGGCCAACACCAGGTGAATTTCGGGTACGACGTTGAGCAGGCGAAGCTGGCGATGATGCAGGCGGCAAATCTACCCCGCCAGATATCTGGCCATTTCTGATGTTGTCGCGCAAAGGCTATGCCTTAAAGCACTTTCGTTAACTGCCAAGCCTCGCGCTAACTCACTGTAATAAATAGGGCAGTCATATTATTGACCGCCCTTTTTTAGTGATTTTTTTTGAACCTGTTCCCTAAAATGACATAACGTTCAACGCGTTCATTCAGTTGCCTGAGCCGGTTCGGCAGGTCTTTGTGAACGAAATCCTCGGGGACATCAAAGTCGTCAAAGTGGGCAACCAGATACTCATGCACTTTCTCAAGAATGGGCAACAGAGAAATATTGTGTTTGGCATCGTGGACCGTAGTCTGAAGAGGAAGATATCTTTCGTCCCAGGCTAAAGCATAGAGATTCATAAAATGGGCCCTTGCCTCCCTGAAGTGAAGGTGGTCGAACATTTCCAGGATAAAGAAGAAGCACGGGATTTTTAATGCATTGATCCTGGCCAGTTCAACCTCTCGCCGCTGCCGCCAAGTCCTCAAATTAGCAAAACGTGATTTCATGCAGGCAAGGGGGTTCAGCACCCTCACCTTGTCATGCATCACCGGGCCTTCTCTTTCTGGGATCTGGATCAGAAAGGGCTCAGTGTTTAACAACAACTTTTTGCCGATGAAGTCTTCTTCTTCAAAACCTGCGGGCCAGTCAATGACATCTACGGTGTTGGCATTTTCAGGGGCTTCAGGATCGGAAAAGTAACGTCCCTCCACGCCTTTAATGCGTTTCGTCTCGCTATCTATCAACAGGAACCGGGCAACCGAGGGAGGATTACCAGCATCGTTTAATGACACATCAACGTTCAGGGCACGTGCAATCGCCTGAACGTCATGCTTTTTCGCGGAGTAATCAACGTCAATGGAGGTGACCAGACGCTGATCCGGCAACTCGTCACCATACTGTTCATGGAAATAGGAAACCCAATATTGTACAGCCTGGCCGCCGACAGTGATCACGGCGTCACGCAGCTGGTCACCGCTAGCGATGAGCTGAGTATTCAGGAGATAGGCTTGTTCGAATGGGGGAATTGCTTCGTTTTCAGACATAAAAAAACCATCATTGAATGATGGTTCATTTTGCCGCAGTCTTCCTAATCAAGCAAAGCTAACTGTCTGCTTAGACGAGAATTTTGAAGAGACACTGTAGCGTGATTTCGGCGCAGGTTTGTACTCGCGATCACCGCGTAGAACTTCTTTTGCCACTCTGTCATAGCGGGCATGTTGTTCTGACTTAACGATTGATGGAGACATTTGGCGTTACCTGAGTACAAACATTTTTGTTGGGTTGCATCAAATATACGCTGCCAATCCACCGCTTGCAATTACTTCTAAGTGTTAGTAACACCAAGCTTGCATTTGCTTACTTCAATACGATGACTTATTTCAGTATTTTCATCTGGGTATTGACCTGCCCCTAGGATTAGGTACAACGCTTAATTAATCATGTCGCGTCCTTCACTATCAGATTTCGCATGCGAAATCTGATAGTGGTTTCTGAATTTAGTCTCATAAACACCAGTGTTCAATGTGCGTTAAACTACATTGAAAATGCCTGACAAACTCGCGACATTTCAAAAGACACAGGAGGTGGCTAATGGCTGAGAAGCAAGAGCAATGGGTATACATTCAAAATTTATCTGATGGCAAGCTTCACAAGTTCTCACCAGAACGGCGTAATAAAAACCCTGATGATTTTCAGGGTAAGCTCAAAACAGCGTGGGATACACGGTATGTAGCAACGTGCGGATGCGACAAGAGTAATGAGCTAAGACTGTACATTCGCAAAGACCCCAGGTCTGATAAATTTGCTCTGATGAATAGACCCTAGTTTCCTAGACTGTTCCGTGCCTCATGAACCAGGCACTTTCATAAACTGCAGGGGCTTGATCCTCACAGGCACTGTGGCGGCGTTTAGCATTATAAAACATTTCGACATAATCGAAGATATCCGCCTTCGCTTCTTCCCTATTTTTATAGATCCGTTTCTTTATGCGTTCCCGTTTTAGCAACTGGAAAAAGCTTTCTGCCACTGCGTTGTCATGGCAATTGCCCCGACGACTCATGCTGCTTTTTAAATTGTGAGCTGTCATAAAATGCTGACATCTTTCGCTCGTATATTGAGAGCCCTGATCTGAATGGATTAATACTTCTGCCGTTGGTTTACGTCGCCATACCGCCATCAATAATGCATCCATTACTAACTCAGCGGTCATTCGTCCGCCCATGCTCCAGCCGATAACCCTGCGTGAGAAGAGATCAAGAACAACAGCCAGATACAGCCAACCCTCATGCGTCCTTATATAAGTCATGTCACTCACCCAATGCGTATTTGGGGTTGGGACAACGAACTGGCGTTCAAGGTAATTTGGACTGGCAAAAGAAGGCTTTCCGCCACCGTAATAGCGTCGTTTTCGGTATCCAGTCTGAGATGCTAGTTCAGCGAGCCTCATCAGGCGCGCGATCCTGTTACGTCCGACGCATTCACCCAGATCTTTCATATCGAGCCAGATTTTTCGATAGCCGTAAACCGTACCGCTTTCAAGCCACAGTTGTTTAATCAAGCCTGTTTGCCGTTCATCTTGCCGGGTACGCAAAGATTTAGGCCGCTTTAGCCACTGGTAATAACCGCTGTGATGGAGGCCAAGAACCAGGCATAACCTGCGTACAGCATAAAAGGACGACATTTTTTTAATGAAGGCGTACTTCAGCCTGACGTTCTTGCAAAGTACGCGGCGGCCTTTTTTAAGATATCCCGCTCTTCAGTTACTCGCTTAAGTTCTTGCCTGAGGCGCTTTACTTCATGCTGAAGTGCATCGTCCTGCTTACGCTGCGGCTCGGGCTTCTGGTAGCGCTTAACCCAGGCGTAAAGACTATTAGTGGATACACCAAGTCGAGAGGAGACCTCAGATACAGGGTACCCCTGCTCAGTGATCTGTTTTACGGCTTCAATTTTGAATTCTTCAGTGAACGTTTTGACTGACATAAACACTCCTTCATTAGGCCTCCATTATGAGGCAAAAAAGTGTCTACGAAACCCGGGTCTATTCAGATGAAGAGGTGTTGTTGCAGGGTAGAATGTGCTTTTCCTTCCTGCTGAGCGAGGCGGACAGCGACAAGCGCACACCAGGCTAAGTGAGCCAATTCGGATGTCGGGCGGGTTTCGTAAGCGGCGGTCACTGGGCAATCTCGTATTCAGATGTGGCGAAACGTAATAGCTGCAGCTCATGAGTGCGGAAATAAACGTAAAAAAAGAGGTCGGACAACCCCGACCTCACAGATTATTAGTGGCGGATATTCGCGAGTTCAGCTTCGGTCAAGCCGGTCATTTGCATGACCATTACGCGATTGAGACCGCTGGCCAACATCGTGCGAGCAATTTTTAAAGCAGCTTCACGTTCGCCTTCCTGTCGTCCTTTTTGCTCACCTAATTGCAGGCCTTTCTGAATTCCGCGTTGTTCACCCTCAAGGCGTAATTGCTCAGCAATTGTCATAAGAGCCTCCTCATGTTGTGGCACACGTGATGCCAACGTATTAATCAGGGTAGCCGGGTCACGGGACTCACCGGCCTGAAGCATATAGTTTATCACAGATATCAGCTGTTCCTGCGTGGTGTTACCACCAAGCAGCAACGTAGTCAGCTGGTCTAACAGTTCAGTCAGGTCGCGCTGGCGAATGTGTTTTTGCAGCAACTCAAGTATGGCCATTCGGCGATGCTGCATAATTTCATCATCCGGGATGATCGTGATATCCACCAGCGGAAAATGTTCATCATACAGAGCTCGTGCATATTCAGGCGTTTCAAACTCATCCAGCCAGCTCATCGAATAAGGGTACGGGCTGACTTTGCCCTGGTAAAAAAGAACGGGGATTGTAAGTATCCCAGCTTTAGTTCCACACACTTTTTGAGATTTCCGGTTTCTCAGCCATCAGCCGGTATTCTTCCGGTGTCAGGTTATTCAGGGATTCATGGGGCCGCTCACTGTTGTATTCATTCAGCCAGTGCTCTGTGATTTCCCGTGCTTCGTTCAGCGTTCTGAACAGGTAAAAATCCAGTATTTCTGTCCGGTACGTCCTGTTAAACCTCTCAATAAACGCGTTCTGTGTCGGCTTACCCGGCTTGATAAATTCCAGCATCACACCATGGTCTTCAGCCCATTGCGCCAGAGCCAGTGATATCAGCTCCGGGCCGTTATCCATCCGCATCTTCAGCGGATATCCACGGTTTGCCACTATCCTGTCCAGCACCCGCACAACCCGCTGCGCCGGGATATTCAGGTCAATTTCTATGGCCAGAGCCTCACGGTTAAAATCATCCACGACGTTGAAAGTCCTAAAACGTCGGCCACATGTCAGCGCGTCGTGCATAAAATCAATCGACCAGCTCTGGTTGAGTGCTTCCGGCGTTGCCAGCGGAGCCGGATTGCGCACCGGAAGACGTTGTTTCCCCTTGCGGCGAAAATTGAGTTTCAGCAGGCAGTAAATCCGGTGAACACGCTTATGATTCCAGGCGTTACCCTGCCTGCGAAGTACCTGAAAAATCTTCTTAAATCCGTATCGCGGATAGCGTTCTGCCAGTTCAGTCAGCGCCAGGATCACCGGTTCATCACGCCGGGTATCGGGCTGATAAAAATACACCGTCCTGCTCAGCGATACTGTCCTGCATGCCTGGCGGATGCTCATGGAAAATTGTGCAGTCAGATAGCTGACAAGCTCCCGCTTTATCGCTGGTTTTAGAGCTTTTTTTCAATAACGTCCTTCAGCGCCCGGCATTCCAGACTCAGATCGGCAAACATCTGCTTCAGACGACGATTCTCGTCCTCAAGATCTTTGATTTTTTTGATATCAGCGGCTTCCATCCCGCCATATTTCGCCTTCCAGTTGTAGTAGCTGGCTTCGGAAATAGCGGCTTCGCGGCACACATCTTTGACGGTGCGCCCGGCTTCGACAGACTTCAGAACGGCGATGATCTGGTGCTCGGTGAATCGGATCTTACGCATAGCGATCTCCACAGGTGACATAATCAGTATGTCGGAAGATCTCTAAAAGTGAATGGTTCGGTTAAGCGGGATACTTACAGGATCACCAAAGGTAGCGTTTTATGACCGGCATCGAGGTGACGTTGCATTGCCGCAATGGCATATCTCATAAGCCGAAACGCCATGTGCTTATCTGGCGTGCTTTGATGTTCGATGAGGCAATACACATAGCCGTCACCTTTTCCCGCCTTCAGGGAATACAGTACATCGGAATAATACGGCCGCAGATCGTCTTCGATGAAAGAACCCGACGCCAGCTGCAACGTATTCAGATCACAAAGTTTGCGCAACGCCGGAGGCAGATGTATATCCAGGAAGTCGCGGGCTGTTTCTGGATGAGTCAAAAACTGCTTGAACACCGCATCATGTAATGTGGGGGTGGTATTCTTCGTCATGGCCACTCCTGCCGAAAATTTCCAGTGGCAATCTTACCACAGGCTCCTACCTGGCAATATTCACCCCAACCAAACTTCCCGTTTAGCCGAGTATTCGCCGTGATAATGTTTTTGAATAGGCTAAAACGATATTAAAACGGTGTTTTTTAGTATCTATATGATATTTTTTTAATATTAATTTGATTGTATTTTTGGCATCTTTAATACATAGCGGTTACTTTCATAATGAAGGCGGTCACTTTCATAACATCTGGTAAAAGGGATGCTGCTTTCATAATAAGCCCCTTAATTTGTACGCTATTCGTGCATAAAGTGAAAAAGGCGAAGAAATTTTTACTGATATTTATGAAAGTGACCGCTTAGCTCAAGGTTTTTATGAAAGCAACCGCCTTTCCCGCAAACTTTTATGAAAGTGACCGCTTTTAAGAAGTGGTTAATCCAAGCTTTGGAGAACGGGTATGGATTATGAACATTATCTCCCTTCCCTTTTTTGTCTCTGTGTAGTCTATGTAGCCGATTTTTTTCAAATCAGTCATAGCCCTGCGGATCGTAGCGTTCTGATCTTTTACCTGTGATTCCATCGCAAGACGCTCCCTGAGACGTTTCATTGAAACAAACAATGTAGATGGCGGCATACTCTCAAAATACACATACAGGGACTGGGCAGCTTCTTTACGGGATAACTCAGAAAGGGCTTTTAACCCAAGCAAAACCTTGTGGTCATATCTGTAAAGTTCCCAAAGACTTGGATCCCCGACAATTTCAACCAGATCCGCGTCCATATCTAATACAGCACGTTGAACCAAATGCGTCACCAGGGAGCGTTTGCCGTCTTTGCTGCGAAATGCCAGCGTCACACTTGATAAGTTGAACAGAGAGTCGCTGAGGCGCGTTCTGGCCCTTCCGTTGATATCTGTAGGCTTCAAACCACACATGCGTGCAAACTCAGAGAACGGTAAGGTTATCTTTTCACTGGAATAACCGTATTTTGAAAATGCAGAGATGATCCCTATCCACGTTTTGAAATCAGTGGACATGCCGAGCTTTGCGCCCTGAATCTTGATATTTGTATAACCTTCCTGTTTGGCGACCTCTAAACTGGAAAGTTCCTCTGAAGCATCAATCAAAAATTCCCGCTTCCCCTTTTCCTTAGGTGAAACAGGGGTAAACACGCTTAATCTGAGCAGGGCAACCGGCTGGACTGTTTTGCTGCTGTTCGGGATCAGTTCATAAGCTGTGCCTGAATCTTTCTTGATTATCGCGAATGGACTTTCTGGTGGATTGATATCATTAGAGTTTTCCATTTATCCACACCGTGTTTGAAATTTGACAACTATTTATGAAAGTAACCGCCTAAGGGTTATGAAAATAACCGCCTTTATTATGAAAGTAAACGCTAAATTTATGAAAGTAACCGCTTTTTTTATGAAAGTGACCGCTCGAACTACCTATTTTTTCTATGTTTTCAATAGAATACAAGGGTGGTGATCTCTTTTTCTTTAATATGATCTAATTATGATCTTAAGAATTGTAATATCAGGTGTATATGTGGATAACTTATTGATACTGAAGAAGCTGGCAAGTTCCAGTCTCCATGTCTGATTAGATTAATGGGATCATCTTCCAGTTAATCACGATCTTTCGTTGCTGGAACGCACAAAATTTTCACTGTTGTCGTAACAGAAACAGTCGATATCAGGAAACAAAGTTAATTGTCTAATATCAACGCTATGATCGAGAATCCTTAAACAGACATTTTTCATCTCAAGTGAAAGGCCAATCATCAGAAATGCATACTTTTCTTACTTAAACGCCAAACAGCTCACCGAACAATCACTAACTTTGTTGTATGAAAATTCTGCACTTTGATCAGCAAATCTTTTTGTAACGACGGGTGGTTACCAGACAAGCAGGAAGTGAAGACATTTACTATCCCCTGTCACAAAAATTTCGTTATACCTCCTATCTTCAGGACGGCCTTCAAAACCTATAATTTAGCTTGCCTATCTTAAAAGAATGCCTGTTTTGTCAGGTTGGGATCTGCAAGCGAATCATAAAGCCACTAACGTATTTCTTAATACATCGAACAATCTTGTTGCAGAGCCTGCGTGTTGAAGCTTTGCCAGTAACTCGAAATCAGTCAACCTTCTTGCCGTTCTCATAGCCATCAGAACGGTGTCAGGCGTTGAGTTAAAGGTCTCTTTCATAGTCACACATTTTTTCCTCAGAAGGCTCATTTCCCAACGTCTTTCTTTCAAGAGACGACAGTATGTTGAGCTGTATATTGGCCACCTCGCATCACCCTGCCCTCTTCACATGTATACACTTTGTATTTCACCAGAATGAACTTCAATGATTAAAAATGTGTATCTCATCAAACAACGCAGTCATAGGTTTTGTGAACTTAATTTACAATTATTTAAACCCTAAAATACAATTAATTTAATAGTATATTGATAGTTTTTAGAGTGTTAAATGAGATTGAGTTGAATCAGGATCTAATCCTTCTTTCCACCAATCATTGCGCCTTCATTTAGTACGTGTCTGATGCCAATGTTGATCAGAGCTGCGCGCGAAAGCCCTAGGTCATCTGCTTTTTGGTCTAACTGGTCAAGGATATCTGGGGTGATTGTCAACGTGATTTGTTGTTTTTTCCCTTTGATGACCCCTTTCTTCCTCGCTGTCTGGCCATCTGGAGCACCTTCGATGAAAGCATCTAATTTTGCATTGGCTTCATCGGTTTTTCTTGGTGGTTTAGTAATTGCCATTTCATATCACCTTAATATTATTATGATGTTTTATTGATTGTTAAATAGGATGTTTATGAGGGTGGTCAGTTCCAGGTTGGCTTTAGCATCTTGAGGCTTATGTTCAAGGACGCACTGACCAGAACCCGCAGCATTGGAGAATGCTTTACGGCCAACAATGTGGTCAGGAATAAATTCAAGCTCCGGGTAATCGGTAAAGATGGCGGCGGCTTCTCTGTTATCTATTGAGTTACGATTCGCATCTGCAACGTTAATGACTGAGTAAGCTTTCAGCCCGTCACGTACACTACGAGCTTCTGTTATTAGGTCTGAAATGTCCTGCAAAGCCCATACATCAAAACTTCCTGGGCGGTAAGGAACCAACAGAACATCCGTTAAAACGAGTGCTGCACGCAATGCGGTCGAGTCCCTGCCGCCGGCATCAATGATGACATCATCATATTTTGCTTTTTGCTGCATCAGCTGTGAGCGTAGGATTGGACCATCTGCATAAGCCGAGCATGCTATACCTGGTTGGATTTCATTTTGTGCTCTTATGCTGATTGCTGTTTGCGCGGTCTCCTGACGGTCAGCATCGATAAGTAAAACATCCCGGCCTTGAATGGCTCTGGCGGCTGCAATATTTACAGCAAGTGTTGTCTTACCCACTCCGCCTTTAGTGTTTCCTACTGTTAAAATCATGTTTTTTGACCTCATTTTAATATTAAAATGCTGTGTTTATAATGTGCTTATAGTAGCAGTAAACCTTCACTGTTAACCAGCTTTTTTGCCATGCATTTCATGCAAAAAATGTGTTTTTTAATATTAACTTGATAGTTATATGAGTTTCTTTTGATTGTTTAATGATAGGGGTTTAAGTGCGTTAGAAACCTATTGGTCTTAGGGGGAATGGCTTTGGGTACAAGATCATTCGCGTGCTATGTCTTATATTGCCGAGCGGGGTACCTTCATTCCTTTAGAGGTTGTTATTACGTCGGTGGGTAACCTGTCAGCGTAAGCTTTACTTCGTCAGCCTTAAAAATTGCACCTGGTCCGTGTCTTACTGTACGTAAGTATCGCCGTTAAAAGGTCAGTAAGATTGGCCACTCTGCAAAAGTATTTAAGAAGGAGCAAATACAAACAGTGAATCAGCTAAACTACGGAAGTGAAAAAAACCAGTGTGAAGATGAAAATGCTAAACCCTATGATAAGTTATTATGATTTCATTTTAATTGTAAATTACTATTAAAATGGGATTTTTTTAATCTTTTTTTAAGTTTTTATAGTATCGATGCAACTGCTAAATCTGACCATCGGGTTGTGTAAGCAGGGGAGAGCATTTCCCGTTTCATCTTCCAGCCTTTGTCGATGCCCTGACCTGCAAACCACACTTTACCCACGCCCGTTGTGTGAATTCCATCGATGACGGGCTTCAGCGCGTCGCTGTTTGGTCGCGGCGGTTGCTCGTCAAACATATCTATCTGGGCAGGCCGGCTGCAGAAGTCGTTCAGCATAATGCCCGCCTTTTGATACCGGTAGCCGTCACGCCAGATGTGGTCCAAAGCCTTCATGGCTGCTGCCACAATATCCCGCGTGTCCTGCGTGGCCAGCATCAGCTGCTGCGTCACGTTATTACCGTACTGGGGTTCATTCGCATAGGGGCTGGTACGCAGAAAGACGCTGACGTGCCGGCAGTATTGTCGTTCCTGGCGAAGTTTCTCGGCGCCGCGTTCTGCGTACTGACAAACAGCCTGCCTCATGTCCTGCAGCTGCGTGATGCGTTCACCGAAGCTGCGGCTGCAGATGATCTGCTGTTTTGCGGGCAGGGCGTCTATCGAGATGTAGGCGGTGCCGTTGAGTTCCCGGATAGTGCGCTCGATGACGACGCCGAACGTCTTTTTCATCAGCTGCAGGTTTGCGCCCGCCAGCTGCAGCACCGTCTTAATGCCCATCGTTTGCAGTTTCTTTGTGAGCCTGCGGCCAATTCCCCAGGTTTCACCGACCGGCAATAACGCCATCAGCTTTCTTTGACGGTCGCGGTTGCTTAAATCCACTACGCCACCTGTCGCCGGCCACGTTTTTGCGGCGTGATTTGCCAGCTTGGCAAGTGTGTAACTTTGCGCAATGCCGATCCCGCAGGTCAATCCGGTTTGTTGTAAAACCGTTGTCCGGACGCGCTGGCCAAAGGCGAGGTATGACTCACAGGCATCGATGCCGGTGATGGTCAGAAAGGCCTCATCTATTGAGTATTCAGTCAAATGGGGTGCCATAGCTCCCAAAATCGACATAATCCTGGCACTCATATCTCCATAAAGCGCGTAGTTGGAGCTGAAGCAGGCTACCTGGTGGCGTCGGATGATGTCTCTGGCCTGAAAATACGGCGCGAAGCGCTTGATGCCGAGCTTTTTGGCCTCTTTGTTGAGAGCCACAATCGCGCCGTCATTGTTACTCAAGACGATCACAGGTTTGCCTTTCAGGTCTGGCCTGAAAAGTTGTTCTACGCTGGCATACATCGAATTGACGTCGCAAAGCAGATACATAGTGCGTTACCTGAACGTATGCAGCGCGTGAATGACGACGCCGAAGATTTCCAGGTCGTCAGGCTCCATAATAATGGGCTGGTAGGCCGGATTCATCGGCTGAAGACACAGGACGGGGTGGGTACACAGCTTTTTGACCGTGAACTCACCGTTGACCGACGCAATGACGATATCCCCGTGGGCGGGGTTTTCTGCCTTATCCACCACCAGCAGGTCGCCGGACTGAATGCCGGATTCGATCATCGATTCTCCTTCTGCACGCACAAAATAGGTCGCCGAAGGGTGCCGGATGCATAACTCGTTTAAATCTAAAGTTTTTTCAACGTAGTCAGTCGCCGGGCTTGGGAAGCCTGCCTGGCAGGTTTCTCCGAACAAAGGGAGAGGTTGCTGCGAAGTGGTGAGCGGTGCGAGGAATTCTGCTCTCATGATAGCCTTTTATTGTACTGTTGATATATGGGGCTTCCCCTGTTGTGGTGGCTGATACAGCATTTCTACTTGCCATTAAACCGGCCTTTCATGTAATCCTATGTAAAATAGTCTGGTTAATTTATTTTACATACGGGTATCACTGATGAATGAACTCAGTATTGTTAGTGGTAAATTGCAACTGTTGTCGATCATCGGTGACCCGATCGCTCAGGTCAGCGCTCCACTCATGATAAATGCCGCCATCCTTGAAAAACAAATCCCCGACACCTTGATGGTCCCTCTCCATATAAGCTCTGTAGGTCTGCAAACCGCTGTAAATGGTCTGAAATGTATTCAGAATTTTCGTGGTGCCATTATTACGATGCCTCACAAACAACATGCACTTTCATTCATTGATTCAGCCAGTGAATCTGCTATGGCAATCGGGGGATGCAACGTCATCAGGAGGAATGCTCAAGGTCAACTACATGGGGATATGCTTGACGGTGAAGGTTTCGTATCGAGCCTTTTGAAAAGAGGCATCGATGTGACAGGTAAAAGAGTTTATCTGGCTGGGACAGGTGGTGCTGGCTCAGCTATTGCTTATGCAATGGCCGCCAAACAGGTTGGAGAATTAATTATTTACAACCGTACACCTGATAAGTCCGCTAACTTGATAAGTAAACTTTTATATCGTTACCCTGGTGTAAATATTTATTCTGGTTCCAGCGACCCAGAACAGGTGGATATCGCGATTAATGCGACATCAGTGGGTATGGGGGAAAACAAAAAAATTCCATTTTCTATTGAAAAACTTGGCAGTAAAACAGTAGTTTGCGATATTGTCATCTTCCCGGACAAAACACCTCTTCTTTGCCTGGCTGAACAGCATGGACTCCCCATCCATACGGGGAGAGCTATGCTTGCTGCTCAGATTGAGCTAATGCTTGATTTTATGCTTCATCAGGTCGACTAACTGACAGTTATGACTAAAAACAATGCCCGTACATGTTGGACGGGCACATAACTCATTCTATCTGGTGTTTATATGATGGACGAGAAAACCCTCTATGCCTATATCCTCAACCTGTCCGCACCGTGGCAGGTACAATCCCTTTCTCTTGATGAAACATCTGGTTCAGTGACAGTGATTGTCGGCATTGCCGAGCACACACAACTGACCTGTCCAACCTGCGGTCAATCCTGCTCCATACATGATCACCGACGTCGTAGATGGCGTCACCTCGACACCTGTCAGTTCACCACGCAGGTTGAGGCTGATGTACCCCGAGTTGACTGCCCCGAGCACGGTTGTCAGACACTACCGGTTCCCTGGGCAGGAGTAGGCAGCTGCTACACTTTGCTGTTCGAAGCCTTTGTTCTCTCATGGCTGAAAGTCAGCACCGTGGATGCTGTCAGAAAACAGCTTAAACTCAGTTGGAATGCCGTGGACGGCATCATGATGCGCGCTGTTAAACGGGGTCTTGCCCGGATAAAACAACCTTTATCGGCACGTCATCTCTGCGTGGATGAAGTCGGCTTCAAAAAAGGACACCAGTACGTCACCGTTATCTCTGACAGGCAGGGGCGTGCTTTGCAACTGACAGATGATCGCGGTGTAGAGAGTCTTGCCAGTTATCTGCGTAGCCTGACGGAGCATCAGCTTGATGAGATAAAAACGCTGTCGATGGACATGAACATGGCCTATATCAGTGCCGCCCGCATCCATCTCCCCAACGCTGTAGATAAAATCGCCTTCGATCACTTCCATGTGGCAAAAATGCTGTGCGCCGTCGTTGATAAAACCCGCCAGGCAGAGATGAAACAGATCCCGTCGTCTGACAGGAAAGACGCCCACCGTTCTCGCTATCTGTGGTTTTACAGCAAACCAAACCGCTTCGGACGCCGGGCAGAGAGGCTAGAAGTTGCCCGTCTGGTGTTACCTCAAACGAGCCAGTGTTGGGTGATGAAGGAGCTTGCACGCGATCTGTGGCACCGCCGCTATGACGACCATAGCCGTAAGCTGTGGCAGGAATGGATGGTGATGGCCAAAGACACTGGCATACCGCTCATGGTCAGCGTTGCCCGCATGGTAGCAAAGCGTCTTTACGGCATCCTGAATGCAATAAAAAACCGGGTATCGAACGGCAATGCGGAGTCGCTGAACAGTAAAATAAGGCTGCTGAGGATCAAATCACGGGGCTTCAGGAATAAAGAACGGTTCAAGCTGGGTGTGCTGTTCCACTACGGAAAGCTAAATATGGCGTTCTGAGTCTCCCACCATGATCGGGGAAGACCCATATAATTACAGTATTATTATTGTGAAAATTCCGACTTGCAAGACCCGGTTGCGGGCTTTTGACCAGCCCTCTGTTTTTACGCTGAAAATAGGACCGGTGATTGCCCCGTTATGGAGGAGAGTCAGTGCTTACTATGTTACTCAATAAGATGTTTTTAAATTACTCTATTTGAGTAATTTAATTGTTTGTATAGGGTCGCTGAGGTATTATGAATACTCATATTGAGTATTCATAAGGGTGCAGCATGAAAAAGATAGGATGTGACGACGGTTCCACGAATGTAAAACTGGCCTGGCGTGATGGGGATGAGATTTGTACCTCTGTCTCGCCGAATTCCTTTAAAGCGGGGTGGAAGGTCGCCGGGATCGGCAGCAGTGAAACGTACAACTATGAAATTGACGGGCTGAAGTACTCGTTTGACAGTGTCAGCCAGCAGGCGATCAGTACCACCAACATTGAATATCAGTATGGCGACACCAATTTGCTGGCCGTACATCATGCGCTTCTCACCTGTGGCCTGCCGCCACAGCCGGTCAGCCTGACGGTCACCTTACCTATCAGTGAGTTCTATACCAGCGACTGTCAGCACAATGAGGTCAACATACAGCGTAAAATTGACAACTTGCTGCGTCCGGTGACGCTGAATAAGCGCGAAACCTTCACCATTGCACACGTTGACGTCATGCCGGAATCATTGCCAGCGGTGATATCGCCCCTCGAGCGTGCCGGTGTCGGACCGCTGGAAACCTCGCTGGTGATTGATCTGGGGGGAACGACGCTCGATGCCGGTGTGCTTGTCGGACAGTTTGAAGATGTCAGTGCCATCCTAGGTAATTCTACGATCGGCGTATCGATGGTGACACAGGCCACACTCACTGCACTGCGTATGGCCAACAGCGACACCAGCGCCTTCGTCGCTGACCAGCTGATACAGCGACGGCATGACAGCGAGTTTGCCACCACAGTTGTCAACGATGAGTCAAAAGTGGACTATGTGCTGGACATGATAAGTTCGTCCATCGAGCGACTCGGGGAACGGGTGGTCAATGAACTGTCCGCGTACCGCCAGGTGAACCGGGTTTGGCTGGTGGGTGGCGGGGCGTCGCTGATTGAAGCTGCCGTGCGCCGAGCCTGGAAACTGGCCCCTGATCGCATTGTCCTGGTTGAAGCCCCCCAGACGGCGCTGGTTCGAGAACTTGTCTTACTTTAATTCCAAGGAGCGCTATCCGTGACCGACACACGCAAGAAACTGACCGTCTATTTGCACCCTGAAGACGATAATCAGGATGCCAGGGCGATGGAGATCATCGAGTCAGTTCCCCTGCGCACACGGGGCGATTTCTTCCGGGCGGCGATCGTGGGCGGCAGCGCGTTATACCAGTTGGATAAGCGCCTGCCTTATCTGCTGTCCATGTTGTTCGATGGCCAGCTGACCGCCGACCAGTTGGTGAGCATTATTCAGCAGACGACGGGATGGCAGCCCACGACGGCCAGCATTCAGGATGTCATTGCCGCCTGCGCTGGTCAGGTGCCAACTCCCTCCGTGCTTCCGGAGTCCACCGGCAGTACGGGAGGGGAAGGGCAGGCCCGCACCAATTTCAAACGCATGCTGAAAAAAGACTAAGTCCTCCGGCGTGCCGGAGATGTCAGAGGAAGAACCATGTCATTTATGTTGTTATGCAAAGGGATAATCGGGCTGGAGACGCTGACGGGCAGGGCGCGAAAAAGTGCGGCAGAGTGGTGTTTTCTCATCAGTTGCCTGTTTATTGTGCCGCTGCTGATATTCGACGGATTCAGTGTGCCCGTGAAAATACTCCTGCAGCTGTGCTGGGCCATCGTGGTGGTACGTGCGGCGTTTCTAGCCTCTGAAACCTGGAAGAAAAACCGGAAACCGTAGGGCGTATCGATCACCGTAATCCGCCGGCCCCTGTGCCGGTTTTTTTATGGCCACCTCAGCCTGGGTGTGTCCGGTTTTCACATCAGCCGCTGACGATATGACGCTTCCTCGTTACGGCTGTTCGTTCCTCGCGGTGCTGCGGTACGCCTCAGCCGTGCCTGCGGCGAGCGTTGCGGGTTTTAACAGGTCGGTCTTTTTCTAACCGTTTTCGACATTCTAAGACTCAACCCCGGTCGTGCTGGACGGCACCGAGATACGGACGCATGATGAGGATGTATTTTAACCGTTCCGGAGGCATTAAATGGTCATCAATCCCGGCTTCCCCAAAGAATGGATTTTCTTTTCTGACGTCAAAGATGCGGTCGCTTACGCGGCGACCGGGATTTTCCTGACGGGTTATGAAATCTGTCACGATACCCTGGTTGAATGCCTGGCCGAGCGGCTGGCTTACGCGAATATCGTTGAAGACAGCTATACGGCCGCTGTGATGCAGCAGGCGATCAACCTGCTGGAAGAACATCGTGGCCATCGCTGAACTCTCCGGTATAACCCGCATGTCATCTTCATTAATCGTCTTATCTCATGAGCCCGCTAATGGAAATCCGCCGTCTTTAACGTGGTAGGTCGCGCTATTTTCACGAAAACCTATGCCTTAAAGTCTGCGTTCGTCGTCTCTCAGCACGAAAGCGCCTACGTGCTCGCCAAGGACGCCCGCCGTCGTTTGAAAAACCGAGCATGAGTTTGTAATTACTGAAAATGCAACACATGGTAATGGTGAAAAAAGACAGATATCTGTTAAGGAGCATCCAGGCTATATGAAAAATTTCAAATAATCCTTTCATACTTTTAACACCATCAGGTATCCATTACTGATACAAATTTCGGGGTGAAAAAGTCTGTACAGCAGACCTAAATTTGCGCTGGGATGAATGATTTTAAAGTAATAATCACACAATAAATGTGGCTTTATATTTTACATATTCGTTATTTATCAGTTGATTATGAATTTAATTTATTGGTTGTTAATTTTATTTCCATTTATGCAACATTAAACCTGTACAAGAATGCGATCTGTGTATAACTTTGTTGTCACTAAGGTGATTATTTTAACCGCAACTCTATAGAGAGAGAGAGCAACCATGCCCCAGAGAAAACAGGCCGTAATACTGTCTGGTTCGGCGTTTTTACAGGCTTACCTTCCTTCGGAAGAAGAAACTATGGGGCGTGTCGTCGTTGAGCTTCTTGCTGCCGGTAAAAATTTAAATCGTAAAAACCTTTGCGCCAAGCTGCTCAATCTTGTTGAAACGTCAGGCAGCGCCGATGAGGAACGTCATTACATGCAACTCATCCGCCTGGTACTTGAGAGAGATTCCTGATTGCTTTTGAAGCTCCGCATACGGGGGCAGTGGCATGTCTTTATAGACGTGTTTTGTGGTTTTAAGTGCTTTTAAGTTATTAGAGAATAACTCTGAACCTGTCTTCAGCGAGCCTGCTTTTGGGCCAAACGCCATTTCAGAGGTCATAAATATGTACAGAAGTGAAGATGAAAAGCTGACTGATGCGATCATGGGCGAAGCTGTGATTGCCTTGCTCAAGTCTAATAAAACTATTTCCGTGCAGAGACTTCTGTCTCAGCTGCAGCTTATGGTCACCGCAGCGCATGACAGCCGGCGTAAAAACGCCTGCGAGCAATTAATAAATGAGATACGCCACGGTATGAGTGAGCGTAGTAAACAGAACACTTATGAAATCATAAGCACAGACAATGTGCGACACTTTTTCAATGCTGAAGGGCCACCTGATGACCACAAAAAGCACTAATTATTCCGATATAGCAACGCCAGCATTGAGTGATATGGCCTTGTCGGAGGGTACGAATAATACGCAAGACAGCCTTTATGCATACAAGGTTTATCAGCACTTTGTCAGCTCTAGAGAGTCTTACTCATCAGAAACTGAAGTATTGGGCTGCGCCATCCGGGCTATACTCGGAGAGCGAGGGCATGTGAATAACAAAGCGATTATTCTCCATCTCATTCTCCAATTGGAAAGTTCCTCTGATGTGGTGAAGATGGATATCCTGCGCAATGCTTTAGAAATGGTAGTGGGTATTACACCAGACGATGCCGACATTTAAAGGTATAGGAATGCGTGTGTTGCAGTTATTTGGTTTTCAAACGCTGGCTGCCTGATGATGAGATCGCGATTTTCCTGAAATATCGAATGCTATGCCTGTAGCAGGTCAGGAATGAGGATCCCCCATGTTGATGTCAGCGTGAATCTAAATGAATGAACAGCTGACTGAGATGGAGGGGATGGAAATGCGGGATATGTTAAGTCCACCATTAATACTGACCGATTATATTTTTAACGACGATCCGTCAATGCTGACGGGAAACGAGATAATATCTTGTCTCTATGGCAGCCTGCGACGCCAGGGTAAATCTGTCTCGAGTAAAGATATCATCTTATGCCTGATACGCAGCATTGAGAACGAAAAGGATCCATTGTTATACGATGATTATTTGAAAGCACTGGAATTCATTGTTTACCGTACACCGGATGACTGGGAACGCTAGCTTATCAAGTATATGACAAATATTGTCCCTGCAATACTGGCGGGGACAATATTTGAAAAATCAATGTCAGCTAAGTCGAATGGATGTTTCAAAGACATAACAGCTGTTACGCCTACCGACTTTCTTCAAATAACATCCTGAAAATTTTCAAAGTTTTTACTCCCGTCATCAGGCTCTGGCCAACTAACGGTCGGGAAACTATTTCGCCCCGGGTGTGCAAAGAGTTTGCCCTGGAAATGCGAAATGCCCGCTGCATCCAGCCACATCCACTCTTCCGGTTTTTCAATTCCCGTTGCGATCACTGATATCTCCAGTGAAGAACAGAATTTGATGATGGCCAGGACAATAGCCTGTTTGGGGCCGCTGGTATGCACATTGCGAATGATATCTTTATCTATCATGATTTTCTCTGGCTGAAACAGTGTCAGCAGCAACAACCCTGCGGATCCTGAGCCAAAGTCATCGATAACCAAACGCATACCTGAAGCTTTGATGTTTGTTATCACTGCCGCAAAATTGTCTTCACGCGTTTTTTCACTGTTTTCTGAAATGGCGATAACAATTTGTTCGGGGACCATCGCGTTTTCCGCAACGACTTCCAGCAGCCGTCTAACAACATCAGGAACGGTCACCAGCGTCATGGGTAAAAATTTAAGCGTTAGGGATGTGTCACCAAGTCCCAGTTTTTGTGCCACAGAAACGACGAGCATCTGGGCCTCGAAGTCCGCCTCATAAATATTTTTTTGAATGACGCGTGAGAAATAGGCGATGGGAGAGCTTCCCTCTGGTGCACAAAGCGCTGCTTCATAGGATGAAATATGAAGGCTCAGTGGGTCAATAATTGGCATGAACGAAAAGCCAATATCGCTGCATTGAGGTAAAGCGATCACTTCACCGCTATCATGCGCCGGCTTCGTATGGAAAGACCAGACCCCGGAGGGTGGCAACTCCAGGTAGTTATCTTTTTCCCGCGCCTGCACAAAGGTGCACAGAAACTGTAAAGCCCGGTCATCATAGCTGAGGCGATATTTTGATGTTCCCTTGTCCAGCACGGCCTGAAGAACGGTATCTTGCGACTGCGTCCTCAGATCAAAAATCTCCATGCCGACCCTACCAAAACGACGCGCAGGGGCATAATCGTGCATCAGTTCTACAATATTGTGGTGCCGAGGATCTCTGCAAATGGTTGCAAATATGCTGACCACGGCCTCTTCTGGCCCTTCCAGTAGCTGAAAAAAATGCGTTCCGTCAAAAAGCAGGATCCCGGTGACTGAGGCGTCCTCGTTTTTACAACTGGCTTGCGAAATCATGTCTTCAAGCACTGCAGGCAGGACATGGTCGCTAATGCGGCTGCGATAAAGGAGCGTGGAGAGCATAAGGCATTATTCCAAATGTTAGATGTAAGACCATTAGGGGTGTTGAGACATTGCAGGGGCTACTCGGATTACTCCTCGGGCGGAGCCTTATTGACGACGAGAGAGATCGCATTACGTAATGTTCTCTTTTGCAACAAATTGCCCGTGAGTTCGAGTTGTACGATAAGACGTAGAATGATGTCACTGAAGTTGAGCACGCCACGCGTGCGAATAAGATCGCAAGCGATAGCGCCAATAACTTCTAACTCGCTCTCGTATATCTTACTAATTAGCCCCATATCGGCTGTCAGAACATCTGGGGTTTGTGGTTCGTGCTTCAATGCTCGCGCCGTATTGTCATACGCCGACTCATCGGAATCGGTGGGATTCTTGGGCATGCTGTTGCCTAGATATATACTTAAACGACAGTACCCGGATCTGGGATAGCGTGGTTCTTTGAGTAGATTGAAGCCTAAGCTGTGATGTTCCTTGCAGAGACTGCTCACCGGGCACTTATCGTGCACCGCTATTGGCCATATGAGAGATAAACTGGCTGCTCTGTCAGCTTTTTAAATGATTTTTCCTGTCAAAAATTTTTTAGGAACACCAGTGAGAATAGATGTGCAGGCTAAAATTTGATCGACGCTGACATGCAGCCTAGCATCCATATCTCGTTTGCGCTGAACTAAATGTTAATTGCTGACTAAACAATTACTTATTTAGATAAAAACTACGTAACACAATTAATTTAATTACTAAACTGCGGAAACTATAACTGCATGTTATGATATTTTAAGGAGTAAGCCTCCTACCTAGTAACTAAATTTTGAACAGATTGTTTGACCTGCGCATGCGCGGGTTTTTTTGTGCCTGTATTAAACGCCAAATCTTCGAATTAGATAAGGATTACCCAACATATCAATCAATTAACAATAATAATAATGTTTATTATTGCTGCTTAGTCCATTACCGGACGTTCTATGATGTTTGCCCGCCAGAAGCGGGCTTTTTTTTAAACATCTATCAATCTCAATATATTGAGCTGATTTTTATCCCCTCATTTCTAACGTTCATATCTCGCAAAATGTGCGTTTTGCGCCCTATATGCATTCATATCATCTGAACCTGCCTCTGTTTAGCAAGTATTTAGCCCATTCCGGCTTTGCTCTGCAACTCTCGGTGACGCACCGGCCTGTTCCGATTTTCACCGATCTTAGTGGCAGCAAAGCAATGGTGCCGTTGAAGCGGAGATATTCTGATGCACAACTCACAAAAGTGGTTCTCGATAAGGTGAGATGGCGTAGTACCTGGATGGTTACTACCTGGGCAGTGAAGAGGGCAGCCGCCAGCGTATGACCCTGGATGAGATCGCGGCGGCATTGCAAAAGGTGCCGGACATCTGCCTCCAAAATGTCGAGCGTCCCTGCCCGCCCTCGGAGGAATGGAGCTGGAAGACGTGGCGGCCGAAATCTTTACGCCGGTAGTGAACGGTTACAACCATTGGGGGGTAACGGTAGAAGCCTTTATGTCCAGGCTGTCTGCGTACCCTGCGGATGCACTCTGTTGTGGGACATTTTGGCTTGAAGAAGATTTTCTTGAGGTTGATGAAACGCTGACACCGGAGGAAATACACTGGGCAATGGAGATTGCCACCGATCATCACGACGCCAATATTGGTTACAACTGGGATTCTCTCCGTTACGCCGCTGAACTAGCCAAAGAATAAATAGCTTCCCCACCGGCGACGGCGGGGGAGTTTTTGGACTGCAGATAAGGATGTCGTGAAACTCCGCATTTTCAGGGTTGCCACGCTGCCGCGCACCAACCCGACTAAAAACGGACTCCGACAGCCTGAGTCGCTACGGCTAACGCCGTGCCTTCACTGTAGACGAGCCGCTGCGGCTGCAAGCAATTGTCTTGTGAAGTGGCTATTAGTTAGAGATTAGTTGTGGGTAGTACCATTACTGACAGTTTTGAGCGAGAAACAGACGCTGCCATAGGTTAATCTATGGCGATTCGGTCATTCATATATGCTTCTTACAAAAAATTAAAGGACAAATAACATGACACCAGAGTTACTAAATACAATAGGGCTGACTTCTAATATTTTTGGTGTAATTCTAATTTTCTTCTTTGGGCTGCCTCAGCCATCACATGATGAAGGTGTGTCTTTAGGGTTGGAGGAAGGTACGCCTTTGGGAGATGGAACAACGGTCGGAGAGAGGAATGTTAAAATCCGTAAGCGAAAAGCTCGTTATAAATTTTTCGCATACGTTGCGCTCAGTTTAATGCTTTTTGGTTTCGTACTTCAATTTTTAGCTTTGCATATTGATCTAATTCCATTTCATTAACCCTCGGGACTCTTAGCAATGTCCGCTTCTGGCACATAGCGGACTTTACTAACTGCACCCATTTATTATTCAAAGATATCGTGAAACTCCGCATTTTCAGGGTTGCCGCGCTGCCGCGCACCAACCCGACTAAAAACGTCCCCTGACAGCCTGAGTTGCGACGGCTAACGCCGTGCCTTCACTGTAGACGGGCCGCTGCGGCTGCAAGGGTTCGCTTCGCCGCTATCCTTGTATGTTTAAAGTGAAATCAGGATGCAGGTATACTCATCTCGTGCTCCGCCTGATGCTGCAGCACGTCCGCTATCCAGGGACATCAAGCCCGAGGGTGAGCATTATTGCGCAGCGTCAGTTTCAGTATTAACCCGAACAATTGCCAGGGCTGAACGTTAAGCCCGTATCTACAAGGCTGGGAGAACTGGAAAATGAAACAAACGACAACAGTTGGAATTGATGTATCGAAAGGTACTTTTGATGTTCATATCGACACGACATGTCGGTTTCTTCATTTGGAAAACACAACTGAAGGGATCCTGTTATTGCTGGATGAGTTACGGGAACTGTCAGTTTCACTTGTTGTTATGGAAGCGACAAGTAAGTACCACTATCTTTTGACATCCATGCTTAGCGGCGCTGGTTTACCTGTTGCTGTTGTTAATCCCCGCCAAATAAAGAATTTTGCAAGAGCTATGGGGAAGGTAGCGAAAAGTGATCCCATTGATGCCAAAACTATCTGTGAATTTGGAAAGCGTATGAGGCCGGATGTTCGACAACTTCAGGATCGTGATTCGCAGGAGTTATCGTTAATCTTGACTCGCAGGCGACAACTGGTTCAGGCCAGGACAATGGAGATAGCCCGCTATCAGGAGAAGCCCACTCCTTATATTGAGCAGGGAATAACAAAACATATTGCTTGGCTGAGTACTGAAATTAGTGAGCTAGAGGATGAACTTAGAATTAGAATTAAAGAGTCTAATTCACTGACAGAGAGAAGAAAATTACTAGAAACAGTAAAAGGCATCGGCCCGGTTACACAGGCTGCGCTTCTGATACAGCTTCCGGAGTTGGGACGTCTAAATCGACGACAAATTTCTGCGCTGATTGGAGTATGCCCCTATGATCGTGATAGTGGATCAATGAGGGGGAAGAGAGCTATCTGGGGAGGTCGCTCGGGCGTGAGGGCAACGCTTTATATGGCAATGCTTTCAGCGGTGCGTTACAACCCGCAGATCCGGTCGTTCTATATAAATCTGGTTTCACGTGGTAAACCTAAAAAAGTTGCGTTAACTGCCTGTATCAGAAAATTTATCACTATTCTGAATGCAATGTTTCGTGATGAGGCGCAGTGGCGAAGTGAATGAATCTAACGGGCGGAAAAAGTCTCCCGCTAAATAGATAAATGAAGCGAACAACTTTGGATTAGTTGTTAGAGGGGGCTTACGCTCAGTCGAAAGAAAATTCATGTTAAGGTGATTTTTTGTACCACTGAAGCTTAACCACGTTGACAGGCATCCTTGAGCGAAAAGCGGGCGTTCGCGATTGCTCCCACGGTTTATAGCGCATATTAATCGATGGTGAAGGGGGCAGTTTAGATTTCGAAAAATTTTTTGTACGTTTAGCGCATAATTTAACCATGGCAATCCGTATGTGATTGATTAATTGCTAGTGGCTATCGCTTTTAACTATCATCTTGGCCTTATCGCATTTAGGTTATTTGATTAGATAAAATACACGGGAAACATCGTATAGCGTGGGAGCCCCCCTATTGGCAGAGGTAGGGCTGTTCAAAAAATAGGCTTGCCATACAATAATTCTCGAAATCTAAACTGACCCCTATCTGGAGATTCATATGATGACTCATTCATGTGAACCATGAGATTTCATTTTATGTAATAGATGGAGAAATCTTGGGTTATGATCTCGAATAATAGGATTGTTTTCCTTGGAATTTTTAAAGACACCTTAAAAAATTAAGGTGTCTTATCATTGATAATATCAATTCTTTTTGAAAAATTCGGAAAACACGAATTTCGCAAGTACGTTAGCGGCCCAAAATGCACAACCAACAAATACAATCATAATGACCAAGACTGACAGGTTTTTAGGAGCTGCATAGGTATAAGTAAAACCTACTCCAGCTCCAGACAGCATCGATGCAGCCAAGAAAAATCCGATGCATATAAATAGCGTGCGAATTAATATAAACATTAGGAATCCGTTAACTGAAAAGCAATTATCAATTACTTTTTTAAAACTACCAAGTACATCCACCTGAACCATTTTTACCGGTACAACTACCTACCGCACCTGTACTCTTGTTCCCACCTGCCCCCATGCCAACATTCCCGCCGTTTGCGTCAAAGCATCCGCCAAGCACTGCCCCAGTAGCAACACCTGCGAGACCGCCAAGCATACCAATCCCTACAGCATCTACACATGTTGAATTTGTATGGGTACCATAGTAATTTCCAGAACTGCTGGTATTCGAATTTTTGGAACCGCTGGAATTTGCTTTATTACCACCACTCAAACTTGAATTATCATTACCACTACCACTACCAGAAATCCCATTCAAATACTGAGAATCAATAATTTTCATAAACAACTCCTTTGTTAATTGAGATTAGAAGATTAAACATAAATTTGTTTTTTTATGTGACAGAGATCACAATTATCAATCAAAAAGATAATGTTTTCTTTGGCGTATTTATTGATTTATAATCACCAAATCATACAGGTAAAGCCAACCGGTTATACGCTGTGCACTATCAATTAAGGAAATTTAGTCCTATTATTTAGGATTTTTCTTTGTTTTGCAGTATCAATTATCATTAGTGTCATCATGTTAAATCTCAGTATCATTGCGATTTAGCCTAATAATTTTAAATTCATGTTTAAAATTCGAAAAGTAGAAAGCTGATTTCAATCTTGGGAAATAGAGTATCGAATTTATCTTTTTTCTAACACACTATCAACAGCCAGTGATACATGATTTTTTGGCCAGCTACATTTTTTGAATGATAAAGGAGTGCAATAGTGTTTCGCCAGGAAGCGATTAATTATCAGAAAACGAAATGGCGTGGCCGCGCGCTTCTCCTTCCCGGTATTCCTTTTTGGGTGATCGCTGGATTGTGCCTTTTTTTTATTACAGCCTTCCTGACCTTTGTCATCACCGTAAACTACACCCGAAGAGTCAACGTGTCTGGCGAAATCAGCACCTATCCACGGGTAGCGAACGTCTATTCAGGGGTTCAGGGCGTCGTTGTTAAAGAATTTGTTACTGAAGGACAGGTAATTAAGACTGGTACTCCCATTTATAAGATAGATGTAAGCAAAAGCACCCAAAGTGGCGTGGTCAGTGATAACCAGCGCCGGGACATAGATAATCAGCTTGAGCGCATTGCACAAATTATCAACCGGCTGGATGGCAGCAAAAAAACAACTATCAACATGCTGGAGAAGCAAAAATCACAGTATATCTCTGCTTTTCAGCGATCTACCGACATACTGCAACGCGCTGAGGAAGGGCTCCGTATTATGAAAGACAATATGGAGAATTATCGGCAATATCAGAAGAAAGGGCTTATCAATAAAGATCAACTCACCAATCAGGTGGCACTATATTACCAGCAGCAAAATAATCTGTTGAGCCTCACCGGGCAGAACGAACAAAACTCCCTGCAGATAACGACTCTGGAGAGCCAAATTCACACCCAAGCCTCCGATTTCGATAACCAGATTTATCAGATGGAACTGCAGCGCTACGAGCTGCAAAAAGAATTACTGAATATCGATGCAGGCGGGGCCATTATCGTTCGTGCATTAGTCGACGGCCGCGTCGATTCGCTTAGCGTTACGGTCGGGCAAATGGTGAACGTCGGCGACAGTTTGCTGCAGGTAATCCCTCCCAATATTGAACATTACTCTCTGATACTTTGGGTGCCCAACGACGCTATTCCTTATATTACAACGGGTGACAAAGTGAATATACGCTATGAAGCCTTCCCCGCACAGAAATTTGGACAATTTGCCGGCACGGTGTCCGTTATTTCCAAAGCGCCTGCGTCACCACAGGAAATGTTGACCTATCAGGGAGCACCCAAAGCCGCGCTCACGACTGCTGTACCTTATTATAAAGTGATCGTGAAACCTGAAAAACAAGCAATTATGTATAACGGCAAGCGCCTGAGCTTGGAAAACGGTATGAAAGCAGAGAGCACCCTATTTTTGGAAAAAAGGAAAATTTATCAGTGGATGTTATCACCGTTTTACGACATGAAACACAGCGCGTCGGGACCGGTCAATGAGTAAACGTCGAGCCAAACAACTGTTTAATCAACTCGACATGCGGTTGCGGCAAAGAGTTCCACTTGTTCATCAAACTGAATCTTCAGAGTGTGGTCTCGCATGCCTTGCGATGATTTGTGGTCGTTATGGCAAGAACGTCGATTTGATTGCACTGCGCCAACAATTCAACCTCTCGGCACGTGGCACTACGTTGTCGGGTTTGACCGGTATTGCCGAACAACTCGGGTTGTCATCACGACCCTTGTCACTGGATATCGATGAGCTCGGTGCGCTAAAAATGCCGTGCGTACTGCACTGGGATTTTAACCATTTTGTGGTTCTAGTAAGCGTCAGACGTAACCATGTGGTCATACATGACCCAGCACGGGGCCGCAGGATCATCAACATGCTGGAGGTCTCGCGCAGCTTCACGGGTGTGGCACTCGAGGCCTGGCCAGGTGCGGAATTCGAAGCGAATACCATGCGAAGTCGACTCAGTTTTCGCACGCTAATAGGTAGTGTGCATGGTCTTAAAGGAGCGCTTGGAAAGATTTTTTGTCTGTCACTGGTCATTGAAACCATCAACCTTATTATGCCCATTGGTACCCAGCTGGTGATGGATCACGCGATTCCAGCTGGGGATCGCGGGCTGCTGACCTTAATCTGTGCGGGGCTGTTGTTCTTTATACTGCTACGGGCGGCAGTCAGCATGGTGCGCGCTTGGTCCGCATTAGTCATGACTACACTCATTAACGTCCAGTGGCAATCCGGGTTGTTCAACCATCTATTGCGACTACCCTTAGGCTATTTTGAACGGCGCAAACTGGGAGACATCCAGTCTCGTTTCGGATCGCTCGATACTTTGCACACGACCTTCACCACCAGTATCGTCGGCGCTATCATGGACATGATTATGGTGATCGGCGTGCTCGTGATGATGATTTTGTACGGGGAGGGGTTAACCTGGATTGTGATGGCCTTCACCACCCTTTACGTATTGCTTCGCCTGCTGACCTACGGTTATTACCGTCAACTGTCAGAAGAGTCATTAGTAAGATCTGCACGTGCCAGTTCTTATTTCATGGAAACCTTATATGGCATCGCGACTGTTAAAATGCAGGCAATAGCTGAAAGACGCTGTGCCCGTTGGCTCAACCTCGAAATCGATACCATCAATACCGGGATTCGTGTGACTAAAATGGACATGCTGTTTGGCGGCATCAACACTTTTGTCTCCGCATGTGATCAGGTGGTAATCCTGTGGTTGGGTACAAACTTGGTAATAGACAACCAGATGACTATCGGAATGTTCGTTGCATTCGGCGCTTTTCGCGGGCAGTTCTCTGACCGAATTGGATCATTAACCAATTTCTTGCTGCAGTTACGCATGATGAGTCTGCACAATGAGCGTATTGCCGATATTGCCCTGCATCCACGTGAAATCCGTAAACCAGAGCTCCCTTACGAGGCTTGCTTAAAGCCGATTTCGCTAGTAACCCATGTACTTAGCTATCGGTATGATAGCCAGTCTTCGCCTATTTTCAATGGGTTGAATATCACCATCGCACCAGGAGAAAGCGTGGCTATTGTAGGTCCTTCTGGATCAGGTAAAACAACATTGATGAAAGTACTGTGTGGACTTTTTTACCCTGATGAAGGCAGGATTGAGGTGAACGGTATTGATATTCAGCAGTTGGGTATTAATAACTATCACAAGATGATCGCCTGCGTTATGCAGGATGACAAACTGTTTTCCGGCACCATTCGGGAAAACATCAGTGGCTTTGCGGACGAAGTAGATGAAATTTGGATGCAAGAATGCGCCCGAGCCAGCTACCTGCACACGGTTATCGAAAAGATGCCAATGGGCTATGAAACCATGATAGGAGAATTAGGAGAAGGATTATCAGGTGGTCAAAAACAACGACTTTTTATTGCGCGGGCGATTTACAAAAAACCTGCTGTCTTGTTCTTAGATGAAGCTACCAGCGCTCTGGATCAGGAAAGTGAGACGATAGTTAATAATGCGATTAAAGCACTTGAAATTACAAGGATTATCATTGCTCATCGAGAAACTACGATAGCTTCAGCCGACCGCATTATTTATTTAAATGGAAGGGGTTGAGAGATGATTAAAAAAAATATTTCTCTGATTATAATTAATATTCTCCCGGTATTAGTAATGTTTGGAATCACATTTTATCCCTACTTACTGCCCAATCGGAACCAGTTATATCAAGCAGGGTTAGCTATTCCGGTTCTATGTATATTGGAATTTATTATTATCACACCTATTTATTTTATTTTTTTTAGGAATAGGAAGGGCATGGGGATAGGTATCATTAACTCAAAATTATTATTTATTTTCTTGGCAGTTATTATATTTTGTCAATATGCAGGGCCTATAATTATGGGTATGGGAGCGAATAAAGAGCTAATGTGGAATAGAGATTTGCTGACTGACCCAATTTTTTTGTCAACTATTTTTCTAATGGTCTTTATCGTGCCTATTTATGAAGAAATAGTGTTCAGAGGTTGCTTGTTTGACGCGCTTTTACTGTGTTTTAGAGGGAGGGTTTATCTAGCATCTATAGCAACCTCAATTACGTTCGCTTATTTTCATACTCAATTTACAGATATTCGAGCATTAATTATCCTCGTTGCTATTTCGACAGTTTTAGTCTGTGCAAGGACCTTCTCAAAAGGGCTGCTAATGCCAATTCTTTTGCATATTTCAATGAACGGCATAGTCATGGTGGTGAAGATGATAATCTCTTTTAATTGATACTTTTAATGTTCATTGTTTTTTTGATTCCTATATCTAGTAATGCTATTACTAGATAACCGCAAAGTCAGTAAAGAGCGGCTACATCTATAGATATTTCCATCAATACACGGATTCTAAAGTCCAATGGAATTAAAATATACACTAGCGAATTATTTCCAGTTTGAAGTGGTCAACAAAAACTGGCCACAGTTTTAGATTTTTTCCAGTATCGATTTTCCGATTCGTTGGGTGATAACCCGCCATTATATTCGTGCGGCCTGAGCACGCTGTAATATCCAACGATATAGTCTGTTATTTCATGGGCAGCATCGATTAAGCTTAAGTAACCTGTCACTGGTATCCATTCACTCTTCAGGCTCCTGAAGAACCGCTCCATCGGGCTGTTATCCCAGCAGTTTCCACGTCGGCTCATGCTCTGTTTGATCCGGTAACGCCACAGTAACTGCCTGAACTGCCAGCTTGTAAAGTGGCTGCCCTGGACACCCTTCTAAGAGTCAAGCCATTAACGGGGTGCTGTTGATCTGCCTGTTTTGATTTCGCAGTGATGTATAAACTTCCCGTGAGATATATCGCTCCAGACAACGTATTAGATAGGCTGTTCGGTAGCTCATTAATTAAAATGACAATTGATGGTTATTGCTGGTTTGATATCCATCATGGCTAAATATACAAGTAAATAACCCTTCAATCAACACTGTTATTTTATTAAACAGTTGACTTCAAACACAACTGCTCACCCGTTCGCACTCATCCACTCGGCAGTCTTCCCGTCGCGTTCTCGTTCAATATTCACTCGCTCGCCGTTCAGCCTACCTCCTTCCTTCGTTTGCGCTGCGGCTTCCGGTAGCGCCCTTGCATCCTCCGCTTTCCGCCCGTCTGTCGTGTCGGCACGGCGTAAGCCGGAGCTGTGATCCCACAACCATCGGAGAAAGGCACATGAGCACACCCGCCGTGTACGTCGGTACGTACCACAAATACAACTGCGGCAGCATCGCCGGGAAATGGCTCGACCTGACCGAGTTTGACGGCGAGCAAGACTTTTTGGCCGCATGCAGTGCGCTGCACGCCGATGAAGAAGACCCGGAGCTGATGTTTCAGGACTGGGAAGGGATACCGTCCGGACTGGCGTCCGAAAGTCATGTTAACTGGGCGTTTATTGACGCCTACCGGCAGGCAAAGGCGTAAGGGCAGGGAGAGGCGTTTATTGAATGGGCAGAATATTTCAACGCCTGTGATTATGACGCGTTTCAGGAGGCGTATCTCGGTGAGGCGGAAACTGAAGAGGACTACGCCCGCGATTTTGCCGATGAAACCGGCTTACTCGATGACATGCCTGATTCACTGCTGATTTACTTCGATTATGAAGCATATGGGCGCGACATGTTTTTGAACGGACTGGTTTTGCTAAATGACTACGTGTTCTCTGAATAACATATTAAACGGCAGGGTATCCCTGCCGTAAGGATAAACACATGAAACTGACATCTGAAACGCGTGAAACATTGCAGCATTACAAATCGTTAATTAATGCCAGCCGTCGCGAGGCCGGATTATCACCGCTCAATACGACACAGATTCTGGACGATATTTGTACTTATCTGAAATATCAGAATGCTGTTTATATCGGCGGCGCCTTTATTCAGCAGGCTGGGATCAAAAACCTCAATAAGTAAGCGGTAAGAGACGGGCGGGAAGCCGCCTGTTATCGCGCGAAACCCCTCTCAGGCTTCGCCTGGCGATAGCGGACTGCTCTGCGCCTTCGGCGCCGCGCGCTCCTGCTATCGTTTATATGGATCGCTGAATGAGCACCGGTCGGTCAAAAGATTACCTGTGAATGCCTTGAATACTCGCTTTTTCTTGCTGTGTCGGAAGCTGTTTTTAGTTGTCGGATATTCAATATGTGGACCGGGGATGTGACACAAGACAGAAGACCTTTTCTCGTCCCCCTTCGGCTCCCGACCTGCGGCCGGTCGTCGAGCCCGACTGCGCTAACCGGCAAGCCGGCAAGCTCCGCGCAACCCCTGCGGGGTTACGGCCTGCCGGCTAGGGTCTGATGGCAACGGCAGGGTCAACCCCCGCAGCCGGCTGCGCCGTCGCACGGACACTGGCCAGCGAGCTGGCCGCTAAGGCCGCCGTCGGGTTCCCGCCGTCGAATGTGTGCACGCTGCCTATTCAGGAGTGTCATCCAACGTATGGCCTAGACGCGAAGGGCTTAACGTAGCACCACCTGGTCATCCTCCAAGGGGTGAAATGCACTCCGTCAAAACTTTTCCTCGTACCTCAAAAAACTTTTGTCTCCGCCCCTTTCCGGCTGCCTGCGGAGGAGCAACGTTGCCCTTTGCCGCGCACTAGACCCATACCGTTAGATGAATTTTCACCCTGAAGAGGACTGCAGCATGCACACACATAACGTCAACAGCAAAACCGCCACGACTACCCCACCCGAAAGATGGGGGGCGAAAAGCACGTCCCTGCGCACGGACGGTTTTATCAGGGATATTTCGTCGTCCCATCCGTTTGATGTGATCCGTGCTGATGTGGTGATTTCCCGCCTGAGTGAAAAAGCCCATCAGGGCTGCGGTCGCCTTCATATCGAAATTTATGGATACAACCTGATCGTCAGCGCAATGGCGCATCTCAAGTGTCTGCCTGAGAAAGACCATCCGGCATTTTTACAGGCGGCTGAAAAACAGGGGCTGACGCTGACGGATGAGGCTCTGGTATGCAGTGCAAACGCCTACTGCGACCTGCGAAATCAATTGTTTGTCGAAGACTAGCTGTCTTGGCCGGGCGGCGCGTCACCAGCCCGGCGCATCTCATACCTAATTTAGAAACATTATCAACATTGAGGATTTTACTATGCGTTTAGCTTCCCGTTTTGGTGCCAAAAATCAGATCCGCAGTGACCGCCCGCTGACCAATGACGAGCTGGCCAGCGTTGTCCCGAGCGTGTTTTCTGAAGAAAAACACGATTCCCGCAGTACCCGCTACACCTATATTCCTACCATCCAGCTGCTCGACAGCCTGCGCAAAGAAGGCTTTCAGCCGTTCTTTGCCTGTCAGACCCGCGTGCGCGATGAAGCCCGAAAAGGCCACACCAAACACATGCTGCGACTGCGCCGCGAAAACCAAATCACCGGCAGCGAAGTGCCGGAAATTATTCTGCTCAATTCGCATGACGGCAGCAGCAGCTACCAGATGTTGCCTGGAATTTTCCGTTTTGTTTGTGCGAACGGGATGGTGTGCGGTGAGGACTTTGGCGAAGTGCGTGTCCCGCATAAAGGCGATGTAACAGGGCAGGTGATCGAGGGTGCTTATGAGGTGCTCGGCATTTTTGACAAAGTCGATGAACACATGAACATCATGAAAGACATCCCTCTCAACCGTGACGAACAAGACCTGTTTGCACAGGCGGCGCTGATGTATCGCTACGGGGAAGAGGATAAAAAAATCCCCGTGACCCCGGCGAGTGTATTAATGCCACGCCGCCGCGAAGACTGCCAGAATGATTTATGGATAACCTTTCAGCGGGTGCAGGAAAATATGATTAGGGGAGGATTGACCGGTCGCAATGAAAAAGGGAAACGCACAACGACGCGCGCGATTAACGGCATTGACGGCGACGTTAAATTAAACCGGGCGCTGTGGATGATTGCCGAACAGTTTAAAAAAATGAAGGCATAACAGCCTGCCGTTTAAACAGGGAGAGCGTTTACTCTCCCTCTGTATAAGGTGGAGAAGATGGAAAAGATTAACGGTATGACATGCAGCATGCGGCATATAACGGCGAGCGATGGTGAGATTTTATCGCAATACGTGTGTGAAAAATTCCCCTGGGTATTTGACACCGGCTATGGCTATATCTTAATGCTGCGTGAATATCAGTATCCGGTATTGAAATTAAAAGAGATGGGCATGTCAAAATCCGTGAGGAAGTTGGTTTTTTGTATGCGAAAACAGCATGAAATCGGGATGATTTGTTTTGATCCGGACGCTGACACACTCGACGGTTACGATGTTTTTGATTGGTAGGCGCTTATCAGTCCGGCGTTTTTTCGATAACGCCGGATGTTTAACATGATTGCCTGATAATACCCCACCATATATTTTCCCTTCCCACACCTTCAAATCAGAAAGCGTATACGAACGCCTCACACTTCCATTATTTATAATTTGCTTTTGTGTCAGTATTTGTTGATGCCAATGACTTTGCCAACAGCGGGGTTTCGCCACTGCTGGCGATTTGTTTGTTCTGAATCATTTGTGTGGCCAGCAGGATACGATATATATTTTTAATAGCAGATGCATAGGCACGTCTCTGCACAATGAGCTTCGGCGAGGGGCCAGTATTATACATCCCGACGCTGTCCCAGTTTTTACCGTAAGCCCGAAAGTTGTGCGCGAGTACCCAGGCGCCGGTGTAAATGCAGGTGCAGGGTTCTTTCAGTAACCGTTCACGCGTAATATCAAATTTCCTCAGCGCCGGATAATGTGAGCTGTTGACCTGCATACCGCAGACATCTTCTGTTTTATTCCTGTTTCGATCATTAATGGCGTCCATTCTCAGGCGTGACTCTTTTATTGAAATCGCCGTCAGCAACAGCGGATCAATACCGTAATCGCGCCCCGCCTTGTTAAAACACATTTCCGGACTGGCCTGGGCGGAAAACACCGCCGCCAGCGTAAACAGGGCAAGCCATTTCATTACTTTATATTTCCAAGGAATGCGCAGGATAAGCGCGGTGTGATTTCTGGCGAAAATACGCTTTCACCTTTCCCGATGCAAGATAATTAGTTACAGACGCGCACAGTGCGCTCTGCGAACGCCTTCTAACTTCACCACAGAATTAAATAAATCAACAGAATAGGGATATTTCACCAGGCCGCTTTTTCTTACACACTGACATCACACACTGACATCACACCCCACGCAAGATTTCATCTTGCGGTTTTGTTGTTTAAATTCATTGTGTTATGCTTAATTTTTAATGTATTTTTGCATGTATCAGTGAAAAGGTGTGTTGATTGCCACACATTGCAGTGCTGAATGGTGTGTTAACACAGTGCCGTATTGTGTGTGATTGCAGTGCCTGATTGTGTGGGAATTCGGCACCGCATTAGGCACTGCGGTGTGTGTTTAAAGTGTGTTTATATAATTATCATGTGGTTAGATGAAAACACACTGTATGTAGTGCCTGATTAACACACCCATATTTATGCCATAGTGCTGAATTGACACACCCTTAAATGACGGACGGTGCCGGATTAACACACTTAAAATCAGCTCCAATACCTGATTAATACACATGAAATTACTCCACAGTGCCTGATTAACACACATCAACCGCACCGGATGATGTAAATTTACAGTGCCGCATTGACACACACTGAGTTTCGGCAGAATAATCGCCACCAACACAATAACATCTTTCGTTTTAGCTCACTGCTACGCTTGCGTAATTCATCGTGAAATAAGGCGAGCATCACCGGCAATAAACACCTGCCGGACACACAGGAAAAAGAGATGGCCAGACGCAATATTTATTTTAAAGAAAAAACCGAAAGAGAAGTGCTGGAGCTTGTGCAGATTGAGCTGCAAAACGGGGCGACGCACGGCGAGATAAACTTCTCCTCCGTGGTGAATGAACTGGTTAACATCGGACTGATGGTGAAAAAACACCAGGGAGAAGGAAATAGCTTTGACCAGGAAGGATTTAACCGGGATTTAATGCGAAAAGTCTCAGGAAGCCGTGAAGGTATCAGCATTATGATGGCCATGCTGTCGGAAATGTATTTGCACTCTCGCGGTGAGAACGGCAATGAAAATCTGGAAGAGTTGCTCGATCGAAACCTCTCCGGCATGAGCGCCGCCGAAGACCGGGCAGAATCAAAACATTTTCTCGAAGAAGAATAACATTCATGCCGGGCATACTGCCCGGCATATCCAGCCACTACAGCTAAGATCCAAATTCCTTATTTTCCTTATTGGCTAACGGGTTCTCCGCCACCGCCACCTTCGACACAATAAATTCATCAAACAGCATAGCCAGCGCACGCAAGCGCTGTATTTCCTCATTTTCTGGCAATTGCTGCTCAGTAAAATAATTGAGCGACCCCAGCAGGCGCTGTACGATTTCCTGATTCATGCTGCGCTGATTAAACCGGGCGCTGATTTCCATGTCATTTTTTAAATTCACTGGGAAACTGCTGCTGAACCGGCGCATTTTACCGGCCACAAACTGCCGTTTATCGGCCACCACCGGCGCTTCTTTGGCATATTTATCCCGTAGCATATCCAGATGCGCCTGAATAAACCCGTCAAACAAACGGGCCAGCGCCAATAACCGCTCACCTTCCTCCGTTTTAATAATCGGTTTCTTCGGGGTGAAATCCAGCGACTGAATAAGACGACCCACCACCTCATCGTTCATGCTGACGCCGCGAACGCGGGCGGCAATGCGCAACTCCAGCAGCAGATTTTCGGGCGCCCAGAGCACGCGGTAGCGCACTTCGCCCGGCGTATATTTTCTCGGACGGCCGCGCCGCTCGTATATCTTCTCTTTTACTTTCATATTTTTGTGCCTGATTGAAATAACACAGGAAATGAGAGTGTGAGCCTACTACCGGGAAATGCTAAGAAAAATCTTATAAACTCAAAAAACTGTGATATGCATCACAGTTTTTTTTTTTTTGACTCAATGTAAGATAGGCGGGCGTTACGTCTGTTTACGCACGCTGACATTTTTATTACTTAAATCGAGGTTTTTTATAATGAAATCAGTGATGACCGATTCCGGGATGCCGGAGGGGGTAGCGGTAGCTTTGCCTGAAGGAGGACATAAACTCCAGAGGCGTATTATCGGCAACCTCCCACTTTACTTTAGTGCTTTTTATTCTCGTCGTATTAAACCCGTTATTCCGCAATCTTCTGCCGCCCGCCAAAATCTTATTTTCTTTGCTCTGGCTCTGGCGGTCGTTATTTCTCCTCACCTGGTTCACGCCACGGATTTAATGGCCACGCAGAAAGCGGATGCCAATGATACGTTTGGTCACGGCTCGACGGTTGAATGGGTATTATACGTGGCGGAAATTATTGTCTCGGTGACCGGTTTTATTAAAACACGTAACCCGATGGTATTTGCCGGCCTCATTATGCTTATTCTTATCACCCGCGCCTTCTTCGCCCTCATCGCTTAATTCCTTCTATGGACCAGGACTCGTTGAAATATCGATTCCCGGAAACCCTCAATCAGCAAAAACGCGTTGCCGGCCTGCCACCCGAGGAAGCCTTTGTGCTTTTTGCCTGCGGGGTGACGGGGTTCTTCTGCGACATTTTTATCGTGATGCTGTGCGTGGGCGCCGTCCTTTGGCTGATTATCCGACACCTGAAAAAAGGGCAGGGCTCATGGTGGCTCTTGAACCTTCTTTACTGGTATCTGCCAACGGTACTTTTCCGGGTGCAGTTCAGGCGGGTGCCTGATTCAGGCAACCGTCACTGGATGCAGTAGCGTATGCGCCACTTTCGGGTGGCGCCTTTTCCCTGCACGAAGGATGAAACGATGAAGTATCAAGTAAAAGAAACGCGAAACCGGGTGACGATGCTGGCTCTGGCGTCGCTCGGTTCGCTCCTCGCCCTGAGCCTGGTGGGCACCTGCATTACCGGTGCAATGGCCTGGCATTTTGCCACCACGCAAAAAACCATCACCACCCCCATGTTGTTTGACCGGTCATTTACCTCCGATGCGTCGCAGGGGGATGCCAACCTCAATAACATGCTGGTGCGCTCGTTTGTTAACTTACGCCTGAGCGTGACCCCTGACACCGTTGACAGTCAGCACGCCGCCCTGTTGCGTTGGGTGCCGCCTGAAGCGCGCTCTGAGCTTAAAAAAGCCCTGGCCGTCGAAGCGGATTACATCAAGAAAAACGGCATCTCCACGGTGTTTCGCATTGAGGATGAGGCGTTTGACTCCGCGACCGGTGACATCATCGTCAGCGGCACGCTCTCTGCCAGTACCTCTAACGGCAGCCTGAAACTCGATATCCCCGATGTGCATAAAGCCTACCGGCTCAACGTGAAATATGTGGACGGCATTATCCGTCTGACCGCCTTCCCCGAAGTGCAGCCCCCTCAACCCGTGTCAAAACAGCATCAGGGATAACCGCATGAAAGCACGACTTCTTGCCGCGTTTGTCGCCGGCCTCTGCCTCACACCGGCGGCAATGGCCGACGTCAGCGGTCCGGCGGGCACCGTATTCGAAAATGATGCGCACCTCAAAGCGCAGCTGAGCAATACCAGTCCGAACAAAATTGTCATTGAGGGTGAACTTATCACCCGCGTGACCGGGCCTGACGGTGCCTTTACCCAGGAAAACACCGAAGACGGGGCGCTGCTCATTACCCCGCTAACCGGTCAGAACTTCACGCTCTTTCTGGAAACGGCCAACGGTATCGGCGCTTCTCTTGACGTGACGCCAAAACCGGGCAGCGGACATACGTTGCACCTTATCCCCGCCTCTGCGCCGCTTAAGGCCAATCCGGATGCCAAAGCCTGGGAGGAAAGCCAGCCGTGGGAGAAAACGCTGGTGAGCCTCGCCCGCACGGTGGTGAACGGCGGCGTACCCGACAGCTATACCGAGGCCAAAGCGGCACGCGGGCCAGCATACAATCCGATGCCGGGTATCCTACTGACCCCGGAACGCCAGCTGGTCGGTTCTCACCTGCTGGTGATGCGATATCGCATGAAGAACACCGGTTACATCACGCGCCCGCTGTCCGAAAAGCAGTTCTGGCAAAAGGGCGTCCGGGCGGTGATGTTGTCCACCCATAACCTCTACGCCAGCGGCGAAGGGTACGTGTGGGTTATCTTCTCCACGGCGACGGAGGGCGGGGTATGAGCAACATCAACACCACAACCCGCCGTAAACAGTGGGTGATGACCGGCGTGTGCGTCGCGGTTGCCCTCGGCGTCGGGGGCGGGATATGGGCGTACACCCACCATCAGGCGTCACTGAAGAATGCGGCCAGGCCCAAAGTGGTGGACATGACCGGCAGCGTGGTCACCAGTTCCTTTACAGACAACCTCGCTACGGCGGCGCTGGCCCAGCAGCAAAACAAAACCTCGGCGCTGGAAAGCAGCGTGAACCAGCTTAAGACCGACCAGCAGCAGCAAAATGAAGCGCTCAAGCAGCAGCTTTCCAAAATCATGGACGCCATGAGTAAGCTGCAAAGTCAGCCGCCGGTGTCGCCTGCGGCCAGTGCACCGTCATCCGGGGCAGCCAACGGCCCCGGTGCAGGCCCAACAGGCCCTGTCGCCACCGGCTCGGCCAGTCCCGCGCAGTGGAATGTCACCGACCCCAACCGGGGGCCGGTCGGCGGGCAGGGCAGTCAGTTTTATCCGGGACAAGGTCAGGGCGCGGGGTTTTACCCCGGCACCGGTTCCGGCCATCTGGGGGGCATGACCAGTAAAACCTTCAGCTACACCTCCCTGCAGGCCAAAAAAACCAAACTGCCGTGGATACCGTCTGGCTCCTTCTCGGAGGCGGTCATGATTGAAGGGGCCGATGCCAATGCCAGCGTGACCGGTCAGCAAAACACGTCTCCCGTGGTCATCACCCTGATAGGCGATGTCTCCATGCCCAACGGCAAAACCTACAACATGGACCAGTGCCGTGTCACCGGCGAAATCTGGGGGGACATCTCCAGCGAACGCGGTGAGGTCAGAACCAAAAATATCAGCTGCATCCTGAAAAACGGCAAGCATATCGACATGCCGTTTGACGGACACGTGGCCTATCAGGGCAAGCAGGGTATTCGCGGCAAGCCGGTGATGCGTAATGGCCAGATTATTGGCTACGCCGGTATGGCAGGGCTGCTCTCCGGCTTCGGGGAAGGCATAAAGTCAGCCGCGACGCCGTCGGTCGGGCTGGGTGCTACGGCATCCGTGGGGGCCGGCGATGTGTTTAAACAGGGGATTGGCGGCGGGGCCAGCAAGGCGGCTGACACGCTCAGTCAGTACTGGATTAAACGGGCTGAGCAGTATCACCCGGTGATTGATATCGGCGCGGGCAACAGCGTGACCGTCGTCTTCCAGCAGGGTTTCCGGCTGGAAACGATTGAAGACATTGAAGCGGATAAAGACAAAAAAGGGGACGCACAGAACAACGTGCAGCAGGTAGCCGGTAACGCAACCACGCAGGTGAATAACGTCACCCGCGCCGCCGTCCTCAATCCTGACGAAGTGTTGCGTCAGGCCAGCCAGCTGAAACTGGGCGATACCATTAACTGACAGGGGGAAGGGTTATGGAACACTGGTACGTCGCACAGACGCAATATGCACAGGAAAAACGTGCCCAGCAGCATCTGGGCAATCAGGGCGTAACGTGTTTCCTGCCGCTTTACACCGAGCAAATTATTCAATCCAGCCACACCAGGGCTGCTGCGCCGCAGGCGCTTTTTCCCGGTTATATCTTTGTTCGCTTTGACCCGGAGGTTATTCATACCACCACCATAAAAAGCACGCGCGGCATCTCGTCGTTAATAAGCTTTGGTGGCATGCCTTCCGTCATCCCTGATGAAGATGTAGAGAAGTTGAAAAACCATGACTGTCTTTCGCCTGCCCCTGCGGGGCCTGCAGATGGCGACCGGGTTGAAGTGTTAAACGGTGTGTTTGAAGGTTTGGAAGGGGTGTGGCATGAACCCAACGGAACGAAACGGGCCATGCTGCTGCTCACGGTGATGAACCGTGAAATGAAACTGGAAATCATGGGGCGCAGGGCACCTGACGCATTGCGTGTCCGGGTGCTGGGTCGGGGAGCGGCAGCATAAGTGTGGGGGAATTAACGTGGTGAAAAATCGTGAACAACGTATCCGGCTCGGTGCATTAAAAGTGCGTTACCGGCAGGCCTGGAAATGCAAAGCGTCCTCCTGCGAGTTGGCAGCGCTGCTCAACGACATTGAAAGGCTTGAGCACGCCCAATCCCCTGATCTGACAGGGAACGCGACACCATCCGCTAACGGTCTGCCTCTTTGCAAACCGGTTCATTGAGGAAAACATGATGTTTCTGAGTGAATGTAAAAACAACCGTATCCCTTATGTCATCCTTTGTCTGATCACTTTCGGATTTTATAGCGTCTGGGCATACGGGTTACACCACACAACACCGGCAGACTGGAATGATTGGCGTTTAGCGATTGTCGGCGGCGGCATATATCTGGGCCTGATTTATGCCCTTGCCGTTGATTATTCGGTCATCAATATGCTCTGCGCGATGGCTGTACTCTGGGGGGATGATGGCTCTTTATTGTCTGCTGTTAACCTTAGTGGCCTGGCGGTTACCCACTCTTAACGCTTCCTTTTTAGACGGTATTTTAGAAACGCACGTCGTTATTGCAGTCCTGAGTACCCTGTGGGGCTGGATGTTCCAATTTGTCAGGTGTTAACTCAACGCTTTAAGGAAAACATGATGATGGTGAGTAAAAATAACCGGATGCAGATCCGTGGGCGACGTGAACCCAGAGGACGTTCTGCGTCAGGCCAGGGCGCTGCATCTGGGCGACGCCATCAACTGAGGAACGCGTAATGAGAGCGGTTAAGGCGTTGTACCGGCCGCCATTTGTGATCTTCGTGCTGTTATTGGTTACCCAACTAGGGGGCTGGGCAAAATTGATGCACATCGGGGTCATGCCTGCTGAATGGATAATGTGGCGGGTGATCGCCATGCTCACCTGTTTTTTTATAATTGTGGCGTGGGCACTGGCATACGATGAGTCAAGAGAAGCGCTGTACCTTGAGATTGCCTTTTTTATCGCCCCCTGGGTGCTCTATCTCATCGGGTTTGTGCTATGCAGCATTGCACTCTGGCGTCCCTATACAGATATGGTGACGGCCGGATTTTTTTATGCCGCCGGCGGTATTTCTTATGGGCTCATTCTCATGGGGATGATTGCTGTGAGGTTGGATGAATGACGTTTATTAGCAAAAACAATCGGTGGCCCTTTGCCATTCTTGTCCTGGCGTTTGTCGCCTATTTTAGCGGCTGGGCCTATATCAATCAGCATGCGCACATCCGAGCAGAATGGAGCATATGGCGTTGTACGCTGCTTTTTGGGGGAATTTATCTCGTGAGTGTTTTCTTCACCGCCAGACGAAAATCATTCAACGGGAAAATCATTCTGGCGGCCCTTGGGATCCCCCTCGTACTGGGCCTGTTGGGTTTTACCTTTTGGATCATCGTTGCCTGGCGTCTCCCCGTGTTAAACGTTGACGATATCAACGCCCTGTTTTTGATAGAAGCCAGTTGCGTATTTTCGGGGGGAGTGGCAGCAAAGTTATACGAGTTTTTTAGATAATAACCCATGACGACCTGAACGAGACTACTGCGAAGTGGTGCGAGCGTCTGGCGAGCAGCGCCCGCAAATCCCGTCTATGCACTGCCTCCTTAATCAAAGAATAGTGTCCCTGTAATCAGGCCACAGTAAGTCCGCCCACGGCTCTACCCTCCATTCACTCTTTTCTTCTTTCATAACAGGCGGCATCGCCGCACCCGGAGTCAACACCATGCTTAAATTACTACCTGCCGTACTGCTGTGCGGCATGCTGACCGGCTGCGCCGGTATGAATTCCGATTTCGATTGCAACAAGACCGCCACCGACCAGTGTCTGTCCATGTCTGACGCCAGTCACCTCGCGGCCAAAGGCAAAAGCCTGGATGACCTGACGGCGGCGGCGCAGACCGTCCCAAAGCCTGCCGCTGAGTCGCTGGCTCCCACAACAAACATCAAACCCAACGTGTCGCCCGATCGCCCCATCAGCGTCGCCGGTCTGGCACCCCGCCCGATAGCCGGCACGTCAGTATCCAATAACGACGCCTTGCTGCGGGCGTCAACGATCCCGGTGACCGGCAGCCACGCTAACTCGCTATCAGCCCCTGTCACTCCGGCTGACTATGCCGGTCCGGGACAGGTGGATGCCCGCCGTATTCCCGATGCCACGCAGCGTTTGTGGATCGCCCCCTGGGTGGATGAACAAGACAGCTTTCATCAGCCCGCCGTGGTCGAGTTCGTGAAGAATAAGTCCCGCTGGGATGCCGATTTTCGAGTGATCAGCGAAGGGGAATGACGCCAATGAAACGGAAATTGACTCCCGGAGTTATTGATACGCCGCCGCTGCCGGCGTCATCGGTGCGTTGCCTGCATTACCGACCGGCAGGGATGGACATGCTTAATCTATCTCATGATGCCCGGAACGTTATCTGCGTAGGGACGACGGGAAGCGGCAAAACATTCGACACGTATCCACTTCGTTATTTGCAACACAGTGAAAAAGGCAGGGTGTCATGAGCGATTCCTGGTTAGACCAGCTGGCCAACATTTTTGCCGGCAGTAAAGAAGAAGGCGGGGCAAAGACGGCGGCCGATATGCTGCAACAAAGCCTGAGCTATCCGTCCATCACCAGCCTGTTGCCCTACCGGATGTATGATGAAAAAACCGAACTGTTTATCAACAGCCGCTCCATCGGTTTCATCATGGAAGTCGCCCCGCTGGCCGGCGCCAATCAGCAGGTGGTGCAGGCACTCGATGACCTGTTGCGCAAAAAAATGCCCCGCAAAACGCCGGTCACCGTGCTGATGGTGGCCAGTAAGTGTGTCGGGGAGATGCTGGACAATGGCCTCAGTAAGGATATGTGGAAAGGCAGCATGGCGAAACCGCTCAACGCCATCACCAAAGCTTACTGGGAGCGGGCGGCCCTGAAGGGACTCAGTAACGAACGCGAATACCCGCTTTATTTGCGTAACTACCGCGTGTTTCTGGTGTATGCCCGCTCAGGACGGGGCGGTATCCGGGCAATGGACTCCGTGGTGCAGCTGCGGGAGACGCTGCGCGTTTCCCTGATGGCCGCCCATATGGAAACCCGCCGCGTCGGTGCCCCGGAGTTTCTGTCGATCATGCGCGAACAGCTTAACTACCGGCTGGGGCAGGTGACCCGCAGCCCCGATCACTGGAACATCGACCAGGAACTGCACCGCCAGTGCGTCGATCACAGTACCGAAATGGAAGTGCGTCCGGGCTATCTGCGGTTGACTACCGCGCGTCAGCCGGAAGACCGCACCCTCGGGGACAGCCGCGACACTGCCGTCGCCAGCACCCGAATTGTGAATATGCAGTTGACCAAAGCGCCGGGGCGTTTTGCGCTCTGGCAGGCGTCAGACAACTTGCAGAACATGCGCTTTCCCGACCTGGGCATTCCCTGTCCGTTCATCCTCAGCTGGACGGTCTCTGTGGAAGATCAGGTAAAAAGCCAAAATGATGCGTTCCGTAAAGAGCAGGATCTCGGGAAGAAAGCCGGCACGTCCTACGCCAAGTTGTTCCCCGGCACCCAGCGCGCGTATGAGGAATGGCGTGATTTGCGGCAGGGGCTGGCCAGTAACGAAATTGCCATGTGCAATTTCTCGCTGAACCTGACCCTGTTCACGCCGGATGACGCCAGCGAACAGCAGGCCTGTGAACTGGCGGCCATCAACGTCTTTCGTAAAAACGACCTCGAAATCTCCGCCCCGCGCTTCCAGCAGTTACGCAACTGGATAAGCTCCTTCCCCTTCATGATGCAGGAGGGGCTGTGGGAAGACATGGTGGTCATGGGTTCGACGCTGCGCTGCAAAAGCTTTAACGCCGTCAACCTGATGCCGGTGGTGGCGGAGCGTCAAATGTCTCCGGTAGGCAGCCCATTACCGACTTATCGTAACCAGCTGGCCTTTTTCGATATGTTCAGCGAAACCAGTGGCAGTACCAACTACAACATTGCGGTAACGGGGACTACCGGCGCAGGCAAAAGCTTCTTTATTCAGGAAATCTTGCGGCAGGTGCTCAACTCCCACGGCTTCGCCTGGGTTATCGACATGGGGGCAAGCTACAAGAACTTCTGTAAGCAGGCCGGCGGGAAATACCTCGACGGGGCCACCCTGCGCTTTAATCCCTTTGCGAACGTGGTGGACATTAAAGAGTCCGCAGAAGGCATCACCGGTCTGCTCACCGTACTGGCCAGCCCTAACGAGCCGCTCGATAAGGTCAGTGAAACCATTCTGCTCAAAGGCGTGGTCGCCGCCTGGGAAGCGAAAGCCAACAAAGCCCGTATTGATGACGTGGTGGCGTACATGATTTCGCAAGAGGTCACAACCACATACGACTCCCAGCCCACCATCCGTGATCGCATTAACGAGCTGGTTCTGCTGCTCGACCGCTGGTGTACCTGGGGGGCGAACGGAGAGTACTTCAACTCCGACAAGCCGACGCTCGATGGCGAAACACGCTTTGCCGTGCTGGAGCTGCTGAGCCTGGAAAACCAGCCACACCTGCTGTCCGCTATCCTGTATTCGCTCATTCTGGCGATACAGGAAAAAATGTACCACTCGCCGCGTGACCTGAAAAAAGTGGCCATTATCGACGAAGCCTGGCGTCTGTTCAGCGGCTCCAATCCGCATGCCGCACGCTTTATCGAAACCGGCTACAGGACAGTGCGTCGTCACCGTGGGGCCTTCATCACCATCACGCAGGGGATTAAGGACTTCACCGGCACCAAAGACCAGGCCGCACCGCCGGCAGCGGCCGCCGCCTGGGATTGTAGTGGCACGAAAGTGACGCTGTTGCAGGATGCCAAAGCGTTTAAAACCTACCTCAATGCCAACCCCGACCAGTTTACCGAGATGGAAACCCAGGTCATTCGCGGCTTCCAGCCGGCGAAAGAAACAGGCTTCAGTTCGGTCATGATCTCGACCGGGGAAAACAGCTCCTTCCATCGCGTCTTCGTCGATCCGGTTACGCGGGCGATGTTCAGTACGCGCGGGCAGGACTTCCAGTACATGAGCGAAGCGCAGGATGCGGGAGCCACCAGTGAAGAGGCGGCCTACCTGCTGGCCTGTGAACCTGACATGTACCAGGACGAGATACGCGAACTGGAAATCTGGGCGGGACTGCGGGTGCAAGAAACTGAGGAAAGCCATCCATGAGTAAAACCGTAAATGCTCAGGGCGGTGAAGCGTGCGGAACGGGCAATGATCGCGAAATTGACATGTTTATTCACCTCTGTCGCAACCGCTTTGACGGTCGCCGCCTGATAACCATCCGACAAGACCGCAGGGACTTTATTGACAGCCAGGATCCAGGCGTATCTCCGCACGTTAAAGCTGAGGAAATCAACCGTGAGTGAAACCGAACTCGATGCGCAAACCGTCAGGCAGGGCATCAGCATCACACCGGCCAGTAAGGCCGGTTTTTTCAACAAGAAATTTGTCCGGGTAGTGGCAGTGGCACTGCTGTTGACGCTGCTGCTGGTCACTGTGTGTGCCGGTATCAGTGCGCTGGTCGCCCAACAATTTCAGCGCCGGACGGTGGTGTTTGACATGAAGGGCACCATCGACCTGTTTATGCAGCAGTCGGCCAAAAAGCAGCTCGATGAAAACAGCGCACGGGTGTTAACCACCCGGTTTGATCAGGCGCTGAAAGCCAGTCTGAATGACTGGCAGCAGGCGCACGGCGACCTGATCCTGGTGCCGCCAGCTGTGGTGATGCCCGTGCTGGACATCACGCCTCAGATACAGTCGGACATTGCACACCGTATGCAGGAGGCACCATGACGACAAGGTGGGGTGTCTGCTTGGTGGCAGGTTTACTCAGCCTGTCAGCAGGGGCAAAGGATCTCGGGGCTATCGGGCATCTGTTTCCGATAGCTGAACCTGACCTGCTGGATTTTATCGGTCAGCGGCTGCAGGGCATGAAAGACAGCGGGGAGATGGACAGAATTGAGCGTGAAGCCGAAGCCCGAGTGAAAGCCCACGCCGTTCGTCCCGATCCGGTGGCGGGCCTGACCCCGGCGAAAACCGACCGCACGCTGCACTATGACCCGACCTTTACCGTGCGTGAAACCATCCGGGATATGCGCGGTAACGTGATCGCCCGCGCCGGTGACCAGGTGAATCCGCTGGATAAAGTGCCGTTTAGCGAAATCCTGTACTTCATTGACGGCGACAACCCGGTGCAGATGAAGTGGGTGAAACAGCAGCTGGCCGGGCAGGTGAATTTTAAAGTCATTCTGGTCAACGGCAATATCCGCGACAGCAGCAATGCGCTGGATGAACCGGTGTACTTCGACCAGTACGGCACCCTGACAACAAAATTTGGCTTCGAGCATACGCCGGTCCGAATCAGTCGCGACGACAGGACGCTCAAGGTCGAGGAGGTGGCACTGAAATGAATCACTGCGTTAAAGACAATCACGACGCGGATAACATCAAACGCTTTGCCACCACCGTGCGGCTGGGCGACACCGATAAAAACGGCCTGCGGGCCATGACCGAAGAACACCCGCTTTACACCGAGTCGGTGGTTATCCGGGCGGCTTTGCAGACATTGCTGGCCCTGAGCGCAGAGCTTCGCACCTCGCTCATCCTGGCGTCACTGAATGAGCACGATATCCGCACTGTGCTCCAGCGTCACGGGCCTCTGTCTAAAGAAAGGAGTGTGTAATCACTGTGAACCCGATTAGAGCGTTGTTAAAGCCATTGCTGACGTGCGTTATCGGTCGGCATGAAGGCGGGATGGATATTGGCGGGCAGGAGGAGGCGCTCTATCTGGCAGTGGCCCTCGATTTGGAGCATCTGCTTAAAGACAACGGGCTTTTCCTGAGCACCCATCCCCGGTTCGAAGTCCCTGTGCCTGAAATCGTGCTCACACAACTGGCTAACATGCTGCTTTACACCTGGATCGGCACACTCCCCGCCCGCGTCAAACCTGAAGAGAAAATTGCCCAAATCCGGATGGATATCGCTGCCGGTGAAAGTGCACAGAAAGTGCACCGGATGCTCAGGCGATTGCGTCAGCGCGGATTGTACGTGGCTTCTTTCGCCCCCTATCAGAAGGTTGAATAAGCATGGAATGGTTTAATTTTATTGAAATTGCTAAAGCGCACCCCCGATTATTTTTCCTGGCGTTATACCTCGCTATTTTAGTGTTCGTGGGCGTCTACTGGCATAAGGATAAAGCGGATACGCAACGCGGACGCGCGCAGGACGATGCTCATCTTCCCGAAGGCAACACATCGATGCTGTTTCGATACCCGGCGGCTATCACCGGAAAAGCCCTGTTTTTACAGATGAATGAAGACTATTTTGATGCCATCTTCTCCGGGTTTTTGCGCAGTTTGCAGCACGCCGGCTTCACATTGTCAGACAGGGAAGTGGGGCCGCCTTCATTATATCTATTGACAGAGGTGACGCTGGACAGGCTGGCACGGGACGTCGAACGTGCGCGGCAGGAATACATGACTCTGCCCGGTACAGACGTTGAAGCCGATATCGGCTATCAGATGCAGTCCGGGCGGGCGCGGATGTTTCTGTTCCAGCTCATCGGCAGCTGTGAAACGCTGGGTTGGAAAGTGGCGCCGCTTATCCGTCAGCCGGAGGACGAATGCGCAAATTCATTCTCTGTCTTACCTTAATCTGGGCGGGCTTCCTGTACACGCCGGCACAGGCGGCCAGTGCGAACGCCGGGGACGGCCGCTGGGTGAATCCCATCAGCGATGTCTGCTGGAAGTGCCTGTTCCCCATGACGCTCGGCAGCATTCAGCTGGCCTCCGGTTCCCACCCTGACACCCCCAATCCGGCATCCCCCATCCAGCTGTGCCCCTACGGCATTTTCTACCGGCTGGGGTTGGCCATTGGTTTCTGGGAGCCGGTGGCCCTCACGGACGTCACCCGTGAACCGGGTGTGATGGTCAATATGGGCGGGTTTAAAATTGACCTCGGACGTACCGGCACCGGCACCGGGGGGCAGAGCGATAAGCCGTCACCCGGCGCGTTCTACCACGTTCACTGGTACAAATACCCGCTGATTTACTGGCTCAATATCATCACCAGCACCGGCTGCATGCAGACGGGTGACATGGACATTGCTTACCTCTCCGAAGTTGACCCGCTCTGGAATGACAGCACGCTGTCGATGATCATCAACCCGGAAGTGAGCCTGTTCTCTAACCTGCTGGCACAGGGGGCCTGCGCCGCCGACTCGATTGCCTCCACCGCCGGTGTCCCATTGGATCCACTGTTCTGGTGTGCTGGTGCACAGGGTTCCATGTATCCCTTCACGGGCTACACCAGCAACGAGTTTTCACCGCTCGAGGCATCGATTCTGGTCAGCGAACGGATGGCGTTCAAATTGCACCGGGAGGGACTCGTGATGGAGACGGTCGGGGCGGACGTGGCAGTGTGCTACGAGTATCCGTCCCCGATTATCCCGAAATCCCGCTGGCGATATCAAATGGTCAACATGTACCCCGAAGCCAGCGACTGCCACCCCTTCGGCACGACCACGCAGCTGTGGGGCTCGGTACATAACGCCCCGACATCCAAAAAGAACTTCGGCTACCTCCTGTGGCGAAAGCGTAACTGCGCTTATCTGTAAGGACTTTCCATGAACAGACACCTGATAACGGCGCTGACGCTCAGCGCCGTGCTGCTCTGTGCGCAATCCGTGCAGGCAGCAGAACAACCCACCGTGTCCGCCGGTGATATGGCGTACATGAAGCAAAAGCAAACCGAGCTTGAACAGTTCCAGGCGCAGCTGAAGGGCATGAACATTACCCTGCCACCGGCACAGCAGAACAAAGTGTCTGCGCTTCAAAATGAAATCGCCGCGTCGCAGGCAGACCAGAACAGCGCCGACCGCCCCACGCCGCAGGCGCTGTATTTCGTGAGCCTGGGCATCCCGGAGGAAGGGCTGCTGCCGATGCTCGCCGATGCCCGCCGCTTTGGTATTCCGGCAACGCTGCGTGGCCTACTGGACAACGATTTTCGCAAAACGGCCTCGGTGATGTTTGAGCTGTCCAAGAAGGATAAAGAGGCGGGGGTGCAAATTGACCCGACGCTGTATCAGCAATACGGCATCAAGGCTGTTCCCGCGCTGGTGGTTACCTGTCAGGGAAAATATGACGTGCTTTACGGCAGCCTGCCGGTTCAGCAGGCACTCGAAGAGGTTGAACGCCTTGGAGACTGCGCAACTACGGCGACACAACTGCTGAAAACGGCGGAGGGGAAAAAATGAAACGTCTTCTTTTGTCACTGTTGCTGCTGTGCGTACAGGGGGCGCAGGCAGACGCCGTCAGCGATGCCTACAATGCCGGTTCCAGCTACGGAAAATCTAACAGCAGTCAGGGAACCTCGGGGATGAAAAACACCGCTCCCTCGACCGTCATTCCGGGGTATACCGCCAGTCCGTCACAAAGCGGGTATTACGGCGGCGTGCAGGGCGGGGATGGTGGGATGAGTGACAAAGGACAGACTGAACTCGGTCAGAACAACGCCGGGCAGGCCATTATCAGCTCAGGCACCACCAACCCGGCGGTGACCATCGACCCGAACGCGCCGTTCATCACCAACGGCAAGGATGCTGAGAGCACTGCCGGCGCGGTTGTCAACGGCACCTATGACCAGTGCACAGATAAAGTCGTCAGCAAAAGTGTTTTCCAGAATTACACCTGTGACAAAGATGTCGCGGTGACACAAAGCTGCAACCGGGCCGTCACTGTCGGGGGAACCTACGTGACGACGCAAACGAATCAAACTGCAGTGATCAATACGCATGATTTTTCATACTCGCGTGTTGGTCTTGAAGTGCACGCCACGTTTGTTGCGCCGTTTACCGGTGATATACAACAGGCTTCCTTTAATTGGACTGGGTATGTCGCCAGAAAGGCCACGGTGAGTGTCCTGGGCAATAGCGTCACGGTGCCCAGCCGGACGTCGGGCACCACGGCACAAAATCTTTCCGTCGCCGGATATCACATCAATCAAGGGGAAACCATCACGCTTGTTATCAGCATCGGCAATGTCTCCCGGGCATCGACATTTCTGGACGGTATCATCAATGAATTCAACATTAGCCAGGATTCGCTGACGCTGAGCATGACCGCCGTCACCACGGTACAAACCTATCAACCGCAGACGTCGGTTCAGCAGGCGTGTGATGACCAAAGCGTGGGCGGTCAGTTAATCAATACGCAATGCACGGTCGGCGGTGGCAACAGAACGACCGTTATAGACGGGCAAACTTACACAGTTTACAGCGACTGCTGGCAGTACACCGATACCTATCTGACAACACCGGCCAGTAACGGTAACTGCGCCTCGTTAATGTCGGATGCCAGCTGTACGGTCGTAGGCAGCAGTTGTACTGAACAAACGGCAGGACAATGCTCGCACCAACAGGTCACCTATCAGTGCCAGCAAACTTACACCTCCACCGGAAAACTCTGTGGCGGTAATTATCTGTGCATGTCAGGGGACTGTGACGATACCAACGGTGCCGGCGACAGCGGTTTTGATACGGCGGTGGCCAAACTCGCGGGACTGGCTTCAGCCGGTGACGATGTGGTCAACGACCAGATCAACATCAAAGCCTTTACCGGGCAGGCCATGTCCTGCCGCAAGGCAATGGCGGGATTCTCCAACTGCTGCGTGGATTCCGGTTGGGGGAACAACGCGGGGCTAGCGAACTGCAACAGTGATGAAATGGCCATCGGCAAGGCCAAGGCTAAAAAGGTGGTGGTCAGCGTCGGTGAAGCTTGCAACCGCGCCGTGCTGGGCGTCTGTATTCAGAAAAAACAGGTGTACTGCGTGTTCGGAGGCAAGCTGGCCCGCATTATTCAGGAGCAGGGGCGACGTGACCAGCTTGGGGTCAGCTTTGGCAGCGGTGATTCACCCAACTGCCGGGGGATCACCGTTCCTGAGCTGCAGGCCATCAACTTTGACCTGATTAACTTTGCCGATTTCTACAGCGATCTGATGACCAACCAGAAAATCCCGAACTCGTCGGTGATGGTTCAGCAGGTAAAAGACCGGATTGCGGCGCAGGTTAACGCACAGGGAGGAGGGAAGTGATGAAGCGATTATGGTTTGCCTGCCTGCTCAGTCTCACGCTACCGGCGTGGGCGGAGGGTACAGACACCCCCGCAGATACGGTGGTGACACCGGCGGATCCGTTCACCGGCTGGCACTGGTACAACGAACCGAAGAAGCCGGCAGACGCGCCGGCCCCCAAACCGGCGCCGGCCCCGCAAATTCCAGATTTTAGCAAGCTGTCACCGTCAGAGCAGGCGGCGGTACTCAAGGGGTACACGAAGGAGGCACTGGACCGGGCCATCCTTAACCCGTCGAGTGAGAATACCGCCACTTTCCTGCGCTGGCAGAAGTTCTGGACGGACAGGGCATCGATGTTCAGTCAGTCGTTTGCGGTGGCTCAGTTGGATCATCCTGATCTGGACTACAACCTCGAACATCCGCACTACAACAGTACGGCACCGCTGCAGCAGGCCAGCGACCAGGCCAAACAGACGCAGGCTATCAGCGAACTGTCCGCCCAGTACGGGATGTTTTACTTCTATCGCGGCAGTGACCCGATTGATGCGCAGATGGCTGGGGTGGTGGCGGACTTTGCCCGCACGCGGCATATCTCGTTAATTCCGGTGAGCGTGGACGGCCAAATCTCGCCACAGGTGCCGGACAGCCGGCAGGACGAGGGACGAAGTGCACGGATGGGCATCAGCCATTTTCCGGCTTTGTTTCTGGTTAACCCGGCCTCCCGCGATTTCCGTCCGCTGGCCTATGGATTCATGACACAGGATGATCTGGCCAAGCGTTTTCTTAACGTAGCGACCGGCTTCAAGCCTAACTTCTGACGTTTTTACCCCCCTCTTTTTAACAAAGGAAATCCCCTATGCAATGTTCAGCACTCAAATCGGGTGCCGGCGCCTGCTGGGCGACGGTCAGGCTCATGATTGATGTATTGGTCATCGGGCCGGCGTTTATTTTTTCTCTCTTTATAGTGGTTAATGCTTGGCCTTCGCCGGGGGAATTTGTCATCCGTCAGGCCGAAGGGCTGGTGGGCGGCGCCGCGCCGGGTAACGCGTGGGAGTGTGCCTCCCTCCCGGCAGGGATGACAATCAATGAACGGGCGATACCGCAGACCGTGCAACCGCAGTCACCGCGCCTTTGCTTACCCAAACAGGTGAGTCGTGAAACCTATATCACAGATTTTAACCACAACCTGTTTACGCTCTACGGGCTTATCACCACGATTTATGCGTGTATCTATCTCGCCGCACGCGCCGGCATGAGGGCTTTTAGGCGAAAAGAACGACAGCCCTCTGTCGCTTTTGGCATTGCGGTTCCGGGCGGCAACAGGGAGCAAAACCATGAATAATCTTCCGGTGGTGGCCGTGTTATTTCTGCTCGGCATTGTCGCTAACTGCCTGAGTGAGTTGCTGACTTACTCGGTTAAGCTGACGTATCAGGTGTTGGTTTTTTCAACCTTTACCTGCCTTATCCTGTCGCTGATTGTGCTCATCGTGTCTGAAGTCCTCTCACACCGTAAGGCGCGCAGGCAGAACCGGGAGGCAAAACCATGAAACTCAGCCTTGTGTTGCCCTTCATTTGTCTGATGGCTCCGCTGGCCGGGCAGGCGACCGTGGCCGACCAGATAGCGGCACTGGAAAAGTCCAAGACACAAACGAGCTGGTCACCGGCGTTGACTGACCTGGGATTACCGCAGTCGCGTATTCCTTCAGATCGTGCGCCGCACATGATGACGCTCACCGACGGGCGCGAAGTGAACCTGAATCACTATGCCATCGTGGTCTTTATGCAGCGGGGTTGTCAGTACAGCGCAAAATTCGATCCGAAGTTAAAACAGTGGTCAGATGAGGTCGGCATCAAGGTGTATCCCTATACGCTTGACGGTTATGGTGATACGTCCTTTCCGGTGGCACTCATTCCCCGAAAACGTGGGGCAAATGAACCGCTGGCGGGTGAAATTATGACGTTTTTTGGCAACGGTCTGCCCATCGCTACGCCGACCACGTTCTTGGTGAACGTCGATACACCGCGTCCGGACAATACCATTGCGGCCTTTCCGCTTTATCAGGGAGATACCGACATGGGCACCCTGAGCCAGCGTGTGGCACTGATGATCGAGGCCGATATCGACAAACTGCCTTCTGATACGCTGGGGCCCGTGCCTTCCAGTCAGGCCGTCACAGCACAGTAATCACAGCCCATCTTTCCGACATTCCTCCCGCAGTAAATTCTTCTGACGCCCTTAGCTGCGTGGGATGTTTCTGCGTTTTAACCGTTTCAGTCGGGAATATTTCTAAGATTTAACGGAGTTAACCTCATGACACTCAGTAAGTTGACCGACGGGAGCCTCTCCTCATGAAGCTACGGAAAATAGTAATGTGCTCGCTGGCTGCCCTGTGTTTCAGTGCGCCGGCGCTGGCCGATGTGCAGGGCGACCTGAACGGTTTTTTCGGCAGTCTGGGCTATGACGGCAACGTTTCCAAAGCGCAGGCGTGGCAGGGGCAGGCCGCCGGCTACATCACCGGCGGTTCTGTGTATCTGCGAAATCCGGTGAAACAGGTACAACTTATCTCGATGCAAGTGCCTTCCCTGAATTCCGGCTGTGGGGGGATTGATGCCTATCTGGGCGCCTTCTCGTTTATTAACGGAGAGGAAATACAGCGCTTTGCCAAGCAAATTATGAGTAATGCGGCGGGCTATGCTTTCGACCTGGCGTTGCAGACGATGGTGCCTGAGCTTAAACAAGCCAAAGATTTCCTGCAAAAACTCGCCTCCGACGTGAACTCCGCCAACATGAGTTCATGTCAGGCGGCGCAGGGGATCATCGGTGGCCTCTGGCCCGTGTCTCAGCTTTCCAACCAGAAAATCTGCCAGGACATTGCCGGTGACGACAATATTTTCTCTGACTGGGCCGCCTCGCGGCAGGGGTGCACGGTCGGGGGGCAGGGTGACAGCGTCACCGGACGGGCCAGCGCGAATGAAAAAGATCAGGTGCTGAAGAATAAAAATCTCATCTGGGATGCGCTGGGGCGCAACCATCTTTTCGATGGCAACCGACAGCTGAAAGAGCTGGTGATGAGTATCGTCGGATCCATCATTTTCAACAGCGCCGGGCAGGTGACGATTTTGACGCCGATGGTGGATAACCGGGATGTGATCACCGTGCTGATGCGCGGCGGGACGGCCAAAATTTATGGCTGTGATGAATCAGACCTGTGTCTCGGCCCGACGGTGGCCAGTGTCACCATCAGTAGCAACAATGCGCTGGTCACGCTGGTACAAAACATCATGCTGTCCATGAACCAGAAGCTGACCGACGATTCCGGCTTATCCGATCAGGAAAAGGGATTTCTCAATACCACCTCTGTCCCCGTTCTGAAATACCTGACCAACTCGCAGAGTATGGGGCAAAGCCCGACCTACCTCATTCAGGTGGCGGATTACATCGCACAGGATTTAATGATCCAGTACCTGCAGGAACTCGTGAAGCAGGCCAGTCAGTCGCTGGCCGGGAAGAACTTCCCGGAGCAGGCGGCAGGGGAACTACGGCAGAACGTGGCTCAGGCTCAGCAGCTGCTGGCTAACATGAAGCTACAGTCGGCGGCCGATCAGAATGCACTGGACGGAATTGACCGCAACATGCAGTACCTCCAGCAACAGGTCTCGACCATCATTTCAACGTCGTATCAGGGTAACTACCGTTGGGGAACCAGCAATGACTGAGATCTATACGATATTCGGTGGCGATATGTGGCGTCAGGTGCTGAACGGCGTCGTCACTATTCTGGGCGCCGATACGTTTGATACCTTGCTCCGCATTGTCAGCACGTTCGGCGTGCTGGGGGTGATGGTGTCCTTTATCAAAACCCGTGACCCGCGCGTGTTTATGCACTGGCTGGCCGTCTTCATGTTCATCACGTCAGTGTTATTGGTGCCAAAACGGTCGGTGCAAATCCTCGACATTACCGACCCGGCCGCCGTGTACGAAGTGGACAATGTTCCGCTGGGGCTGGCCATGATTGCTGGGCTGACTACCAGTGCGGGGTTTGGGGTAGCGCAGTTGTACGATTACACCTTGTCGCGCCCGGATTCGCTGACCTATACCAAGAGCGGCATGCTGTTTGGTTCTCAAATCGTGGCACAAACCTCCGATTTTCGGACGCAAAACCCGCAGCTGGCACAGATGCTGACGGACTATGTCGAAAACTGCGTGATTGGCGACATCCTGCTTAACGGCAAGTACACCATCAGCCAGCTGCTGAACAGCACTGACCCGTTGACGCTTATTACCAATAACCCGAGTCCGTTGCGGGGAATTTATCAGACGGTCAGTGGCGTGAGGCAGTTTGTCACCTGCCAGCAGGCCGCCGGCACTATCAGAACGCTGATGGGAAGTGATATTTCGGTGGGCGGCGTCAGCTGGCACGATATGGCGACCCGCGTGTTTGGCAGCAAAGTGAACGCGGATTCACTGTTGAGCAATGCGATGAACGACAGCTACGGATTTTTCTATGCCGGTGGACTGAGTGCTTCGCAGATTATGCGTAACAATGTGACCAATGCCGCCATCCGTGACGGCTGGAAAGGGTTTGCGGCCCGCTCTTCCGATACGGCAAACCTGGTGAATCTGGCCACGGAATCGACCATGACCAAACAGCGCCTGAGCTGGGCGGCAGGCGGGGCGATTGCCTCACAAACGTTACCGATGTTCCAGTCACTGATGATGCTTATTTTGATTGGCCTGTTCCCGCTGGTGATTGCGCTGGCCCTGGTCAACCATACCATCTTCGGGCTGAATACCCTCAAGCTGTACGCCGGCGGGTTCTTGTATTTCCAGATGTGGCCGGTGATGTTTGCGATTTTGAATTCTCTGGCCAACTTTTACCTCCAGTCAAAAACCGGTTCAACGGCGTTGGTGCTGGCGAATCAGGATCGCATTGCCCTGCAACATTCAGACGTGGCCAATATCGCGGGCTATCTCAGCATGTCGATCCCGGTCCTGTCCTTTTTCCTCACGAAAGGGGCGGCTTCCGTGGCATCGCAGGTGGTAGGTGGCGTGATGAGTTCGGCGGCGTTTTCAGCCGGCGGGCAGGCATCCACAACCGCTGACGGCAACTGGTCGTTTAACAACATGTCGATGGATAACGTTAACGCCAACAAGTTTGACACCAACCTGTCGCAACGTATGGGACAACAAAGCCACCAGATGGGCAATGGCGGGACACGTACCCTGACGGCAGACGGGCATAACGTCTATGACACGTCGCAGGCCATCTCTAACCTGCCGGTAAACATGCGACTCAGTTCACTGGCGAGCAGCGGTTTCCAGGAGCAGTCGCGACAGGCTCAACAGGAGGCGCAAACCGCACTCGATGGTTATAACCACAGCGTGACAAGCGGCTTCCAGCAACTGAACCAGCTCACCAGCCAAAGCGGTAACAGCGCTTCGATGACGCAGGGCAGTGAAAATACCCAGGCAACCAATGCGACAGTGGGGGCCAGCATGATGAAGTCGGCAGCTGAAAGCTATGGTAAAGCGCATAACATCTCTACGCAGGAAGCCTACAACCAGCTGATGGACATCACTAATCAGGGTTCAGGTGGGGCTGGCATGTCGGCGAATGTTAAGGTTGATTCTGGCGATCAGCTCGTCGGGAAGATGGGCAAATGGGCAACGGGAGTGAGTGCGGGTGCCGAAGCTCATATCAATACTGACTGGAAGCATACCTCTGGCAGTGCGCACGGTACGCAGGATTCTCATTCTGAAGGGAAAGACTTCCGGCACGATGAGAACAGTCAGACGGTCAAGGATTTCCGCCAGGGCATGGATATGGTGACGTCGGCGCGTGTGAGCGAATCTGGCAACCAGACCAATAACCAATCGAATTCCCAGGTCGAGCAGTATGCCGCGACGCTGAACGATGCGAAAAGCCAGTATCATCAGTACACCGACAGCAGCACCAAAAGCCAGGAATTCAGCCGTATGGCGACGCTGGCTCAGAACGAAAGTGCCAGCCTGGATGCCAACTACAATCAGGAATTTGTGGACTGGACGACGGCCAAGTTTGGCAATAATGCACAAGGTGTTCTGACCAACGTTAATTCAGCGCGTGAAGCGGCCACGGAGTTTATGAAAGAACGTCTGGAGCCGGAAATCATGCAGAACTACGGTGGTCGAACAGAGCAAACAAATACGCAACCTCTGACACCATCAGACTCGTTGGAATACGGCGCGGTCAATGCGCAACATACCGCGTCCGGCGAGCCAATTCCGATACCTTATGGAGCCAGTTCGGTAGAAGGCAGCTCGGAAAACGTCAATGGGACGACATCTGCAGGCGTCATTGAAACAGCCCCGCAACGGACAGCGTCGTTTGTGAGTGCGCCGGGTGGTCACAGAACTTCTCAAGGCTCAGGTACAGGAGCGGCGTCTGTGAGTTCTGATGAATTTAATTTGCATGATCGTGATCGCAACGTTCAAAGTGGCCAACAGTCAGCGCCGGTGTCCGACAATCATCAATCAACACAGGATGAAATACACCACGGACAACACAACCGGATTACGGGGGCAAAACCTGTTCAGGCGGAAGATGTAAGCCTGCATAATCAGGAGAGAAATCTTAAGGCGCAAGGTGGTCCGCCTTCAGCCTCAATGACTGAAAATTATAACTCGGCTACGGAGAAAGTGAGGGCACACGCGGAAGGTGCTGATATCCCAAACAACGTGGCGGCGCAGGTTGCAGCACAAAGATCTGCGAATTCTAATGTCATCAGAGAAAATGGCGGGAAAATCGAGCAAAACGAAACCCCTGTTCAGGCATCCAGTGATATACTCAGAAATGAGCATCAAGGTGCGGTGAAAGGTCAGCAGATCGGTCGCACTGAAGAGGACATTAAGCAGACCAAACCTGGTTTTGATCATGCTGAAACAAAGAACTTTGAACAGAAACTTAAAGAGCTTCGGGAACAACAGAAAAAAGCCTCTTGATATATTTTAAGGAAGAACAGAGATGGGAAACCTAACTGCAGCACAAATTGAAGCAGATGTTAACTTTCTAATAAATGGTTTAGATGCTAACCATCGACAAATTCCCTCAGCAACGGAATTGATGAAGCGTAGTGCTGCGATTCCCTTTTTTACTGTTCTGTTAAGTATATTTAGCACTGTAATTTTCTACGCCTCTTTTGATAAAGACGACGCTTCAATAAAAGGATTCGTGTCTTTTCTTTTATCAGAAGGTTGGTACTTATTGGCAATAACCACAGTAGTAGGTCTGCTGGTTTTTCTTATGACATATAATAATCAACTTACATATATGTCCTTGCCTTTGGATGTGAGAAATAATTCACTTCTGGTAAGTCATCTTGCAAAAATTGTTCGAAAATCGATCATTATATTTTGCACTTTGATGATTATAAGTACTTTGCTTTCTGGCTTATCTGCTTGGTTTGCTATCGCTTTGCCGGTGCTGCTGCTATCACTCTTTATCGTGTCGAGTATTTTAGTATCATTCGAAATTAACCGTTTGGGTGCAGGTCTAGCCTTTGAAAAAATCAGCAAGTTGATCAAAAAGATTTAAGTTAAATCCCCTACTGCCGATAACCCTTCTGTAATTCTAACGGAAGGGTTTCACCCTCCAGATTTATATCCAAATAGCCAATATTTCGGGGCGTACATGCCCCGCATTTTTTGACAAGGAAACAGTAAATGAAAAACCGCAATTCTCTTGTGGCGGCTGTGGTCGTCTCATGTCTGGTACTTTCCGGCTGTAGCGCTATGGGCACCGCCATCAAAAAACGTAACCTCGATGTGAAAACACAGATGAGTCAGACGGTGTGGCTTGAGCCATCCAGCGAGAAAACGGTCTATATCCAGATCCGAAATACTTCTGACAAAGATATGGGTGACCTCCAAACGCTGTTAGCGCAGGATTTACGTGCTAAAGGCTATAACGTCACCTCGTCACCAGACTCTGCCTATTACTGGATCCAGGCCAACGTGCTGAAGGCCGAGAAAATGGACTTGCGTCAGGCGCAGGGGCTGCTCTCAACGGGCTATGAAGGTGCTGCTGCAGGCGCGGCTCTGGGCGCGGGTATTACCGCGTACAACAGTACCTCCGGTGGGGCAATTCTGGGTGTAGGATTGGCGGCAGGTCTTACCGGTATGGCGGCTGATGCAATGGTCGAAGACGTCAATTACACGATGGTGACCGATCTGCAAATTTCCGAACGCAGTAAAGCGACGGTGACGACGGATAACGTTGCCGCCTTGCGTCAGGGTACGTCCGGGGTGAAAGTGCAGACCAGCAGTGAAGAAGGCAACCGCATGAAATATCAGACCCGCGTTGTCTCAAACGCCAACAAGGTGAATCTCAAGTTTGAAGAGGCGAAACCGGTACTGGAAGCCCAGCTTGCAAAATCCGTCGCCGGGATCATGAACTGACCTGTAGGTCTTATTTCTGGTATTGATTGTCCTGATGGCACACGCCCGTGTGCCATGTTCACCCAACCTTTTGATGACGTAATCCTGCGGGCTTCCTGTTAATTCTCCTGTGGCCGTGCCTGCTTTTCCATTCGTGATATTCCGCTTCCTCGTCCAGACGCAAATCCCCGCGTCCGGACTGTGGCGAGCGTTGCCGTTAAACACCCAACCTGAAGGAATTTCCCATGCAATACAAAAGTGCCCGTGACCTGATGGCCTGGTTTACCCTGTTTTTCGTCTGGAGCGCCTTTGTGCTGTGGCATCACGGCGTCGCCCTGCTGCAACTCATCATGCATGACAGTAACTTGTACGCTTTCTCACTGGCCTTACGCCAGGCCAGCAGCGATATGCTATCTGATGCGTTGCCGGTCATATTACTGGTGATGTTGGTACTGGCGGTCGGAGCATTTTTGTCGTCATTGACGGTGTCCATGATAAAGGCGGTGGCTTTCCTGTTTAGAACGACCGGTTCGCTTATCCAGGCGCAGTTCAGCCAGCACAATACGTCTTCGTTCCATTAAGTTCTTTTACACCTTTTTAGCCTAATTTCATTCCCCGCTTCATTTACTGATCATCCTGAGCTGCCCGTCCGGGCGGTTTAAGCCTGCGCGTTCGCCGGAGCTGAACCATGAGTTTTACACCGAAATACCTCACGCAGGGGGGCCAGATGACGGCCTACCGCCTGCGCATGTTTGCCCAGGTCAACCAGTGGATATTGAACTGGCTGTTACTGTTGTTTTTGTTATCCACCGGCGGCGTATTTTGGGCTGTCAGCTCCCCCGATGTGCTGAGTAACGGCTTCTGGTACTGGACTGGCAGGCTGCTATCGAGCTTTGTGCCGCTGATGAATCCGAAAAGCCCGGCGACCTGGGATATCAGCTGGCACTGCAACGCCAGTGAGACGCTGTGCACCACCAAACTTACGCTGGGCCAGCTGCTGGCCGACCCCTGGATGCAGTCGATGGGAGGCCAACTGGTGAATAACTTAAAACTGAGCGCCGCCGGCTGCGGCACGGTGAGTTTACTGCTGTTTAGCGTGATTGCCTGGTACGTGGGCCGCATTGGCAAAAAAGAGAGTGAAGACACCTATATCTCCGGCATGACGCTGACGGATGACCTGGTCAGCGTGAACCGGCAGCTGAAAAAGGCCGGGCAGAAATCCGACCTGCAGATTGGTGGCCTGCACATGGTGAAGAACGCCGAGGTGATGAACTATCTGATCCACGGCACCATCGGCGTCGGTAAATCCACCCTTATCCGCTGGTTGCTTGACTACATACGTAAACGGGGTGACCGCGCCATTGTCTACGACTCCGGCGGCACCTTTACCGAAACGCATTATGACGAACGTATCGACAAAATTCTCAACCCGCATGATAAGCGCTGCGAGAACTGGGTGCTGTGGCGGGAAGCGCGGGAAGTGGTGGACTACGAGAACCTGACGGCCTCGCTTATTCCGGTGGAGGGGGAGTCAGACCCGTTCTGGGTGTCCTCATCGCGCACCATTTTCAGCGATACGGCCATGCAGTTTGCCTCACATAGCGACCGCAGTATTGAGAAATTCCTGACCGCGCTCTTGTCTATCGATCTGAAAAGCCTGCGCGAATTTCTAAAAAACACCCCCTCTGCCAACCTGGTTGAGGAAAAAATTGAGAAAACGGCCATCTCTATCCGTTCGGTGGTCACCAACTACGCCAAAGCGCTGCGCTACCTGCAGGGGCTTGACCAGGAGGGTAAGCCCGAGTTCAGCATCCGGGAGTGGATGACCGACGCCCGGTACGACAGAAGCTGGCTGTTTATCTCCACCACGGCCCGTCACCGCAAATCGGTTCGCCCGCTGATATCCATGTGGCTGTCGATGGCTACGATTTATCTGCAAAGCATGGGGGAAGATCCTGACCGCCGTGTGTGGTTTATCGTCGATGAAAAGACCAGCCTGCAAAAAATCCCCGAGTTTGCCGAGACGCTGGCGGAAGGCCGCAAATTCGGCGGGTGTTTTGTTATCGGCATTCAGAACATGCCACAGCTTATCAACGTGTATGGACGTGAGGTGGCCAAGTCTATTTTTGACCTGCTGAACACCCGTTTCTATGGCCGTTCGCCGAGCGCCGAAGTGGCGAAAATCGTAGAGGAAGAGCTGGGGCATCAGCGCCGTCGTGAGGCGCGGGAGCAAAACAGCTACGGTCTTGACCAAATCCGTGACGGTATCTCCATCAGCCGCGACAAGGTCAATGAGCCGGTGGTCGATTATGACAACATCATGTCGATGCCGAACCTGCGTTTCTATGCCCGCCTGCCGGGCGAATATCCGGTGGTGAAACTGGATCTGAAATACCGGGCACAAAAGAAATATCACAAGGCGCTGATTGCGCGCGATTTCAAGGATGTGCTCAGTCCTCAGCTGGAAAGCATCATCAGCCAGAACGAACAGGCCACGCGCACGGCGGGCATTGCCTTCCCGACCGGTGAAGAAATACTGGAAGGGCCAAAAGCGGTGGCTGAACCGGAACGTAAAGGCGCCGGTCAGCCACCCAGTCAGCCGGTGTTACCGCAAGCCGGTCAGCAGAAACCCGCCCATGTGGGAAAACAGGCTGATAACCCGCCCGCGGCCGCCGTGAGACAGCACACTGCGCCGGTCGCCCGTGCCGCAGAAAATCCTGAGACGCGTCCACCTGAAAAACCTGAAATCTCGCCTGATATGGGGAGTTCAGACGCCCCGGAAGCCTCTGACGTCGCGGCACTGCCGCCCAATGTCCGTCCCTTCACCCCGCGCGTGCGGCAGGATGTTTCCCCGGCGAAAACCGTTGAAAAAGGGGCGACACCCGAGGCAGGGATTAAAACACAGGCTGAACCTGCGCATGTTTCGCCGCAACTCGCCTCAACCGACAACGCCGTGCCCGCTCAAACCCGTCATCCCGTCGTGCCGAAAAGCCCGCCCGTTTTGTCTGCTGCTGCCGGTAGCACGCCACCGGTCGCCGGACTCAGCGCGCTGGAGCTGCTCGCGCAAAAACGCCGTAAGCCGGTTTCACCGGCTGAAAGTTCGGAGAACCCGGCCGCCGCAGAAGCGCAGGGGGAAGCGCCGGATCTGCAGATGGACGTGGAAGTTGACGAAAAGGGCGAGCTGGTTCTGCGCACGGCGGGTGCCCGTAAGGAGACCCCGGAAAGCCGGGATGAGGCTCAGGCGAAGGATTACGGCGCGGCCAACCGCGCAATGGCCGAGGAGGAGCAAAACATTTTGCGACACCACGATGATTATGACGCTTACCAGAACATGGATGAACCCCACGAACCCGGAGGCTTTGAACGATGATGACCGTTGCCCCCGTTGCGTCTGCTGCAGACGCGGCGGGCTATTACAGCAGCAAAGATAACTACTATTTTCTCGATGACCTGCAAAGCCAGTGGCTGGGGGAAGGCGCCCGCGAGCTGGGACTGGAAGGGAACGTTGACCTTGAGGCGTTCACGAATGTCCTGCACGGGCGGTTGCCCAATGGCGTGGAGCTGGGGAAAGAGGTGTCAGGTAATCATGTACACCGCCCCGGACACGACTTCACCTTTTCAGCGCCTAAAAGTGTCTCGATGCTCATCCTGGCCGGCGGCGATAAACGCCTGCTGCAGGCCCATATTGAGTCGGTCAAAGAAACGCTGGCCATCATGGAGCAGACGATATCCGCCCGTGACACGAAGGAGGGCATCACCTCGATCGTTCCCACCGGCAAGATGGTGGCTGCGCTCTTTACCCACGATACGTCACGCAATCTCGATCCGGCCATCCACACCCACGCCGTGGTGGCCAACGTGACCGAGCTGGACGGGAAATGGAAGGCGCTGGCCACGGACGCCATTTACAGTGCCGGGTTTATTGAGACGATGTACCGTCATCAGGTTAGCTTCGGCAAAATCTACCGCAACAGCATGAAGGCGAAAACGGAGGCGCTGGGGTATGAGACAGAGCTCACCGGCGGTAAGCATGAACTGTGGGAAATCAAAGGATTTCCGGAGGCGGTGCTGGAAGAGTTTTCATCCCGGCATCGTGAAATCGCCGCCCAGGTCGGGGATGAAGCGTCGCTGAAAAGCCGCGACGTGGCGGCGTTGGACACCCGGCAGAAAAAGGTCGATATCAGCCGTTACGGACTCGATGAACCTCACGCGCAGGGCGAGAGCCGGCCTGCCGCCACGTCACTGACGGCGGCTGAGACCGCCACCCCGTCAGCCCCCGTCAATGCGCAATCCCCGTCCCGAGAAGGCGTAGATTTCCCGTCTAAACCGGCAGTAGAGGCGGAAAAATCGGGTGTCACGCCTGCCCGCACGGCGGCAGAGGTCGCCAGTCCGGCCGAACCTGGACAGGTAACGCCGGAGAAAAACGCGGGTGAGAAGGGCACACCTTCGGAGCCGCCCATTGCCAAACCGGAGACGCAGGCCGGGCGTAACCGCCTGCAGGCCCGGTGGGATCAGCAGATGGCTGATTTGAATTTCAACATACAAGACGTGATCGACGTCGCACAGGCGCGGGCCGTGCAGCCTGATCAGGATGCTGAACGTCCGCTGCCGCCAGACGCCCTGCAGGCGGTGCGAACCGCGATTTCGGTGCTCAGTGACACCCGTACCCGCTTTACCTACGGTGATCTGCTGATGACGGCGCATGAAGCCGGAGAGGCGCAGCAGTCCATTCCCGATCTCCGTCAGGCGATTGATCTGGCCATCGGTGACAACCTGCTGGCCCCGCTTGACGGCGACAAAGGGGTATTTACCTCGCATATTCATCTGCTGGATGAATTGTCCGTGCAGGCCCTGGCGACCGATATTGTGAAGGAGGGAAAAGTGGTGAGTTTCCGGCCACCGGAAAAAGAGACACCCGCCCGGCTGAAAGCGGTGGAGTTTGCGCCAGTGGCAATCCTGAACGCGCCCGCGTCGATTGGTCGCCTGCGCGAGGTGACGGAGGAGTTGGTGACAATGTCACGTGAACATGGCCGTGAGGTGAAGGTAATGGCCAGCTCTGCCGAACGTGGCCTGAGCTTGGGTAAATCGCCACTGCTCAAAGACGACATCCTCTATCGCAGTCGTGTATTAGATAAAGGGTTTAGTCTCTCATCGCACAGCACGCTCATCGTGGAAAGTGCGGAGCGCCTGGGCCTCAAGGAGATGCTGGTACTGAGCGGCGAGGCGAAGGAAAAAGACGCCCAGCTTATCTTTCTCGACAGCGCCGGGCGGCAGTCGAACGCGAACGCCCTGTCAGTGCTGTCCTCCGCCGGCGTACCTCGTCACGGTCTGACCGAACCGGTGGCGGGGCTGGAAGCGCGGGTGATCAGCATCGGCGATAAGCGCGACCGTTACCGGGCGCTGGCCGAACGCTATGCTGACCTGAGTTCCCCGGACACCCCTGTGACCGCCGTGGTCACGGGCGCCCGCGAACAGCAACATCTGACCGGCATTATCCGTGACGCTCTGCAAAATGCCGGCAAGCTTGAACGTGAAGGCGTGGCCGTCGAAGCCCGAACGCCGGTGTACACCAGCGTGAAGGATCGCCTGCTACCGGCCACTTACCGGGCGGGGATGGTGCTGGAAGACCGGTCTGACAAGCATGAAACCCGCCACTACACCCTTGACCGGGTGCATGAGGAGACACGCATGTTGTCACTTATCGACAGCGACGGTGTTCTGAGTCGCGTAAAACTGAGTGAGCTGACCGGCGACTGGCGGCTGTTTACCCGTGAACAGCTGTACATTGCGCAGGGCGAGCAGCTGTTTGCGCTGGCCGCCGACCGGACTAACGGCCTGAAAGCCCGCGACCGGCTGACGGTCACGGGGGTCAATGAGGGAAAATTAACGGTGCAGCGTGACGGACAGCAAAAACCGCTTCAGGTGGCAACTGACCGTCCGCTGTATCTGACGCACGGCTACGTCAGCGCACCGGGGAGCCGGGACAATGAGCACGGTATCGTGCTGGCCAGCCTCAACGCCCGAGACCTGTCCGGCAACATCATGAACGCCCTGGCCCAGTCCGGGCATGAAGCGGAAATCTTTACCGGGGAAGCGCAGAACAAGGCTGAGGAGAAGCTCGGACGGATGCGCACCACCCGTTCCCCGCTGGCGTTGGTTCGCCAGATCAGTGGCAAAGAGGACACCGACGAGGCGCTGTCCGCCTTAAATGCCGGATTACGCACGGATGCCCAAAAGGCCGTGTCGCGGGCGGTTGCCCAGATGAAGGCGGTCGCCTTCTCTGAGGTGACGTTGCTGGAGCAGGCGGGCGCATTTTTCAACCATCTGGGCGCGTTGCAGACCGAAGTGGCCCGGCAGGTTAAAGAGGGCGATCTGATCCCGGTAAAAGTTGGCGGCGGAGGGGGATTTGTGGGGCGGGCTACCTGGGAGATGGAAAAAGCCATCATCCGGGAGATTGATACGGGTAAAAATACCCAGACGCCGCTGATGGCCACGATTGACCCGGTCTTACTCAATGGTCTGACTGCCGGGCAAAAGGCTTCCACGACGCTTATCCTGCAAAGTCCCGATCGTTTTACCGCCGTACAGGGCTATGCGGGCGTCGGGAAAACCACCCAGTTTCGGGCGGTGAAAGCCGCGATTGACACCCTCCCGGAGGGGGAGCGACCGTTAGTGATTGGGCTTGCCCCGACGCACCGCGCGGTGAAGGAAATGCGCGACGTTGGCATTGAGGCGCAGACGATTAAATCCTTCGTGGTGGACTGGCAACAGCGCACGGCTGCGGGTGAAGATGTGCGTTATGCCAATACGCTTTTTCTGATTGATGAGTCCTCGATGCTGGGAAATCAGGACACCGCTGCCGCCTATCAGGCGATAACGCGTGGTGAGGGGCGTGCCGTGCCGGTAGGCGATACCGGCCAGCTGCAGTCGCCGGAAAGCGGGGCACCGTTCACGCTGATGCAGGAGCGCAGCAGTATCGATGTGGCCGTGATGAACGAAATCGTTCGCCAGCGTAATCATGACCTGAAATCTGCCGTTTACAGCGTTATTGAGAACAAAGCCGGTGCCGCCCTTGAGAAAATCGAGCGGGTGTCCCCGCAGGCGGTGCCCCGTTCAAATAACATCGTCGCGCCTGCCAGCTCGGTCATTGAAACGGCGTCGCCGGGTGATGCGATTATCCGGGACTACATGAGCCGGACGCCGGATGCCCGTGAACGCACCATGATTGTGGTGCAGCTACATGCAGACCGGCAGGCCATCAATGCCGGCATTCATCAGGCGATGGTGGATGAGAAATTGCTGGGAGAGAAGGCGGTGACCGTCCCGATACTGGATCGCATCACCGGCGGGCGCCACGATTTTAACCGCATTAATGACTGGAAGGCGGGGCAGGTCGTTCTGGCCAATGAACGTTATCTGAATGTAACCGGTGTGGACAACGGCACGGATCGGGTGTTTTTGCGCGACGAGAACGGTCGCATGCACTACTACTCACCGGCGGAGTTAAATGCCACCGAAATTGAGGTGTTTCAACGGCGTGAGATTGAGCTGCGCGAAGGCGACAGCGTGCGCATGAGCAAAACGCAGAAGCAGGCGGGCCATGATGCCCATGAGCAGTACCGGGTGGAAACGCTGCGGGACAACGGAGAGGTGGTACTCAAAAACGCCGGCGGCGAAAAGGTCCTTACGCCGGGCATGACGCTGGCAGACCAGCACATTGATTATGCCTGGGCGGTGACCGGCTACGGCGCGCAGGGGGCCAGTACGGACTATGTGATTGCGCTGGAGGGAACGGAGGGGGCGCGTAAGCGAATGAGCGGCATGCGTGCCTTTTACATTAATGCCTCCCGTGCCCGCGACCATGTGCAGATTTACACGGACGGCCTGGTTGACTGGATAGAGACGCTGCGGCAACAGGATAATGGCCCGCAAACGGCGCATGATGCCCTGAAACCGGAATCCGAGCGGGCACAGGCCCGGAGCGTCTGGGCGATGGGGCAGCCGGTGGGCAAAACAGCCATCGGGCGAACCTACCTGCGGGAGCAGAACCTCAAAGATAATCCGATCACTGCGCGGATCATCCCCCCTACGAAGAAGTATCCGATGCCGCATCTGGCTTTGCCCGTCTTTGACGGAAACGGCAAGACGGCGGGCCTGACGATGTTTTCTTTGCAGGCAGACACCGGCCATATACAAACCGGGCCGGTACGCCAGCTGACGACCGAAGGTGCCCAGGCGGCGGTGGTGCAAAAAAGCCGTAATGGTGACACGATAGTGGTCAGCGATATGCCGCAGGCGTTGGCGGCGGCGCGGGGTAACCCGGCGGCGGGCGTATTGCTGCTCACCGGCCGGCAGATGCCGTCCGCGCAGCTGCTGAAAGTGGCGGGTGGGATGAGTGACCGGACGTTCAGGCCGGATGCCACGCTGATAAAACTGGTTCAGTCAGAGCTGCAGGAGATATTGCGGTATCTGCCGGCAGAAGAACGACCGGCGGAGGAGTCTGCCCTGCTTCGCCAGGCACTCCGGGCTATTGAAGAGGCGCGGCCTCCTCTGCCAGATATCCCGCTACCGGAGAGTAAAGGTCAGGATCTGCCGGCGTTGTCCGCACAATTATTAGAGCGTGTTGTCCAGAGTATGCAGCAGGAAATACCGTTGTTGCCGGGTGAGAAACTGCCGGACTACGCAGCACTTGTTCGGCAGGCGTCCGGCCTTTTGGCACAAAGCGATGCCCTGCAGGACAAGAACGGTGCTGTGCAGGCGGTGCTGACTTCTCTGGCCGGTGCCGGACAGTTCGCCAGTACCGCGCTGCCGGTTGAAAATGCGCAGGGAAGCCTGGTTTCTGCGGACGCACTCCGCTACGTGCAGGCTGAGCAGGATAAGGCGCACGCCATCGCTAAAAACCCGCAAAATGACCTGTCGGAGCGGGCACTCGCCAGCGCGGCGCGTGAACTGGAGAAAAACGGCCAGCTAACGCTGCCGCCAGAGAGCCGGGGACGGGAGCCGGAGCGGGAAGAAATTACCCACGACTCCGTCCGAAATATTCAGAAAGAACGTTAATTCAAACGGCCCGGTATTCTGCCTGCGGCTGCTTCTTTTCCTCACCGGTCAACCCGGTATCCCGAGACATCATGATGAAAAACCGATATCACGCGGCGGCGCTTTCGCTCGCCCTGAGTTTTACCTTTACATCCCTGCATGCAGACGCCGCAGCGCCGGCAGATTTCACGGCGGCGCAACAAGCCCGCATCGGCGAAATTGCTGCCGACTACCTGGTGGCTCACCCGCAGGTGCTCATCGAGGTGAGCAAAAAGCTACAAGCGCAGCAGGCGGCTATCAAAGCACAACTGATGGCACAGTCGGTGCTGAAGGGACACCGGCTGCTAATGCAGCTGGACGGCGTGCCGGTGAAAGGCCCGCAAAATTCGAAAGTGATTGTGACGGAGTTTTTTGATTACGAGTGTATTGCCTGCAGCATGATGGCCCCGGTGATGGAACAGGTCATGACCAGCAATCCGGACGTGCGGTTTGCCTTTCGTGACTGGACGATATTTGCCGGACGTTATCCGGAGTCCACACAGGCTTCACGGCGCGGACTGGATATCTGGAAACAAAAGGGGGCTGAGGCTTATATGACGTATCACAACGGGATTTACCGCACCGGCCATAACGAAGGAAAACTCACGGCGGCGGACATTGAGCAGGTGGCCACGGCGGCGGGCGTCGGGGCAGAGAATATCGCGACCCGGACGCCATCCGACAGCCTGATTGAGGGCAATAACACGCTGGCCGAGTTGCTGGGCCTGACCGGCACGCCGGGGATCATCGTAATGCCGGCTGCGAACGCGACAGCAGACAATACCACGGTGATTCCGGGCGTGGTGTCCGCGCAGGTGATGCAGCAGGCCATCGATAACGCGATGAAATAAGACGAGGTCGCGCAGGCCACCTGTTTTGCGGTGGCTTTGCGCGGTGTCAGGAGAAAAACGATGAACGGTGAAAAAGCACTGACTATCCATTTTTTTGACCTGCATGGCTTTGTGTTCAGCGGGGATGATACTGAGCATCAGCGGGTGTGTTTCAGAACCCGTCCGGGGCTTGAGCACGATCCGCTGAAGGTGGCTATCGGCCGCCTTGCTCATACCACACCGGAAAACCTGACCTGGGATGCATCCTGTGGTGAAGGATCCTTTTGCCTGCTGACTGCCAGCGTGTCGGCAGGAACTTATGCACTGCCTTACCAGGAGAAAATAGACAGATGAAGCACAACAGATTGCGGGTGGCCTTGCTGGTCATGTTATTGAGTACGGGCGTTTGCACTGCCAGTGCGGCACCGTCGGTACAGGTGGGATTCTCGCCCGAAGGCAGCGCGCAGCAGCTGGTACTGCAAACGGTGAGTGATGCCCGGCAAAGCATTCGACTGATGGGGTACTCGTTTACCTCGCCCGACATTGCCGGGGCACTGGTCGCCGCAAAGAAACGCGGCGTCGATGTCCAGGTGGTGCTGGATGAAGGCGGTAATCGAGGGAAAGCCAGTGTAGCCGCCATGAACTTATTAGTGAATGCGGGCATTCCGGTGCGTACCGTCAGCCAGTTTAAAATCATGCATGACAAGGTGATTATTATCGATAATCAGACGATTGAGACGGGTTCGTATAACTATACGCTATCTGCCGCACGGTCGAATTCGGAGAACGCTCTGGTACTGCACGATGTGCCTGACCTGGCACAAACCTATCTTGCTCACTGGCAGTCGCGTTGGGCGTTAGGCAAAGACTGGGTATCGTTGTACTGACAGACATCCTCCGGCGTTCTGAATGGCGAACGTTACCTCTTTTCGCATTTCCGTTTTATCCCGCGCCAACGGGAGTGGAAATGCTTTTTATGCTGCTGATTTATTGAATCTATAGTAGGCTTTCCCAAACGATATATTCAGATCCTTGGGGAGGCCAAAATGTCACAATCCACAAATGCAGCTCCTTCCTCATCGAAAAATAAACGCCCTTACAGGAAAGGCAACCCATTGACGCCGTCAGAAAGACAGCAGGCTTTGGTTGCTCGTAGAAAAGATACCCATAAAGAGATCCGTGTGTACGTACAGAGTGCGCTGAAAGAAGACTTTCAACGTTTATGTGAAGCAGAAGGTCTTACGCAAACAGAAATGCTTGAAGAGTTGATCAAAACGGCAAGTGCTCGGTTAGCTGAAGGCGTTACGGAATAACTTTCTTGAGTGTTTTGGGATCCGGTGTTAGATTGCTGATCAGTTAAAGAATTTTTGGTGAGCCACGCCGTAAGGTGGCAGGGAATGGGTGCTGAGAGACAAATTATCAGACCCAGAAAAGCAAAAACCCCGATAATCTCCCTCAACTTTGGCGGGTCAGAGAAGATAACCGGGGCTCACTAAAACTGTATAGAGTTTGTTGCTCTATGCAGGGAGTATAGATTTATGCCTTTTAAAGGTCAACTCCTCCGGCGCAACATAAGCGTTGGGAGCCGTGTCTGAACAACTTTTTCCGTTCTCACCGCTAGCAAACAGCGTTGCTGCCAGTGTTTATCGTCCTTCGCGCCGGGGTGAATCAAACCGTCTGCGCAAAGGGCAGTCCAAGACGCACCGCAACAACCACCCTGCCTACACGGGTAAGACGCCGCGCGGCATGGCCGCCAAAGTGGTGGCCTGCTTCCGTCAGCATGACTGGCGTCGAAATGCCGATTTGATCGCACTTCGCCGTATTGGCTACACGCCGTACACCCGTGCGTCAGACCCTACTTTTATCCCTAAACCTATGCGTATTACTCCACGCTCTGAGAGTCGTGAGGCGCTGACATCACTGTCGCTGGTTCTGGCCGCAAATTGTGACTACAGTCCGGACAGCGATTACCTTTTTGAAATGATGTTGCCGGTGGAAGAAATTGCCCGCCGCATGAACGCGCTGCACGTTTATGAGAACGGCCGCAAGGCGTATGACGTACTGCTCCATGCACTGCGCGTCATGGAACAGCTGGACTACGTGGTGATACACCGCGACCGCGACGCCGATTCTGGCCAGAACAAGCCCATGCGTATTTTTCTCACTGACAAATGCTTTACCTCACGCGGCATTGCTGTTGAAAGCATCCGGGAGTGGTTGCATAAATATCGCCAGTGGGCGGTCGCCAGCGGACTGGCGGAATCTATGCAGCAGAAATACCAGCGTCACCTGCTCAAAATGGCGCGGCTGGGGATCAACATTGACCGCCACCATTCCCTCAAAAACCGGCTGAGACAGATAAAACGCTGGGTTGTCAGCCCGGAGCTGCGCGATGAAAAAGCGCGTACCGAGGCGGATATTGGTGCCGTTCTTGACGAACAGGCGCGTAAGGTGCGGCAGCTGCGTCCAAAAAATAGCACAGCCACGCATGAGAACGCCTGGCGGCGTTTTACGGCCAGTGGTCTGCTCACCACGGTTGCGCAGATGTCGCTGGAAAGTGCTCTGAAAGCTGAGTTTCCGACACTGCTGGCCACGGATGCAGAGACGTTCTATCAAAGGCTATTGGAGCGCGCCGGCGTCCCGCTGTCTTAACCACACGCTTTATCTAAACCTATCCCCTTTCCTGCGATTTTCGCGGGCCTGATGCTGGCATTTTTTCCTTCCCCGGATGCCTGGCAGGGTTCCCCACGCCTGTTGTTCGCCCAGTTGCGCACCGGTGACGGTCGGGCGGCGAGTTCCCCACCGCATTGGCCAGCGCATGATTAATAAATAATCGTTTAAATTCGAAGGGATAACGCCTCCGCACCAGGCGTTTCATTAACTTCGAAAGCCCTATATCAAATACGATTAATTTCGAACGTTACTTCTGAACAAAACAAGCTTTCTAAAGAAAGAGTACTCCTGAGCCGGCTAAAGCCCGGCGTCTGAAGTAGCTCCCTTCGCGTTGCTCAGGGCAACCACACCTTAACCACCAGCATCATTTGCCAGGACAAAAGAAGAAGTAGCTCCCCGGACAAGCCGGGGCACAACACCAGAGTTATTAGTTACAACATTCACAAAATCTCAACCGACATCAACACCCAGTACCGAGCGACCACGTACCCCCTCCGCCCACCTGAAAAGCCGCCCCGCCCCGGGCCTTTGGCCCGGAACCGAGTGGCTTTAAAAGTGAATGTTGTAACTACTGCGGTTGTGTCGCTTTGAAAGGGGTCGCTGTTAAGATTGAGGAACACGCCCGTAAGCGCCAAAGGCGCTAACGCGGAGATACGCCCTGGCTTCGCCAGGACCACTCCGACGGCGTACTTAAGGTTCTATGTAGCTGATAGCGGGAATTGTCTGGCAGGGCGAGGGGTTGTGCATCGGTGGAACCTATCAAAACTGGGCGGCTGCGCCGCGTCACCGGCGACCATAAGCTGAGGTGTCATATGTGACACTATTTGTCGCCTTCATGCGCTATGCGCATCTTCGCCACATCAGCAACTGGGATAAATTACGGCAACAATGTTAGGTCTGGGAAGCAAGTTAACTGATGGAGCTTAAATTTATATTATGGCCGGAGCGGGGCAGCCCCCACGTTTTATCGGAAACTGCCCCGTCTTGCTGTACATGCAGAGTAGATGTTTTCTGATAATCTCGTTTAGATCCAGACCGCGTGCCTTGGGTCATCCATTTCCGCCGTCCCCACCGTTTCCTCCATCGCCACCGTCGCCACCGTCGCCACCATTTCCACCATTTCCGCCGTTACTGGATCCATCTCCATTTCCTCCATTTCCTCCATCACCACCATTTGCGCCATCGCCGCCCGGGCCACCGTTACCGCCATTACCACCAGGGCCACCATCAACACCATTCCCACCATCACCTCCCCGGCCGCCGTTTTCGCCTGGACCTCCAGGTCCGCCGTCCCCTCCGTTTTCACCAGGTCCTCCATTTGCCCCAGGAGTACCATCAACCAGAACGAACCCATTTGACCTGCCCCCAGGATTAGATACAACGCTCACTTAGTAATGTCGGATCCTTCACTATCAGAATTACCCTTTCTCCAGCCCGCCGCAAACTCAGACGGCGTCTGATAATTCAGCGTGGAGTGCGGGC
>Ga0308156_1000336_pt1 | contig 111139 bp, 89 predicted proteins | sample PhyAR2_FD_201041 | JGI IMG/M metagenome (GOLD analysis project Ga0308156, IMG submission 201041) | Phyllosphere microbial communities from UC Gill Tract Community Farm, Albany, California, United States - DLSL A.R2 | ecosystem: Host-associated > Plants > Phyllosphere > Unclassified | place... | reverse complement strand
GGGAGGATGGAAGGGATATGAAAGCAACAGGCATCCGGGCATCACAACCTTATGGATAGGTCTCAGACGATTACAAGATATCATACAGGCTTTTGATGCTTTTAAGAATGTGTCCACACGATAGTCCCTTGGAGGGGTGGCGAAAATTCAAAGAATTTTTGACGGGGTGGTTTATACAAAGCCAAAACGAGAACATTTAACCACAAACCGCAAGTTCGACGAAGTCAAAAGTCACAAAAGATATTGATACTGCTTATCAAAGTTAAATGGAATACGTTAGATAAGTACACAAAAACTTTTACAAAAACTTTGATTTTTTAATCTTATGTGTTCTAAAAATATACGCAATAATTAAAACTAAAAAAATCTAATGTGACTCATGTGTTAAAGTTGGTGGTTATAAATACACATTAAGTATTCAAACAATAAACAATGAAATAGAAGATATGAAAAAGACTCTACAATCCATACTCTGCCTCTTCCTGATCGGATATTCAGCGGATGCATTTGCCCAGAATCCCATCATCCAGACCAACTATACCGCCGATCCGGCACCGATGGTCTATAACGGCAGGCTTTACGTCTATACAACCCACGATGAAGACGATTCCACATGGTTTACGATGAATGATTGGAAAGTATATTCCACCGACGATATGGTGAACTGGACCGACCATGGAACCATTCTTTCCTATAACGATTTCGATTGGGCCAAGCGGGATGCCTGGGCGGCACAATGTGTGGAAAGAAACGGCAAATTCTTTATGTATGTGCCGATGTGGTCCAAAACCAATAACAAAGGCGCGATCGGCGTAGCAGTGGGCGACAGTCCGTTCGGGCCGTTTCATGACCCGCTGGGAAAACCGTTGGTACAGAGCGAATGGGGCGACATCGATCCGACCATTTTTGTGGACGATGACGGTCAGGCCCACATGTACTGGGGCAACCCGAAGCTGAAATACGTCAAACTGAATCAGGATATGATTTCCTATTCCGGCGATATTGTGGAGGTTCCGATGACCGCTGAATCCTTTGGGAAGAGGGACGGAAAAGAAAACCCGGAAAGACCGACCAAATACGAGGAAGGACCGTGGCTTTACAAAAGGAAAGACCTGTACTATCTCTTCTGGCCGGGCGGTCCGCTTCCTGAATTCATTGGTTATTCCACCAGCAAAAGCGCGCAGGGACCGTGGAAATACGGCGGAATCGTGATGCCCACCGAAGGGAAATCCTTTACCAACCATCCGGGAGTGATTGATTTCAAAGGCAAAACCTACTTTTTCTATCACAACGGCGCGTTGCCCGGCGGAAGCGGATTTACCCGTTCCGTCAGTGTTCAGGAACTGGAATTCAACAAAGACGGTTCCATTTCGCCTATCAAAATGACGAATGGAATTACCAAAGCTATTGCTTCCGTCAATCCGTACCGTTTCAACCAGGCCGAGACCATCGCCTGGTCGGAAAACGTAAAATCCTATCAGAACAAAGAAGCCGGTGTATTTGTCAAGGCTAAAAAAAGCGGCGCTTACACCCGGGTAAAAAATGTAGATTTCGGCAAAAAAGGAGCAGCGGGTTTTACCGCAAGGGTAGGAACCACGCATAACAGCGATGTAACGATGGATGTCCGCCTGGACAGCCTTACCTGGCCGGTGATTGCTACGGTAAAAGTACCGCTCACCGGAGGTGACGACCGTTGGGAAACCGTGAAAACCCAATTGAAAGAAAAAATCACCGGGGTTCACGACCTGTATTTTATATTCAATGGGAAAGCAGCAAAGGATGTGATGTTTTTCGATTACTGGACTTTTCTTGAAAATAACTGATTATGAATAAACTTTTTTTAAAACTATCATTTACGCTGGGTATTTTCCTGGTGAATACCGTGACGGCACAGGTTGCCGAAGTCTCGAGCCCTGATGGAAAACTGAAACTGAGCGTCTACTCGGAGAACGGGAAAGCGCTGTACAACGTAACCTTCCAGGGAAAAACCATGCTGGAAAAATCCCCGTTGGGCCTTGTAACCAACGAATCTGATTTTTCCCAAAACCTGAAATTTGCCGACAGCAAAACAGACCGGGTCTCAAAAACCTACACCAACGAAAAAATCAAAAAATCTCAGGTGGCTTACAACGCCAATACCCTGGCCGTTCATTTTACCAATGCCGACCAATACCAGCTTGGTATAGATTTTCAGGTGAGCAACAACAACATCGCTTTCCGGTATGATCTTCAGCCGATGAAAGACCGTTTAAGCGCTGTGGTACAGTCGGAAATAACGGGATACCGTTTTCCTTCGCAAACCACAACGTTCCTTTCTCCGATGATGAAGCCGATGACCGGTTTCGCAAGAACCGCCCCAAGCTATGAAAGCGGCTATAAAGCGGACGCGGAACTGGGAACAAAAGCGGATTACGGTTACGTTTTCCCGGGATTGTTCCATATCGGGAACGACGGCTGGATTTTACTGTCTGAAACCGGTGTGAACAGCCTGTACTGCGCGTCCCATCTCGATACGACATCCGAAAAGAATCTCTACCAGGTGGCGTACCCGAATATGGCGGAAAACAATGGTTTCGGAAGCACCGGTGCGGCCATTTCACTGCCGGGAACAACACCGTGGAGGACCATTACCGTTGGGGAATCCTTGAAACCGATTGTAGAAACCACCGTTCCTTTCGATGTTGTGGAGCCGATGTATGCGCCTTCGCAAAAGTACGGCTTTGGGAAATCAACCTGGAGCTGGATCCTGTGGCAGGACAACAGCATGAATTACGACGACCAGAAGAAATTCATCGACCTGGCCGCGGCCATGAATTACCAGTTCATCCTGATGGACGCGCTTTGGGATAAAAATATCGGCAAAGAACGGATGAGGGAATTGGTTCAGTATGCCCGATCTAAAAATGTGGGTGTTATGCTTTGGTATAATTCCAACGGAGCAGCCAATGATGCACCGATGGGTCCGAGAAATAAAATGAGCTCTGCCATCGAGCGTAAAAAAGAAATGAAGTGGCTGAAGGAAATCGGCATCAAAGGGCTGAAGGTGGATTTCTTCGGTGGTGATAAACAGGAGACGATGCGCCTGTATGAAGACATCCTTTCCGATGCCAACGATTTCGGTATTACCATTATTTTCCACGGGGCCACTTTACCGAGAGGCTGGGAAGTCATGTACCCGAATTACGCCGGAAGTGAAGCCGTCCTGGCTTCCGAAATGCTGTATTTCTCAGAAGATGTCCGGAAGCAGGAAGCCTTTTTTGCGTCACTTCACCCATTCATCCGGAACACGGTCGGAAGTATGGAATTCGGCGGAACTTTCCTAAACAAGTATTTAACCAAATCCAATAAAGACAAAAACAAACGTTACACGACAGACGGCTTCCAATTGGCAACGGCCGTATTATTCCAGAACCCGGTTCAGATGTTTGCCGTAATGCCGAACAACCTGGAGGACGCTCCGAAATTCGAGCTTGATTTTATGAAGGAAATCCCGACCTTGTGGGACGAAACGGTTTTCATCGACGGCTATCCCGGGAAATATTCCGTTATTGCCAGAAGGCATCAGGACCAATGGTATGTTGCCGGTGTAAATGCTGAAAACAACGCTCAGAAATTAACGCTGAAACTTCCGATGTTGGCCGGAAAGACGGTAAAACTCATCAATGATGACTCAAAAGGAATGACTTCAGAGAAATCCGTAACCATCAATAAAAACGGGGAATTAAAAATAGAAATCCAGTCCAAAGGCGGATTTGTTATTCATTAATCCTGATTTACAATTTAAAATAAATCTTAAAAATGAAAACCGGATATTTCAGACCGTTCCTGACTTTTAACATGTTCTTTCTGATTTTTTTCAGTCATCAGACGGCGTTCGGAAAAATAAAACTCCCGGATCTGGTCAGTGACAAAATGGTGCTGCAGCGTGATGTAGAGCTAAAAATCTGGGGCTGGGCGGATCAGGGCGAAAACATTACCATCAGGTTCCGCAATGAAACCTACAATACTTCGCCGGACAAGACTGGGAAATGGTCTGTACAGTTGAAGCCGCAGAAAGCAGGTGGTCCGTTCGTAATGGAAATCAATGAAATTACGATCCGGGATATCCTGGTGGGCGATGTCTGGCTCGCTTCGGGACAATCCAATATGGAAACGCCTATTGCCCGGCTAACCGACCGTTTCCCTGAAATCAATGTTTCGGATTTCAATAAAATCAGATACTTCAAAGTGCCTACCCAGAACAATGTGGAATCCGTTAAGGAGAACATCGCACCTGGTGGAAAATGGTTCACTGGAACGGCTTCGGAAGTGATGAACTGGACCGCTTTTGCTTATTTTTACGCGCTTGAAGCGTATGAACATACCAAAATTCCGCAGGGAATGCTGGTTTCCAGTCTGGGCGGTTCGGCCATTCAGAGTTGGATCAGCCAGGAGCATCTGAAGGATTTTCCCAATGATCTGATTGACAAGCAGGCATTGTCCGCACTCAATTCCTCAAAACTCGACAAAGGAAGGAATTTTTGGAATCAGAAGGATTTTGATGACGCAAACTGGCAAAAAGCAAAAGTGCCGGGAAAATGGAAAGACAACGGAATCCAGGCCAAAGGGACGGTTTGGTTCAGGAAAAATTTTGACCTTCCGGCTTCCATGGACGGAAAGTTTGCCCGCTTGTACCTCGGCGTGATGGTCGACAGCGATTCGGTTTTCGTCAACGGAACATTCGTGGGTTCGACCTCATATACTTACCCGCCGAGAAAATATGATATTCCCGGCGGAATATTGAAACAGGGGAAAAATACCATTGCCATCCAACTAACTTCCAATTTCGGGAACGGTGAATTTGTCGCCGACAAGCCGTATAAAATCGTAGGAGACGGCGTTGTCGTTGATCTGACGGGCGAATGGAAATACAATATCGGCAGGGATACGAGTAAAGATGAAGACTATAAATCAAAGCTGAAAAACCTGCGGAACACGCCTTCCGGACTGTACAACGGGATGATTTATCCGATCCGGGATTACAAAGTCCGCGGTGCCATCTGGTATCAGGGTGAAAGCAATGCCGGCCAGTCGGAGAATTATGCGGTTTTGCTGAAAAATCTGATCGAAAACTGGCGGGAAGCCTTTCAATGGAAACAGATGCCGTTTTTACTCGTTCAGCTTCCCAATTTCATGGAAAAAACCAACGATCCCAATGCATCAAGCGGATGGGCGGAAATCCGTGAAGCTCAGTTTAAAACCTCACAAACCGTTCCGTATACAGCAATGAGCGTCAATTATGATCTCGGGGAGTGGAATGACATTCATCCGCTCAATAAAAAGGATATGGCCAAACGCCTGTTCCTGGCTGCTCGCAAACTGGTATATGGTGAAAAGCTGGTCAGCAGCGGCCCCGTTTTCAGGTCGATGAAGGTGGAAAATTCAACTATCATCCTTACATTCGACAATATCGGAGGCGGTCTGAAAAGCAGAAACGGAGCACTGAAACATTTTGCGATTGCCGGAAGTGATAAGAAATTTGTATGGGTCGAAGCAAAAATAAAAGGCAATACCGTTGTGGTAAGCAGCAAGGAAATCAAAACCCCGGTAGCGGTGCGGTATGCATGGAGCAACAATCCTGAAGGGGCGAATCTGGAAAATGCAGAAGGTCTGCTGGCATCGCCGTTCAGAACCGATGACTGGTAAGTTTTGGTTTACCTTAAATATTAAATAAATACGATAAAATAACGATTATGAAGACGATATTCAATTATTTTTCTCTTTTGGTCACTTTGGTTTTGACGACTATGGTGAAAGCCGCCGACCCGTTTATTTCTTTTGTGAAGACGGAAAATTCGATGGTATTGAAAGAAGGCAGTTCAGGACTGACGCTGTTTTCGGATAGCGATTCGGACAAAGGGATTCTCCGTGCAGTGGCGAACCTTCAGTCCGATTTCCAGAAAGTCACCGGCATTCAGCCTAATTTTATTTCCCAGAATTCCGGGGTCAACGGAATGCTGATCATCATCGGTGAGGCTGGTAAGAGCAAGGCCATCGATACGTTGATTAAGCAAAAGAAAATTGACGGAAAATCCCTGATGGGAAAAAATGAAAAATTTATCATTCAAAACATAAGCGATCCGTTTCCCGGTGTTTCCGAAGCGATTGTGATTGCCGGAAGCGATAAACGGGGAACGATTTACGGCATCTATGAAATGTCCCAGCAGATCGGCGTTTCGCCCTGGTATTACTGGGCAGATGTTCCGGTTGCGAAAAAGGAAAATCTATATTTTAAAAAAGGGATCTATACCGACGGAGAGCCTGCTGTTGAATACCGCGGGATTTTCTTAAACGATGAAGAACCTTCATTAGGAAGTTGGGCAAGAGCCACTTTCGGCGGCATCAATTCCAAATTTTACGAGAAAGTTTTTGAACTAATCCTGCGGATGAAAGGCAACTACATCTGGCCGGCGATGTGGGGAAAAGCGTTTTACGACGATGATGCTATGAGCGGACCATTGGCCAATGAAATGGGCATCGTGATGGGAACTTCCCACCATGAACCGATGGCCCTCGCGCAGACCGACTGGCACCGGTACATCAAGAGAAACAACCTGCCAAATGTCTGGGATTATTCTAAAAATGCCGATGTCCTGCAGAAATTCTGGAAATCGGGATTGGAAAGAAGCAAGAATTGGGAAAAGCTTGTTACCGTAGGCATGCGGGGCGACGGTGATGAAGCGATGGGAGAGGGTACCAATATTTCCTTACTTGAAAAAATCGTGAAAGACCAACGGAAGATCATTGCCGATGTCACCGGGAAAAAACCGGAAAGAACACCGCAGGTCTGGGCTTTGTATAAAGAAGTTCAGGATTATTACGACAAAGGAATGCGCGTTCCTGATGATGTGATTCTGCTGTTCTGCGACGACAACTGGGGCAACGTGAGAAAACTTCCGGACCTGTCAAAACCACTACACAAAGGCGGTTACGGAATGTACTACCACTTCGATTATGTGGGCGGACCGAGAAACTCCAAATGGATCAACATCAGTCCGATCCAGCGCGTCTGGGAGCAGATGAACCTTTCCTACGAGCATAAAGTGGATAAGGTTTGGGTTGTGAATGTCGGTGACCTGAAACCGATGGAATTCCCAATCAGCTTTTTCCTTGATATGGCCTGGAACCCAAAACAGTTCAATGCCAATAACCTGTTCCAGTATACCGAAAAATGGTCGGCTCAGCAGTTCGGTGAAAAACACGCCATAGAAATTGCGGAAATGATTAACCTTTACACCAAATACAACCGCCGCGTAACTCCCGAAACTCTAAACTGGAATACCTACAGCCTGCAGAATTACAACGAATTTGAAACGGTTCTCAATGATTACCGGGCTTTGGCTTTAAAAGCACTGCGTTTGAAGGAAGACATTCCGGCGGAATATCAGGATGCGTATTACCAGCTGGTGCTGTACCCGATTGATGCGTGCAGCAATCTTTACGAAATGTATTATGCTGTTGCTAAAAACCGGGAATTAGCTGCAAAATTCGATCTGAAGGCAAACTATTATGGCGATAAAGCCAAAGAATATTTTGAGAGGAATGCCTATCTGGATCATCAGTACAACGATGTGATGGCCGGCGGAAAATGGAAGCACATGATGGATCAGATGAGGATCGGTTATAAAACCTGGGCCGACGGAAAGGAAAACATCATGCCTGAAGTAACCTACGTGTATGATGACAATGCTTCGAAAGAAAAAATATTCCGGGAGAAGAACGGCTATATCTCAATAGAAGCGGAAAACTTTGCCCGGATGCAGAATTCAGACCGGATCAATTGGGAAGTGATTCCTGATTTCGGCAAGACCAAATCCGGCGTGACAACCTTTCCGCAGAATGCCTATCCGAAATCTGATGAAAATATCTATCTGGAATACGATATGAATTTTGAATCAAAAGGTGAATTTGAAGTACAACTCTTGCTGGCTCCAACCTTGAATTTCAATCACAATAAAGGATTACGCTACGAAATCTCATTTGATGGGCAAGCTCCGCAGGTGGTGAATTTCAACGGCCATTACAAAGGAGAATTGGGAAGGTGGCAATCGGAACACATCATCCGATCGATGACCAAACACCAGATTGCACAGCCCGGAAAGCATACGCTGCGGTTCAGGGTACTGGAACCGGGAATCGTACTGGAAAAAATCCTGATCGATACCGGCGGACTGAAACCAAGCTATCTCGGTGCCCCGGAAAGTGAGTACACCGGAAAATAATTTTATAAAATGTGAAACCATCGGATTTTTCCGGTGGTTTTTCTTTTGGTATTTTTTGATCTGAAATTTAATTCAACCATAAAATTCGGTAATTTTATGGTATTAATTTCAAATTGTATAAATTTAATGTTGAAAAATGATTTTAGGTGTTTGGTAATCAATATATTATATGGATTATCAATAGCGTCGGACTTTAACCCGATGTCATCATAGCAATCTAAAATCCGGCTTTAGCCAAATTATGATAGGTTTTGCTAAAGCCGATTATGATGCATCGTAGGGTAAATGGGCTACAGCCCATTCTTATTGATAATATCCTATACCAAACCTATTAGAAATAAGTAAAATGAAACACACCACAGAAAACAAAATTCAAATCCTGAAAGATGCAATTCATAAAGGAATCGATAGTGGAATCGCAAAAGATTTTAATGCTGGAAAACACCTTCAGTCTTTAAAAGACAAAATGAAAAATAGTAATTAAATAGGGTCAAAAACAAAACGGGTTAAAATTAAATTTATTTATCGTCCCGTAAATTCAGCCTGTTATGATACACTCAACAAAGAATCAACTGGAGTACACCTCGCTGAAACCTGATGGCGTTCTGAAAGACTTCGTGGAAAGCATCTGGATGATGAGGTATTATGCGGATGAAAAGCAGGAAAGTATCATCGTTCCGGACGGAAAATTAGACATTGCCCTTTTAGCGGTGGAAAACGGAAGTTTTGAGATGTTTATATCCGGAATATCGACCGGTCCGGTCATCAAACCGCCGTTTCCGAAATCAACGATGTTTGTCATCAGTTTTCACCCGATTGCAGCGGAATATATTTTCAATCAGTCTTTTGCAGATTTAAAAAATGACAGGCAGAAACTTCCTGAGGGCTATTGGGGATTCTGTAGGGATGATCTTGCTGATTTCGGATCTTTTCATGAAAAAGCCTGCCAGATGATTGCCTCGAAACTGATCCTTGAAATTGATTTCCGCAAAAAGCATCTTTTTGAATTGGTGTATGCATCAAAAGGAGCTGTTACCGTAAAGGAGCTTTCCGAAAAGGTCGGGTGGAGCAGCCGCCAGATCAACCGCTACTTCAATCATTGGCTGGGGATTTCGTTAAAAGCTTACCTCAATATCATTCGTTTCTCAAACTCTATGAAACAGCTGAAAAACGGGGATTTTTACCCGGAACTCAATTACGGTGACCAATCCCATTTTATCCGCGAAATAAAGAAATTCGCCGGCGTAAAGCCCACCATTTTAAATAAAAACGAAAACGACCGATTTATCCAATTAAGCATGATGCCGGAAGACTAATTTTGTTCTGTTAATCAAACAAAAAAATACGATGGGTTTAAATCATATCAATCTGGTAGTAAAAGAGGTAGATAAGGCCGTGAGCTTGTTTGCAGATTGTTTCGGGTTCGGTTTAATAACCAACCGCAACGGTAAAATGGCAGTTCTGGAAAGCAGCCATCAATTTGTCCTCGTCATCTGGGGCCAGGAACTGAACCGGAAAGACGATATCCCGGAATATCCGGAGAATTTCCATATCGGGTTTTATCAGGAGGATGAAGATGCGGTTTGGGAAATCTATCAAAAACTGAAAGATGTAGAAGGACTGAAACTGGATTCCGAACCGAAAAAAATCAGGAATACCTTCGGGTTCTACTTTTATTTTGAAAAGCTGATGATCGAAATCAGTGTCAATCCGTTTAAAGAAAACATCGCATAACCGTTTTAGTAAGCGCTGTTTCAATCGATTGAAATAACTTCCGTTAAATTATATTTGATGGAAGTTTCTTTTTAGGATTAGTAAGACGAATTTGACGGGATTTAATTGATTTCAATAATTTAACGTGAACTCGAAATAACAGGCTGGAAGATGGAAGCTGGATGCTGGAGGTTTCTTTTGTCAACATTACGATCAAAGTATTAATTTCAATGTTTGTTATATGTGAATCCAAACTCTGTTAAAATCCCGACTTTATCAAATTGAACTCCAATTTATTATTTGAATAAATTGCTGAAAATGAATTAAATACGGTTAAATTCACGTTAATTTAAATCGGAGGCAGAACACTTCCAGCCCTGAAAGGGCGGTATCAATAGCCCCGGGCATCGCCCGGGGTAAATTATGAAAGAATACATTTGAGCCCTGTAGGGGCGCAATCATCAGATACCATCTGCTCTTCTGATTATCAATAGGTAATACCGACAGCAACTACAGAATAAACTTCCAGCTTCCCGCCTCCTTCTTCCAGCCTTTTCACCATCTCGTCCGATTTACGGTGGCAGCCCCCTGTTTTCGGTTAAATTTTTTTCTTCAGAACAGTATTTTTCATGATGAAAATGGCCTGTTTTATCCTTTTAAAATCGAAACACATAAAATGTAAATCATTAAAATAATGATATTTATATTTTTGATTATCATATAAATATGGTCTGGTTTGTATCGGGACAATATCCGGGCTGAACGGTTTTGAAAAAATAAAGTGTATTTTATACATTTATTTCAAATAGAATGTTATATTTGTTTATAACGGAATATGAAATTTTTGCTCATAATGGAACATCATTTCGGACTTATTGAATTTGTTGGATAAAGGATGTGTTTTTCGCAGATGATTTAAAATCATGGTGATTTTCCAATAATGAAGAGCTGTGTTCAATTACTAGTTCCGGCAATAAATGCTTTCCCGAAGATAAAATATATAAGCAAAACCAAACAACAGAATATTATGAATACATAATTCCGCTTTGCCTTTCGTATTTAAATGGTTTCAACAGATTACAAGAATACAAAGGAACATTTCAAACAAATTTGTGTACCGATTTTAGCCTGACTATATGACAGTCAGGAAGGTTTCTCAGTGAAAAAACCGATCATTCTGAAACAGATATAAATACGCTTCAGCGGCTTGCTGGAGCTTAACCTAAAACAATAAGACTATGAAAAAACTTGCTCAGCGCATTGCCCTTGCTGCCGTCTGTATACTTACAGGCATCAGCGTTTCCGGGCAGCTTACCACGGTAAGAATCAACAAAAACACTACTTACCAGAAAGTTACGGGATTCGGCGGATTCGTCTGCAGTCCGCAGTTCGGGTACAACCACATGACGACTTCGGAAATCCAGACCCTGTGGGGAGCCGGCAGCCAGGGAGGCTATAACATTATGAGGCTCTACATCCCGGAAGACAGCAACAACTGGAGTTCCGTGCTGGCAACGGCGCAATTGGCCAAATCCATGGGACTCACCATCTTCGCCAGTCCGTGGACCATGCCTGCCGCGTGGAAGACCAACAACCATGTGAATGCAGTCTACACCGATGCCAATGGCGTACAGCAAATCGGTTACCTGAAAACCGCCAATTACCAGGATTATGCTCTGTATCTCAACAGTTTCGTTACCTACCTGCAGAGCAACGGGGTAACCCTGGATTATATTTCCATCCAGAACGAACCGGATGAAATGGCGCAGTATCAGGGATGTATCTGGACACCGACGCAGATTGCCACTTTCGTACGCGATTACGGCCAGCTCATCAATTGTAAAGTCATCGCTCCCGAAAGTGTAGGCCTTACCGATAATTTTGCAAGTGCCATGCTTAACCAGCCTACCATGGATAATTTTGAAGTCTATGGAGGCCACCAGTACGGACTCATGCAATCCACCTACAAGCAGTTCCAGAATTACAACAAAGAAATCTGGCAGACGGAGTACCTGATCAACTGGAACCCTTCTACCGGGACGCCGCGCGATTTCAGCTGGAACCTGGATGCCTTTAATTTCGCATCCAGCATCAATAATGCCATGCTCGGCAATGTGAATGCCTGGATCCATTATGCCGCCAAGCGGTATTATGCCCTGATGGGCGACGGAACGAACGGAACGACGACCGGAGTGATGACCAAAAGAGGCTATATTCTATCCCATTATGCCAAATATACGACTGGGAAAACGCGTATTGCCGCAACCTGGGGCGACGCAACCGGAATGCTTCAGGGCTCTTCCTATATTTCCCTGGATGGCAACCAGATCGTGCTGATGGTCATCAATCCGTCAGCGAATGCTTATAATCTTAAAATCGATCTTCCGTTTTATTCCACTTCCGGCACCAAGGTGCTGACAGATGCCCAGAACAATATGGCCACCACGCCCATCACAATGGCACAGACCTTCCGCCCGGGCGTAACGATCAATGCCTCCAGTGTGATGACTTTCGTATTCAATAAGAGTGGTGACCGCCCGGTTTCAACGATGACCGGTAGCGACATCCGTTACAACAAGATTGAAACAATGACCACGACCAATTCCGCTTTTGGAACAGGGTTTAACATCAGCAATACAACGGCAACATTCTCCAATGCCAGTCCGTTGATCAGCACCAATACCACTGCGGCAAACGGCTATTTACAGCTGAACGACCGCTACAACAAAATGGTGCTTCATGTGAACAGCTTTACCACAGCGGGACAGAGCTATTCAGACAATACCACGTTGTATTACATTAACAGCCAGGGGGTGACGAAATCTTATAATTATGGTAAGATCACCTTCCCGGCAGGCGGCAATTTCGATATCACGCTGGATATTTCCAGACAGGTATTAACCGACGGCTGCAAAGGCATTCTGGGAATCCGCAATTCCAATTACAGTTCCGTGCTGACGCTGAACTTAGGCGATGTCTATTTCAATGTTGGCAATGAAGTGGCTTCCAAATTTACAGGATCATATTCCGATGGCGACAGCAACCTGATGGATGCCCTGGAAAACGGTTATTATACTTCCGTAGATTTCAGAAATACAACCGGAACAACCTCCGCCAACAACTGGCAGCCGATAAGTGCCAATTCCAACAGCATTTATTATGTACCGGCTTCGGTAACTTCTTCCAACAACAATGTGGTTTCCGGAACCGCTGCGGCCAATCTTGTCCTCTCAGACCAAGGCAAAGATTTCCAGGTTCCGTTTACTTTCAGTGCTTCAGCCGCATCGTATTCGCGCACGTTTAACGGATTTGAAATGCTGCTTTTACCTTTCACGGCTACAATTCCATCCGGCGTGAGCGTTTATCAATTGGTACCTAATGCTACCGGAATAAGCTGCACGGCGATTACCAACGGAACCATTCCGGCCAATACACCGGTTTTGGTGAATGCCACAGGAGCCATTACCTTCCAGGGAACCGGAAATGTTTCCACGCCGAAAGCCATCACCGTCAACCAGATGAACGGGGTGTACAACACTATTAAAGTTCCGGCGAACAGCTATGTTTTACAGACCGTCAACGGAACACCGCAATTCTCTAAAGTAGCAGCAGGGAGCGAGCCGATGATCAATCCTTTCAGAGCGTATTTAACTGAAGAGAATACCTACACCGCATCGGTACTTCCGTTAAGTTTTACGACACTGGCTACCGAAAATCTTCTTGCCGATAAGAACGGACCTAGCCTTTATCCAAGTCCGGCAAAGAATGAAATTTTCATCGACCTGAAAACTTCGGGCACAGCTTCCGTATTCGATGCCAAAGGCAGTCTGGTAATCAGAGAAACAACGTTACGTTCCGGTAAAAACCGTATCGATATCGGCCATCTTCCTGCAGGAATGTATCTGGTGGAAATTTCCCCATCCGGAAATAAATCCGTTCAGAAAAAGTTTATTAAACAGTAAATTTAAACCAGGATTATTTTTTATACTTCAAAGCCACCATAACCGGTGGCTTTGTTTTTTGAAGTTCAACCCTCACAGGTTTTCAAAACCTGTGAGGGTTTTTAGTGCTATCAAGCATTATAACTCATTAATAAGGTTAAATGTAAGTCCGATTTACCAGATGCTGATTTATTTTTTCTGATCAATCACTTCCAGCGCTTTTAAAAGAAGAAGATCTTCCTTGTTACGGGTGCTCTGGATCGTGGGACGTACTACGACATCCGGTTTTATACCAATACGCTGGGTTTCCCCACCGTCCGGATAATAAATACCCAGTCCAGAAAAAATGATCTTATTGCCGTCAGTCAGTTTTATAGATGTTTTATTGCCGTCGGCTCCTGCGGTCTGGCTGCCTACAAAAATAACATTGGGGACTTTCTTGAAAACCATGGCCCACATTTCCTCTGCACTTTGAGTATGTTCATTAATAATCACAACTACCTGTCCCTTATACGGATCAGGATTCTCTTTTCCTGCAAACTTATACTCTTTATTCACGATATTGTCTACAAAACAAAATCTACCCGGTTGAGTGAAATTGGGCTGGGTTTTTATTCCGTAAACAACGGGCTTGCGGAGTAAATAATCAAACACTTTAAGCAGGGAACCATTGTCATTGTAGCCGCGCAGGTCAAAAACCATTCCTTTGGTATTTTTGTATTGTTCCATCAGGGCAGGGATTTCTGCTCCTTTCAATGATGCAAATTCGAAATACACTTTATCATCGATGGGGAAGCTTGGGTTCAGGCGGCTTTCTTTCTCATTATAAGTTAAATAGTTATAAGTTTTTCCTTTGTACACCAGGTGAAGATCCGGGATTCCGTCTTTATCCCATTCATTGTTAAAAATGCGCTTCATCCGTTCCACGGTGGTCCGGAAGTTTTCCCCGTTCTTGTGAACTCCTTCAACTACGAAGGTTTCCTCATCCCCGCTGAAAAGGTAACTATAGGCTTCCCGCAGTTCAACGGACTTGTTGGAAAAGGCAAAATACTTTGATTTTTCCTTTATATTTTTAAGAATAGATTTGCCGTTAATTTTAGTGATCAGATCACCAACTTCCAGATGGGCTTTTTTCATCTTCGCCTCATCTTTTATTCCTGTGATAAGCACAGTATCTTCAACCATCTGAAAAGTAAAGGGAGAAGAAAGCTTCCCGACTACGTTATACTGGTAGGTCTTTTCAATTCCGACATGGGTATCCTGAAGCTCAGCAGCCAGCTGCATCACTGCCGATTCGTAATCTTTTTCGTTATTAATTTTTTTGAATAAGGGAATGTATTTTTTCAGGATATCATCCCAGTTATGGTCAAGGAGATATTTATAAGGATAAAAGTATTCAACCACATTCCAGATCCTGAACAGGTCCAGCATGTTAACTTCTTTTGAAAAGGTATCGTAAACTTTTTCATTGGCACTGCTGAAGTAGATACCGCTTTTAGCTGTATTGGAATAAAATGAACCGACATCCGCCGGTTGATTAACCAATTTTGTCAGGCGGGTTTTACTTTCAGGCGAAATTTTTAATTTATTAATCCACGAAGAGTTAAAATTACGGAGGGTGATGCTGTCGCATTCATTATCTTTTTCAGTGATCTTATCAAACTTCTGTTGGTCTGCCTTGCTCAGCCAATTTTTAAAAAGTCCGTCGACCCCTTCTTTTGAGCCGGAACGGAAACTTTCCAGCAGAACACCGTCCCAATCTGTTTTTCCCTGCGATACGGCGGGGTGATAATATTTCATCAATCCCCAGACTTTTCCTATTTGGTATAATTCGCGATCAGAAAAAGTACTCAATTGCGCAGACAGGGTAGAAGTAACTAAAAATGAGATGAGAATAATGGATTTCATAGTGGGATTTGGTTTTTGCTATTGGTAAATGTTGATAACGATTTTCAAGGCTTTAATTTACTATATTTTGTGAAACTTAGACCATTTATTGTTGAAATAAAGATTTGGAAGCAGTACAGGTTAAAAATATTTCCTTCAAATTGCGCGGATTTTCACCAATTATTTTGCATAACTGCTTCTTTATTCAGTTTGCCCAAGTTTAGTTATTCGGATTGAATAGATAGATGAATAGAACGCCCGCTTCATCAGATCAGCTGACTGATCAAATCTTTGCTCCCTAAACTATGCGTAAGGATAATAAAATCTTTGCGTCTAAGAAATCTTTTTGACTCAACTTTACAACGGATGATTACAAGTTTTTATGTTTTAATTTCTATGTCAGAAGCTTTTATTAATGAAAACTACCACTTGAAATTCAAACCATCGGCAATATTCTCAAAAATTAAGTGTTAATTACACATTTATTTAAAAGAGAATCCTATATTTGTGCTTCTCTCAACAACTACCGGAAACCCTTGATGAATTTAAAATGACGAAAAGCTTTACAGAAACGTTTGACCATTGACATTCATATATGAAAAAAATCACTTTAGGCATCAGCCTTCTCATCAGCTCCGCATCGGCACTACTGGCACAGTCTGTCGGTACAGAACCGTTCAGAAATACAAAATTACCCGTAGAACAGCGAATTGAAAACCTTCTCGGGCTGCTGACGGTAGATGAAAAAATAGGAATGATGATGGATAATTCCAAAGCCGTTCCCCGCTTGGGTATTCCCGCATACGGCTGGTGGAACGAGGCCCTGCACGGTGTGGCAAGGGCAGGAACCGCTACGGTTTTTCCGCAGGCCATCGGGTTGGCGGCAAGCTGGGACGTCCCGGAACATCTGAAAACTTTTGAAATGATTTCTAACGAAGCCAGAGCCAAATACAACCGGTCTTTTGACGAAGCAGGAAAAACCGGACGATATGAAGGACTCACGTTCTGGACACCCAACATCAACATCTTCCGCGACCCGCGATGGGGAAGAGGGCAGGAAACCTACGGAGAAGACCCGTTCCTGACGGCAAGCCTGGGCGTAGCAGCCGTAAAAGGATTGCAGGGAAATGATTCCGACTACTTCAAAACGCACGCCTGCGCCAAGCACTTCGCCGTACACAGCGGCCCGGAATGGAACCGGCACTCCTACAACGCTGAAATTTCCCATCGCGACCTTTATGAAACTTATCTGCCTGCTTTCAAAGCTTTGGTGATCGAAGGAAATGTAAGGGAGGTGATGTGTGCTTACAATGCTTTCGACGGACAGCCTTGCTGCGCCAATGATTTCCTGGTGAGCGACATCCTCCGCGGAAAATGGAAATACGACGGAATGGTCGTGTCCGACTGTTGGGCACTCGCCGATTTCTACCAGAAAAAATACCACGGAACCCATCCGGACGAAAAATCTACGGCAGCCGATGCGCTGAAACATTCCACCGACCTTGAATGCGGAGATACCTACAACAACCTTAATAAATCTTTGGCCAGCGGCCTCATCACCGAGAAAGATATCGATGCTTCCATGCGCAGAATTCTGAAAGGCTGGTTTGAATTAGGTATGCTCGACCCGAAATCTTCCGTTCACTGGAACAGCATCCCGTACACAGTAGTCGATTCCGAAGAACATAAGCAGCAGGCCCTTAAAATGGCTCAAAAATCAATCGTTCTTATGAAAAACGATAAGAATGTTTTGCCTTTAGACAAAAAAATCAAAAAAATCGCCGTCGTAGGACCGAATGCCGATGACGGACTGATGCAGCTCGGGAATTATAATGGAACGCCTTCTTCGATTGTGACCATTTTGGAAGGGATCAGAACTAAATTCCCCAATGCGGAGATCATTTACGAAAAAGGAAGCGAAGTGACCGATCCGTCTTCAAGAACATCACTGTACCGGAACTTTTTAAGTCAAAAAAACGGGGAAAAAGGAATGAAAGTGGAGTTTTTCAACAACAATGAATTCAAAGGATCACCGGCCAATATTTCCGTTAATAAAACCGGAATCAGCTACAACAGCTTCGGCGGTACCCAGCTTGCCCCGAATGTCGGCAGGGAAAATACCGCTGCAAAAATTTCGGGAATTTTTAAAAGTACCTACACGGGCGATGTGATTTTTTCAGCATCCACTTCGGATGTGTATACGCTCTTTGTGGACGGCAAAGAAGTGGCAACCCGGAAAGGTCCCGATGCAAGGCATCCTTCGGAATTCCCTGTGAAAATGGAAAAAGGAAAAGAATATAACATCGAACTTCAACACAGGCAGATCGGCAAATATGTAAGCATCACATTTGATGTGTACCGAAAAGATCCTGTGAATTTCGCTGCTGTAAAGGAAAAAGTGAAAGATGCGGAAGTCATCATTTTTGCCGGCGGACTTTCCCCAAGCCTGGAAGGAGAGGAAATGATGGTGAATGCAGAGGGTTTCAAAGGCGGTGACAAAACCAATATCGAGCTTCCGAAAGTGCAGCGCGAACTGTTGGCCGAATTAAGAAAAACCGGAAAGCCTGTTGTTTTCGTTATGTGTACAGGAAGCGCCCTCGGATTGGAGCAGGATGAAAAGAATTATGATGCCCTGTTGAACGCCTGGTACGGCGGCCAGTCCGGTGGTACGGCTGTAGCAGACGTACTTTCCGGGGATTACAACCCGTCCGGAAAGCTTCCGGTTACTTTCTATAAAAATATCGCACAGCTGGATAATGCCCTGTCCAAAACCAGCAAACATGAAGGTTTTGAAAACTACGACATGCAGGGAAGGACCTACCGGTATATGAAAGAAACGCCGTTATATCCGTTCGGTCACGGATTAAGTTATTCCACCTTCTCTTATGGGAATGCGACACTCAGCAAAAACAGCATCAATGCTAATGAAAATGTAACCATTTCAGTTCCTGTTACCAATACTTCAGGAAGAAACGGAGAAGAGGTTGTTGAGGTGTACATCAGACGGAATAATGATCCGCTGGCCCCGGTAAAAACACTCAGGGCATTCCAAAGGATAACTGTTCCGTCCAAAACTTCTAAAACGGTCCAGCTGACCCTGTCTCCGGATTCGTTTAGGTTCTATGACGAAAAAGCGGATGACCTGGTATCGAAACCAGGCGATTATACTATCCTTTACGGCGGAACCTCGGCCGATCCGGGATTAAAAAGCCTTCCGCTCAAAGTAAAATAATGATTCACCTTACTAAACCTCATAGGTTTTTAAAACCTATGAGGTTTAAATTGATAAAAAGACTTTAATGAAAACAAAAAATATCATCTCAACTGCCGCGATCTTCCTGACGGTTACTTTCTTTTCCGGGCAGTCTCAGAAGTCAAGCTATGTGCTGGATCTCAGCGGAGCTTCCACTGGCATTAAGATCCAGCCAACCATGTACGGGATTTTCTTTGAGGATATCAACTTTGCCGCAGACGGCGGATTGTACGCTGAACTCATCAAAAACCGCAGCTTCGAGTTCGACGAACCGCTGACAGGCTGGAAGCAGCCTAATACCAAAACACTTTCTCCAAACCTGGATTCCGGGTTTTTAACCATCATAACCGATAAGTCTAAACCTAATAAAAATTACGCAAGAATCACGGTTGGGAACGACAAAAACTATCTGCTGGAAAATGAAGGATTCAGAGGAATCGGGCTGCATCAGGGGGGTAAATATGACTTAAGTTTTAATTTGGAAAACGTTTCAGGAAACATTTCTGCCATCAACATCAGTCTTGTCGATGAAAAAGGAACGGTGGTTTCTTCAGCTTCCAACATCATAAAAGGCGGGGGCTGGCAAAAATACAATGCGGTTTTTACTCCTTCCAAAACGATTGAAAAAGCAAAACTCAAAATCACATTTACCGGAAATGGAGTCGTGAATATGGATATGATCTCCCTGTTTCCTCAGGATACCTGGAAAGGGAGAAAAGGAGGCTTACGAAAAGATTTAGTGCAGAAATTGTATGATCTGCAGCCGGGATTTTTACGTTTTCCGGGAGGCTGCATTGTAGAAGGAAGAACCCTTGCTGAGCGTTATCAATGGAAAAAAACAATTGGGAAAGTAGAAGACCGGGAAAATTTAATTAATAAATGGAACAACGGATTTGCGCACCGGCTCACTCCTGATTACTGGCAGTCTTTCGGTCTTGGCTTTTTTGAATATTTCCAGCTGGCAGAGGACCTGGGTGCCGAACCGCTTCCGATTTTAAGCTGTGGAATGGCTTGCCAGTTTAATACCGCCGAACTCGTAAAAATGGAAGATCTGGATCCGTATGTTCAAGACGCTTTGGATCTGATTGAATTTGCCAATGGCAGTGCCGGGACAAAATGGGGTAAAGTACGGGCTGAAATGGGACATCCGCAACCTTTTAACATGAAATTCATCGGTGTAGGAAACGAGCAGTGGGGAGCAGATTATATCGAACGCTATAAAGTTTTTGAAAAGGCCATCCACACCAAATATCCGGATATTAAGATCGTTTCCGGAAGCGGGCCTTCTCCCGACGGCGAATTTTTTGATTACGGCTGGAAAGAGCTGAAAAAGCTCAACGCCCAGATCGTCGACGAACATTATTACAATTCACCCGAATGGTTTATGAAAAATGCCGGGCGATACGACAAATACGATCGTTCCGGACCCAAAGTTTTCGCCGGGGAATACGCCGCGCAATCGGTTGGCGTTGTAAAACCCGACAATAAAAACAATTGGCTTACCGCTCTTTCCGAAGCGGCATTCATGACCGGCCTTGAAAGAAATGCCGATGTGGTGACCATGACGTCGTACGCACCGCTTTTCGCCCATGCCGAAGGATGGCAATGGACACCAGACCTGATCTGGTTCAATAACCTGAAGTCTTACGCAACACCGAATTATTATGTTCAGAAACTTTTTTCCAACAACAAAGGAACGGAAGTCCTGAAAATCACTGATCATCGTAAACCCGTAACCGGTCAGGATCAGCTGTATGCTACGGCCGTAAAAGATGCAAAGACTAAAGAAACCATTATCAAGATCGTGAATACGGATGCTAAAAATAAATCCGTAACCATTAATCCGGAAAACATCAGTCTGGGCAAAAAACTCACCAAAATTACGTTGACCGCACCGGAGCTTTCTACGGAAAATAGTTTTGAAAATGAGCCCATTCAGCCTAAAGAAGAAACGTCAACCGTCAAAAAAGGGAAAATGACGGTGGAGATTCCTGCCAAATCATTGGTTATTTTAAAGGTAAAATAATTTTAAACAACTGATAATCAGTATTAAATAAAAATTAAGTGTATTTATTACATTTAATTAAAAAGAATCTTATATTTGTTTGAATCTCTGAAATGAACAGATAAGAATTGTAAAGAGTTATGATCGCTCACAACTGGCGGGTGTAAATACAAAAATCTGTTGAGAAGGTAGATCGGTTTTCTACGAATAACCCTTGTACTTATCTTAATTAATTTTTAACAGTTTAGCATCAGATAAATTTTCAGTCAGAATTTAAAACAGATAATCAAAAATTAAGAATTCCCATTCATGAAAAAATATGTTATAGGATTAGATTACGGGACCGATTCCGTTCGGGCAGTACTCATCGATACCGAAAACGGAGCGGAGCTGGCTTCCTCGGTAAGCTATTACCAACGCTGGAAAGAAGGCCTTTTCTGCAGTCCTGAGAAAAACAGGTTCAGGCAGCATCCTTCAGACCACATCGAGGGACTGGAAAAAACGATCACCGAAGTGGTTCGGCAAAGCGGTGTACAGCCGGAAGAGATCGTCAGCATCTGCATCGACACCACCGGATCTTCTCCGTTGCCTGTAACTCAGGAGGGAATAGCTCTTTCCCTGACACCCGGTTTTGAAGAAAACCCGAATGCCATGATGGTGCTCTGGAAGGACCACACATCGATCCGTGAGGCCGAAGAAATCAATACCCTTGCCAGAACATGGGGCGGTGAAGATTATACCCGTTTTGAAGGCGGCATCTATTCCTCCGAATGGTTCTGGGCTAAAATTTTGCACATCAATAGGATAGATAAGGACGTAAAAAATGCAGCGCACAGCTGGATGGAACACTGCGATTACATTACTTTCCTGCTGTCGGATCATAAAGATTTAAAAACATTCAAGAGAAGCCGTTGCGCAGCCGGGCACAAAGCCATGTGGCATGAAAGCTGGGGCGGACTGCCTTCCGAAGATTTCCTCAACAGACTGGACCCGTCTTTGGGAGAGCTAAGAGAAAGGTTATATGACAAAACGTATACTTCCGATGAAATCGCCGGCCATCTTAATGAAGAATGGGCGGAACGGTTGGGTTTAACGACTTCTACCGTGATTGCCGTCGGAACTTTTGATGCCCATTCCGGTGCGGTAGGTGCCAAAGTGGAGGAGAATACCCTGATCCGGATCATGGGAACTTCTACCTGCGACATCATGGTTGCTCCCAACGACATCATTGGTGACAAAACCGTAAAAGGAATCTGCGGCCAGGTAGACGGATCTGTCATCCCGGGAATGGCCGGACTCGAAGCGGGACAATCTGCCTTTGGAGATGTATTAGCCTGGTTCCGTGACATTCTGATGTGGCCGGTAAACAATATGCTGCAGCATTCAGAAATCATTTCACCGGAACAAAAAGCCCAGCTTAAAGAAGAATTTGAAAATAACCTGATCAAAAATTTAACCCTGGAAGCGGAACAAATTCCGGCCGATGAAGCTTTACCGATAGCCCTGGACTGGGTGAACGGAAGAAGGACGCCGGATGCCAACCAGGAACTGAAAGCGGCCATGAGCCATCTTTCCCTGGGAACCAAAGCCCCGCATATTTTCAAAGCTTTGGTAAATGCCATCTGCTTCGGATCGAAAAAAATCGTCGACCGTTTTGAGGAAGAAGGTGTAAAAATCGAAAAAGTGATCGGGATCGGAGGCGTTGCCAGAAAATCGCCGTTCATTATGCAGACTTTAGCCAATGTGCTGGATATGCCGATCATCGTTGCCGCTTCAGACCAGGCTCCGGCATTGGGGGCTGCTATTTACGCTGCCGTGGCCGCAGGCATTTATCCTGATGTTCAAGAAGCAAGTCAGAAAATGGGTTCCGATTTCGAGGCAGAATATCATCCGCAGCCGGAACTGGTTCAGCAGTATGTCCAACTTATGCAGCAATACCAGCAGCTTGCCGATTTTACGGAAAGCGTAATTAAGAGCCCTGTTAAGGTTCTTAACCTTAACAGGGCTAAAAACCAAACAACATGAATAAATATAAAGAACTTCAACGGGAATGTTACGAAGCCAATATGCAGCTCAATGCTTTAAAACTGGTGGTTTATACATTCGGAAACGTAAGTGCCGTCGACCGTAATGAAGGCATTTTCGCCATCAAGCCAAGCGGCGTTCCGTACGCGGATCTGAAACCGGAAGATATGGTCATCCTTGATTTTGATGCGAATGTCATTGAAGGCAAACTGAGACCGTCTTCCGATACCAAAACCCACGCGTACCTGTATAAAAACTGGGAAAACATCGGTGGGATTTCCCATACCCATGCCATTTATTCTGTGGCCTGGGCCCAGGCGCAGATGGACATCCCGATTTTCGGAACCACCCACGCGGATCACCTGACATCTGATATTCCGTGTGCACCTCCAATGGACGACCGCCTGATTGAAGGCAACTACGAATACAACACCGGCATCCAGATCCTCGACTGTTTCAGGGAGAAAAACCTCTCTCCTCAGGAAGTGGAAATGGTGCTGATCGGAAATCATGGTCCGTTCACCTGGGGGAAAAATGCAGAAAAAGCGGTTTATAACAGCAAAGTGCTGGAAACCATTGCTGAAATGGCCTACCTCACAAGACAGATCAATCCGAACGCGCTCCGGTTAAAAGATTCTTTAATCAAAAAGCATTACGAAAGGAAGCACGGCAAAGATGCTTATTACGGGCAGTAACAGGCGGCTGGCTTTTAGCTTCTGGCTGCTTTAAAATATAAACCTCATAGGTTTTTAAAACCTATGAGGTTTGATGAAAAACGATCCAAAAGGTTCAACACAAAATAATCTTATAAACCTAACGGGTTTCCAAAAACCTGTTAGGTTTTATAAGAAACAGCATTAAAAATCAATCATCATTTATAAACTATGTTAACACCTCTCAATACGAAAGAAATCTGGTTCATTACCGGAAGCCAGCATTTATACGGCCCTGAAACATTAGCACAGGTAGCCGAACATTCAGCGAAAATCGTGGAAGCCCTCAATGCTTCGTCACAGATTCCTGTAAAAGTGGTTTTAAAACCTACTGTAAAAACAACGGAAGAAATTTTTGAAACCCTGGTAGCTGCTAATCACACTGCCGACTGTATCGGCGTGGTGACCTGGATGCATACCTTTTCACCCGCTAAAATGTGGATCCGTGGGCTGACCGCTTTGCAGAAACCGATGCTGCACCTTCATACCCAGTTCAATCAGGATATTCCGTGGTCCACGATGGATATGGATTTCATGAATCTGAACCAGGCCGCTCACGGCGACCGTGAATTCGGGTTTATGGTGAGCCGCCTCCGTAAGAACAGGAAAGTAGTGGTAGGACACTGGGCAGAGGAAAGGGTACAGAAACAGATCGGTGACTGGAGCCGCGTGGCTGCAGGCTGGGATGACTGGCAAGGTGCCAAGTTCGCACGTTTCGGAGACAATATGCGATATGTTGCCGTAACCGACGGTGATAAAGTGGAAGCGGAAACCAAATTCGGATTCTCCGTCAATACCTGGGGAATCGGTGATCTGGTAAGCGTGATCAACGGCATCGGGGAAGGTGAAGTGAAAACTTTGATCGAAGAATATGAAGCATCCTACAGAATGGCAGAATCCCTGCTTTCCGGTGGTGCCAACAGAAAATCCCTGGAAACCGCTGCCAGAATTGAACTCGGTCTTGAAAAATTCCTGAAAGACGGAAATTTCAAAGGATTTTCCGATACTTTCGAAGACCTTCACGGGATGGAACAGCTTCCGGGAATTGCCGTACAGCGACTGATGGAAAAAGGATACGGTTTTGCCGGCGAAGGCGACTGGAAAACAGCAGCCCTGGTAAGAGCCATGAAAACGATGGGACAGGGGTTGCACGGCGGAAACGCATTCATGGAAGATTATACCTATCATTTGAATCCATCCAATCCTTCGGTGTTAGGTTCTCACATGCTGGAAGTGGATCCTGTTTTGGCAGCCGATAAACCGTCTTGTGAGATTCATCCGCTGGGAATCGGTGGTAAAGCAGATCCGGTTCGTCTGGTATTCAATTCCCGGGGAAATATTGATTCCCTGAACGCTGCTTTAATGGATTTCGGAAATCATTTCAGATTATTAATCAACAAAACCAAAGCGTTGGAGATCACTGAAGAACTACCAAAACTTCCGGTGGCAAGAGTACTCTGGAAGCCACTTCCGGATTTATACACCGCAGCAGAGGCATGGATCCTGGCCGGTGGTGCACACCATACGTGCTACAGTGAAAACATCAGCGCAGAACAGTTGGAAGACTTTGCGGAAATGGCCAATATCGAATCACTGGTTATTGATGAAAACACGAAAATCCGTGATTTTAAGAATACCCTTCGCTGGAATGAAATCTATTACCGTTAAATCTTCAACAAATATCATGTATTATGAAAAAAATAGGAGGCAGTTTATTCATTTTATTAGCAGTTTTATGTATTTTCGGCTGCAATAAAAAGGAAAACAACAATAAAACGAACTCAGATACCATGGAAAATGTACAGGTTTCAGATTACGGGGTTACCGCAAAAGGAGATTCCATCAAAAAATATACGTTAAGCAACAAGAACGGGATGAAAGTGGAGATCATCAACTATGGTGGGATCATCACTTCGCTTACGGCTCCCGATAAAGACGGGAAATATCAGGACGTGGTTCTTGGATTTACGAATCCTGAAGATTATTTCAACGGAAATCCGTACTATTTCGGTGCATTGATCGGAAGATACGGAAACCGGATTGCCAATGCTAAATTTACTTTGGAAGGCAAAACCTATGACATCGATAAAAATGACGGACCGAACAGCCTCCACGGAGGAAAAGACGGGTTCCATACTAAAATCTGGACGGTAGAGCCGGTGAAGGATGCCAAATTACCAACCTTAAAATTAACCTATGTAAGTGCTGACGGTGAAGAAGGATATCCGGGAAAACTTACCACAACGGTTCTGTATACCCTTACCGACGATAATGCCCTGGAAATTTCTTACGAAGCGGAAACGGATAAAACGACGGTCGTAAATCTTACACAACATTCCTATTTCAATCTTTCCGGAAACTTTTCCAACCTGATTACCGATCACGAACTGCAGATCAATGCCGATAAATTCTTACCGGTGAACAAAACGCTTATTCCTGTAGGAGAGCAGAAAGATGTCAAAGGCACTCCGTTTGATTTCACCGTGGCGAAGACGATCGGAAAAGATATTAATGCAGAAGACGAGCAGCTTAAATTAGGAGGCGGCTACGACCACAACTGGATCCTGAACGGAAACGGAATGAGAACCATTGCCACCGTATACCATCCGGCCAGCGGAAGAGTGATGGAAGTAATGACCGATCAGCCGGGTGTACAATTCTATTCCGGAAATTTCCTGGATGGAAAATTTGATACCAAAACCGGTGGAAAATACGAGAAGAGAAGCGGATTCTGCCTGGAAACGCAACACTACCCTGATTCTCCGAACCAGCCTGCTTTCCCTTCTACGGAACTGAAGCCGGGACAGAAGTATCAGACCAAAACCATTTATAAATTTTCAGTTAAAAAATAAGTATGGGAAAACTAGCAACCATTGATATCATCATCTTTCTTATTTATTTTGTGGTGGTAGCCTCCTACGGGATCTGGATTTACAGAAAGAAAAAATCCGAATCTACAGGGAGTAAAGATTATTTCCTTGCCGAAGGTTCACTGACCTGGTGGGCCATTGGAGCCAGCTTAATTGCATCCAACATTTCGGCGGAACAGTTTATCGGAATGAGCGGCGAAGGGTTCTTCGTTGGGGTAGCGGTTGCCGCCTACGAGTGGATCGCTGCTGTAGCCCTGATTATTATTGCCGTATGGTTTATTCCGATCTACCTGAAAAACAAGATCTATACGATGCCGCAGTTCCTGGAAACCCGTTACAACAAATCGGTTTCCCTGATCATGGCGGTGTTCTGGCTGTTTTTATATGTTATCGTAAACCTGACTTCCATTCTGTATCTCGGGGCATTGGCCATTGATACTTTATTGGGTGGAGAACACCTTCATATTATTATGATCGTCCTTCTGCTGATGGCTTTGCTGATCGGTCTGGGAGGAATGAAAGTAATCGGGTACACCGATGTGATCCAGGTAGCGGTATTGATTATCGGAGGTTTTGCCACCGTATATATGGCATTGCAGATTGTTGACCAAAGGATCAACGGTGCAGCGGTAGGAAATGCCCTCGCAGGGTTCAATACCTTAATGAATGAAGCACCGGGACATTTTAAATTAATGCTGAATAAACCGACCACCACCACAACGACTTTGGGAATGCCTCAGAACCTGGACGTTCAGAAGTATGTGGTACTGCCGGGACTGGCGATGTATTTTGCCGGACAGTGGATCGTAAACCTGAACTATTGGGGCTGTAACCAGTACATTACCCAGCGTGCTTTGGGAGCAGACCTGAAAACTGCCAGAACCGGGATTTTGTTTGCCGGATTTTTAAAGCTTTTCATGCCGATCATCGTTATGCTTCCGGGAATTGCAGCGTATGTGCTGTATACCAAAGGACAGCTTCCGGGATTCAACGGGGTGAAGGATGGCGCGTATTCAGCGATATTAGGATTTTTACCTGAAGGCCTGAAAGGACTTGCCGTTGCAGCTTTAACCGCAGCGATTGTAGCTTCCCTGGCTGGAAAAGTAAACAGTATTTCAACGATTTTCACGTTGGATATCTACAAAAAATACCTGAAAACGGATGCCACTGAAATCCAGATGGTAAGAACCGGAAGATGGGTGATTATTTCAGCCATGGCTGTTGCCCTGCTCTTTACCTGGACCGACGTCTTAGGCATCGGAGGAGAAGGAGGGTTTACTTTCATCCAGAAATACACCGGATTTATCAGCCCGGGCGTATTTGCGATGTTCTTGCTGGGAATGTTCTGGAAGAGAACAACAGGAACGGCCGCTTTGGTAGGAGTAATCTTAGGTTTCGTATTAGCGATCTTCTTCAACAGCTTTGCCATCGGCATCTTTGGAAAAGAAACCTGGCTGTATACGGCATTTACGTATGAAAAACTGGAAAACGGCGTGGTGCATACCATCACCGAAATCCCGTTCCTTATCAATATGGGATGGTCATTTTTCATTACCATTGTTGTCATGATCCTGATCAGTCTTGCTGGTCCTAAAGTCAACCCGAAAGCTTTTGCTATCGACAGCAAAATGTTTAAAGTAGACGCCAGAACCATGGTGCTGATTGTAGTTACTTTATTGTTGCTTACCGCTCTGTATGTAAGATTCTGGTAGTATTTAATTATCATATGTCAACAAAAACAGGATGCCATTGGTGTCCTGTTTTTTATTCTTTTATTGGTATCATGGTGTCATATAGCCGATGATTGATGATAAATCATGCGTGTTGTAATGGATTTAGAAAATAGATTGTTCTAAAAATCGGAGATGCATAAAAAGATGAAATTCCCATTCCGGCATTTGAAAATTATTCCGTAGGAATATGATCTGTGTAGAATATTTTTAGTAAGTATATATTGAGCACGCCTTAGGTGTGCTATCTAAATTCGGTAATTAAAGATCTAATTCAGTTAGCAGTCATCAGTTTTGTGATATAATTTAGTAAATTTAATGAATGATGGAACAAATTAAAATAATAAAACAAGACAGTTTTGGATAAAGAAGAGAAGATCAGAAGAAAACAGGCTTTAAGTGAGTTAGCCCAAAAACAGCGACAGGAATTTGAGCAAAGCTTACCTGTTAAGAGGGAAATATTCGAAAATCTCTTTGATTATCTGGATGATCAATTGGAGGAAAGCGGATGTGATCACACCAATAGATTAACAGTAACATTTTTTAAAAATGATAAAATAGAAAACATTGAGATGGTTCTGGATTGGTTAGCTGAAAATGGTGGGTATTGTGACTGCGAAATCTTGGCAAATGTTGAAGAAAAGTTTGAAGAATAAATAACTTTGGATTTTAATAATTAATTTCACTTCTAAAAAGTTTTAATGAACGGTTTTACAGGACTTATCCAACAGCATTTCGGGCCGCTCAGCACTGAGGATCTAAATATTATTCGATCTTATTTTAAAGAAGAAAGACTCATGAAAAATGAATTTTTCACAAGGTCGGATCAGGTGTGCAACCGTCTAAGTATCGTAAAATCAGGAATATTGCGGGTATTTGCGCTTTCAGACGGAAAGGAAATCACCCAATGGATTTCTGTCCCGGATACCTTTATTACGGAAGCGATGGGTTTCTTCTTCAATCAGCCCAACCGTTGGAATATACAGGCTTTTACACAAGTAGAATTGCTGACCATCACGAAAACGGACTATCAGAAACTCTGTAAAGAATTCCCGAAGTGGAACGAAATCGAGAAACAGTTCGTTATGAAATGCTTCATGATGATGGAAGACCGGATTTTCTCTCATCTTTCGATGACAGCTGAAGAAAGGTACAATCAATATTTTGATCAGAATAAAGAATTATTTCATCAGGTTCCGCTGCAGTATATCGCTTCTGTTTTGGGAATGACTCCCGAAACCTTCAGCAGAATAAGGAAACGTCAGTCCCAAAACTCTTGATATTTGTCAAGTAAAAGATTTCAGCATTATCAGACCTTTGTGGTATTAATTTTTAAATGATTAACACAATGAAAAATCTTTTGCAGCTCGAAGAATTAGGACCGTTTTTATTTGCTATTTTTCTTTTTGCCCAATTATCCTATTCCTGGTGGCTTTTTCCGGCCTGTCTTCTTTTGCCGGATCTGTCAATGGTCGGTTATTTAATCAATCCTAAGGCAGGAGCATGGTCTTACAATTTTTTCCATCACAAACTGGTGGCTATTCTTGTTTTAATGGCCGGATTCTCGTTTGACATTCCACTTGTTGAACTCATAGGAATTATCCTGTTGGGACATTCTTCCATGGACCGGATTTTCGGGTACGGATTAAAATTCAACGATGATTTCCGGCACACGCACTTAGGGTGGATCGGGAAGAAAGATTAAATCCAAAAAGGATATTAATTTTTCAATGGGGATTGCACTCCGTAGGTGTGCTATTAAAAAATACCCGTTTGGAAAAGCCACTGCAAAAGATAGAACTCCTTTGGAGTTCGGGCTTTCCTTTTTATGATTACTACACAGATATTGCTCCTCTGGAGCAGGACAATTCTATTGAATATTTAAGTAGATGATCAAATACAAAACAGGAAGACAGAAAATAAGTGATTTTCTTAGCAACAATAAAAAATCTGCTAAATCTTCGAGCGTATGTTTCAAAAATAAGGAATACAATTTAAAACTATTACAGCCAAACAGTCGCTTAAAAGTATCAATATCACTACATTTGTATAAACATTCTCCCGTGAATTCTTACCTCTTGTTTATCGATACCGAAACCACTGCCGTTCCCAAACGCTGGGATCTGCCGTATTCCGATACCGTAAACTGGCCTTCTGCGGTTCAGGTATCCTGGATCATCTGTTCGGAAGACGGAACGGAGGTGAAAAAAGAAGACCGGTATATTTTTGAGGAAGATCTTACCATTAGTGAAGAATCATTCCGGGTTCATGGGATTACGGAAGAATTTTTGCGATCCCGCGGGAAGAGCAGGAGGGAAGTGCTGGAAGCCCTTGCAGATGATATTTTAAAATACCGGCCACTAATCATCGGCCATTTCCTGGAATTTGACCTTCACATCCTCGCCGCCGATTTTCTTAGAGCGGAACTCCCGAATCCTTTTGAAGACAGCCGTTTTTACTGCACCATGCTGAAAAGCCGGCAATACACCTCCGGAAGTTCAAAAACCGGCATGCGGTTACCGGAACTCAGCCGGTATTTATTGGATGAAATGTCAGAACCTTCCCATAATGCGATGATCGATGCGGCGGCAACAGCCCGTTGCTTCTTTGAAATCCGGCGGCAGAACCAATTGTCTCCAAAAGACCTGGAAGAAAAATACAAACTGATCCGTGAAAAACTACACTTTCCCGTTTTAAAACCTTTATAATTTATGGAACATCTGATCCCGCTTTTACAAAAAACACCGCCTTTCAGCCTCTTGCCGGAAAGCGTACTGCAGGAAGTCTCCGAAAGCATGCAGAAGAAAATATTCCATAAAGAGACCCTGGCCTACCGCCAGGAAGTGACGGAAATGCAGGGCGTGGATGTCATTATGGAAGGCGAATACGAAACCTTCTTCTTCGATGCCTCCCAGAATAAAAGGTGCATTGAAGTCCACCATTCGCCGTATTGTTTCGGGGGGATTTCCGTTGTACTTAACAGGGTTCGCGCATTGAAATCGGTGACGGCCAAGAAAGGAACCATTGTGTACACCCTTCCCAAAAAGGAATTTACGGAACTCTGCAATGCCTACGAGGATTTCTTCCACTATTTCACTTCGGATTTCGGAAAGAAAATGCTGGATGAAGAATTTGCGCACTTTGTGAAAACCCCGGCGTCTTTTGAGGAGAGTTATTTTGCCGCGGATCAGCTGTATTCCAGGAAAATAGAAAGCATTGCTTTTAAAGATATTGTTTCGTGTCCTGAAAATACACCCATTTTTGAAGCGGCCCGTGTGATGGCTAAAAATAAGGTCAGCTGCCTGTTCATAAGAGAGGAAAATCGTCGAAAAATTATTGGTTACGTAACAGATATAACCTTGCGGGATAATGTAATCGCCCAATGCGTAGATCCGCAGAAAGCTGTGAAGGAAGTCATGGATAATCCGATTGTCTCCATTTCCAGCGATGCCTATCTCTACGAAGCGGTACTGATGATGTTTAAAACCAAAACCCGTTATTTACTGGTGGAGAAGGATGGTGAAATGGCAGGATTTCTCAGCCGGAACCGGTTGCTGAGCGAGCAGGCACAGTCGCCGCTGGTCTTTATCCAGTCGGTAAAGCAGGCCGGAAACACCATCGAGCTCCGTAAAAAATGGCTTCAGGTTCCGGATATGATCAACCAGTTGCTGGGCCGTGGTGTTCACGGGGAAATTGCCAGCCAGATCATTACCACTATTGCCGATACCATTACGGTAAAGGTGATTGAAAATGTCATCCGCCAGATCGGGAAGCCGCCGGCGAAATTCGTTTTCATGGTTACCGGAAGCGAAGGACGCAAAGAGCAGACCCTGAGCACCGATCAGGACAACGGCATTATTTACGAAGACAAAGCCAATGAACAGCGCGAAATGGTGCGTGAATACTTTCTCGATTTTGCCAAAAGGGTTTCCGATGATCTCAATACCATCGGTTTTGTCTACTGCAAAGGCGAATTTATGGCCAGCAATCCGAAATGGACCCACTCTTTGTCACATTGGAAACGGAATTATGAAGAATGGATCAATGAGACGGTTCCTGAAAATGCGATGAAATTTTCCACTCTTTTTGACTGCCGCTATATTTATGGCGAAGAATCCATTATCAACGAACTGAAAGATTTTATCCAGGAACAGTTGCAGGTTCCGAACGAAAGGTTCTATACTTTTATTGCTAAAAATGCATTGCAGTACGAACCGCCTCTAACATTCTTCAAACGGATCAAAACACAAACCATCGGAAAAGCGGAAGTTTTCGACATCAAAACCGCCATGAGCCCGATTGTCGACCTGCTCCGGGTGTATGCTTTAAAGCATCACATCGATAGTGAGAATACCGGTGAAAGGATGAAAAAATTACAGGAAACAGGCGTGTTCAGCAAAGAACAGTATCAGGAGCTGCACCATTCATATTATTACCTGATGGCTTTGCGCCTAAAAAACCAGGTCTACCAGATCAATATCGAAAAGAAAATGCCGGACAATTATATCGAGATCAGCCGCCTCACCAAAATCGAGCGGGTAACGCTGACTGAGATTTTTAAAGCGATCAACAGCTTTCAGCAGGGTATCCGTATGAAATTTACGGGAAGTCTATAGAAGATTATTCTGCTGTCAGAAACAATATGATGCTTTACGGGAGTATTGCTCTACTTCACTTAGGTAACGGTCTACTTCACTTTGGTAACAGTCTACTTCACTTGGGTAACGGTCTACTTCACTTGGGTAACGGTCTACTTCACTTGGGTAACGGTCTACTTCACTTTGGTAACAGTCTACTTCACTTGGGTAACGGTCTACTTCACTTGGGTAACGGTCTACTTCACTTAGGTAACAGTCTACTTCACTTGGGTAACGGTCTACTTCACTCGGGTAATGGTCTACTTCCCTTGAGTGTTGTCTCAGTACATCAGATTTTAAACATAAATCCCTCCGCAAGCTTTTTCTTGTATTTCTCCTCATCAAAGCGGTACAGGAAAGAGCCTTTTTTGGATGAGGTCATATCCTTTTCCTCCGTTTTTACGAGGATATCCAGTGCATTGATTTTGCTGATGAAATTCCGTTTGTCGTATTGTTCGTTAAAGATGGCTTCATATAAACTCTGCAGGTCTTTCATGGTGAATTTTTCAGGTAAAAGTTCAAATCCGATCGGCCTTGTAGATGCTCTTCTCCTCAGTCTCAGTACGGCATCTTTTACCATTTCATTATGATCAAAAATCAGCGTGGGGAAATCCTGAAGATCAAACCATTTGGCACTGTATTTTTCATTGATCTGGATATTTTTCTCAATATTGATCAAAGCATAATACGAAATCGACATGATTCTGGCAGTCGGTTCGCGGTGGATTTCAGTATAAGAATTCAGCTGTTCGAGATAGATATTTCTCAGTCCGGTAAGCGTGTTGAGGACCCGGTGGGCGGCTTCGTCAGACGTTTCATCATTTCCGATAAAACCTCCCATCAATGACCATTCTCCCAAGTTTGGCTCAAAATTTCTTTGTACCAGAAGAATTTTAAGATTTTCACCGTCAAATCCGAAAATTATACAGTCAACGGCTACCAAATGTCTGGGATACTGAGAATAATCCTGTGTCATCTTTATACTTTGTACAAAGGTAAAGTATTTACGGTTATGTTAATACAGAAATGTATTTTTTACACTTTTTTTCTGAAAATATTCATTCGCTTTAAAAATAGCGCTGCTGCAAATGATTTTGGGAGAAAAAAAATCTGTTTTTAGCCAATTTTATTCAATAAAAGGTATTAATTACATATCAAATTAATGTTAAAAATATGTTAATTTTTGAATTTTAAATGAATAAGAATAAATATAGAACCATTTTAAACCTTACTGTTAAAAATACGATAAGTGATTTAGAGACTGATTAATGAATCTGCTTAAACGTTATGTATTTATTTTGTATACAATCATTTAATTTTATCAATCTGATTTCCTTATAGATTCATAATCTTATTTTTTATGATAAGTATTCGGATTTTAGGCGGATTTAAATTTACTTTTGCATTGCTGGCTTGAACGATTTTGGGCCGTGGTTTTCGAAAATGTTTTGTATATAGATTCTTTCTTTTATTTTAGAAATGTTGAAATAACATTTATTAATGAGTAAAAAATTCTCCATTTTAGTATTAGGTTTTACATCATTGACTTTCGCACAGGTGAGTCAAAAAATCCAATATTTCTCATTGAGAGATGTTAAGCTGTCGGAAAGTGTTTTCAATAAAGCCATGCAGGCTGATAAAATGTACATCATGTCTATGGAGCCCGACAGGCTTTTGGCACCTTATCTCAAAGAAGCAGGGTTACAGCCCAAAGCGGAAAACTATCCGAACTGGGAAAATACAGGTCTTGACGGCCATATCGGCGGACATTATGTTTCGGCGCTGGCCCTGATGTATGCGTCTACCGGAGACCCTAAGATCAGGCAGAGACTTGATTATATGATTGATGAGCTTGAACGTTGCCAAAATTCTTCAAGAGAAGGCTATGTGTCTGGGGTTCCGGCAGGAAAAAAAATCTGGAAAGAAATTTCGGAAGGTAATATCCGTGCTTCCGGTTTCGGGTTGAACGACCGGTGGGTTCCGTTGTATAATATCCATAAAATATATGCAGGACTTCGCGATGCCTATTGGTATGCGGGTAGTGAGAAAGCCAGAAAAATGCTTATTAAACTCACCGACTGGATGGCGAATGAGGTTTCTGCATTGTCTGATGATCAGATCCAGGACATGCTGAGAAGTGAACATGGCGGATTGAACGAGGTTTTTGCTGATGTTTACGAGATTACGAAAGATAAAAAATACCTTAAGCTAGCCCATCGATTTTCTCATCAGGCGATTCTTAATCCATTGCTTTTGGGAGAAGACAAGCTTACCGGAATTCATGCCAATACCCAGATTCCGAAAGTAATCGGATATAAGCGGATCGCTGATCTTGAAAACAACCAGCAATGGAATAACGCGGCGGATTTTTTCTGGCATAATGTCACCGAAAAAAGATCTTCCGTCATCGGAGGAAACAGTGTGAGTGAACATTTTAATCCTGTTAACGATTTCAGCAGCATGATCAAAAGTATTGAAGGTCCTGAAACCTGCAATACTTACAACATGCTTAAGCTTACGAAAGCTCTTTTTGCAACTTTACCGAAGTCATATTATATGGATTATTATGAGAAAGCGCTTTATAATCATATTTTGTCCACCGAAAATCATGATAAAGGAGGTTTTGTGTACTTTACGCCGATGCGTCCAGGGCATTACCGGGTGTATTCGCAACCGCAGACCAGCTTCTGGTGCTGTGTAGGCTCCGGTCTTGAAAACCATGCGAAGTACGGGGAAATGATCTATGCGCATTCGGAAAATGATCTGTATGTCAATTTATTCATCCCGTCAACGCTCAAATGGGCAGAAAAGAAAATTCTGATCAGACAGGAAAATAACTTTCCCGAAACACCATCCACCAAATTTATTGTTGATCTGGCCGGAAAAGGAAATTTTAACCTGAAACTCAGATCTCCGCAATGGACTAATCCTTCTGACGTTACCATTTCAATCAATGGAAAAAAACAAAATACACAGCCGGATGACAACGGGTATTTTACCTTAACTAAGAAATGGAAAAAAGGAGATGTTATAGAGATGAATCTTCCGATGCATCTTGAAGCGGAGCAGTTGCCGGACAAATCCGATTATTATGCTTTTAAGTACGGACCTGTTGTCCTTGCCGCCACCTACGGAACAGAAAACCAGCAGGGATTACTTGCCGACGACAGCCGTGGAGGGCATATTGCACACGGCCCGCAAATTCCATTGAATGATATTCCTGTTATTTTAGGAAATGGTAAGGAAGTGATCAGTCATGTGGAACCTGCTCATGATGATCAGCTTACGTTTAGCATCACCGGGCTTTATCCTTCTGACAAGTTCAGCAAAGGCTTTAAGCTTATTCCGTTTTATAAAATCCAGGAAGAAAGATATATTCTGTACTGGCCGCAGGCAGATCAGGACAAAATAGAAATGATTCAGAAAAAGAAAGCAGCGGAAGAAGCTGAAACCCGAAAACTGGATCTCATCACGGCAGATAAAATTCAGCTGGGAGAACAACAGCCGGAATCCGATCATTTTTTTGAAAGCCAGGATTCCAATACCGGATATATGGAAGACCGGCATTTCCGTGATGCGAAAGGATGGTTTAGCTATAAGATGAAAAATCCGGGTAAAAATGTGTCGTACCTGTATGTTTTCTATTTCGATGCAAACAACAACCGTTCTTTGAATATAGAAATCAACGGTAAAAAAGTATCGGCAAAGAAGCTCGAAGGCAAAGCCGGAAATTCGCCACAGTTTATGCTGTTGCCGATTCCAGAAGCAGAAAAAGTTAAAGAGACTCTTACCGTTAAATTTTATGGCGAAGGGCAGCTGATGACTTCAAAGATCATTGAAGTACGTTTGCTGACACAGGATTATAAAAAATCTGATCAATAAAAATTAAAAAAATCCAATGAAAATAAATTGTTCAAAAACTTTATTTTTAATCATAGCGCTCTTCAGCGCTTGCTTATTTGATGCTAAAGTAAAGCTGCCGGCTTTGGTCTCAGACGGAATGGTTCTTCAGAGAAACCAGAAACTGAAAATCTGGGGTTATGCAGATGCCGGAGAGAAAATACATATTAAATTTTTAAATAAAAACTATTCGACGACCGCGGATCAGGCCGGGAACTGGAATGTCATGCTTCCTGAACTCAAAGCCGGAGGACCGTTTGTGATGACCATCAACGATATTACGCTGAAAGATATTTTAATCGGCGATGTCTGGGTCGCTTCGGGACAGTCGAATATGGAACTTCCGATGAGAAGGCTTACGCCACTTTACGGGGAGGAAATGAAAACGGCGAACAATCAGAATGTCCGGTTTTTTACCGTACCTCAAAAGTATAATTTTAAGGCTCCTCAAAATGATCTTGATGGCGGCAAATGGGAAGCAACCAATCCAAAGACCATTCTGGATTTTTCAGGGGTGGCCTATTTTTTTGCTAAAAATCTGAACGAAAAAGAAAAAGTGCCTGTAGGGATAATCCACACCAGTTTGGGTGGTTCCCCGATTCAGGCCTGGATGGACACGAATGCTCTTAAAAAATATCCTGAATACCTTGAAGAAGCAGAAAAATGGAAAAATGATGATCTCATAAAATCTACAGAATCCGGCGAGCAGGCTTTAAGCAAAGCGTGGTATGCAGAACTTGACCAGAGTGATATCGGACTGAATCAGCACTGGGAAAAATCTGATCTTGATGATTCTTCATGGAAAATGATGAATGTCCCGGGATCTTGGGAAGATCAGGAAGGACCGTTCGAAGGGGCTGTATGGTTCAGAAAGGAAATTGTCCTTCCGAAAGGTGCTTCTCAGAAAACTGCTTTTCTTGATATGGGAAGAATAAAAGATGCCGACGTGACGTATATCAACGGCATAAAAGTCGGGAATGTGACGTATGAATATCCGCCGAGATGGTATGATATTCCGGCAGGCGTTTTAAAAGAAGGAAAAAATATCATTACCGTAAGAGTAATTAACGGAAGCGGAAAAGGCCAGTTCATCGCAGACAAACCTTATTACCTCGAAATTGATGGGCAGAAGATTGATCTTAAAGGACCATGGAAATATAAGATCGGAACAAAAATGGAAAAAATGGCTCCCGGACAGACCTTTATCCGCTGGAAACCGACCGGTCTTTACAACTCAATGATCAATCCGCTGATAAATTATAAAGTGAAAGGATTTCTCTGGTATCAGGGCGAAAGCAACACCGGAAAACCGAACGAATACGGCGATCTGCTGACAACCATGATCACCGACTGGCGTACCAAGTGGAATGAAAAAGAAGCCCCATTCCTGATCGTTCAGCTTGCTAATTTTATGGAACGAAAAGATCAGCCCGTTGAAAGCAACTGGGCGGAACTGAGAGACCAGCAGCGTAAAGTTTCTCTTAAAGTTCCGAACACCGGACTTGCCGTGATCATAGACATCGGAGAATGGAATGATATTCATCCGCTCAACAAGAAAACAGTGGGCGAAAGACTGGTATTGCAGGCTTTAAAAATTGCCGATCAAGAAAATATTGTTGCCGACGGACCGGTTTATCAGTCAATGAAAATTGACGGGAATAAAATTATACTTTCCTTTAAAAAGGGAACTGATGACTTTGCACCGGTTTCAGAATTAAAAGGCTTTGCGATCAAAGGAAAAGACGGAAGTTATCAATGGGCAAAAGCTAAGATCCAGGGCAAAAACATCGTCGTCTGGAATGATGAAATCAAAGATCCCGTTTCCATACGATATGAATGGGCAGATAATCCTGACGGCAATTTAAAAAACAAAGCAGGTCTTCCTGCTTCTCCTTTTACAACAGAATAAAAATAATTTAAAGAAATCAAATATTTGAAATGAATAATCAGCCACAAAAAATATCGGTGATTGAAAAAGTAGGCTACAGTTTGGGAGATCTTGCTGCCAATCTTGTTTTTCAGACCCTGGTAACCTATCTTGCTTACTTTTACACGGATATTTACGGATTAAAGGCGGAAGATGCTTCGGTGATCACGCTTATCGTAGGTTTAATTGCCGGTTTCGGTTTCAATCCGATGATCGGGGCTTTGGCCGACCGTACCAGTACCAAATGGGGAAAATTCCGCCCATGGATCTTATTTACAGCCGTTCCGCTCGGGATTGCGGCTTTATTAGCATTCAGTACGCCAGGCTTTTCGTACAAAGGAAAAATGATCTACGCGGCGGCAACTTATTCACTGTTGCTATTGCTGTATGCGGCCAATAACTTACCTTATGCCGCATTGAGTGGAGTGATCACGGGAGATATGGGCGAAAGAAACAGTATTTCATCCTATCGTTTTGTAGCGGTAATGTTTGCCCAGTTTTTTGTACAGGTATTCATGCTTCCTATTATTCTATCCGCCGGGCATGGTGATAAAGCGGCCGGTATCGAAACGGTGATGACGTGGCTTGCCGTAATTGGTTCAGTCATGCTTCTGATTACATTTTTCACCACGAAAGAAAGAATTATTCCAAAACCGGAACAGAAATCTACTTTAAAAGAGGATTTAAAAGATATTTTCCAGAACCGACCATGGATTATCATGTTGACCGTAACGGCTTTCATTTTCATTACACTGGCCATGAAGGGAGGGGCTTATGTGTATTATTTTAACAATTATGTGGATGAAGCTTCACTTAAAAGTTTTATTTCCCCGATTACTTCTTTTTTCAACTCAATCGGAATGAATTTCTTTGGTGAAGATCCGAAATCTGCCGGTTTTGGGTTGTTCAATGCAGGAGGAATCATTATGATGATCGTGGGAATCACTTTTTCCAAGAGATTCGCCGACAAATATGGAAAGCGTGATACTTTCATTGCATCGCTTTTCATTTCCACTTTATTTGTTCTGTTCTTTATATTTTATCCTCCAAAAGCGGTTGGAATCATGTTCCTGTCCCAGATTTTACACGGTTTCTTCTACGGAATCAGTACGCCGTTATTGTGGGCGATGATTGCCGATGTAGCCGACTATTCCGAATGGAAAAACAACAGAAGAGCGACGGCTATTATTTTCTCTGCGATGATGGTCGGATTGAAGGTGGGTTTAAGTATTGGCAGCTCTTTAGTAGCACTGATCATCGGAAAATACGGATATATTTCCACTACCGAAGGCATGGCCAATGTCGTTCAGCCCGAAACGGTGGCAGCGGGAGCTAAAATGCTCGTAAGTGTATTCCCGTCGATACCTTTTTTCATCGCATGCGGATTGCTTTTATTTTACAAAATCAACAAAAAAATGGAAGTTCAGATCGAGAAAGATCTGGCGGAAAGAAGAAAACAATAATTATAAATATGAAGCGTATTATCTTATTGGGTTTAATGACTTTTGCTGTTTCCAATGCAGTGGCCCAAAAAACGGAAAATTCTCTGAAAGAAGCCTTTAAAAATAAATTTTACATCGGAACGGCCATGAGTCTTCCGCAAATTAACGGAACAGATGTGAAATCGGATCAGATCATCACTTCGCAGTTCAGTTCTATTGTCGCGGAAAACTGTATGAAATCTATGTTTCTACAGCCTCAGGAAGGAAAGTTTTTCTTTGATGATGCCGACCGATTTGTGGCTTTTGGTGAAAAAAATAAAATGTTTATCATCGGCCATACGTTGATCTGGCATTCGCAATTACCTAAATGGTTTTTTGTAGACAAAAACGGAAAAGATGTTTCTGCCGAAGTCCTTAAGCAACGGATGAAAAAACACATTACAACAGTCGTTTCCCGTTACAAAGGCCGTGTAAAAGGCTGGGATGTCGTAAACGAAGCGATTATGGAAGACGGAACGTATAGAAAAAGTAAATTCTATGAAATCCTTGGTGAAGAATTTATTCCTTTAGCTTTTCAATATGCACAGGAAGCTGATCCGAATGCTGAATTGTATTATAATGATTACAACGAATGGTTTCCTGAAAAGGTGAAAACCGTTATTAAAATTGTTAAAGACCTGAAATCAAGAGGAATCAGGATCGATGGGGTAGGAATGCAGACCCACGTTGGTCTCGATACTCCAAAACTGGCTGAGTATGAAAAAGCGATAGAAGATTATTCATCGGCAGGAGTAAAAGTGAATGTTACCGAGATGGAAATCAGCGCGCTGCCTTCACCTTGGGGAACTTCTGCCAACGTTTCCGATAAAGTTGAGTATGAGGCTAAAATGAATCCTTATACAAAAGGTCTTCCGGAAAGTGTACAGAAAGAGTGGGAAGCCCGTTATCTTGATTTTTTCAGTCTGTTCATCAGGCATCAGGATAAAATAAGAAGAGTGACCTTGTGGGGAGTAACCGACAATCAATCCTGGAAGAATGATTTCCCGGTAAAAGGAAGAACCGATTATCCATTACTTTTTGACCGCAATTTCAAAGCAAAACCGGTCGTTGAAAAAATAATTCAATTAACAAAAGAAAAAAATAAATAGTAAATCATTAATTATTAATTATCAATTATCAATTATCAATTATCAATTATCAATTATCAATTATCAATTATCAATTATCTTCTAAATATCAATTTTAAAAAATGAACAAAGCAAAATACCTTTTCCCGAAAGACTATATGGCCGATCCTTCCGTACATGTTTTTGAGGGTAAAATTTACATTTATCCTTCCCACGACCGTGAAAGCGGCATTGAAGAAAATGATAACGGCGACCACTTCGATATGAACGATTATCATGTGTTTTCTTTAGATGACGTAGAAAACGGAGAAGTTACGGATCATGGAGTCGTGTTGTCCGTTAAAGATATTCCATGGTCGGGGAGACAGCTTTGGGACTGTGATGTTGCTTTTAAAGATGGAAAATATTATATGTATTTCCCATTGAAAGATAAAAACGATATCTTCAGAATCGGTGTTGCCGTGAGTGATAAGCCTTACGGACCTTTTGTTCCGGAAAAGCATCCCATGATGGGAAGCTACAGCATAGATCCTTGTATTTTTGAAGAAAATGGGAAACATTATATGTATTTCGGAGGAATCTGGGGTGGTCAGCTGCAGCGTTACCGGAATAACAAAGCGCTGGAATCTGCGATAATTCCTCAGGATAATGAGCCGGCCATTCCGTCTAAAGTAGCTTTGTTAAGTGAAGATATGCTTGAATTTGCAGAAGAGCCTAAAGATGTTCTCATCCTCGATGAAAACGGAAACCCTTTGCTGCATGGTGACAGGCACCGTTTCTTTGAAGCTTCATGGATGCACAAATACAACGGTAAATATTATTTTTCATATTCCACCGGAGATACTCATTTGTTGTGTTACGCTACCGGAGACAATCCTTACGGGCCGTTCACTTTTCAGGGCGAAATTTTAACACCCGTAGTCGGATGGACCACCCATCACAGCATAGCAGAATTTAAAGGGAAATGGTACCTTTTCTTTCACGACAGCGTTCCAAGCGGAGGGAGAACCTGGCTCAGAAGCATGAAAGTCGTGGAAATTGAATATGATAATGACGGTAAAATCAAAACCATCGAAGGACTGGACGAAAATCAGTAAAATGCAATCAACTTTGACAAAGTTTGTTTCAACAGATTCCGAAAGATTCTAACAATAGCCATAGATTTAAAACTATGGAAAAAAATACCAACCGTGGGCGAAAACCTACGGAAAGTCAAATTTAAAGCAAATCCCAATGCAACATTTCAGAATTTACCTTGTTTTATTACTCATGATTCCGTTAACGGCCTTCGCGGAAGACGGAAGTCAGCTCTGGCTTCGCTTTCCTGCAAAAAACGGAATTTCTACAAATCAGATTATTGCTAAAGGAAACAGTGCCACCTTAGATATTGCCAGAAAAGAACTGACGAATCATTGGCAGGGGCAAACCGTCGAACTCCGAACGGAAAAATCATTGAAAAACCTGAAAGACGGCTATACCATAAAATCTGTGCAGAATAAAATCGTTATTTCTGCCGGAAAGGAAATCGGATTGCTTTACGGGGTGTATCATATTTTGCGACTGCAGCAAACCAATTCATTGACCGCAAGCCTAAATATTACCGAAAAGCCTTCATATGATGTCAGGATTCTTAACCATTGGGATAACCTGGACGGAACGATCGAGCGCGGCTATGCAGGCCATTCACTGTGGAAATGGGAAAATCTTCCTACAAAAATATCTCCGAGATATGAAGAATATGCAAGAGCCAATGCGTCGGTCGGGATCAATTCTGTAGTATTGAATAATGTGAATGCTTCTCCGAACATGCTTCGTGAAGATTACCTGAAAAAAGTAAAAGTTCTGGCAGATATTTTAAGGCCGTATGGAATCAGGGTTTATCTTTCGGTCAATTTTGCGTCCCCTAAAGTTTTGGGAGGAACCGAAAATTCTGATCCGCTGAACAAAAACGTTCAGAAATGGTGGAAGGATAAAGCTTCGGAAATTTATAAATTGATTCCGGACTTCGGAGGATTTTTAGTGAAAGCCAACTCTGAAGGTCAGCCGGGGCCACAGGATTACGGAAGGACACATGCCGATGGTGCTAATATGATGGCCGATGTTTTAAAACCATATGGAGGAATTGTCATGTGGAGGGCATTTGTATACAGTCCCAGCAAAGACGACCGTGCTAAGCAAGCCTATCTTGAATTTGTGCCTCTTGACGGTAAATTCAGGGATAACGTGATTATTCAGATTAAAAACGGACCGGTTGATTTTCAGCCTAGAGAAGCTTTTAACCCTTTGTTCGGGGCATTGAAGAAGACACCGGAGATGGTTGAATTTCAGATCACCCAGGAATATTTAGGACAGGCGAATCATCTCGTTTATCTGGCGCCTTTATTTAAAGAAACCCTTGAGAGCGATACCTACGCCAATGGGGAAGGGTCTACCATTGCTAAAATTACGGACGGAACATTAAGGCCTGCCAGACTTACGGCTATTTCCGCGGTTGCCAATATCGGTGAAGACACCAACTGGACCGGTCATCAGTTTGCACAGGCCAACTGGTATGCTTTCGGAAGACTGGCATGGAATCATGAGCTCAGTGCAGATCAGATTGCCGATGAATGGATTAAAATGACCTTTACCAATAATGAAAAGTTTGTTAATCCTGTTAAAGAAATGATGCTCACTTCAAGAGAAACGGCTGTTGATTACATGATGCCTTTGGGACTTCATCATATTTTTGCCGGTGGGCATCACTATGGTCCTGAACCTTGGGGAGATTATAAAGGTGGAAGGCCGGACTGGTCGCCGGTATACTATCACCAGGCGGATAAAACCGGACTCGGATTCGACAGAACCAAAACGGGAAGTAATGCAGTTTCACAATATTTTCCACCTTTGAATGAACTTTACGGAAACATCAAAACATGTCCTGAAAATCTTATTTTATGGTTTCATCATGTTCCTTGGGACTATCAGATGAAAGACGGGAAAACATTATGGGAAGAACTTTGCTACAAATATGATTCAGGAGTTCATGAGGTGAGGGATTATCAGAAAATATGGGATCAGATGGAGCCTTATATCGATAATCAGAGGTTTACTGAAGTACAATCGAAGCTGAGAATCCAGGCGAAAGATGCAGTATGGTGGAAGGATGCCTGCCTTCTGTATTTCCAGACTTTTTCTAAGATGCCGATTCCTTACGATATCGAAAGACCGGTGCATGAGCTGGAAGATCTTAAAAAGATAAAACTCAATATGGGCCACCATAATTAAAAAATGAGGCAACTCTTTTTCTGTAATAGAAGAGTTGCCTCATAAAAAAATAACTGTACGTAAAATTTATCCGGTATTAATCGGATCAACTATATAAAAATTTAGTTTAAGATTTATTTCAGAGAAATTACTTTGTTGAAAATATTTCCATTTTCTTCCACACGGATGATGTAATTTTCTGAAGTGTTGCGGTTAAGATCGAAAGTCAGATCCAGAGCTCCGTCCGCAGATTTTTTAGTGGCATTGTAATAACTGTTGTTGGCAAAATCCATCACTGAAATATTCACTGGAGTATTGGCGTTTGCTATATGAAGCTTTACGATATGATCTGAAATTGTGTATTCAGGTTTGTTAACAACACTTACCGGTGTTTTATCAACTTCCATTACATTGTTTTTCCCGATGTTTATTCTGTATTTTTCAACTTTTGTCTCCGATTCTGCAACCAGGTAATACGTTCCTGACGTAAATTCGTTTAGGTTATAAGACTTGGATACTACATTTTCGGTATCTAGTTTTTCAGAAAATAATTCACCTTCAATATCGTTATAAACAAACAATGAAACATTTTTAGCATTGGATATTTCAAAGTTTAATGTTTTAGAATTCACATTTCCTAAAGAGATAGAAAAGTCTCTGTCTTTACTCATCAAGCTTGCTGACATCAATAAGAACGCTGCAAGGAAACCGGATTTTAATAATTTATTCATAATGACAAGTTTTTTGTTATCAATAATTTATACTGCAAATCTACAGCAGTAATCCTTTCCGTTCTATAATATAATTTTCATATATATGTACAATTTTAACCTAATTTATATCTTAATTGAATATTAATTGTTAATTTTACATATATAAAAGGTGCTTAAAAATGAAACATTCAAATCCTGCTTTTGAAGCCATAAAACCTAATATCGGAAGTAGTTTCACCAGCCTCAAATTCTTACGTAATGAAAATATAAAATCGCATGTCTGGCATTATCACCCGGAGGTTGAGCTTATATTTGTGTGTAAAGGTTCGGGAAAAAGACAGATTGGAAGCAATATTTCTTATTTCTCCGACGGCGATCTTGTGCTTATCGGCAGCAATCTTCCGCATTGTGGCCTCACTAACGAAAATACCAATAATGATTACGAAATGGTCATCCAGTTCAAACCGGATTTCCTGGGAGAATACATTTGGGGCACCCCTGAAATGCAGAGAATATCTGCCTTGCTGGAAAAATCGAAAGCGGGAATTGTATTTGATGAGAACATAAAGAAAACCGTAGGTGAAAAAATCGCTCAAATGCACGAAATGTCATCACTGGGCAAGTTGCTGTGCTTTCTGGAAATATTGGATGAACTCGCGACGACACACGATTACAGGATATTGAATGCCGGAAAATATTACCTGCAGACCCAGGTAGAAGACAACGACAGAATAAATCATATTTTTAATTATGTAAAAGATCATTTCAAAGAGCAGATTACGCTTGAAGAAATTGCCGATCTGGCCAACATGAAAGTTCCTTCTTTCTGCCGCTACTTCAAGAAAATTACAAATAAAACATTCACCCAGTTTGTTAATGAATACCGCATTACGCATTCCCTGAAACTTCTGGCAGAACAGCCTTTAAGCATCACGGAAGTTTGTTTTGAATCAGGATTCAATAATTTTAGTTATTTCAATAAGACTTTTAAAGAGTATATCAAAAAAAGCCCGTCACAATACAGAAAAGAGTTTAATTACTTTATCGAATAAGCGTATTGTTTATTAAAAATATACGTGTAAATTTAACACTTATAAATTTTAAGCATAAACATTCATATTTTGATCCAGGAAAAATTAATTAATGACACTAAAGAAGCCTTTCGGATAGCCTTTCAGTCACAGCCGGAACATATTTTCCTTTCTCCGGGAAGGATAAACATTATCGGTGAGCATGTAGATTACAGCGATGGTTTCGTTTTGCCGGCAGCCATTGATAAATACATTTGCTTTGCCGTAGAAAAATCGGATAACCCGGAGTTCTGTACATTCTTCGCAAAAGATCTTAATGAAAGTTTCAGTTTTAATGTTCACGAAAAGCAGGTCCCTGTTTCACAAGGTTGGGTCAATTATTTGCTGGGCGTTTTCAATGCTGTTCAGGAAGAAGGGAAGACCACCGGAGGGTTACGGATTGCTTTCAGCAGTACGATTCCTATGGGATCCGGTCTTTCTTCATCGGCTGCCTTAGAATGCGGGTTTGCTTTTATTCTCAATCAGCTTTTTAATTTAGGTTTTTCTAAAAAAGAACTCGCTCTTATCGGTCAGAAGTCCGAACATACTTTCGTTGGCGTTAAATGTGGAATCATGGACCAGTTTGCATCCGTTTTCGGTAAAGATGGAAAGGTCATTATGCTCGATTGCCATTCGCTGGATCATCAGTATTTCAACGCAGATCTTGAAGGCTATCATCTGGTTTTATTCGACAGCTGTGTGAAACATACGCATCTTACATCGGGCTACAACGACCGGCGCCTTGATGTTGACAACGGAAAAAAAGCCTTGTGGGAAAAATTTCCGCATATAAAGAAATTCAGGGATTTCAGTTTTGAAATGCTTGATAGCGTTCGTGAAGAAATAGGAGAAATATCCTATAAAAGATGTTTTTACCTTTTAAAAGAAATCAAAAGGGTAGAGCAGGCTGCCAAAGCATTGTCTGAAAATAATGCAGAACTTCTCGGCAAGCTTTTGGTGGAGACTCATTCCGGACTTTCGGAAGAATTTGAAGTCAGCTGCGAAGAGCTTGATTTTCTTGTGGAGCAGACCTTACAGGAAGAAGGTGTTCTGGGAGCAAGAATGATGGGCGGCGGATTTGGCGGCTGTACGATAAACTTTATTAAAGAAGAACATACAGACCGGGTAATCCATTCAATAAGTGAAAAATATAAAGCTGAATTTAATATTCAGATGAAAATATATCAGGTTAAAATCTCAGAAGGAACAAAAGAATATACAACGAATGAGCTCAGCATTTGACAGTAAGCAGCATCCGCACCGAAGATACAATCCGCTTTTGGACGAATGGATTTTGGTTTCTCCCCAACGTTCCAAAAGGCCGTGGCAGGGACAGACTGAAAAAAAGGAAGCAGAAAAACTCGCCGCCTACGATCCTGACTGTTACCTGTGTCCGGGAAATATCCGGGCAAACGGGCAGAAAAATCCCGATTATAAGGTAGTTTATGTTTTTGATAACGATTTCGGATCCCTGCTCAACGAAAAAGTTGAATTTTCCGAAGATCATTCAGATTTTTTCCGCCTTAAACCTGAACGCGGGATCAACAGGGTCATTTGCTTTTCTGAAAACCACAGTCTCACTTTACCTGAAATGGAAAAGGAAGATATTAAAAAAGTAGTCGATGTCTGGCAGCAGCAATATGAAGAACTTGGGGCTAAAGATTTTATCAGCCACGTTCAGATATTCGAAAATAAAGGACAGGTCATGGGATGCAGCAACCCTCATCCGCACGGGCAGATCTGGGCACAGTCGTCTATTCCTTCCGCCGTTTTAAAGACCCAGGAAAACCTGAGAAATTACTTTGAAAAAAACGGCAGATCTCTTTTGGAAGATTATCTCGGACAGGAACTGAAAGCAGGGGAAAGAATTGTCCTCGAAAACGAAGATTTCGTCGCTCTTGTTCCTTTCTGGGCAGTCTGGCCTTATGAGACCATGATCGTCAGTAAGAGAAAGATCAACAGTATGCTGATGTTTACTGAAGATGAGAAGCATTCATTGGCGGCGGTTATAAAAGATCTTACCACAAAATATGATAACCTTTTTGACGTATCATTTCCTTATTCAGCAGGCATTCATCAGTCTCCGACAGATGGGCTGGAACATCCTGAATGGCATTTCCACATGCATTTTTATCCGCCGCTTCTCCGGAATGCTGAAGTCAAAAAGTTTATGGTCGGTTATGAAATGCTCGCCGAAGCCCAGCGTGACGTGACTCCCGAACAAAGCGCAGAAATCCTGAAGAATCTCTCTACCATACATTATAAATTGAAAGATTAACAGCCATAAAAAAAAAGAGAACCCCAATTGGAGTTCTCTTATTTTATGATTTAAATAAATAATCATTAATTGAGTTCTTCCAGATTTTCAAATCTTGAATAGGAAGACTTCAGGTGATGAAGATGATCGGAAACTACCTGCGAACTTTCAGGGCACAGATCTCCGCTATCCAAAGCATCTTCGTAAGCATTGATGGCTGCCTTTTCTCCGAATACGACATTTTCAAGGGTGGACTCGTCTTTGTTCCCGGTAAATGTGTTTTTTACGTCAATCCATGCACGGTGCACCGCTCCGGCTGTACTGGTCGTATTATCTGCCTCACCGCCGCGCTCATTGATCAGCCTGATAAGGTCAGATTTCATGTTCTGGGACTGGGAAACCATTTGGTCATAATCGCTTTTCAAGGCAGAATGGTTGTCCCATACTTTGTCCTCTACTTTAGAAAATCCTTCAATTCTGTCGTTGGTAATGTTCAGTAAGTCGTTTAATACTGATACTGTTTTTTCGTTGTTCATATTAAATTTTTTTGGTGTCCGTTGTAAGTTGCAATAAACATGCCTGAATACGGGATATTTTTAAATTTTATCAAAACTATAATTTGGCATAATTAATGATGCTCGTTTATTATTATACTAAATTGTAGTAATACTGGTTTATTTATATTTTAAAATTCGAAACATGAATTACAGAATGACAAAAGAAGTCATTGACCTTCTTGAACAGTTTGAAATCGAAAATGGTGAACACTACTATTCAGCTGATATCAACGGTTTTAAAAATTGGCTTTTTGATAAATCTCTCCTTGAAAACACACAGAAAGAAGAACCTTACTGGGAAGGCAAAGAAAGCGGCAGAAGCGCTGAAAGTGCAATCAGTACATTGCTTGTCCACCTGAACAGATATGCTAAAACTTATTCGAAGTCGGCCATTTCAGAATCCGATTTTACCACACAGGAAGATTTTATTTACCTGATCAACCTGAAAGCATTCGGAAAGATGACAAAAATGGAACTGATCAAAAAGAACATTCACGATAAACCTGTAGGAATGCTCATCATCACACGACTGCTGAAACAGGGATGGATCGAACAGACCGAATCCGATATCGACAAAAGGAATAAAATCATATTTATTTCAGAAAAAGGAAAACTGGCTCTGGAAAAACAAATGAAAAAAATAAGAGAGGCCACCGAGATCGTAGCCGGAAACCTCAATCATCATGAAAAAATGGAGCTGATCCGAATCCTTAATAAACTGGACCGTTTCCATTATCCTATTTTTTCAAGAAATATCGACAGCAAAGATCTGATTAAAACCGTGTACGAAGAATATTCATTTAATAATTAATTATGAAAAAGAAAATTGCGGTCATAGGATCAGGATTCTCAGGTTTGTCGGCCGCGGCCTATGCCTCGAAGGAAGGCCATGAAGTTCATCTTTTCGAAAAAAACGGTGACATTGGCGGAAGAGCAAGGAATTTCAAAACCGACAATGGGTATACTTTTGATATGGGGCCGAGTTGGTACTGGATGCCTGATATTATAGAATCCTTTTTCAATGATTTCGGAAAGAAAGCCTCTGATTTTTATACGCTGATTCCCTTAGACCCGCAATTTGAAATGGTTTTCGCCGATGGCACGATGAATATCCCGCATAACTACGAAGAGATGAAGGATCTGTTCGACAAAACGGAACCCGGAGCGGGAGAGAAGCTTGATGCATTCATGAAAGATGCACAGTACAAATACGAAGTCGGTATGCAGGATTTCGTCAACAAACCCTGTCATTCATGGTTTGAATTTGTTTCACCCAAAATTGCCAAAAGTGCTTTAAAGCTGGATCTTCTGACCAATTTTCAGCGTTTTGTCAGAAAATATTTTTCTCATCCAAAACTTATCGTTCTCATGGAATTTCCTGTGATATTCCTGGGAGCTGCCCCGAAAGATATTCCCGCCCTGTACAGCCTGATGAACTACGGCGGTTATAAGCTGGGAACATGGTATCCGATGGGTGGTTTTTCAAAAATCATAGAAGCCATGAAGGATATTGCAGAAGAGCAGGGCACCCGTTTTTATGTGAATTCAGATGTTCAGAAGATCAATATTAAAGATAAAAATGCATCATCCATCACCGTAGATCAGAAAGAAATTGATTTTGATGTAGTCATCGCCTCCTCAGATTACCATCATACGGAAAATAAGCTTATCCCGGAACAATACAGGAACTACACCGAGGATTATTGGGAAAAAAGAGTTTTTGCCCCTTCATGCCTGATTTTTTACCTTGGATTTAAAGAAAAAATTCCCAATCTTAAACACCATACCCTGTTTTTTGAAAATGATCTTGATCTCCATACGGAAGAAATCTACAAGGATAAAAAGTGGCCGACCAAACCTTTGTTTTATGCCTGCTGTCCTTCCAAGACCGATGATTCCGTAGCGCCGGAAAACAGCGAAAATGTCTTCCTGCTAATGCCTGTAGCACCGGGTATCGAAGATTCCGAAGAGATCAGGGAACGGTATTTTATGGAAATGATCATGAGGTTGGAAAAACATACCGGAGCAAAAGATCTTCTCCTGAAAATAGATTATAAAAAAAGCTATTGTGTAAAGGATTTTAAGGAAGATTATAATGCCTACCAGGGAAATGCCTATGGCCTTGCCAACACATTATCCCAGACCGCGGTCCTGAAGCCTTCACTAAGGAATAAAAAAATAAAAAATCTTTTCTATACTGGTCAGCTAACCGTACCTGGGCCGGGTGTACCGCCATCCATCATCTCAGGAAAAATAGCTGCCGCCGAAGCCATAAAAAATTGATTGCTATGAAAAAATTATTTGACGAACTTTCCTACAAAGTCAGCAAAGAGACCACTAAACAATACAGCACAAGCTTTTCATTAGGAATTTTAGCCTTGTCTTCTGCCATCAGAAACCCTATTTATGCTATTTACGGATATGTACGCCTGGCAGACGAGATCGTAGACAGCTTCCACGATTACAACAAAGAAAAGCTGTTGAAAAAGTTTAAAGAGGAAACATTCCAGGCGCTGGAAGACCGTATTTCACTCAATCCTATCCTGCAGTCTTTCCAGGAGACGGTTCATGCCTACCATATTGATGATAAGCTTATCCTTCAATTTTTAAAAAGTATGGAGATGGATCTTCAGAAAATCGATTATAATTCCGATCTTTACAAAGAATATATTTTGGGGTCAGCAGAAGTGGTGGGGTTAATGTGCCTTCAGATATTTGTGAACGGCGACCGGGAACAGTATGAAAACCTGAAACCTTATGCCATGATTTTAGGATCGGCATTTCAGAAGGTCAATTTCCTGAGAGATATGAAAGACGATTATTATACACTGGGAAGAAGCTATTTCCCAAACCTGGATATGACTTTATTTGATAACAACGTAAAACTGTCGATAGAACAAGAGATCGAGGAGGAGTTCCGGCAGGCGCTTATCGGCATTAAGAAACTTCCTGCATCCTCAAGGTTCGGGGTTTATCTTGCCTACCGGTATTATGTTTCGCTGTTCAGGAAAATTAAAAGAAAATCGGCGCAGACGATCTTAAATGAAAGGGTAAGAATATCCAACGGCGCTAAAATTTCCCTGATGATGAGTTCCTACGTCCAGTACAAAACGTCCTTTTTATAATGATGATTTAAAAATATATTAACAATGAATTTTTTAATTGTAATAGCTACTTTTTTTGTGATGGAAGGGATGACCTGGCTCATTCACAAATACATTATGCATGGCCTCCTGTGGGCACTGCATAAAGATCATCATGACCATAGTAACGAAGGGCACATGGAAAAAAACGATTATTTCTTCGTCATATTTGCGGTTCCCACTATTATCCTAATGTATTACGGAACAATACAGGGATTCAATCACTGGTTTTATATCGGATTGGGTATCGCATTGTACGGAATGGCTTATTTTTTTGTTCACGATATTTTTATTCACCAGAGAATAAAGTTGCTGAGAAATACCGAAAATCCGTACCTTTTGGCCATCAGACGTGCCCACAAGCAACATCATAAGCATACCGGAAAGGAAGAAGGTGAATGTTTCGGGTTTCTTTGGGTTCCCGTCAAATATTTTAAAATGTACTTTAAGAAAAATAAATAAATGCAGCAGTACCTCTACCTCCTTATCAATTTTTTCACCGTTATTATATGCTTTATATTTTCTTTTCATCACAAGATAAGGTTTAGCAGGTATTTCAGTGCATTTCTTTCGGCTTCACTTATCGTAGCCGTATTTTTTGTTGCGTGGGATGCCTGGTTTACCAAAATCGGCGTATGGTGGTTCAATGATAAATATCTCCTGGGAATAAGGCTTTTCAGGTTGCCGATCGAAGAGCTTCTTTTTTTTATATGCATTCCTTTTGCCTGTATTTTTACCTATTTCTGTCTCGACAAATTTTTCAGACTCGACTGGAAGCCTCTTCCGCAAAAGATCTTCGTGGTCGTGAGCATTATCAGTGCCTTAGTGATCAGCAACTGGTTCTGTGAGAATATTTATACTTTCATCACATTCTTATCGACAGGCTGCAGCCTTTTTTTGCTGTATTTTATCCTGAAGGTAAGATGGATCGGAAAAGTCTCCTTCGTATACCTTCTCCTGATGCCGGGATTTTTAATGGTCAACGGAATTCTTACCGGGACCGGCCTGGAATCACCTGTTGTGAACTACAATCCAGACCACTTTATCGGACTGAGAATTTTCACCATTCCTATTGAGGATACCGTTTACGGCTATGAACTTATTCTCTGGAATGTTTTTTTCTTCGAGATTTTTAAAAAGAATGAAGAAATGCAGGTAGAAGAAGTTGAAGCTTGATTCACTTAAATCTTTTTTAAATAAAAGCTTAGAAGTACTAAAGAAGTATAAAAGCACATTGATAAATGCTTTCCACGCTTCAGAGCTTTAAATAATTCCATAACATACTTTCCAAACGCTTCAGTACATCTGTACCATGTCGTCAGCTACGTTATCAAAACCTTCGTTGCGGTTGTTTACTCCTCTGAACCTTCAGATAATACCTCCGGATATGTCAGGGATCTGTCTGGATCCGTTACTCCATCCCAATCGACACATTCCGGACCCCGTCGGAGAGGTATACCATGTTGTCAGCTACGTTATCAAAACCTTTGTTGCGGTTGTTTACTCCTCTGAACCTTTAGATAATACCTCCGGATATGTCAGGGATCTGTCCGGATACGTTACTTAACCCAACCGACACGTTCAGGCCGCCGTCGGACAGGTTATAACATCACCGGATACGCTATACAAACTATCCGTTGTGGTTCATCACCCCTCAGAACCATTAAATAACATCACCGGACTCGTTATGCACCCTCTATTTTCGAAATAGTGTTCAGGCGTTATGCGTTAAAAAAAGTTATTTTTTCATCCGGCATCAAATTTATTTGTTCTTTTGTACAAAAAATTAATAAAATGAAGAAAATAGTACAGGCTTTCGGAGTGTTGATACTTTTATTAGGTTCGCAGTCCTTTTTTGCTCAGAAGCAGTCAGATGATGATACCCTAAAATTTAAAGGGGATAATACCACCAGAAATTTCCGGCAAAAAACAACCGTTTTTACAGGAAATGTGTCTTTAGCATCGAAGGCTATCAGTTTCGAAAATGCGGAGAAGGTCATCGTAGACGAAAATACCCATGAAGTAAAGATTTACAAACCGAAGAACTTTAAAATTATTCATGTCGACGCATTGGCCAAAACAGGTAAGAAGACTGATGAGGAGGTTATTGTTTATAACACCAAAACCAATACGCTTTCGATGTAAATTTGACGCTTTATAAAATAAAAAAACCTGCCCGACGGCAGGTTTCACTATATAAAAAAATATCTAATGTCCTGATTTTGCATCGGCATCCTGCTTTACATGGCCAAGGTATTTGGTACAGTAAGCTCCGAAAATAAGGATCACGACATAGCAGAATACCGGAATGATAAAGGAGTGCTGAACCCCGAAAACATCAGCAAGGTATCCCTGGAAGATAGGGACGATTGCTCCTCCCAAAATAGCCATAACCACTAAGGAAGAACCCTGGCTGGTGTATTTTCCCAATCCTGAAATCGCAAGGGTATAAATATTCGAGAACATAATGGAATTGAATATTCCAATTCCAAGAATGCTGTACATGGCCATCTCACCATGATTCAGCATGGCAGAAATTAGCAGAACGACATTCACTGCCGCAAAGATGGACAGCGTTCTTGCCGGCGCTGCTTTCCCGATAAAGAATGCAATAAAATTCAGTGCAATAAATACAAGGAAGAAGCTGATCTGGGCAAAAGTAAGATCTACAATGCTGAAGATCACCAAAAATACAGCTGCCGCCGCACCCAGCATATACAAGGTCTTTTTGCCCTGGCTGATCGACTGGTTCAGCGATATCGCTCCCAGGAAACGGCCGATCATGGCGCCACCCCAATATAAAGAGAGGTAGTTTTTGCTCACCACTTCAGATAAATTCATGACCTGAGGCTGTTCCAGGAAACTGATGATAAAGCTTCCTACCGCTACTTCTCCGCCGACATAACAAAACATCGCCAGAACTCCGAATTTCAGGTGATTGTGCTTTAAAGCTCCGTACCCTTTTACTATTTCTTCGCCTTTTACCTGAAAGTCGGGAAGCTTAACTCTTGAAATCAGTAAAGCCACCAAGAGTAAAATCCCGGCAAAAATCAGATACGGTATTTTCGTCGCTGCCGCAGAGAAAGACCCGTCCGGTGCTGAAAAAAGCTCGAAAATCAAATGCCCGCCTAAAACCGGGGCGATCGTTGTTCCGAATGCATTGAAAGCCTGCGTCATATTCAGCCTGCTGGACGCGGATTCTTCAGGACCCAACAGTGAAACATAGGCATTGGCGGTGATCTGCAGGACGGTAAATCCTAATCCTAAGATGAACAGTGCTCCCAGAAATAATCCGTAAGAGGCAAAGCTTGCCGCAGGATAGAAGAGAACGCAGCCTAAGGCTGCAAGGAATATCCCGAAAAGAATTCCTTTTTTGTACCCTACTTTATCAATCGGGTCACCCTGGGTGCTCGATATGAGAAAGTAGATCAGGGAACCGATAAAATAAGCTCCGAAGAAACAGAACTGTACCAGCATCGATTCGAAGAACGACAGACTGAACAGCTGTTTCAGATAAGGAATCAGGATATCATTCATACAGGTGATGAATCCCCACATGAAAAATAAAAGGGTGATGGTAACCAGAGGAACCGTATAATTCCTGCTTTTAACCTTTACATCATTGATCATAACATTCATTTATTTAAAAAAAGTGGTTAAAGATACCCATTTTAAAGATATAATCTTAATTTGAGACATTAAACTTATCATGAAAATTCTATGTTTCTGAAAACATAAAGGAGCCTTGGAATAAAATGCAGAAAAAGTGTGTGGGTTCTAATTTTTGAATTAAGTATGAATGTATGCATTCTATATCTGCGGCTCCTTTAATGTAAGTTTTACGGTTTCAGGTCTTCAAATTTTTCATCTGCCGCAAACACATGCTGAACTTTTTCTACCGTGAGTTCTTTCGGAACCGAAAAATCAGCGGTCTGTCTGATGTCCAGCGACGAAGCCCCTACAGCAATTTTATAATTTCCGGCTTCAGCAATCCATGCGCTTTTGGAAGGGACAAATGAGGCCAGGTCTTTCGGCTGTAAGGTCATGGTTACCGTCTGGGATTCTCCGGGCTTCAGTTCTTTTGTTTTAACATAAGCTTTAAGCTCGGACGATGGCTTGTCGATCGACTGTTTCGGAGCAGAAAGATACAGCTCTACCACTTCTTTTCCGCTTACTTTTCCTGTATTTTTGATGTCGACGCTCACTTCCAGTTTATTATTGAACGTTTTTGAAGCGGTTTTAATATTTGAATAGGTAAAATCCGTGTAAGATTTTCCGTAACCGAATTCATAAGAAGGTTTTACCCCAAAAGTATTAAAGTAGCGGTATCCCACATAAACACCTTCCTGGTAGGTCACGTCTTTCGGATTATCCGCCGGAACACCCGGAAAGTTTTTTGCCGAAGCATGATCTGCATAATTCACCGGGAACGTCATCGTCAGTTTTCCGGAAGGATTTACCTTTCCTGAAACTACATCCGCTACAGAATGTCCGCCTTCCTGTCCGGGCTGCCACGCCAGTAAAATCGCATCTGCTTTATCTTTCCATGAAGTGGTTTCGATAACGCCGCCGATGTTTAAAATAACAACCACTTTTTTTCCTTTGGCGTGAAAAGCTTTTGAAATTTTATCCAGCATTTCGATTTCTTCGGTGGCCAGGTTGAAATCATTGTCAACCACCCGGTCGCCGCCTTCCCCGGAATTTCTTCCCAGGGTCACAAAAGCAATTTCCGATGTTTCCGCTTTTTTAGCGTAGAACGCATCATCGAATTTTATTTCGGGAAGCCTTTCAGGTAAGGCTAAAATGCCTCTTGCCTTTCTTCTTTCTTTTTCGGCAGCAACTTCTTTTTCAGCATGAGGTTTATATAAGTCGACTAATTCTTTGTCTAATTGGTAACCGGCAGCATTTAAACCTTCCAACAAAGAAACGGTGTGCTTGTTATTCACACTTCCGCTTCCGGTTCCGCCGGTAATCCATGCATAAGACGTTACCCCGAACAGAGACACTTGCTTTTGTTTATCGGCAAAAGGCAGTGCATTTTTTTCATTTTTAAGCAAAACCATTCCTTCTGTCGCGGCATTTCTCGTTACTTCCGCATGTTGGGCAAGATTCGGCTGGTCGCTGTATCGGTAGTGTTCGAAAGTTGGTGTTTTAAAGATGTATTCCAGGATTCTTTTTACATTTAAATTGGCCACATCCTGGGACAGTTTACCGGAATTAAGAGCTTCCAGCAATACTTTTTTCTGCGCAGGAATTCCCGGCATCAGGAGGTCGTTTCCTGCATTCATCTGTTTTACTACATCGGAAATTCCACCGTTTCTGATGGATTCAAAACCTGGAAACCCTCCGAACCAGTCGGTCATGACGATCCCTTTAAAACCCCATTCGTTTCGTAAGACCTGAGTCAGCAAATCTTTTGAATCTGATGTATAAACGCCGTTCACTTTATTGTAAGACGACATGACCGTCCAGGGCTGGGATTCTTTCACTGCAATTTCGAAGTTTCGAAGGTACAGTTCACGCATTGCCCTTTCGGAAACATGGGCATTGATCGTCAATCGGTTGGTTTCTTCATTGTTGGCTGCGAAATGTTTGATGGAAGTTCCCACGCCCTGGGACTGGATTCCGTTCACAATGGCTGCTGCCGTTTTTCCAGAAATTAAAGGGTCTTCGCTGTAATATTCGAAGTTTCTTCCGTTAAGAGGATTCCTGTGGATATTGAGGGCAGGGGCGAGCAGGACATCCACGCCGTATTCCTTTACTTCATTTCCCATTGCTTTTCCTACCTGCTCAAGAAGTGCTTTATTCCATGTTGAAGCTAAGGCGGTTCCCACTGGAAAAGCGGTAGCATAATAAGTTTTGGAATCATTCGGTCTGGTCGGCGCAATTCTAAGGCCTGCGGGGCCATCCGCAACCACAGTAGCCGGAATTCCGAATCTGCTCAGGGCGGCTGTTCCCCCTGCCGCTCCGGGAACCAGTCCTTGTTTTGAATCTCCTACCGGGCCTGTCAGTACTTCTATGCCGGGCATTCCTGTTCCTATCAGGATCTCTGCTTTTTCCGCATTGGTCATCTGCCTGATGATGGCATCGATTCTTTTATCGTTTGATAGCCGGGTATCTTCCCAGGCATCAAGCTTACCGTTTCCGTTGAGGTCCCTGAATATTTTTCCGGCAACAGTCACCGTTGGGGTATTCTGAGCCTTAGCGAGAGGAGCTGCCGCCAAAAGCGCAACAAACATCCCTGCATATTTTGTTTTTTGAGAAAACTTTATCAGGGTTGAGATATTCTTTTTCATAATTTTTTTTATTAATGATTATACTTTAAAGTTGCGGCAACAAACTGTGCAGACACAGCCATTGCCGCAAAAAAAGAAACTATATTAAAATTCGATTTTGTTTTTTAACCACAAAAGCCACCTAAGTTTTCAGTAAAAAACTTTGAAAATAGAAGAGCACATCAGAAGGAAATCAAAGATTTTTACTCGCCTTGATGAGCTTTTTTGAAAAGCTATACATCCGTCTTCAGTAAAAAAAATTGTGGTTTCATTCTAAGGCTATAAGAACTTGTGGAATCTCAGCCAGTCGAGATAGACATCCGACCATTTATCGACAGGGAGATTTTGTTTCCCCATTCCGAACCCGTGCCCGCCTTTTTCATAGATATGGAGCTCTGCAGGTTGTCCGGCCTTTAGCCATTTACTGTAAAGCAAAACTGATTTTGGAGCAAGCTTTAATTGGTCGTCACTGGCTGCACAGATAAACAGCGGAAGGGGAGTGCCTGGTATTTCTGTATTTAAGATTTCATCGCTCGGACCTCCATAGATGGAAGCAGCGAAGTTCGGTAATGTGGAAGCATCTTTGCTGTGAAGTACGCTTTCCAGAATAACGCTTGCTCCTGCAGAAAATCCTATAACGCCTAGTTTTTCGGCATTGATGTTTAAGTCTTTGGCGTGAGCCCTGATATAAGAAATCGCCGTTTTGATATCGTCTCCAGCCATCACTTTGATCGGTGCTGTTTTGGCGTCAAATGCGGGTCTGTCTTTGATGTTTTCCATCATTTCTTTTGCCGGATCGTTGGATTTCGTTTCGAGTAATCTGTATTTTAGAACGACTGCGGTGATTCCGTTTTCTACCAGTTTTTTCGCCATATCGATCCCTTCACGGTTGATGGAAAGACTTTGAAATCCGCCACCGGGAGCGATAACGATAACCGTTCCGTTGGCTTTCTTTTTATCGGCTTCAAACAATAGCATGGAAGGCTGGGCGACATTGAAAACAACTTCCGTTTTGAATAATTCGTTGAACTGCTGAGCTTCTTTCTGTGTCCAGTTTTCGGTTCCGGGTGCTTTACCCTGGTATAATGGAATGGATTTCTGAGCGTTGATGCTTGTAAGACCTGCAAGGAATAAACCTGCTATGATTACTTTTTTCATTTTGATTTTAAATTTTTTAAACGCAAAGAGCGCAAAGTTTTTTTTTAATGTTGTTCTGCAAATTTTTCGTTCGCAAAGGCGTTTGACTTCGTCGAATCATTGATTTCACTCAGCTAAGACTGCATTAAATTGACAGTTTGTTTGTCATTTCGGTAGGAATCTAGGCTGTTGAGATTCCTACCGGATGACAAAATCCTGTTGTATGTTGTCGTGTATTTTATGCTGAATCCGAAGCACGACTTGAGCGGAAATAGCTGCCCAAATTATCTTACTTAAATAACTGCGGAACAAATTCATTGAGATACGTTCTCCAATTGCTCCACGTGTGACCGCCTTCAGATTCTACGTATTGATATCTGAAATTCATTTTGTCGAGTTTCTGGCGGTACTCTGCGACGTTTTTGTAGAGAAAATCTGTTTTTCCGATGCCGATCCAGTACAGTTTATAAGCATTGGTCTGCTGGGTTTTCAGTTTGGAATCGAGATTCTGGTAAACCGGGCTTTTCTTTTCGTCCGGAGGAAGAATTGCGGGAGAAAAAAGGCCGACATAGTCAAACGTTTTCGGCTGATTGGCTGAAATGTATAATGAATGGAAACCGCCCATCGAAAGTCCGGCAATCGCACGGTTTTCAGCGTTGGCTTTTGTTCGGTAATTCGATTCCGTGAAATCCATAATTTCCCTGAAATAGGTTTCCATATCGCCTGAGAAAATATCCGGTGTCCTCATATCGATTTTATAAAACCCTTTGGAAGATTCGCCCGGCGCCGCGGCATTGCTGGTGTGACCGTTCGGCATTACGACGATCATCGGTTTGGCTTTTCCCTGAGCAATTAAATTATCAAGAATCTGTGAAGCTCTTCCCAAAGTCATCCACGCTTCCTCATCGCCGCCCATTCCATGCAGCAGGTATAAAACCGGGAATTTTTCCTTCGAGTTTTCGTAACCTGGAGGTGTATATACCGTTAATCTGCGGTCTTCTTTCAGTCCGGCGGATTTGTACCATCTTTTGGAAACCGTTCCGTGCGGTACGTTCTGAACTTTATAATTCTCCGACTGTTTGCCATCTACCAAAACCATACTCATCACCGAAGCGACATCGCGCACCTGGTAAGAATTATTAGGATCATTGGCTTTTACGCCATCCACCACAAATGAATAGGTGTACAAATCGGGAGTAAAATCACTTTTCGTAAACGACCAAATACCGTCTTTGTCTTTCTGTAAATCCACGGAACCCGGTTCCATTCCCTTCGACGGAAACCAGTTACCCTGGAGTTTTACGCTGTTCGCGTTGGGTGCGAGCAGACGAAAGGTCACATTCTGACCGCTGATTTCCGGGGAAATTAAATTCTTCTTTCCGCTGAAATCCAGGCTTTCCTGAGCAAACATCAGTGAACCCAGCATTAATGAATAAATGGTGTATCTGATTTTCATCTTAATTTTATTTTTTTAAATTTTAAACATTAAGAAATTAAGTTTTAATAATATATTGCTTAATGTATCTTAATAAAAATCAATATATTGATTTCTTAATTTTTCATCGTTAATATTTTTTCTTAAATCCTTAATGTTGAATTTTTAAGAATAAACTTCGTTTATTTTCATTAAGAAAAATAAGTTTGAATCAGAAAACCGGACAAAAATGCCCGGTTTCAGACATCAATTAATAATCAATTTTATGATGAATTATTTTTTGTACTTCACAGTTCTGGAATCTTTGATCACGCCGGACCAGTTCATTCCGTACCCGAAATCATAGTTGTGGCCTTCGGTATCTTTGTGCGTTTCCATATCGTAAGGCACATCTTCTTTCTGCTTTTCCACCGTTTCCATATTGGCAGGCATTTGTAAAGGAAGTAATCCAGAAGGTTCGTATTTTCCGGTTACGATATCTACAACCGCCTGATTGGATACATTAAAGTTTATCAGAATCGCATCGGCGTGCTTTTCAAATTCATTAAAAACCATCGGCTTTGAAGCTGTTACCGAAACGATAACCGGTTTCCTGTTCATTGCTTTGTAGGTGTTTTCTATCGTCAGCAAATCGGTGAAGTTGGTTGCGGTGGAGGTTTTATTTTTAAACGTTCTGTCGTGTACATTCGGTGCAACAACGGGGTCGCCAGCAGCAATACTTTTTTCACGAGCTTCTGTCGCCGTGTAAGTCTGATATTGAAGAGAAATCGGCACGTAACCGTTTCCGCCTTCCTTTGCATCGATATCGCTGTAACCGCCTTCCTCACTGTGAGGACTTTTCACAAAAACCAACGCGAAATCAGCTTTTGTCGGGTCTTCGGTAACGTTGTAATGTTTTTTGATTTTCTCGATATCAACCGGATAATCCAAAGACGGAGCGGTGTAAATTCCCCACCAGTTGAAGGTTGCCGGAGAATATCTTTTCGGAATGTACACCGTTTTTCTTTCTTTAATCGGAAGGATATTGGCTTTATTTTTCAGCATTACAATCGATTTTACCTGCGCTTCATAACCTACTTTCATAAATTCAGGGTTACCGACGATCTTTTTGGTTTCTTCGATGTTGACATAAGGATTTTCAAACAATCCCGTTCTGAAGAAGTTTCTCAGCAAACGAACCGCTGACTGCTCAAATTTGGCACGATATACCTTCTCGCCGTGCTCTTTCACACCCATCTGATAGGCTTCCAGAACAGGTCCTTTGTCGTTGTTCCCTCCGAACTGGTCGACGCCTGCTTCCAGCACTTTGTAATGACGCTCTGCAATCGATAATTTTTCTGCGCCCCAGGGTTTTCCGGCAAATCCGCCCGGGGATATCGGTTCGTCTGCAGTGATGAGCCAGTCGGTGCAGACTACGCCGTCATATTTGTATTTTCCGCGAAGTAGATCGGTGATGAGGTATTTGCTATAACCGTTTCCTACATTTTCTCCGTTTTTTGTATCCTGATTAAAACTAATCGTGTAATACGGCATTACTGCGGCCGCTTCTTTCGTTCCGCCGTTCAACTTGAAGGCACCTTCTGTAAAAGGTTTTACGTGATTCTGGAAATTATTTCCCGGATACACCGCAAATTTTCCCATCGCCCAGTGGCCATCGCGGCCGCCTTCTTCAGGTCCGCCTCCCGGCCAGTGTTTTACCATGGCATTCACACTTTTGTTTCCCCATCCGTTTTTGTTTCCGGCGGTGGTCTGGAAACCGTCGATGTATCCTCTTGCCATATCTGCCGTCAGTTCAGGACTTTCAGAAAAAACGTAGGCAATCCTGTACCAGCGTGGTTCTGTGCCAAGGTCAATTTGTGGGGATAAAGCGGTTGAGATTCCTAATGCTCTGTATTCCTGAGCAGCGATATTTCCGAATTTTCTAACCAGTTCGGGATCGAATGTTGCTCCCATTGCCAGACCGTCGGGCCAAAGTGAAATCTGGCCACCCGCTCCTTCATTAAACTCTGCGGTAACTGTTGCAGAATGTCTAGGGTCCGTACTGTTGTTGGCCGGAATTCCCAAACCTAAACCTTCGATATACGCCTGGATGTTGTTGCTCCATTGTGCCGCGATGGCAGGAGATTCAACGGTGGTTACGAGAACGTGACGCAGGTTGTCTTCTTTCAGGAATTTCTTTTGCTGGTCTGTTAAATCAGACGCTTTAGCACCGCTTTCTTTGTAAAATTTTCCGTTGTATTTTCCAGCCCTGAAACCGTCTGCCGGCGCAGGAACCGATTGGTGGCCGCTGTACAGCATTAATCCAGCGATCTGCTCAATGGTCATTTTAGAAGCCAGATCTTTTGCTCTTTCGTCGACAGGAAGTCTCCAGTCTTCGTATTTATCAAGCTTTCCGTTTTTATTTAAATCCTTGAATTTATTTCCGCCAACCGTCAGGATTTTCACGCCTGAATCTGTTGAATATCCTAAAACCGGGCCTTTGGAATTTGTAACCGTTTGAATATTCTGTGAAAATGCCGTTACTCCTAAAAATAACGCAGCAACATTTAAAACTGTCTTTTTCATTGTTTTACATTTTAGAAATTAAAGCTTACGGACAACTGACCGGTTAATGGCATAATATACGTTCCCGTCAATAGTTTTCCATAATACGGACTTGCATCGGTAATCAGCTCGGCACCGTTGATGGTTCCGCTGGCTCCTCTCTGGTTCAGGAAGTTGATGACCGTTGCGCCAACGTTGATATTTTTATTTACCGTATAACTTACCCCACCGAAGGTTTCCCATCTCGGAGCGAAATACAAAGCGTTCGTAAGGTTTGCATATTGTTTTGAGAAATACCTGAAACTTGCCCAGAATCTCCATTTGTCAACCGTATAGCTAGGATCGATTTCCATTAAAACTTTCGCAACACCTAACACGTTATTGTCGTTATAATCGTAGTCTTTTCCGAAGGCATTGAAATTAAACTTCTTATAAACCGGATTCTGGAATGTTACCAAATAATGCAAATTGAATCCTTTAAAAGGCTTTAACACGAAATCGGTCGTCCAACCCAAGGTCTGAATATCGTAATACACCGTTGTTGTCTGTGCTTCGGAACTGTTGGTCGGATTAACGAGGTTGTAACGGTTCAGGTTGTTGTTCTTTTTAAGATATGTCGCCTGGGAAATCAATTGGATCCAGTTGGTGTTCCAGAAAATCCCGAATGCGCCAAGTGGGCTTTTAATTTTATTGGTATTCGGTTCAAAAGCCTGGGAATAGCTTTCCAACCTTCTGTTTTCCTCGGTATACAAGAAGTTGGCTAAAACCCCGAAATTCTTTGTAATGTTGTAGGTTGCGTTTAAACTTCCTGCAATCTGGAAGAAACTCTGGCTGATGTGGTTGAACTGAGCCGGATCTGTGAAGCTGAAACCAATGGTTCTCGGCGTCAAAGAATATTCACCGTCAAGGATATGATTTCTCAAATGCAAGCCGTAGCTCAAATTGAAATTGTCGGTCACTTTCCATTCATCGGTACCGTAGACAGAAAGTTTGTTTTCTGTTCCGCTGTGATACTCGCCACCTGCGTTATAATTGTAGAAACCGTCTGCATCGGTATTCGGACCGATCAGTCTCTGCGGTTGCGGCTCAACGGTCTGGAAGAAGAAAGTACGGTCGGATGTGAATTTATAAACGTGGTAGAATTGTTCCAACACCCCGAAAGTTACATTGTGGTTTCCAAGCTGCTTATTTAATGAAAATCTTCCGGCAACACTGGAAATCGGGGTTTCCGGCGTGTACATTCCCAGGATTGTTCCCACCGGCCCGGAATAAGACTGACCGTTAGAAGCCAGTGTATATCCGGATGCAGAACCGGCATTGAAGATACTCAAAGGAATCATATTAGACATTTTCACTTTAGAAAAATGCGCTCTTGTTGAGAATTTAAAATTCCATCCGTTGTTCAGAAGATAATTACCGAAAATATCGATATTGTGTGATTTTGACCTGTTGTCATTTCCACTCATTGACCGCCACGAATACTCGCCGGTAAGAATATCTTTGACTTTCATCAGTCCGTCTCTCACTACGTAAGAATCTCTTCCGATTTTAAAGTTATCAAGCTCTGTAACTTTACCTTCCGGCCCGTACTGGAATACGGCATAGTTGGTAATGCTGTAAGAATCTGCGTATTTGTATAAGATCGAGATCTTACCTTTATCGTTATCGAAATATTTTGTGATACCTGCCCTGAAGATCTTGGTTTCATCGGCATTTCTTGCAAAACCTAATTTGTAGGTACTAGGGTCAAAGTTGGCGAAAGCCCCCACTGTGTACGTCCACCCGTTTTTAGAAATCGGTCCGGAAGCATTTACATCTCCCTGTAGCCATCCGAAGGTGCTCGTTGTGAGTTTTCCTTTTAATTTAAAATCTTTGGTTCCTGTCTGCGAGTAAGAGTTCACCGCAAAACCGAGGTCGCCCATGGTATTGGCAAGCTGATCCATTTTCAGAAGTCCGGTTTTCTCCAGGCCAACGCTTTGTCTCCAGGTTTTATTCGGAAGCTCGGGCCAGAAAAAATAGACGGCGGGAAGATCGTTTTCAAGAATCGTTATTCCGCCTACGGTTGATGGAAGCCCGATATTTACATCTCTCGGACTTGTATTGTTTGCTGCATTCAGCATTACATTTCGGTTGTTGTCTTCTTTAGAGGAAGTGGTCACGGTTTTTACACCTTCTTCATTTTTAATAACCGCTTTTACGGCTGTTTTCACGGAAGCACTGTCGGTTTCCTGCCCGAACGCTGTTGCGAAAGAAAGCATAAGCCCCAATGCTGAAATTTTAAAAGTTGATTTTCTCATTTCTTAGTTGTCTAAATTTCTTATAGTTGTTTTCGTACGTATTTAAAGGCATAATTTATCCTGCATCCAAAAATCTATGGATGAAACTTTATTTTCAGCACCGGTATTGTTTTGGCCGGTTTCCCTCAGCATCAGATTCCCGAAAAGTTCAGCAGTTTTTCTGCTGATATCGGAGAGAAAGATTCTATGATCTTTCAACAGTTTTCATACTCCAAGAAAGAGTAAACATCAAAGTAATTTTGTTCAGATCAGTGTTTGAATTCATTGCTTCTTTATGAATCATTACAATACTACATTCTTTATCTGAATTATGCAAAAAAATGTTAATGAAATTTAACATGTTAATTAAGTTGTTGTAAATCAGTTTTTTAACTGTTGTGTTTTAATTTTTATATCATTGTTTCAGTACGAAACAATGGTTAGAAATAACCAAATGGTCTCCCAAAAAGTATCGCGGGAAGCCATTTTTTTATTCTGTAAGATTTTTACTAGATTTGTTTAAATAAAATTTTCCCAAATTCCCCCGATGGATTCCAAACAACAAATTTTAAATAAATCTAATGAGCTTAAAGAGGTTTTCCTGCCTCATCTTTCTGCCGATCCTGTGATCTTCGGCTTTGATCAGAATGAACTGAAAGTTCTTCTTCTTAAAATGAACTACCGTAAACAATGGCTTCTGCCCGGCGGTTATGTGAGAAAAGATGAAGATCTTGACGAAGCGGTCGTGCGTATTTTAAAAGAAAGAGCCGGGATCAGCGATGTCTATCTCGAAGAATTCGGCGTTTTCGGTAAAAAGAACAGAAGTGAGTTCTATTTCGAGGATTTTGATGAAACCCTCTTTCACAAGCAGAGATTTGTCACCATTGGCTATTACGCTCTTTATAATCCGGACCGCTTCAATCTTATAGCTGATGAATACAGTGAAACCTGCGAATGGATTTATCTGAGTGAACTTCCTGATATCGAACTGGCTATGGATCACCGGGATATTATTGAAAAAGCACTTCTGACGCTAAGGGAAAAGATTTCCCATAAACCGATAGGCTATAATCTGTTGCCGGAAAAGTTTACCCTTTCGGAACTTCAGAAACTGTACGAGGTTATTCTTGGAAAAGAGCTCAACAGAGGAAATTTTTACCGTAAAATAAAAAATCTCGGAATTCTCAAAAAACTGGATGAGCAAAGAAAGGGAGGAGCCCATAAAGCCCCGGACCTGTACTCCTTTGATGAAGAAAATTATCTTAAAGCGCTCGAAAACGGTTTAAGCAGTTGGTAATGTATGAAAATAAGTGCCGGAATTTTATTATTTAAAAGGGAAAAAAACAATATCTTTTATTTCCTTGTACATCCGGGCGGACCGTTCTGGAAGAATAAAGATGGTGGATCGTGGTCGATACCGAAAGGAGAAGTTTCAGAGGGTGAAAATCTTCTGGAAAGGGCTAAAATAGAATTTGCAGAAGAGACCGGGAAAACAGTTGACGGTAATTTTACAGAACTCGACCCTATTGTTCAGAAAGGGGGAAAAAAGGTTTTTGCCTGGGCGCTGGAAGGTGATATTGAAACTTCAGACATGCACAGTAATGTGATTACGATCGATTGGCCGCCACGATCCGGCAGAAAGCTCGAAATTCCTGAAGTCGATCGGTGGGAATGGTTTTCTTCCGTTGACGCTAAGGAAAAAATAAATCCCGCACAGGCAGGATTTCTTGTTCAGCTTGAGAAAATACTTTCATCGAAACTTTAGATTAATCATTTTCAGATTCTTTTTTAAAGCTTACCACTTCATAATTTCCATCAGAGCAGTATTTTTTACAGCTTTCATCGTCAAAAGATTCGGGAGATTTCAGAAAATCTTCAATAAATTTTGCGCTTTCATCCGTGTTGGAGGGTGTGATAACGACATGGAAAAGATTAAGCACCGATTCGTCGGCGTTCTTAAGCGATTCTTTTTTATGTTCTTTGGCTTCGTTGAAGTTCATAACGTTTATATTTAATTTTTTTGGCTAATGAATAAATTATGCCATCAGAGATCTTTTTGTGTAATAATTAAACCTTTGTGGTATTCCGTCAGTAAAATTTCAAGAAATATGGCTTGATTTTAGATAATGGTAATTTGTTAAACTCAAAATTACAGGCTGATGGGAAGGTTTAAAAGAATCATAATTAAAATTCTAAAGTGGATGGGTATTTCGATAGCATCCATTCTTTTTTTAATGTTCATCATACCGATTTTATTTCCGGGAACAATCTCAGAACAAGTGAAAGTATTTGCCAATCAGCATCTTGCGGGAAAGCTGGATTATAAAAGGACACACCTTACCTTTTTCAGGCATTTTCCCTCACTTACGGTTTCCGTAGATGATTTTTTGCTGAAAGGGTCAAAGCCTTTTCAGGAATATACTTTATTGTCTGCAAGGGAAGTCTCGGTAGGCATTAACCTGAAAAACCTGATTTTTGACCGACAGGTGAAGATCGATGAAATCTACGTTACCAATGCTTACGGAAATGTTTTTGTCAACAGCAAAGGACAGGCAAACTATAATGTCTATGTAGCAAAGTCTTCCCAAAAGCCGAAAGATACGACAGGCGCCGGAACATCCATTAAGTTGGATCTCATCAAACTTAAAAACTGGAATATTAAATACATCGACCATTCTGCGCGAGTTCTGGTAGACGCAAAAGGACTGAATTATACGGGAAAAGGCGGCCTGAGCGAAGATATTTTCGACCTTGAAACCGATCTGGATATCAATAAACTAGACTTTAGCCTTAACAGAATTTACTATGCCAAACAGAAAACCTTACATGCTGACCTTATCACAAGAATCAATACCAATGCGCTGACTTTTGTTCTCAGGAAAAACGAGTTGAGAATCAATGATCTTCCATTAAAGTTTACAGGTTTTTTAAGCATCCTTAAAGACGGATATAACCTTGATATTAAAGCCGCTTCGGAAAAAACAACCATTCGGGATATGATTTCCGTACTTCCACCACAGTATCTCGATTGGGCAAAGGATACGAAAATTGAAGGCAACAGCGATCTCTTCTTCAACCTGAAAGGCCGCTTCAGCGAACAGCAGAATCTGAAACCCCGGCTTAAAGCAAGGTTATTGGTGAGAGACGGTTTTGTTTCAAACGGAAAGGCGCCGGTTCCGATGAACCACCTGAATATGGATCTTAATGTCGATCTGCCTTCCCTTGATACGAATCAGCTGGCCATTGACCTTAAAAACCTGGGATTTGATCTTGGTCCGAAAAACAGTTTCAAGGCTGTGGTTAAAACCAAAGGTTTAAATGAGATGCAGATCAATGCTGATATAAAAGGTGCCGTTGATCTTCAGACCCTTGATCAGGCTTTGGGACTGAAAGATATTGATATCCGCGGTCTTATGGATACCAATATCAAAGCCAATGGAATTTTCAGTCTTGACAAGAAATTATTCCCCAAAACAAACGGCTATCTCAATCTCAAAAATGGCTGGCTGAAAACGAAATATTACCCGAATCCGATCCGGAATATTAATATTGCTGCAAACATCACCAATACCGACGGTACTTTCAAAAGTCTAGGCGTAAAGCTGAATCCATTCAGGTTTGATTTTGAAGAAAATCCTGTGTTTGTAAATGCTGATCTGCAGAATTTTGAAGATGTTTTGTATAAAGTAAGAGCAAAAGGTGTCTTGAATGTCGGCAGAATCTATCGTGTTTTTGCCAAAAAAGGATTTGATGTAAGCGGACTCATTATGGCAGATTTATCTTTAAATGGAAAACAGAGCTATGCCACGACCGGACAGTACAGTAAACTCGACAATAAAGGAAGTCTTATCTTAAAAAACATCAAAGCAACCACGGAATTTTTACCGAAATCTTTTTTTATTAAAGAAGGTAATTTCCGCTTTGAAAACGAAAAGATGTGGTTCAGGAAGTTTTTTGCCACTTATGGTAAATCTGATTTTGCTCTTAATGGCTACCTTCTCAATACCATCAATTATTTTATCGAGCGAAAAGGAACGCTTCACGGGAAATTCGGTTTAAACTCCAACTATGTTCTCATCGACGAATTTATGGCTCTTAAAAACGGCGACAATTCAAAAAAATCCATTGACGTAGAATATGCCAAAGTAGAAAATCCTAAAAGCAGTGGCGTAGTGATTATCCCGAAAAATCTCGATGTTTCGCTGCAGACTCATATTCGTAAAGTAGAATTTAAAGGATTAGCCTTAAATCATCTCAATGGTCAGGCTTCCGTAGATAAAGGCCAGGTTTATCTTAAAAATACTTCATTTGACATCATCGGAAGTAAAATGAATATCGACGCCAGATATCAGGACGAATCTCCGCTTACCGCCAATTATGATATTGCCCTTAAAGTGTTGGATTTTGATGTTCAGCGGGCTTACAAAGAAATCGATATGGTACGGGAAATGGCCACTGCCGCCAAAAACGTCAAAGGAATTGTATCCATTGATTATAAATTAAAAGGCGATTTCGATAAAAACATGAAGCCGATTTATCCTTCTCTTGAGGGCGGAGGTATCGTGAATCTGCGTGACGTTGAAGTTAAGAATTTAAAGATGCTTTCAGCAGTAGGAGATAATATCGGGGCAAAAGCATTCAACAATCCGGATATGAAGGGCGTTAATATAGAAACACATATTAAAAATAATCTTATTCATGTGGATAAATTCACGTTCAGGGTTTCTATTTTAAGGCCAAGCATCAGTGGAACGACCAGCTTCAACGGGTTGCTTGATCTCAGGGTGAGGATCGGGATTCTTCCGGGCGGGCTCATCGGCTTCCCGGTTGTGGTTACCGGAACTCATGAAAATCCTAAGATTAAAATTTTCAGTAAAAAAGGGCAGGGTATTCTGGATGCGGCTTATAACAGAAAGCTAAACAAAGTAATTCGCCAGGAAAGAAGGGCTGAGAAAAAAACAAAGAGACAGCAGCGTAAGGAAAAAGAAGCGCAGGAAGAAAAAGCAAAGAATGCCGAAAAGCAGATTACAAAAGATTTAAAGGAAAAATAAATGAGTCAGCTAAGTTTATTCGGTTCAGATGAATATTATGAATTTCCTGAAGAACTTCTGGAATATACCGAGCACTTTTTAGAACGGAAAGAAGCGGATGAACTACAGGAAAAACTTTTGCTTAAAGCTCCCTGGAAACAGACTTCAAGGAAAATGTATGATAAAACCGTGGTGACGCCACGTCTTACAGCCTGGTATGGTGACAGCAGCAAAATGTATCATCTCGGGAATAACGATTTTGTAGTCAATGAATGGTCCCCGGAATTATTGACATTAAAGGAAAAGATCGAAGTATTCTCAGGTTATCAGTTTAATTCTGTTCTGCTTAATCTGTATCGTGACGGAAATGATTCCGTAGCCTGGCATCGTGACAAGGAGAGTGAATTGGGCAATCGGCCGGTAATTGCTTCCATCAGTTTGGGACAGGTAAGAAATTTTGATTTTAGAAAAGCTGATGACCATCAAAATAAATACAGCATTGCCCTGGGACATGGCTCACTGCTGATCATGAAAGGTGATCTACAGCTCCATTGGGAACACCGGATCGCAAAATCTTCGAAACTCATGAAACCGAGAATAAACCTCACCTTCAGGCTGATCCGAGAGATGTAAGAATTGATTTTCAGTAAATAAAAATAATTATTAATACCATAAATGTATAAAAAAATAATTATTAACAAAATTTGGCAAAGAAATTGTCTATTGATAACCAAAGTATTAAAAACATCAGCTATGAATATTTCTTATTACGATTTTAAAAATATGCCTAATCAGGATCAATTCAGCTTAGTGATGAATGAAGGACGCATAATGAACGAAAGAACCGTTAATACTCTGAAATATATTCTGTACGAAGTTTCGCATTTTACAGTGGAAATGATTTATAATATTCAGAAAGATAAAATTGAAGGCATTAATGTTTTTCAGAACAAAGGTGCTTATGCCATTTGAAAATGGACACAACAAATCGATATAAATGAGGAGCGGCTTTATTAAAAGTCGTTCTTTTTTTGTTTGAATTTAAATAAAAATGATTTTGAAATTGATGGGATAACTTAAATATAATATAAAATTAAAGTTGATTTAAAGTTGATTTTTGCATCATTCATAATGCCGGGGTTATAAAAACAAAAAATCCTCAGAAAACTGAGGATAAAAACTAATAACCATGAAAACTCAAATTAAACATGAGTATTAATTAGTATTAAAATATTATGCCATAAAAAGGATCAATAAAAATTTTTAATATAATTTAAGATATTTTAAGAAAAAATAATAATTTGAATCGTTGGCATGGTTTATTCTTTACACTTAAAAAATTATAATTTATATGGCACACAGAAATTTTATCAAGTCAGATTTTATTCTGGACGAAGCATCAAACCAGTATCAGATAGAGTTCCGTAAAGGAAACATAGGGGAAGGATCAAATCTTATCGTCGAAAAACTAAGTGATGATGGTAGCTACGAAACGATACAGGCTCAGATTAAGAGGCACAATGACAGTATTTTTATATGCTGGAGTGAACCCTTCAACGGGAGACTCATTTTTGAAGAATAATGACAGCCCCAATTTATTTGGGGTTTTTATTTGGTAACTAATAACTTGTGGTAAATGCTTGTGGCATAATAATAGGTTCGTTTTAGTAACAACCAAAACCAATTTGCAAAATGAAATCCAATAATGAAATCCAACAAAGTCTTAAAGGAAAAACCGTTGTCGTAACAGGCGGAAGCAGTGGAGTAGGAAGAGCCGCTGCCGAAGCATTTGCGCTGGAAGGCTGCAATATCGTGGTCGCCGCAAGAGGTAAAGAGGCCCTGGATGAAACGGTTGCCCTGTGCCATGATCTTGGGGTGGCTGCCATGGCCGTACCTACCGATGTATCAATAGCAACCGATGTGCAGAATCTTGCCAATAAAGCATTACAATTCAACGGAAGAATCGATATATGGATCAACAATGCTGGAGTAATGGCAAGCGGAAAATTCGAGGAAATCCCGATGGATGTCAATGAGCAGGTTATCAAAACCAATCTTTTTGGGTATATGCATGGTGCTTACAGTGTTTTACCGATATTCAAAAGACAGGAGGATGGAGTACTGATCAATAATGTTTCCATAGGGGGCTTTATGCCGGCACCTTACAGTGCGGTCTATTCCGCGACGAAATTCGGGATCCGCGGGATGATGGAGTGTCTCCATGGTGAAATTTCCGATTTTCCGAACGTGTACATCTGCAATCTTTATCCACAGATACAGCGCTCTACGGGAAATATGCATTCGGCCAAGTTTTCAGGACTGGATTTTAAAATTCCGCCTTTTGCGGCCGATCCCAGAGATACAGCAGCTAAATTTGTCGAACTGGCAAAAAATCCGCAGAAAGATATGTTTCCGGATGTTACCTCACGAATCCTTACCGGAATGTATAAACTATTTCCAAAACCAGTCATTAACACGGCTTCTGCGGGCATGAGAATGATGATGAAGCTTAAAAATGCACCGTCAGATTCAGGAAATGTTCTGGAGCCTTCTTCCGGGCCGCACCGTATTTATGGAGAAACTATTTTACCTGTTCCTTCAAAAAAAACGAAATTGGCAGTAATGGCCGGTTTAGGATTGGGACTTGCTTATATGTTCCTTAAAGTTAAATCTTCAGGAAGAGAGTAATAGAGTTCATCTGCACACTTCAGATGGTTATCAATATGAAAGTTTCGGGCAAATCTTTGATCTGCCCGAAACTTTTTTATGTCATGATTTTAAACAATTACTGAATAAAATGTGTGTTATTGTATGCATAATTAATTTTAAACCTATACTTTTGTGGCAGTGAATGAGTTGATGGGAATTTAGAGGTAAGAACATTATTTAATCAATATAAAAATGATCAAAAAGCCTTTACACAATTTCCATATTCCCGTAATGGGATTAGCTTATACGATAGACAGTCCTATCCGTGTAGCGCAGTACGGAATTTCATCCGTAGTTTCTATAATCGATGATGAGATTATAGAGAAAATGAAAAATTTTTACAGTTCAAAATTCAACCTGAATTACAGCAGTATTTCCACGAGGGTTGAAGATTACCGTGCTAAAAGGATCACCGCTTATCTTGATATGCTGGATGATATCGTGAATGAAAAATTCGAAGCTTTTAAAGAAGAACTCTCAAAGAATAAAACGGCTTTGATGAATTTTATGGAAATGCTGCCGAATACTTCCGAACTGAAGGACGGATTACAGAATTTCCTGAGTCAGAATGAAGGAATTACCTCTTCGATAAAATGTTTTATTGAAAAACATCTTTCCCCCGGCAACATCGATGTCAATATCATGACAAAAGTGGATAAAGACAATTTTAAAAATCATCAGCAACTGCCAGTGATCTACAATGATGCACACGCTTCATTACGAGGATTTGCAAAAAGCAGGCTGTCTTCTTCCATGGTCCTTTCTGCAGGGATGAACCCCAGGCTGTATAGCTATATCGAAGAGTTTGACGATTTCTATCCTGACCAATACGGTTATATTAAAAAGAAAATTATCCTGAAAGTAAGCGATTTCCGCTCTGCGATGATCCAAGGAAATTTTTTAGCTAAAAAAGGACTCTGGGTATCGGAATACCGCATAGAATCCGGGCTAAACTGCGGCGGACATGCCTTTGCGACGGAAGGCCTTCTGCTGGGACCCATCCTGGAAGAATTTAAACTTAAAAAAAATGAGCTTGTAGAATCTTCCCATGTATTGATGACAAAAGTACTGGAGCAGAAAGGAAGATATACCGTTTCGGAACCCCTGGAAATGAAAATCACCGTGCAGGGTGGAGTAGGAACGGCAGAAGAGCATGAATTCCTTCTCCATACCTACGAAGTCGACAGTATCGGCTGGGGATCTCCTTTTCTGCTCGTCCCGGAAGCGACCTCTGTAGATCAAGGAACAAGAAAACTTCTTCAGGAATCGAAGGAAAAAGATTTTTACATCAGCAATCTTTCGCCGCTCGGCGTACCTTTCAATACGGTTAAAGGATCGTCCAACGAAATCATCAGACATCAGAAGCAAGCGAAAAACCGTTACGGAAGTTCGTGTCCGAAAAAATTGCTGGCATTGAGCAAAGAATATTCACCGGAAGGGACCTGCACAGCGTCAAAGAAATACCAGGACCTCAAATTACAGGATCTTGAAGCTGAAAAAGCTACGATCTCACCTGAATTATATGAAAAGAGAAAAGAAAAAATTGCCGAAAAAGCCTGTCTTTGTGTAGGACTGGTCAATGCTGCTTATCTGGAAAACGGATTGGAGATCAAAGGTGAAAAACAGGGGGTTGTGATTTGTCCCGGCCCGAATCTGGCTTATTTTGATAAGGAGATATCACTTTCTGAGATGGTGAGGCATATTTATGGCAGTGCGAATGTTATTTCTCATAAAAGCAGGCCTAATATGTTCATCAACGAAATGAAGATGTATATCGATTATCTAAAAAATGAAATTGAAGAATTCTGCGGAAATGTCACCGCCGGCCAGATCAAAAAATGGAAAAATTTTAAAGAAAACCTTCTGCAGGGCATCAGTTACTATGAAAATCTGCTTCAGAAGACTGATTTTTTTAGAAATGACCTTAATATCAAATGTTACCTCCAGCACGGTAAATTGTTAGTTTCAAATATCGAAATTCCTGAAAAATAAATTATTAAAGCAACCTTCATTAACCGATGAAGGTTTTTTTGTGATTATTTTATCCTTATTAAAATAGAAAAACATTACTTATATTTGAGTGATTGTCATTATTTAAGCAACCATGAAAATAATTATCACTTTTTTACTGTTAATGTCCGGATTTCTTTTGTCTCAGAATCAAAGGTTTGTATATGAATATACCTTCAAATCAGATTCCCTGAATAAAGATTATGTTCAGAAGGATATAATGAATCTCGATGTTTCCCGAGAAGGATCGCATTTTTACAGTGATTTACTGATTTCAAGAGATTCTCTTTTTAAGGCCCAGATCGAAAAAGGAAAAGCTTCAGATTTTGTTGAAATTGATCTCAGAAAACTCAGGCAGCCGGTTGCAAAGTTCAGGGTTTCAAAAACTTATCCCGGATTTGAGACTGTATTTCACAGCGTCGTTAACGCCAGTAATCTGGCCGTGAAAGAACTTCACAAAATGAACTGGACAATCCTTCCCGATATCGAAAACATAAAAGGCTTTAAAGCCCAGAAAGCCACTACGAATTTTGGAGGGAGAAACTGGGTGGCATGGTTTACCCATGAGATACAGATCCAGGACGGCCCGTATAAATTCCATGGTTTGCCAGGTTTAATTTTACATATCGAAGATGAAGCGAAAACTCATATTTTTACCCTTGCCGGAAGCCAAAAACTCGATCACCAGCCATTATTGACGGCGTTTAAAGCAAATGAGATTTCCGTTACCAAAGAGCGGTTTAATGAGCTTTGGAATGAATATAAAAAAGATCCTGCCAAAAATATCAAAATCATGCACGGAAACTCCGAAATGTCTCAAACTTTATTTTATGATTCAAATACAGGAAATCCGCTTACCAAAATGGAACTCATCAGGAATAAAGAAAACCGTGCAAAAGAGTTTTTTAAGAGATTTAATAATTTTATAGAAAAAGATCTATACCGCTAGGATAAAATGCCGATAATTATACTGATGTAATTTATAAATTTGTATATATGAATGCGAAACTTGATACGATAATGCTTTATGTTCAGAATATTAAAGCACTCCGGGATTTTTATGTTGAAAATTTCAGCCTGACCGTTATTGAGGAAGATGAGGTCTGGGTATTATTAAATGCCGGACCTTTAAATATTGCCTTTCATAAAATTGGAGAACATTTTTTAAATACAATGCAGCCAAACCATAAATTTGACAATAACACCAAACTTATCTTTGAGATAGACACCGATATCGAAACGGCACGAAACGAATTTATGGCAAAAAACATCGAAATGAGGGCAATCAAAACCTTCGAAAATTATGACTACTGGCTCTGCGACGGAACTGATCCTGAAGGAAATGTATTCCAGTTAAAAAAACGAAAATCATTCTAAAATTCAATGGTTACAAAAAACGGGTTATCCGGAAAAACAGAGTTCCGTAACCGCTCTCTGTATCATGATTGTTACCCAAATTTCTTTTTTGCCTCCTCACTGACGGGAGTGAAAAAATTGATAAGATTCCCATCCGGATCCCGGAATAACAGTGAGCGGTTTCCCCAAGGCATGGTGGTTGGCTCCTGAACGATTTCCGAGGTCAGATTTTTAATTCTTTCATAACACTCATCTACATTCTCTACCAGAAACTCGATGATGATGCTTCTATTAGCTTCAGGAGCAGCAATGCCTTCCCCAAAAAAAGCCAGTGTCCGTGTGCTGCCGATGGCCAGCGTAAAATTGCCTGATTTTATCTCGGCGAAGTCATCTGTAGACCAATTGGCCGTTGTTTCTGTCGCCTGTTCAAAGAATGAGACTAATCTCTTAATATCAGCTGTTATGATTCTTAATGATACCAAATTTACCTTATCCATGTTCTATTGATTGATGTTAACGGTACAAAGGTAAAGAGGCAGTATGACAACTATCTGTCAGCAGTAGAAATATTTCTTTTGAATTTTATGTATTTCTCTACAGATCATTCTCTAAAATCTTAAGCAGTTCAGTCTGTTGCATTACATCGTTTTTACTGTTTATCAGATTATAATTGGCTTGCAGCCAGTTGTTTCTTACCAGAAAGAATGTATAGGCATCCATCAGCCCTTCTTTATATTTTTCTTCCGACTTCTGAAATGATAATCTCTGATTTTCAAAATTGGCCTCCAAAAGGTTATATTTTTCCTGTGCATTCAGAAACTTCGCTTTGATGGAATTAATGCTTTTGGTTAAATCATTAACGATGATGTCTTTATTATAGTTGGAATTGATGACATTCAGCCTGGCAATTTCGACATTGTTTTTCACCTGTAATTTATTGAAAACCGGAATATTAAGTCCGAAAGATAACTGCTGGTTTTTGTTGAGTTTCAATTGCTCCGAAAAGTCGGTCGCAGGCTGTCCTAAAATTTTATTGTAAAAACTTGACCATGTGTAAGATCCGTTTAGTGTAGGCAAGTATCCTGACTGGGCAATGGCTACATTTTTCTGTTGGGCCTGAATTTCTTTTAAAACCGCTTTATAAGCAGGATTTTTTTCTAAAAGTCTCTGCACAAAATTACCGTCATTGAAATTTGAATCCATAAGGTGTTCTTCATTCATGGTAAATTCAAGGGTATCTTTGGTGATGACTAATGCATTCAGAAGATTGATTTTAGACAGATCTTTAAGATTTTTTGCTGAAACCAGCTGTTCCTGCATGGTTCCGAGATTGGCTTTGATGTCATAAATATCACTTTTCGGGCGGCTGCCTATTTCCACTTCTTTTTCAGTACGCCTGATCTGGTCTTCAATCCCGGAGATCTGGGTTTGCAGGACCTCAAGCCAGCTTTTACTGTTCTGGTATGTGAAAAACATCATGACTACGTTCATTTTAACCTCATTCTGAGCCAGCTTCATTTTGTAAACCGAACTTTCCTTATTGATTTTCGAAAGGGAGATGGTAAGGTAGTTTTTCCAGTTCATCAGTTCCCAGCTGGCCTGGGCGTAAATCTGATCATATTGCGTGTTGATGGCTTCCCTCTGGTTGGTGTTCTGGTTGATAGAAGATCCGAAGCCATAGTTGTGGCTGGCACCGGCATTTACGGAAGGAAGCAGCATTCCTTTCGCAGTAGAAATCTCCCTCTCGCTTTTCTTTATATTTACGGTAGACTGAAGTACTAACGGATGATTCGCAGAAGCGTAATCCAGGCATTGTTCCAGGGTCCAGCTCTGCTGCGCCGGAAGAAGATTAATGAATAATATGAAGAATAGTTTTTTCATAATTGTTTGTTGTTTGTCGGTTGACGGTTATTAGTTGCCAGTTGATCAGTTCATCAAATCACAACAATCAGCCAACGACCAATTATTCGTATTTAAGGTATTTAACAAGATTGATTTTTGTGGCGCGATAAGCTTTGAAACTCACGACTACAAAAGTGAGGATGAGTAATAGAAACATGCTCAGAACATACGGCCAGACCGGCATACCGATTCTGTACGAGAAATCTTTCAGCCACTCACTCATCGCATAATAGCCGAACGGCATACTGATGAAAACCGCAATGACACAGATTAGAAGGAATCTTTTCGTCAGATCCCAGATAATGGTTTTCTCATCGGCCCCTAAGGTTTTTTTGATGGCCACATCCTTTAATTTTTGATCAATCAGCAAAGATGATAGCGCGAATAAACCTAAAAGTGCAATCACAAGAACAACCACATTTAGGGTTGTGAATAAGGCCTGTTGTTTTTCAAATTTCTCAAAGGTTTTGGCAAACTGTTTATTCACAAACTCAAATTCATAAGGATAGCCGGGTTCTGCTTTGGTGGTCCAGAATTCTTTAATGCGCTCCAAGGTTCCGTTGATATCGTTTTGGGAGATTTTAATCTGCAGGTTGCTCATATTGTTCTTCACCCAGTTTCTGTCGTAGTTGAAATATACAATAGGCTGCACAGGTTTGTCTACCCCTTCGTAATAAACATCCTTTACCACACCAAGGATTTTATATTTTTTCTTACCGTCCCAACCGGTGAAAAATTCTTTTCCCAAGGCTGTTTTCGGATTGTACCCCAATTTTCCCGCAAAGGTTTCGTTGACCACGGTTCCGTTAATCGTATCTGAAGCTTTTTTCCAATCCAGATCGCGTCCGGAAACAAATTTCACTTTGTAGAATTTCAGAAAATTCTCGTCTATGCCCCCCAGCATTGTCTGAATGGTTTTAGTGGTATCTGTCGACAGTTTTACGACCGAACCGTTCGCAGTGCCATAACCTATCGTATTGACAGAGCCTGTAATGTCTGTCACGCCAGGGATTCTTGCCAGCTCTGCTTTCAGTCTTTTATATTTGTTGACATTGAAATTATTTTCCCAGTTGGCTTTTTTGAAATAAATCTGAATTGCCTGGTCACCTTTGAACCCTAAATCCTTATTCATCATATAACTGACCTGTAAATGGATAATAAGTGAACAAATAATGAAAAATGACGAAATGATCAGCTGCAAAGTCAGGATAAAGTTTCTCAGTAATACACCACTTCTGCTTCTGGCAAAATTTCCTTTAAGGGTATTGATCGGTTTAAAATTGGAAAGGTAAATCGCCGGAATAAGTCCTGCCATCAACGCAAATACGATCAGTAATAATCCTGAATAAATGAATACTTTCGGGTCATTCAGCGTAATTTTCTTATCGAGAAATTTATTGAAAGACGGCAAAAATAATTCAACCATGGCAAAGGCAACGATGTATGAAGCTAAACAAATCATAAAAGTTTCCAGCAAAAACTGTAATACCAGTTTCGGTTTTGAGCTTCCGATAACTTTTCTCACACCTACTTCTTTGGCTCTTTGCGAGGCCTGGGCGGTTTTAAGGTTTATTAAATTGATTCCCGACAAAACTAAAATCAGGACTGATAATCCCAGCAGAATCATGATGGATTTTTTGTCGCCTTTACTGATGCCGTTACTTTTCGCATCCAGTTTCATTGTACTTGCCGGAGTGAGATAAACCGTGGTCGGATTATTTTTATCCAGAGTATAACCCCATTGTTTGGCCGACATTTCATCTTGCTCCTGCATCATTTTAGACATTTTGTTTTCCAGAGCCTTAATGTCCGTACCTGGTTTAAGTTTGAAAAAACCATTGTAATTATAGTTCGTCCACTTATCTTTAGACTGCTCCAGATAAGGATTTTTGTATATAAAATCCGGACGGAAAACCGTGTTGCCTTCGGGAAGTTTATAAATGGCGGAAACCACATATTCCTGATCGTTCGAATCACTTTTTACGGTTTTGCCGACAGCATTGAGATAATCGTCCCCAAAAAGCAGCCGGGCGGTTTCTTCTGACAGAGCAATTTTCACGTTATCTGATAAGGCATTTTTAAAATTTCCCGCTACTTTTTCAAAAGGGAACAATCTTAGAAAAGAGTCTGCCGTAGCCGAGCCTAAAACGTAAGCTGAAGCGTTGCCGACGCTCAGTTTCTGTTTTCCCCAGTCATTGTAGATCGCGGCATCCTCAATCTCGGAAAATTTATCTTTAGAAACAAAAATTTCAGGATAGCTGGAGACGGCCATCATTCCGAAATCCCCGGTTTTGTTTTCCACCAGATAAATATTGTCTTTATCGGGCATCCATTGTTCATAAGACTTTTCGTCCTGCCAATGAATAAATATCAACAGAAATACACACAATCCCACACTCAGTCCCAAAATATTGATGATCGTGGAAAGCCAGTTTTTTCTGTAATTGATGAAAGCTATTTTGAGCCAGTTTTTTAACATAGTTGTCAGATTTTAGTTGAAGGTTGCCGGTTCTTCGTTCATAAAAACACTTCCGGCACCATCAACAAATATTTACTCGTATTTGAGATATTTCACAAGATTCACTTTGGTGGCCTGATAAGCTTTAATACTTACGACAGCGAAAGTCAGAATTAATAATGAAATCAAACTCAGGATGAATGGAAAAACCGGCATATCGATTCGGTAAGCGAAGTCTTTCAGCCACTCGTTCATCAGATAATAACTAATGGGAATACTGATTAAAACAGCGATCAAAGTGATCCAGAGGAATTGTTTGGTTAAACCCAGAATCAATGCTCCGTCTGATGCGCCTAAAGTTTTTCTGATGGCGACATCTTTAAGTTTCTGTTCAATCATTAATGAAGACAAGGCGAATAATCCTAATAAAGCTACCATCAAAACCATGGCGTTCAGAATAGTGAATAAAGTCTGTTGTTTCTGATATACCTCAAACGTTTTTGCAAATTGTTTGTCGACGAAATATGACTCAAAAGGATAGCCGGGTTCTACATTGCTTTCCCAGTATTTTTTAATTCTTTTTACGGTGGCCGGTATATCATCCGCTTTCAGTTTCAGCTGGATATTGTATACATTGTATCTTTTCCAGCTTGTGGCACGGTAATGGAAAAAAATCATCGGTTCCACTTCGGATTTTAAGCTTTTAACGTTAAAATCTTTTACAATTCCTACAATTTTGTATGATTTATCATCAAAACCAGGACGGAATTCATTTTTTAAGGCCTGCTCATCAGTCCAACCGAACTGTTTCACAAAAGTTTCATTCACAAGGACATTATTAATGGTATCGGAAGCTAATTTAGGATTCAGCCATCGTCCTTTGAGGAGCTTAACGCCCATAAACTGTAGGTAATCATAATCCATGGATCCGTGCTGTGCGTAAATGGTTTTGTCCATATAATCCATATTTGAATTGCTATAACGGTAGCTTCCGGCAACAGCTTCCCCGTAGGAAACGGCCTCAACACCTTGTATTTTACGCATTTCGTTTTTAATGCGTTCATATTTAAGCCATGGGTGAGGGCTGTTTTCGCTGAAAGAAACCAGAAAAACCTGTTTCCCATTGAAGCCCAGATCTTTACTCATCATATGTTTTACCTGGGAATTTACAATAAGCCCTCCTATGATGAAGAAAGATGAAATAACGAGCTGCAGGATCAGAATTCCGTTTCTGAGCCAGACTCCGTGTCTGCTTCTGGCAAAATTTCCTTTCAGAGTTTCAATGGCTTTGAAGTTTGCCAGGTAAGCGGCGGGGATGAGGCCGGAAATCAGCGTAACCGCCAAAACCATTGATAAAGAGTAGAAGTAGACCTGCCAGTCGTTCATTACGATTTCTTTGTCAAAAAATTTATTGAAGCTTGGTAAAAGAAGCTCCGTCAATGCCAGTGACAAAATATAAGCGGCAAAACAAATTAAAAAAGTTTCCAGTAAAAATTGCATTACGAGCTTAGACCTTGTGCTTCCGATTGCTTTTCTTACCCCGATTTCTTTGGCACGCTGGGAAGCCTGTGCTGTTTTAAGATTGATAAAATTGATGGCAGACAAAATCACAATCAGTACCGAAAGGCCAAAGAGGATCATCATGGTTTTAAAATCTCCGGTTCCGAACCAATAGGCTTTTCCGTGAAGTTTCATTTGATCCAGCGGGGTAAGTAAACTTCCCCTGGGACCGTACATGTCAAGATATTTTTCAGGAGTAACTCCTGCTCCCTGTGCATTGATTTTCGCGCGATACATAAAAATATCTTTCAGTAATTTTTCCTGAACTGCTTTTGTATCTGCATTTTTATCCAGCATAAAGAAGCATCCGTAGTTAAAATTACCCCACGCTTCCTTATCATTTTTCAATTGGTCATAAGGCAGCATAACGAATTCCGGTTTTATTACACTGTTTCCTTTCGGCAGCTCGTAGACCGCAGTAACAATATAATTTTTATTATCGAATTTCACATTTTCCCCCACAACATTCGTGTTACCGAAGAGGTTTTTGGCCGCTTTAGTAGAAAGTGCAATCGAATTTTCATTTTTTAAAGCATCTTTAAAGCTTCCTGCTGTCAGTTTGAATGGAAAAAAATTGAAAAAGCTATGGGAAGCGGTCATTCCTTCTTTCTGATAGACCGTTTTTTTTCTGGTCGTCATTTTAAAGCCCATTCCCGAACCACTGAAAAGTACATAATCCTTAATTTCCGGAATAACTTTCAATGCGCGCTCTGCAATGGGATAAGAAATGCTTGGGCTATAGGTATTTTCTTTTGTATTGTGCTGCTGAAATGCATAAATGTTATCCTTCTTCGGGTTCCACTTTTCATAGGATTCTTCGTCATTCCAGTGCATCAGGATGAGCATAAATCCGGTCAGCCCGATAGTCAGGCCAAACAAATTAATGAGTGTGGAGAGCCAGTTCTTTTTATAGTTGATGAAGGCGATTTTGAGCCAGTTGTTTAGCATAATTGATAGTTTTGGGTTGAGGGTTGAAAATTGTCGGCTTACGGATTTAAAACCATAAGTTTTGAAATAATACTTCTGTTAGCTGATTTTCCATCAACTAACAACCGGCAACTAACAACAAGTTTTTTACTCAAAGTTTTTTGCATCTGCTTTTTCGAAAACGTCTTTTCTCTGGGAAGAATATTCTTCGGAGAAGATCTCGCCGTCTTTCATATTCACGATTCGGGAAGCATATCCTGCATCGTAAGAAGAGTGCGTTACCATTGCAATCGTGGAACCTTCGCGGTGAAGTTCTGCAAGTAAATTCATTACCTCGTTTCCGTTGGAACTGTCGAGATTTCCGGTCGGCTCATCGGCAAGAATCAATTTAGGCCGGGTCACTAATGCCCTCGCTACGGCCGCTCTCTGTTGCTGGCCTCCGGAAAGTTGCTGCGGATAATGCTTGGCTCTGTGCGCAATGTTGATTTTATCCATGATTTCTTCCACTCGTTTTTTTCTTTCTGAGGAAGAAACACCGTTGTAGATCAATGGAAGTTCGATATTTTCGTAGACGGTCAGTTCGTCGATCAGATTGAAATTCTGAAAGATGAAACCGATGTTTTTCTTTCTGATATCCGATTTTTTCTTTTCGGAAATTCCGATCGTTTCCACGGATTCAAATTTATATGAGCCTGAAGAAGCGCTGTCTAACAAACCAAGAATATTGAGGAATGTGGATTTTCCGCATCCTGAAGGCCCCATGATTGCTACGAATTCGCCTTCTTTGATTTGCATACTCACATTATTTAGTGCATTGGTCTGAACATCTTCGGTTTTATAGATTTTTGAAAGATTTGTAATATGTATCATTTTTAATGTAGTTTAAATTAATTAGTTAAAATGTATGGTTATAGGGCTTAGGAAATTCTCTGCCAATTATCTTTTATCATTCATCATTTATCTCTAAAGCATATCAATCGTTCCGCCTGAATCCCGTTTTGCCGTAAATTTAATGCCTGACAATGTTTTATAGCGGATGGCCGCCATAGAACTTGCCGTAGCGACCAGCTGTTTTGAAACACCCAAAGTTACGGATGAAGCCGATTCTGCTCTTACAGTGGCTATAGAAATATTGGTTTTGGCAGCCATGATTTTTGAAGCTTCTTCCGCTGAAATAGTGGCAATCCCGATTTTCCCCCAGATATCAATTGAGCTTCCGGATTGTGCATTAAGTAATAGATTATCCGTATTTAAATTTCCCATGAAGGCACCGCCGGATTCTGTACGGATCGAAATATTTTTAGCATTAGAATCTCCGAATATTTTCCCACCGCTTTCCGTGCTGAATTTCTGAATACCAAATGTATTTTTTATTTTCACGACTGATCCTGTACTTACGTTCACGGATTTTACATCCTTTGCAAAGATGACAATTTTCGTGTCCACATTTTTCAGCGACTGGCTTCTTTTATAGCCGATATGAAGCGTATTGTTTTTTACGCTGATCTCAACAAACTGCATGTAATTGCTTGTGATGACCGCTTTTTCTTCGTTGGACTTCACCACTTCCACATTAAAGATCATATCGGAATCGATATTTTCAAAGTGAGTAAGCGGGATAGTTTTCGTTTCTGTGAAATAATGACCTATCGTCTTTGCTTTCAGGGCCGTAAGGGATGTGATAAGGCTGATGATCATGGTCAGTACTAGTAATAATAATTTTTGCATAGTTATATTTTTTTATTTTATTTTTGAATATCAAGAATTTCATATTTTTTCAGCTCGGAATAATCTGAGGTAATCACCGATTCGCCAGGTTTCAGCCCCGAAATTACTTCGTAAAACTGGGGATTTTCTCTTCCCAGGCTGATGTTTCGTTTTTCGGCTTTGTTGCCCTTAACCACGAAAATCCATTTTCCATTGGTATCCTTACTGAAATTGCCTTTCGGAATCATCATACTTTGGGTGTCGGCCGATAATTTCAGTTTCACGCCAAAGGTCATTCCTATTTTTAAATTTTCAATTTTTGCATCAATGAAATTCAGCTCTACCGAAAACTGTCCGTCTTTTACTTCCGGAAGGATCTTGGAGATGATCACTTCATATTCTTTCCCGTTATTGTCTAATGTACCTTTGATGCCCACTGTTAATTTATTGATATAATATTCATCCACTTTCGCAATCAGTTTATAGCCGCCCATCAGATCGATTTTACCGATGCTTTCGCCCGAAGTTAAATTTTGTCCGAGAGAAATATTAAAGGATGATAATCGTCCCGAAGCAGGCGACATAATCAGGAAATTGTTTTTATTTGAACGGAGAATGTTTAAACTTTTTTCCATCTGGCTGATCGAATTATTAATCGCGGCAAACTGTGAATTTCTTGATGTTTTTTCGTTGGAAGCTCCTTTCTCAACGATCGATTTTCTCTGTTTCTGGTAATTCAGATTCTGAAGTGCCACGTCATAATCTGTCTTCTTCCCGATTTCCGCATCGTATAATCTTTTCTGAAGATTGAAAGTCTGCAAAGCCGTATTGTAATCATTCTGAGACTGCAGCAATTCCTTATCCTGACTGAATTCCTGGTTTTTCAGTTCCAGCAGTGAACTTCTCATCTGGCTGATCTGCTGCATGATTCCCGTTTCCTGGTTCAGGTAATTGAATTCCGTATTCGGGTTGTACACTCTTGCAATCGGCTGTCCCTTTGTCAGCATTTGCCCGTCTTCCGCAAAGATTTCTTTTACGGCACCGCCTTCGAGAACATTCACTAGAGAAGAATTAAGTGACTGTGTCTGTGCGGTGACCATCAGCATATCTTCAAATTTACCTTTTGTCACTTCATCAATCGTAATGTCTTCAGACTTGACATTATACGTTTTTTTCTGATTGAGAAAATACCATCCGAAAACGGAAACGGCCAAAATGCCGGCAACAACAATGAAGATAAATTTCAGTTTGGATTTCTTTTTTACTATTTTCGTATCCATATTTAAGATTAACTCTTTTACTTACAGATTATTACACAATGTAGATGCCATGGTTTTATAGTTTTGTAACATGCTGTAAATGTGAACGGATCTATTTTTTATAATTTTAAAACTGTTCACTTTCGGACACTTTTTGTACGGAAACGGACATCTTGGTTATAAATGATGAATAATTTTTTTATTTTGGATAAAATTTATAAATGATGAATAAAAACGATGTCAAAAAATTTAAAAACACACAATCTGACGATCATCCGATGGTATTTTCCAATGAAAAACTTTTTTTAGACTTATCAAAACTGATTGAACAAAGCCGTCAGAAGGTTGCGATGCAGGCCAACAGCACGCTTACGATTTTGTTTTGGCAGATTGGCAAACGGATCAATGACGACATTTTGCAAAACCGGCGTGCAGAATATGGAAAGCAAATTGTACCGACACTGTCAGGACAATTGGAAAATGCGTATGGGAGAAATTTTGCTGAAAAAAATGTACGGAGAATGATGCAGTTTGCAGAATTTTTCCCCGATTTGGAAATTGTCGTTACACTGTCACGACAATTGACCTGGTCTCATTTTCTGGTTTTGATCCCTTTAAAATCAACAGAGGCCAAACAATTCTACGCACAATTGGCAATTAACGAAACACTCGGTGTAAGGGAACTTCGCAAACAAATCGTCAACAAAGCCTTTGAACGTACCGAGATTGCCAATCTTCAATCGTTACAGAACGAAAATTTACCTGTTAATACCTTTAAAGACCCTTATTTATTAGATTTTCTTGGGTTGCGAAATGATTATCTTGAAAAGGATATTGAAACTGCGATTCTCCACGAACTGGAAAAATTCATTCTGGAATTGGGGAAAGGATTTGCTTTCGTGGAACGCCAAAAGAGAATGATCATCGACGGTGAAGATTTCTATCTTGATTTATTGTTTTTTCACCGTTCGCTTAAAAGACTGGTTGCCATAGAATTAAAATTAGGGAAGTTTCAGGCGAAATACAAAGGCCAAATGGAGCTTTATCTTAAATGGCTCAACAAAAACGAAAAACAGGAAGGAGAAGAAATGCCGATCGGATTAATACTTTGCGTCGAAAGCAGTAAAGAACAGGTGGAACTTCTGGAAATGCATAAAGACGGAATCATCGTTGCCGAATACTGGACGGAATTGCCGCCTAAAAAAGAACTGGAAAGAAAATTACATTTAGCCTTAATTGAAGCAAAAGAACGTTTCGAACGTAAAAAATTACTATAAATATTAGATTGAAAAATGCGAAAAAAAGAAGCCCACATATTAATTGTAGATGACGACGAAGATATTTTGTTTTCGGCGAGGGTCTGGCTTAAGAAATTTTTTACGGAAGTCAGCTGTCTCAGCCAGCCCAAAAACATTCTGAAATTTTTGTCCGAGCATCAGGTGGATGCTGTTCTTCTGGATATGAATTTCCGGAAAGGCTTTGAGAGCGGACAGGACGGATTGTACTGGATGCAGGAGATTAAAACCCTGGAACCCCAGCTCCCGATCATCCTGATGACGGCCTATGGTGAAGTGGAACTGGCGGTGGAAGCCCTGAAAAACGGAGCTTCCGATTTCATCCTGAAACCCTGGAATAACGAGAAACTCTATGCTTCCGTAAATCTTGCCGTTGATATTTCCCGGAAAAATAAAAAACTGAATCAATGGGAAAATATCAATGTGAAAACCAATCAATATCAATTGGAAACGAAATCGCCTGCCATGAAGGAGGTGATGGAACAGATTGAAAGGGTTTCTGCCACTGATGCTAACGTCCTGCTTTTAGGAGAAAACGGAACGGGAAAATATGTTTTAGCAGAATACATCCACGAATTATCAGAACGTAAAAACCAGCCCTTTGTGCATATCGATCTCGGAAGCCTTTCTGAGAATCTTTTTGAAGCAGAATTATTCGGGTATAAAAAAGGAGCCTTTACCGATGCACATCAGGATTACGCAGGAAAGATCGAAAATGCCGAAAACGGAACGGTTTTTCTGGACGAAATAGGGAATCTCCCGCTTCATCTTCAGACCAAGCTGCTAAGCCTGATCCAAAACAGAAAACTGTCCAGAATAGGGGAGAGCAAAGAAAGAATGCTGGATGTGCGATTTATTTTTGCCACCAACGAAAACCTTAAAAAAGCAGTTGCAGAAAGCCGTTTCCGGAAAGATCTGTATTACAGGATCAACACCGTAGAATTGAATATTCCAAGCCTGAGCGCGCGTTTGGAAGATATTCCGGCTTTAGCAGATTATTTTCTGGACAGATACAAACAGAAATATCACAAACCTGACCTGGCTTTACATGAAAGTTTGATGTCAGAACTGATGCATTATTCATGGCCGGGAAATATCCGGGAACTCGATCATTGCATCGAAAGAAGCGTGATTCTGTCTAATGAAAAACAGCTTAAATTGCTGATGCCCCAGGATGAAGAATCAGAAAAGACCATCGTGAACCTGAATCTCGAAGAAATGGAGGAGATCCTGATTAAAAAAGCATTGAAAAAGCATCGCGGAAATATTTCTCTGGCTGCAGAAGATCTGGGATTATCGAGAGCCGCGTTATATAGAAGAATGGAAAAGTTTGAATTATAATTTGGTTATGATTAATTACTGTATTTCAAAAAATCAAAAATGAATAAACAACAAATATCCTGGATATTACTTATTCTGCTGGCGATTGTGTGCGGAATTGTTGCATTTGACTTTTATTCTCAAAATAAATGGATCAACTGTATTTTATTTTCACTGATCAGCCTTATTTGTATTATTTTGGCCCGGAAATCAGGACTGTCTTATGTTGAGAAAACGGAAAAACTGATTCTGGCCATTCAGAAAAAAGATTTTTCATTATTTCCAAAGGGTGAAGGTAACAGTCTGGTCGATAATGCTGTAAATCTTTATTATCAAAGTAAGGAAGAGCATCTTTCACAGTCTTCTTACAAACTGCTGTACGAAGAAATTCTGAATCAGCTGGAGATCGGGTTGATGATTTTGTCTGAAAAGAACAATAACTGGGAGGTTTTTTATGTAAATCCTGTCTTTCTTGAGATTCTCCAGATTCCCAAATATAATTCCTGGAGCCTTTACGAAAATAAAGCCTCCGACTTTTACAACATTATTGAGCAAACGCAGTACGAAAACTCGCAGGAATTTTTTGATATTTCGATTAACGAAAACGTAAAACAGTCTTTCTCCCTCAGAACGAAAAAAGTTCAGAATGCAAAACACCGCTTCTGCATCATCAGTCTGGAATCGGTCCAGAAAATCATCGAGCAAAAAGAAAAACTGGCCTGGAACAACCTGATGAAGGTCATTTCCCACGAACTGCTGAACACGCTGACCCCGGTGAATAGCCTGATTCAGAATCTTGAATATATTGCCAATCAGGAAGTTATTGAGAAAGAAGACCAGCAGGATATGAAAGAAAGCCTGATGGTCATTAATTCAAAATCCAAGCAGTTATTAAATTTTGTAGACGATTACCGGCAGGTTGCAGAATTACCAAAACCGGTTTTTAAAATCATATCATTAAAAAATATTGTACAATCTGCCCTTAATTTCCTAAAACCCGAATTCGAAAAAAATCATATTAAGATCATCGATTCATTGGAAGATGTAGTGATTTCGGCGGACGAAAAAATGATCGAACGGTGCCTTATCAACCTCTATCTGAATGCAATTTACGCCGTTTCCGATAATGTTGAAAGAACAATCAAAACGGAAGTCAGGACACAGAACAGACGTATCATTCTCAGTGTGGAAGACAACGGAACCGGTATTCAGAAAGAAATCCAGGACAAAATTTTTCTTCCCTTTTTCACGACCAGAAACAATGGCTCGGGGATTGGACTTACCCTCAGTAAAAGCATTATTGAAGCACATCGCGGCTATTTAAATTATAAACCTTTGGACCAGGGGAGCCGGTTTGAGATCTGGCTTATAGAGTGATTATCATTCCTGAATATTGGTAAACTAAATGTATAAGTTAGATAACCCGGCTATCAGTAATAGTCCATTGGCAATGCTTTATCTTACCAATATGATTTTACCGCTGTGCGTTCCTTTTTCCAATAATCGATGCGCTTCGGAAGCTTCTGAAAATGGAAAGGTTTTGAATATCACAGGTCTGAATTTTTTAGATTCTATCAAAGGCCAGACATATTTCTGAACTTCTTTCGCCAGTTGCTTTTTAAATTCGTATTCTCTGCCTCTCAAAGTACTTCCGGAAATGGTAAGACGTTTTATCATTACTTTCCGGATGTCCAGATGGGTTTGGCTCCCGTCAACTGCATTGATGTGAATCAGTCTGCCTTCCGGTTTCAGGATGTTGATGTTTTTGGCTAAATAATCGCCGCCGATCATATCGAGAATTACATCAACGCCCTCGTTCTGTAATTCATGCTCAAAATCCTGAGTTTTATAATTGATGTAGGAATCTGCTCCCAAATCAAGACAAATCTGACCTTTCTCCTCTGAACCGACAGTAACAATAACTTTTGAACCCAAGGCGTGTGCAATCTGGATTCCTGTAATGCCGATACCGCTGTTTCCACCATGAAGCAAAAGGGTTTCTGCAGGCTGAAGTTTTCCCCGCTGAAAAACATTAGACCAAACGGTAAAAACGGTTTCCGGTAAACTTGCAGCTTCAGCAAAACTGAGTCCGTCCGGAATAGGAAGGCACTGTCCTTCCCGAACACTCACGTACTCGGCATAACCGCCGCCTGCTAAAAGCGCACAGACTTTGTCTCCAATTTCAAAATCGGTAACGTCAGGCCCACATTTAACGATTATACCGGCAACTTCCAAACCCGGGATTTCCTGAATGACGCCAGCCGGAGCGGGATAATTTCCTTCCCTCTGAAAAACATCGGAACGGTTGAGACCTGCGGCTTTTACTTCTATCAAAACCTGGTCTCCCAGGATTTCGGGAGCCGGATATTCCTTTAATTGTAAAACTTCCGGAGCTCCATATTTTGTGATTACGATTGCTTTCATTTTTTAATTTTAATATTTAGATTTATCTCAAACTTTCTTCCAGGTCAGTTTGTGGGTCACCAGTCGGGAGTTGCTCGTGAATGGTTTTTTGCTTTCAAGATGTAGAAATCCATCTATGAAAGCACAATTCTGTTTTGCGTTTGCCCTGTCCGGTTCGGGAAAAGCGAAATTTACATCGTGTGACTCACGATTTGCTTTTCATCATCCGTTTTGAAAGGCCCTGAATACGCAAGATACGTTGAAGCTTCCTGTGTATATTCTTCTGCTGTGGCATTAGTCCAATGTTCCTGGCGGAAATTACTTCGGTTAATATTCATAATCTGTGCCGACATAAAACCATCCGGATTGTAAATAATCAGTCCTTTCGGATTTTCGCCCATCGGGTGCGTGATTTCTCCATCGTTTACAGGAACTTCGATTAATTCAACTAAAGTCCAGGTTCCTATAAGTTTTTCAAGTAATGTAGTTTCCATAGTTTTAAATAAAATGAGCGTCTTTTTGATACGCTCATTATTTTTTTTTGGATTAAAAAGGCTGATTGTATTTGCCCGTAAGCGCTTTGTTTTCGATGCTTTTTGCAAAGTTTGGCGTTTCTTCATGGTTGTGGGCATCAGAAGCAGCCTGTCTTGCCGCTGCTGCATCGGACAGATTAATACCGTTTTCTTTGATGTAAGCTAACATTTCGGGAGTCGCCGTTGCGTGGATTTCGTTGGTATACAAAGTCGTATTATCATCGATTTTTGTCGCTTTCAGTTCCCATAAAACCTGAACTTTGGTTCTGCCGTTTTTGGTAATAGAATCTGAGATTGATAACATCCTGCAGTAATCCGGGCGATAGACCGTAGCTACATAATGCTGAACCATCAAAGCATCTCCGATTGTTTCCACATTTAGCGATACCGGTTCTCCATCAAAAGTACTAGAAATAGCGGCTCCGATGTGCTGTGTCGAGCATCTCTGGTATTCCGCATCGGGTAAGTTCAATAACCAATCTGCGATGTTAACTTTTTCGAATGGTGCATTGATAATAGCAGTTACACTTGAGTGAGACAATGCGTTTTCTGGGGTTTGTAGAATTTCCATAATAAGTGGGTTTTAAGTGCTTGTATTAATTTGATGATGTAAAGCTAAAATCAAGTCAGTGAAAAATCAATGGGTGTTCGGTGAACAGGCACAAAGTGTCGTTGAGTAGGTAAGCAAGAGGAAGAACTGCCAAATAAAAAATTACCGTTTTTTCTTACCCAAAAACTGTTGCCTCAGATCAATCAATTCGGAGGTATTGTGAATGTTTCCTCTGGTATTACCCGTTTTACCTTACCTGGTTTTGCAGTGTATGCCGCATTTAAAAGTGCTGTGGAAACATTGACAAAATTTCAGGCCAAAGAGTTGGGAAGCAGAAACATCAGAGCCAATGTTATAGCGCCCGGACCCATTGAAACCGACATAATGGGTGGTGCCGTTCGTGATAATGCCGAAATGAATAGACATTTGGCGTCTCAGACGGCGTTGGGAAGAGTAGGGCTTCCGGAAGATATCGGCGGGGTTGTAGCTTTTTTGTGCAGTGATGATGCCGGTTGGGTTACTGCTCAGCGTATTGAAATCTCAGGAGGTTCCCATCTTTAATAAAAACCTGCGCAGCTTTCAGGCAAAAGGTGCGCAGGTTTGGATCAACTTGTGCTTAGGTTTAAGGTAAAACCTGCGCAGGTTTTGTACGCTTCATGATCTTTGCTGAAAGATACCGTACTGAATCATGGTAAAACACAAGTTTTCAAAATTATGTGTCGTTGCATGAGTTTCATGAATTAAAGGGAAAGATAATTTACGATAGGAACATAAATTTTAAATTTGTATACATGGAAATAGTAAGAATAAAATAGATTACAGAATATCACCGTTTGAGGGGACTTCCCAAACCTGAGCACCCGTTAATCAGCCTTGTTGATTATTCTCAGTTGCATCTTCCCGAAAACATCGAAGAGGTGAATATTGTTATGGATTTTTATTCGATTGCCTTAAAGCGCGATGTGGGGACAAAGCTCTACTTTACTATTTGTAAGCATTGCCGAAGAATATCCACAAATTTCGAAACGTCTTTAAAAATGTCCATCACACTCCGAAGTGACGTCTCACTATTAATTTATTTGGCATATTTGGCCTTTGTGTTTTAGTGTACTGATGAAAATTCTTGAAGCGGTGTGATGAAAAATGATTTATATTAGTAACTAATTATTTAATTATATGCTAAATGAAATCCATACATGTAAAACGAATCGTTGCCAATATCAGAACATCTGAAACGGCAGCTGCCAAACTTTTTTATGGTGACATTCTCGGGCTCGAAGTTTTGATGGACCATGGTTGGATCACAACGTACGGCAGTGATGAAAAAATGGATGTGCAGGTGAGCTTCGCAGCAGAAGGAGGCTCCGGGACTGAAGTTCCGGATCTTTCGATAGAGGTGAATGATGTAGATGCAGTATATCAGCAAATGAAAGAGCATGGGTTTTCTGTTGAGTACGGACCGGCAGATGAACCGTGGAATGTGCGACGGATTTATGTTCGTGACCCATTTGGAAAACTGATCAACATCCTCAAGCACCGTACCTGATAAACGGAGGAATTTGCCTAATTTATATTTCCAGCTTTATGAAAGCAATAAAAGAAATTTCAACCGAAAGGCTTATACTGCATGAACTTCAGGACAACGATTACGAGTTTATTTTTAAACTGGTGAATTCTCCCGGATGGCTTGAATTTATAGGTGACCGAAATATCCGGAACTTAGAAGATGCGGCTGTTTATGTCAATAATATTATTAACAATTCCCAGGTAAAGTATTGGACGGTCAAACCAAAGAATGATGCTCAACCGGTGGGAATTATCACACTTGTAAAACGGGACTATCTGGACCATTATGATATAGGATTTGCATTCCTTCCGGAGCATACCGGTAAAGGTTATTCTTTCGAAGCGTCCATGTGTATTCTGGATGCGCTTCCTGAGCAGGTGATAATGGATAAAATACTCGCTATCACCACCGAAGAAAACAGCAGGTCAATCAAACTTCTGGAAAAACTCAGGTTCAGCTATGAAGGTATTTTGAACGAAGGCGGAAAAACGTATGTCAGGTACGCACTAAGTGCTGATAAGGCAGAGATCGGAAAGCTTACCCGTTCCTTCTTCAGCCTCTTCGACAATACTGCAGGAGAACCGGATTTCAGCCGGATATTTGAGTTGTGTACATCTTCTGCAGGCATTATTAAACAGACAGGGAAATACTCAGAGATCTATGATGTAAAGTCTTTTGTGGAACCCAGGAAAAAAATGCTGATGGATGGGACATTGCAGCAGTTCAGCGAATTTGAGACAGATGAAGAGACCAGGATTATTGGAAATATAGCGCAACGTTATTCGAAATTCCGTAAAAAGGGAATACTGCACGGAAAGATCTTTGAAGGCAGTGGCCATAAGTTTTTTCATTTTGTGAAGAATGATGATGGTTGGAGAATCGCACATGTGATTTGGGAAGATGAGAATCTTTAGATCCAAACTTAAAATCTGTTGGGGAAAGATGTCAGAAACGAGAGTAACGTTATTTCGGTAAATGAGCTACCAGTTCAACCTCAAGTTTGGAATCCGGCATATAAAGTCTGTGAACTTGTATCCATGTTGCGGCAGGAAAATCATTCTTATAGAATTTCTTTCGCACGTCATTATACTTTTTCACTGATTCGATGTCCGTCGTGTAGAGATTTTCCTTCACCACATTATCAAAAGTAGCACCATAACTTGCAAGTACTGTCTTCAGGTTATTATATACAGAAGTTATTCCTTCGGGAGTAATACTATCTGTCACCACGCCTGAAATATAGATTACATTATCCACTTTCACCGCCTGAGCATAACCGGCATCGCTGTTCTGGGTTGTGTTATTCCAATGCCATTTTTCTTTCTGGATTTCTTTTTTTTGAGAAAATATATTGCTGAAAACCAGTATAAAAGTAATTGTAATAATTTGTTTCATGACCATATCTTTAGATGATTAGAAAATAAGGCAACTATATTTGAATGTACCAAATCAAATATAAAGAAAATACATCTTTTTGAAGTAACCATTAGTGTCAGCAAAGAAAAAGTTCTTAAGCTTTAAGATAACGCTTTTTTGTAAAAGATACTTAGGCTTTTCTTAAACGGATCGATGTTAATAATTAAAACTCGTCTTCCAGCTTATGGTAAAGTCGCTGAAATTGTTCAAAATTTCTTAAATAGACAGCATGATCTTCTCCACTCGGCATATAAAATTGTTTAGCATTATCTGCCACGTCCGATATCGACTGTTCTGCGACTGGCTGCTTAAACCTAATGCCTAATGCTTCCATACCTATCATTGCGGCTCCCCATGCAGAGCTTTCTACTGTGTTTTTGATGAAAACGGGTTTATTGAAAATATCCGCTAACATTTGAACCAGATTCTGAGAATGTGCTAAACCGCCACTTGCATATATTTTCTGAATTGGGCCGGTGTTTTCCTCCAACGCAATTCCCACGCTATAGATTGCGAACAACATACCCTCCATCATTGCACGGGCAAAGTGGGCCTTGGTGTGGTGCAACTGTATTCCAAAATAAACACCTTTTGCATTGGAATTCCAGTACGGAGCACGCTCACCAGTTAAATAGGGCAAAAAGATCAGGCCATCTGATCCCGGATCGACGGAATCTATCATTTGATTTAATAAAGTGTCAGTATCCTTATTCTGTATTCTCTCGATCGATTCGTTTAGAAGTTATCTTGAAACCACTTCCGCAAAATACCCCCATTATTGACAGCGCCTCCGATTATATATTCATTCGGTCTAAGGAGATAAGTAAATAACCGTTGCTTTTGCTCCGGGTTTGGCAGAGGACTGGTTACCCGTATCGCTCCGCTGGTGCCAACCGTTACAGAAGCCACTCCAGGCTTCACGGCTCCAACTCCCAGATTGGCCAGACATCCATCGCTACCGCCAATAACAAACAATGTACTTTCCGGAAGATGCATAGATGCTGCGATGTCTGAGTCCAGCAATTTTGAAACATGATTAACAGGTACAGGTGTCGATAGTTGTCCGGCAGAGATTCCCGCTACATTCAACGCTAAGTCCGACCATGCTAATTGGTGTATGTCAAATAGTCCCGTAGCGGATGCAATGGAATGGTCAACCAGAAAGATACCAAAGAGACGGTGAAAAAGAAATTCCTTGATGCCTATAAATTTATGCGATTGAGAAAACACTTTTTCATCATTTTGCCTGATCCATATTAATTTACAGAGCAAAGACATGGGGTGAATGGGCGTGCCGGTCTGTTGATATAACAGTCGTCCTTTTTCAGTTGCCTTCAATCCGATAGCTATATCTTCGCTTCTCCGATCAGCCCAAATGATACAATTTGTGAGTGGCTTGCCCGATTTGTCAACAGCTATTAATCCGTGCATAGCGCTACTGACCGAAATACACATAGGTTGCAGCATCTTATCAAAGTCCTGTAATTTTATCATCACGCGCGCAACTGAGTCGATACACGCGCTGTAAATAACTTCAGGATCCTGTTCGTAATATCCTTCCGAAGGATTCAGTATAGGATAAGGTATACTGTGTTTTGCCAGAACGTTACCTTCCAGGTCAAATGCAACGGCTTTTGCAGAAGAAGTACCAATGTCTAATCCTATTATCATAATTATAATCGTTTTGTGAGACTATCAATTAAGTTAATCAAAATTAATTGTATTATTACTACATCGATAAATAAATTAATGTTCAGAATTCCCTTTATTCTGGCAGTTTCTATAATTGTCAAGGATAAGCTTTGCAACCAGTCCTGGATTTTGAAAATAAATTCCATGACTGTATTTTGTAGTAGTACGATGATGCTATATTTTACTTTTCTTTATTAATTTTCTCTATCATTTTTTCTGCATTGCCATTGGTCCCACCAAGATCAATCGCTTTTTTATAGCTATCCAATGCAAGATCATATTGCTTATTGGCAAAATAGGCCTCTCCCAAACTATCGAATAGATTTGCATCTGTAGGAAATTCTTTTGTGGCCAGTTTAAATATAGTTATGGATTCATCATTTTTTTCAAGTCTCAAAAGTTCATATCCAAGTTTATTCAGTTCTGCCGGATTCTCAAAACTGTAGTCGTTTTTAGAATGCTGTTTGAGAGAATAATAATTATCAATAGCATTATTCACGTCAATCAGAGCATCTTTTCTTATGGTTTGATAAATGGATTTTTTAGGAATTTCGTACTCTTTTCCTAACATCGCATTGTGAATAATATGGCCCAGATCCCAAACTCTGTTGAGATTATTGGAGACCAGAATTATCGCCATATTATTTTTTAAATCGTTCAAAAAGATAGACTCAAATTTATACGATACGCCGTTGTGTCTCTGCAGTTCTGCTTTTTCAAAGTATCTGCCAAGCGATCCGCCTTCGTCTTTTGCGTATGGATTATTCAATAACGTATGAAAGGATTCTCTGGATATCAAACGATTAGAGTTCAGCGCTGCGATCCATTTATAGAGATCATTGATATCTACCCAAAGCCAGCCGCTGATAAAATTCATTTCCGGGCATCGTACATTGTCCACATCATAACAAGACGTTCGGTTTTTATAACCTGATTTTGGGTCAAACACAGAATTGGTCATCTTCAAAGGTTTAATGATATTTTCAGTCACAAATTCCTCAAATGTTTTTCCTGTAAGCTTTTCAATAATTCTTCTTTGCAAAAACACATTACCGTTGTCATATTTATAACCGGTTCCCGGTTCAAACAATAAGCTGTCACTGCTTCTTAGAATTTTCCAGGCGTCTTCGTCTGATACAGCAGTGAAACCTGACTCTATTTTAGGAATTCCGCTGGCATAGTTAATGAGATGGCGAGTAGTTACTTTATCTGCCCATTTTGGCAATCCCAGATCAAACCTAGAAATAGGGTCGTCAAGATTGAGAAGACCGCGTTCAACCAAAATCATTATCGAAACCGCATTAAACTCTTTTGCAATAGAACCAATGTTGAATATTGACTTACTACTTAAAGGAGTTTGTCTGGTTTCATCCGTGAAACCAAAAGATTTCTGATAGATGATTTTATTATTTTGAGCGACAAGGACATTGCCGTTGAACAGACCTCTTTCGTAGGTTTTTGTCATTATTGAATAAATTTTCCGGAATTCAACTTGATCCTCTTCCATTTTGAATTGACGGGTACCGCAACTCAATATGATTAATAAGACTGGCAAACAAATGATGTTTCTTAGTCTTGATCCCGATAGAGATAAGGTCAGGAGGAAATGATGGATTATCTTTTTGATTTTAAAAGCTGTCGGATGGTAATACATTTATTATTTTAATTAATCTGTTGCAAATATCCCTCGAAAAGGCTCAGCACGCGACCGATTAAAAAAAATCGAACTCATTTTTTCAAAAAATAATTAATTTTTATAAGGATTGTTTTCGGTACTCTGTAGGTGTTTTCCCTGTGTGTTTTTTAAATGAGGTATTGAACGAAGATTTGGAATTAAAACCCACCTTATATAAGATTTCCAAAACGGTCAGTTTTTTTTGATCGGGATCTCTAAGGATTTGCATGGCTTTTTCAATTCTGTATTCATTCACAAAATCAAAAAAATGTTTATCCATATAGAGATTTATCAAAGTAGATAGATCTTTTACGGGGATCTGAACTTGCTCTGACAAATCCTGAATGGTCAATGAAGAATCCAAATAGGGTTCTTTCTCTTGCATGTAATCTTTTAATGCCTGAATTTCCTCCGTTTTTTCATCAAGGTTTAAAGGCTCATTCTTTTGTATCGGAACTGTGTCGCTGAAGGGTTTCAGATCTGAATTCACGCCGCGAAAGAACTCCGGATTATGTAAGGCAACAAACAAGTACCAGCAAGTACAGAATAAAAATGCAAAACCGTCAAACATGACGATCCAGGATCTGATCTCACCCACCCAAATATAAAAGTAACCAACCATCTGATAAGAACTATAAAATGCAAAGCGTAATACAAAATTGTAATTTTCTTTAGCGCATCCAGTGCAGAAATATCGGGATTCGTATAATTTTCAAGATATACGGTCTTGGCTTTTTTAATAACCAGGAATGAAGCAATGAAATACACCTGGAACAATAATTCAAAAAGAAACTGGAAAAATTGCATCAAAGGCATGTCATTCATTTTGTTTAAGAACAATATCTTGGCAGGCCGGTCGACTATGTATATTTCCAAGACCAGATAAATACTGTAGGCAACAAAAGGTATAGTATGTAACAAGTGCTTTGATTTTAAGCTAAAATTGGAATAGCAGACTGACAGTACATACAGATAGAATGAGGCCGGAACAAGATAGACAAAACTCCAGCGAAATGCTTCAAGATTGATATAATTGACCGGGAATTCCCGCATTAAAAATTTAATTCCGTCAATGGCATTTAAGAAAAGGAAAAAAGCCAATAAGCGGTTACTTAACTTATATTTTGTCTTAACGGTTAACAAAAAAAGAGCAAGAAAAAATACAAGGAAGATTCCTGTAAATGCTGATATTTCCTGAAAGTTGTAACTGCTCATCGTTTTTATTAAAAAGCAAATTTAGTTTATCTGATTATTTTTTAGATCAAAAAAATATTCTGATTCTTTAAAACTTATATTCTGCTATATTTCCTTTAAAGGTCACCTGATTTTCTGTAGTAAATCTATTCCGTTGTCCTTGCCGAAAAAATATTTTTTTGGGTATCCGTAATCCGAGATCCCGAAGCTTCTGCAAAAAGATTTCAGACTTCTATCAATATGTCTAATTATTTTTTTTGGAATTGATTCCGACTGCCTGAATGTAGTGATCCGTATAGAAAAGTCAGAGACTTGACAAGACGCAAATGCAGTCCATTGAAATTTTTATCCTTATGACTGCAATCTACAGGTTTTTAACAGCAGGTAAGGAAAATATGGACTATTTTGATTTTTTTTGATACTAGCGTAAAACAAAAAACGCTGTAAACATTGATGTTTACAGCGTTTTAGCTTATTTTGGTTTCCCAACTGGCGGAGAGTGAGGGATTTTGTGCCCATTCCCCATCGCTTTATGGATAAGATTTACGCTGTAGCATCTCTGTGAATGGCCTCAAATAGGACATTGGCAAAAAAGTGGTAAAATCCTAATTTAAATTTTACGTAGTAAAAGTAAAAAAATCTGGTAAGATTTGCAAGTAAAAAGGGTAAAAATTGTTCAGGTTTTAGAATTGGCTTTAATTTGGAGATCTGCTTTTTTTCGATTGAACTTTTCAGTTCAAAAATTAATAGTCATTGATTAGGTTTTGAAAGATTTATTGTAGGTTTAAATAGATATGATAAAAAAATAATTACAAAATCGTGCGTTTCAAGTTCCGTAAGTCTAATGATAAATCCAACATTATAACTTGGCTTCCTACAAAAGGATTGTATGATGGTTGATAATCAATATAACCAGATGCGTGCAATTTCTTAAGGCATTTATGGTAGGTTGCTTTTGAATGGATCTTACTAATCCGCATCACTTCTTCCCGAGAAATACTGATAGGATTTCGGAACCGATTGAAATTCCAGAACTGGAATAATGCTAGGTAAATACTTATATGTGTGGGCTTAAGTGTCGAATCACAAGCTACCTTTTCATAGAAACCGGTAAGATGTTTTATGTAGTTCATTTATTATTTTTATTATTTATTGCCATTTAGCATTTTTTCAATGTCTTTGTAATTATAGTATAGAGTTCCTCCTATACGAGTGTACGTTATAGTTCCCTCGTTGCGCAGATTTTGCAATGTACCAGAAGAAATATTTAGGAGTTCTTTAACTTCGGAGGAACGTAACCACAGTTTTTGCTCAGAAATCTTAACATTGAACAAATTTTTAATATCCTTTAGTAGTTCGTCTTTGAATTCTTGAAGGTCTTCTTTGGTGATTATGTTTACTATCATAGCCGCTGCAATTTATTTCTATGAACTTTTTTGTAAAATTCAATATTTAATATCTATAAATCAATAGCTTTCAATCATTGTAGACCAAATAATAATAGTAGCCATTATTCGAAAATTAATGTCAACTATAAAAGGTTAAAATGGATAGTATAAGAAACTGAATGAAACCACAAGCAATTGCTTTTTAACGGAAAGTAAAATATATCAGCATAATTTGATATATAGAAAGCAATTGAAAAATCTGTAAGCGTTGTGATAAATAAACAGTTATATTCGTTAAACTAATCTTAATCACATATTTCATATGAAAGCGATACACGTAAAACGAATTGTTGCCAATATCAGAACATCTGAAACGGCAGCTGCCAAACTTTTTTATGGTGACATTCTCGGGCTCGAAGTTTTGATGGACCACGGTTGGATCACAACGTACGGCAGTGATGAAAAAATGGATGTGCAGGTGAGCTTCGGAGCAGAAGGAGGCTCCGGGACTGAAGTTCCGGATCTTTCTATAGAGGTGAATGATGTAGATGCAGTATATCAGCAAATGAAGGAGCATGGCTTTTCTGTTGAGTACGGACCGGCAGATGAACCGTGGAATGTGCGGCGGATCTATGTTCGTGACCCGTTCGGAAAACTGATCAACATCCTCCAGCACCGTACAGGATAAACGGAGAAATTTACCTAATTTATATTTCCAGCTTTATGACAGCAATAAAAGAAATTTCAACCGAAAGGCTTATACTGCATGAACTTCATGACAACGATCACGAGTTTATTTTTAAACTGGTCAATTCTACCGGATGGCTTGAATTTATCGGTGACCGAAATATCCGGAACTTAGAAGATGCGGCCGTTTATGTTAAAAAGATCATTGACAATTCCCAAGTAAAGTATTGGACGGTCAAACCAAAGAATGATGCTCAACCTGTAGGAATTATTACACTTGTAAAACGGGACTATCTGGACCATTATGATATAGGATTTGCATTCCTTCCGGAGCATACCGGTAAAGGTTATTCTTTCGAAGCTGCCATGTGTATTCTGGATGCGCTTCCTGAGCAAGTGATAATGGACAAAATACTCGCTATCACCACCGAAGAAAACAGCAGGTCGATCAAACTCCTTGAAAAGCTCAGGTTCAGCTATGAGGGTACTTTGAACGAAGGCGGAAAAACGTATGTCAGGTACGCACTAAGTGCAGATAAGGCAGAGATCGGAAAGCTTACCCGTTCCTTCTTCAGCCTTTTCGACAATACTGCAGGAGAACCGGATTTCAGCCGGATATTTGAGTTGTGTACATCTTCTGCAGGCATTATTAAACAGACAGGTACATACTCAGAGATGTATGATGTAAAGTCTTTTATGGAACCCAGAAAAAAAATGCTGACGGATGGGACATTGCAGCAGTTCAAAGAATTTGAGACAGATGAAGAGACAAGGATTATTGGAAATATAGCGCAACGTTATTCGAAATTCCGTAAAAAGGGAATACTGCACGGAAAGGTCTTTGAAGGCAGCGGGCATAAGTTTTTTCATTTTGTGAAGAATGATGACGGTTGGAGAATCGCACATGTGGTCTGGGAAGATGAGAATCAGTAGATCCAAACTTAAAATCTGTTGGGGAAAGATGTCATAAACGAGATTTACGTTATTTCGGTAAATGAGCTACCAGCTCAACCTCAAGTTTGGAATCCGGCATATAAAGTCTCTGAACTTGTATCCAGGTTGCGGCAGGAAAATCATTCTTATAGAATGTCTTTCGCACATCATTATACTTTTTCATTGATTCGATGTCTGTAGTGTAGAGATTTTCCTTAACCACGTTATCAAATGTAGCACCATAACTTGCCAGTACTGTCTTCAGGTTATTATATACAGAAGTTATTCCTTCGGGAGTAATACTATTTGTTACCACGCCTGAAATATAGATGACATTGTCCACTTTGACCGCCTGAGCATAACCGGCATCGCTGTTCTGGGTTGTGTTATTCCAATGCCATTTTTCTTTCCAGATTTCGTTTTTTTGAGAAAATACACTGCTGAAAACCAGCATAAAAGTAATTATAATAATTTGTTTCATGACCATATCGTTACATGATTAGAAAAATAAGGCACCTATATATTTGAATGTACCAAATCAAATATAAAAAATATAAGTATAAAAATTTAATGTAGGCTATTCATATCTGAAATTACAATGATATTGTAGATTTTTTTTTAAGCTATATAAAGGCATTGCCAAAAATATATCAGTGCCTTAGAAAATTTTAACTTCAAAAACATTTAAAACCACGATCAAAGGAACAAATACAAGTATAAAAGCCAGTGAATAGGCAAAATATCTCAATAGCATCTTTCCCTGTTTTTTAAAAAGCAAGCCTATCAAACGAACTATAAAGCAAATCATAGCGATAATAAAATTAACGACAGCGATTATAGCTATATAGTAGGCCATAAAAAATGCAGGGGCAAATACAATCCCTGAGATCAGGCCGTAAAACGCTCCACAAAACAATGCCGCTCCCAATACCACCAATGCATAACGGATTCCGTTTTTGAAGTAAAAGATAAAGTTTATGTTTTCCTGCGATTTTTCTTTTGATATTTTTGCTGTGGTTTTAGCTAAGCTCTTGTTTTTCCTTTGTTTCTTATATCTTGGCCACCAGATGATGATTCCGGTTATAAACAATGTTGCGGGAATCAAACTACCTATCAGTGCCAGAATACGGGTAGGCCATCCACCAAAAGTTCCATAATGGATAGGAGTGACCCAGCTTAGGTACGATTTTCCTGTATTAGGAAAATCGGTCTCGCTGTTGACCAGTATCTTACCTGAATATTGGTCTACAATAAATAGCATACGTTCTCCTGTTTTAGGGGTTCCTTTTTTGTAGACGTCAAAACGATAAGACCCGTCCTTTTCTTTTGGAATAGAAATACCTTTAATTTTGCAAGCTGGGAATAGCTTATATATTTTTTCACTCAGCTGTTTAGGAGACAATGGCTCTTGATAAGGAATAACCGTTGATTTTGAACCAAAAATTGAAGCTGTAGATTGCGGAGATTTGCCATTTAACAGAAACAATAATGCAATAAACAGCGTGTTGAAAGTAATCACCAGACCTGTCAAGGCCAGACTTATCACAACAGGAGCGCTGAATACACCTAATACATTATGCCAATCATAATTCTGTCTCTTGAAACTCGTCTTAAAATCGACCGAAAGACTCTTTCTCAGATGCTTGATCTTTTTTGGCAGCCATAGACGAACGCCACTGATCGTAAGTATGATCAAGCAGAGTGCTGCCAACCCGACAATATACCTTCCTGCCTGGGGAATAAGCAAGGTTCTATGGATCGTCGTCACCACTCTTATGAATGCACTGCTTGCAATTCTTTTTCCTGACAGCTCTGCTGTATAGGGATTGATGAAATACTCCTGTTCATTATCGGAGCCGTAGAACCGATACGTTGAGAGGAGATTATTCTCATCGGTATCCATGATGTATTCGAATTTTATATCCGGATATTTGGATTGTATGACAGGGATGATCTCTTCTATCGAAATTCTTTTTTGAGTTCTTGCAACTTCGAAAAGTTCAGGGTTGAGTGCCTGGTCGATCTCATCCTGAAAAACAAGGATACTGCCTGTAAGCCCGACGATGGCTAATATAAATCCTGCAAAAATGCCTATATACAGATGCCACTTACCAAACCATCGTTTCTGATGATAGGCCCATTGCATCTTTTTTAATTTCCTGAATCGCAGTGCTCGTATTTTTTTCAAAAGCATAGATAGTGAATAGTAAAGACCGGTAAGATCTATTGATGAAACTTACCGGTATTGATTAGACAGTATAGTTAGAATTTAAGGGCAATACTGGCAATGATCTGTCGAGGCATTTGGGGCGTAACAGACCAGTTACCTGTCCAGATCTCTTCATTCAATAAATTGTTGGCACGCAATCCTAAGCTGTATTTAACCGTATCATAAGATATTTTAGCACTAACCAGAGAGTAAGCCGGTGCTATGAAAGCACCGTCCGGGTTCTGGTTCATCACAAATGTTTCTCCTACATAATTGATCCCGGCACCAACACTCATATTCTTAAGGAAAGTTTTAGTAAAATGGTAATGGCCCCAGATATTGAACTGATTGTACGGTCCGGAACCAGCCGGTCTGAGTCCCTGTATGGAAGGGTCTGCCTTTGTCATTTTACTATCGTTGTAGGCATATCCCACCATTATGTTGAGTTGTGGAATTGGGTTACCCAAAAGTTCCGCTTCGAAACCTTTGCTCCTCTGGGTTCCGTCCTGAATACTGAAGAAAATGTTGTCAGGATCTGTTCTTACCTTATCATTGACAGTTATGTCATAGTAGCTCATACTCCCTGTGAATGTTTCATTGAAGAAGGCAAACTTAACACCTGCTTCCCATTGAAAGGCTTGCTCAGGTTTGAAAGAATTGTTTTTTTCATCTGTCCCTGCAACATTTTTAAATCCGGACTGGTAGTTGGCAAATAGGGAGACTTTGTCCAGGACAGGTTGATAAACGATACCGAATTTTGGAGAAAAGGCATTTTGGTTGTAACCTCCTTCCCAGGTATTGGTGATGCCGTTATAGCTTCCTTTGGCATTAAAGCGGTCATATCTCACCCCGGCATTCAAAAGCAGGTTATCAGTAATATTAAGTACATCATTTACATAACCACTGTAGATATTCGTATTGCTGCCGTAGGTGGTTTTTGCTGTCTGATTGTTCTGTAATAGTTTATCTACGGCATAACGTTCAAAATCGTAGTAGTTGGGATTGTCGCCGTTTATTTTTACGACATCGAAGATAGATTCGTAAGGGACAGTAAACAACTTTCCGGTGTAATTACGCCAGTTTGAAACACCGTTGTAATGATAATAATCGATTCCGATCACCATACGGTTTCGAAGAGAACCTATATTGAAATCTCCAATGAAATTTTGTTGGATATCGTGGGCATCTACGGAACTCTCATATTTCCTGGAGGTTCTGGCCATATAATCGGCGCCCGGCGTTCCATAATTGATCTGGCCTGTCGGAAACGAAGTAAGAATGGCCTGAACCATATTGGGTAATATAATATGTCGGCTTTCATATCCTTCGTCTGATCCCGAACTGAAAATACCTGAGGTCACAGATTTCCATTGTGGGTTTATCCTGTATTCTGTCTCAAAATCAATATTGAAACCTTTGGAGCCTGATGTCATATTCTTATTTGTAAAAGATTGTTTACGGTCTAAACCGATATCATTGACATTATTTGTTCCGAATGCTTCTTTTACAGTCGTAGGTACCTGACTTAAGATCTGATCGATATTCGCTTGCGGAACATTTTGACCGGCTAGAATCTGTTGCAGGTATTGCTTCACGGAAGAGGGGAGGATCGAAAACATAAAGGCGTTTACTTTTCCCGCCGTCTGTGTGCTGAATATTTCCGTGTTGACCGTAAATTTCAGATCATCATTGGGCTGGTAGGAGAACGATGGGGCAACCAGAATATTTCTCACATATCCTCCGTTATCCATAAAAGTTCCTTGATTGGTATAAGATGCGTTGAGTCTCGATAAAAGTGTTTTTTCCTGATTTACCGGTAGGTTGACATCCAGGCCGACTCTCTGGAAATTATAAGAACCAAAACTGGCTTCCGTAGCAACATTCATTTCCTTGTAAGGTTGTTTCGTAACCCTGTTGATCAATCCTCCGTAGGTCGTAACGACCCCTCCGAACAACGTAGCAGATGGCCCTTTGATCACTTCTATTCTGGAAACGTTCTGGATATCCGTGGTCAGAGCAATATCACTTGCCAATCCGTTGGTCGCACGTATCTGAGTTGAAAATCCTCTCATGACGAAACTGGCTCCGCCATACATGATATTACCGGCCCAGCCGTCAGTGGATTTATTCAGTCCAGGCGCATAGCGTACAACATCTTCCAGATCATAAATTTTTTGTTGTGTTATGAGCCTGCTGGTAATTCCGGTATAGACCTGGGAATTTTCAAGATTTTTTAATGGGATCTTACCAACGTATTCACTTTTATCAGCGATTACTGATTTTGTGCCAATGATCTCAACCTGATCGATATCTTTAGATTTTAAAGAATCATTCACTTGCTGTGCACCCAGAAATGCCGATAGAAACAAACAAGGAATTACTGCTCTCTTCATAGTTTATAAATTTTCGGCAAATTTATATAATTTTTATTTATTCTAATTAATAATAATTAAAATTTAATATTATATTGATAATCAGTAATATTGATCGGGTATAGTAGAATCCATACATCAACTACAGAATTTTCGTAGCATTTGACAACAGTAAGCTTTAATGCATTTAAAAACAGTATTATAATTTATGCGTAATTTTTAAGATCGTTTAGGCGAATACTTTAGATGGCAATCACTGAAATGCTTTTTTGACCGTACTTCCGATCAGAATGAAAGGGATGATTCCCACAAACAATAATGTCCAGAACCATAACGGATGAATGGTAATTGTCCATAGCCATATCACGATCAGGATAATGCTGATCCCGGTCATGTACAGTTGTCTATTTTCACCGCCACATAAAGATGTCACAAGACCTCCAGCAATACAGCTGATATAGACACAGACTAATTTGATGACAAGTTGAATAACATCGTAAGAGGTCCAATTCACTTGTTCAAACAGTTGCAAAGAAGCTGGAAAGATAGCACCCTGTAATTTGGCCAATATGGAGCTTAGAAGTCCAATGGTTCCAAATCCAATTACAGACGAAAGTATTTTTTTGAAATTCATCACTTAATTGATTTTAAAATTCAACTGATCTTCAGTGAGTACGATAGGATCGGTCATGATTCTTTTAAGCTCGATATCGGATGCCGCCCTGAAGCTATTGACAAACTGATCAAGCCGCTGTTCATCGGCAGGGATAAATGACGAGGCATTATTTCTGGCGTTGAGCTGGAATTTACAGATGATCGGCTGCATCAATTGATTATAATTACCACAGGCAGACCTCACATCGTCATGGCTTTTGATTATAAAATGCGATAGTGCCTTTGCTCCATAAATTGAAAGCGAGGCTCCCATCCCGGAAAGGGCAGTGGGGCAGTATCCGGCATCACCCAGCAGCACAATATTTCCGTTAACCAGATTGGGTGCGTTTACCATTCCCATTTTGTCGACGAACATCAGGCCTTCTTCAGTAAAACGATCTAGAAGATCCCGTACCTCGTTGCTGTAATCACTGAAAGAACGCTTCAGCAGTTCCGCTGATTTTTGTTTGACTGAGGCTAAATCACCGGTGTGGTGAATGTAGCATTGAATAGCAATTTCGTCTTTTGCAATGGGATAGATGGAGAGCATTTTATTAACATCAATATAAATTTTAAAATCGCCTACCGGATAAGAATGTTCTGTCTGAAGCCTTCCGCCCATATACAAAGTATTGAAATCCTCCATTTGTGAATCGGTGAAGTAACGTTCCCTTGTTGAAGAACGTAAGCCTTCAGAAACAATAACAAGATCAGCTTCCATCCCGCTTCCGTCTGAAAGTGTTACTTCGGTTTTGTCTCCTGTTGAGGTAATCTCGGAAATCGTTGTGTTAAAAAGTATATTGACCCGGTCTTTTAAATTGTTATACAAGACGTTATGAAGTCCACCACGGGAGATCAGTACTGAACGTTCTATATTCTCGTTCATCTTTTCGTAGCTGAGTTGTTGGATGACCTGCTCTTTTTTTTCTAAAAAGCTCACGGCCTCAGATGGAGAAGATGCCGCCTGCAGTTCTTTCATCAAGCCGAGTTCTTCCATGATCCTGACACCAAAACTTTTCAGGGAGATCAGGAAACCTGCATTCGTAAAGGATGTAGCTCTGTCAATTACTGTTACATTGTGTCCTTGTGCTGACAATAATTTTGCGGCTGTCAACCCTGCAATGCCTCCGCCTGATATTAAGATTTTCTTTTTCATTTTTACAATTTTTTAAATGCTTATTGCAAAATTAGTTATACATTTAAGTATAAAATAGTCCTGTTTGATGTGAAAATAGTCCATAAAATGAATTTAACTGATAATAAAAATCAGATGCTTGATCTGGCAGAGAAATTGGGAATTCCTGCAAATGAATTTAGAGATACTCTGGATCTTTTACGACTCAATGAGATTCATATCGTTGATATGCTTCCTGAAATGCTGTTGATGATTCGTTCGGTCATTGCAGAAGAGGCATTGACATACAGAAGAAAACCTATCGAGGCTGTTAAAAGAGGTCTGCTTTTTTCCTTCCAAAACATTTTCAGCCATTCTACGCATGACTATAAGAATAATGAAAAATCACTACAAGCCAGACCTCACGTCCGGATTACGCCTTTTCATCTTGAAAGTGAAGTTTTATTTCCCAAAGGTTCTACGATCACACAGATCACAATACTCATTGAACTCGATTTTCTCAAAAGTTTTATTGGCAAAGACCAGGAGGTGTTCGGTTATCTTTTCAATGATGAAAAAACATTGTTGATCGAAGAATTTATTTCACCGGAAATGGCCGATCTTGTTGGTGAGATTGCCGGAACTCCAAAGTTGGGAATCCTTTCCAAGGCGTATTACAAATTAAAAGCATTGGAACTGTTGTACCTGCTTTTTAAAAATCTTTCTAAACGCCAGCATATAAAATATCAAAGTCTCCGCAGTGATGAGATAGCAGCACTTTACCGTGTCAGAGATGCACTTTCCTCATCGCTAGAACGGCCTATGACACAGGATGAACTGGTGAAAATGAGTGGTATGAATGCACTAAAACTCAGAAAGCTTTTTACACAGATCTTTGGTAGGGGCATTTATGAGTATTTCCATTATCTACGGATGCAGGAAGCGGCAAGACTGATGCGGGATAACCATCTTTCAGTTTCTGAAACCGGATATCAGTTAGGCTTTAGCAATCTGAGTTATTTCGGAAGATTGTTTGAGCAACATTTTGGCATGAAACCCAAAAGATGGAGCACGCAGCATCGATTGAAAGACAAGTGAGCTTCTATATGATCGTATATAGAGCAGTGCCATTGTA
>Ga0308156_1000333_pt1 | contig 112182 bp, 110 predicted proteins | sample PhyAR2_FD_201041 | JGI IMG/M metagenome (GOLD analysis project Ga0308156, IMG submission 201041) | Phyllosphere microbial communities from UC Gill Tract Community Farm, Albany, California, United States - DLSL A.R2 | ecosystem: Host-associated > Plants > Phyllosphere > Unclassified | place... | reverse complement strand
CCCTTTTGATTGGTTTTCGTCGACTTAATTCTAAAGGATATCAGGGTGTCTTTTCTAGTATTTTGCATTAAAAAAGATGTCGGTGATTGTTCACCAACATCAGAAAGTATAGAGCCAATATAAAACGTGCGGTGCAAAATTCTAATCATTTTGCACCGCTCGTTTTTTTAATTTCTATTATTAACCACTTATTTAATAGTAGGTGATACTCCCTAATGGTACAGCTTTTTCCGCACCAGTCGCACTTGGAACATTGCCGGGACAATGCTGTAAGGTTTGATTGGCTAAAACCGCCATCGCAATCGCCTCTTTGGCTTCTGAAGAATAACCAATTTCCTCTTGGATCATCACTTTGACTTCTGGAAGCTCTGCTTTGATCATTGCAATCAAGGTTTGATTGTAACTCCCCCCGCCACCAACAATCAGTTCCGTTTCACCTTGAATAAAAGGTTGAACAGCTTTGGCAATGGTTTTAGCAGTAAACATTGTCGCAGTTGCAATAAAATCTTTTGGGACAAGTGACCATTTTTCAAGCAGGGCTGTCGTAAATTGTTTACCAAAATCTTCTCGTCCAGTTGTTTTCGGATAAGGTTTTTGAATATAAGGATGAGCCAGTAACTCTTCTAACAACGCTTGGCTGACTTTGCCTTGACTAGCATAAGTTCCATTTTCATCATACGCTTGATTGAAGAAATACAAGCATAGTTCATTCATGATGACATTGCCCGGTCCAGTGTCAAATGCAATCATATCGTTTATGTTTCCTGATTTTGGAATCACTGTTACATTTCCGATGCCACCAATATTTTGCAACAATCTAGTTGTATCTGGCTTTTGATATAACACGTATTCTGAATATGGAACAATTGGTGCGCCTTGACCGCCAACTGCCATATCCCGCTCTCTAAAATTCGAAACCACCGTTGTTTTTGTTCGCTCACAAATCACTGCCGGATCTCCAATTTGAAATGTCGAGGCGTAAAGAGTATCTCGAGCAAAAGGAATATGAAAAATAGTCTGACCATGACTGCCGATAAAAGCAAGATCCGTCGAAGCAATCCCAGCTTGCTTACAAACAGCTAAGGTTGCTTGGGCAAAGCATTCTCCTAATTCAATATTCAAGGAACAAATTTTTTCTACATCCGAACTTTCAAGTGACAGTGCTTCACGAATTCGCCGGAAAGTTCCCTCACTAAAGGGTACCGTTAAAAAGTCGATCAGTTTAACGGCGGTCGTTTCATTTTTACCAGAAATTTCTACTAATGCGGCATCGATGCCATCTAATGATGTTCCTGACATTAAACCTATTGCATAAACCATCTGTTTCTCCTCTATTCTATTTTTTAATCCAATTTAGACTTCATGGAAGGCAAATTTTTGCCATGGTCTAAGGTACGATAATAAGATCTGATCAGCTGCGGTAACTTGGCCTACTACATTGGATTTCCCAGCATTTTCCATTGGTAATAATGCGACTTGCAGTTCTCCAGCGTAATGAGCATATAGTGAGGTTTCAATAATAATATCGCCAGTATCCATGTTGACTGTATTAAAAGGGATGAACTCATGACCTTTGTATTTTACACGACTTTGCGTTGAACGGATCACATAATCAGAGATATCCCCACGATTAAAGTGAAACTCTTCTAAAATAATTTTTCTTTCTAGTGCTGGAGTGTTTGGATTGATCACACAATCAAGCGTTAAACGATATGGGTCTATTTCACTCAATGCTTTTAACTCTGCTTCTGAGGCGAAGGCATTGGCAATGATCACATCATCGATCACATTTGTCGCCCATAAATGTTTGGCTTGGGTGGTGATTGGCCAAGTTCGGTGCATTTCTAAGGTACATAAACCTTCTTCTACTGGCCACGGCCCAATCATTGCCGTGGGAGAATTAATAAATGCGGCCGTCCGAATCCCATGTTCTTTATAGACTTCTGATGTTGCAATAAAATGGTCATAATTCAATCCTGTGTAGCGGTGCGGATAAAAATTATGGCAACCCAATAATTTATCTGAGTTTGCTTGATAGCTTAGAATATTTTCCAAATATCGAGTACCTGAACTAATGTTTAATTCGATTGCTAAATCTTGGGGATTAAACGTCATGATCGATTCTTCATTTCCTGTAAACCCCATGTCTAAGCGAATTCCGTCCGCTCCGATTTCTTTAAAAAATGATAAATCATCATAACTGATGCCTAATGCTCCAAACACTTTAGGACTCACATCTGCAATAACTTCCATCCCTAATGATTTCCCATGAGCAATCGTTTCTGTAAATTCTTTGACAATCTGATCTTTGCCTGCTTCAACCGATAATAGACAAGTAAAGACACGCTTAAAATTATATTTCGCTGCTAAATCCAGATAGTCTTTGATTTCTGCTACACTACTATGATTTGGGTAAACTGAAATCCCTAATTTTCTCATTGACTCGACCCCTTTTTAGTTTGTTCAGCTAATAATCGACTACTTTCAAAAAAGATAACAGCTAATAAACCGCTGATGCCAAAAATCGCTTGTTTGATCATTTCCGGCATAGTTGGAAATAAAAGCGTTGGAATCAACGCAATCAAAAAGACCGAACAGCCAATCAACCAACGATTAGGTAATAAATCCTTCTTTTTTAAATAGTGGGTCATCATCAACCCAACCACGATGAATAGCACACTTGTGGCCATAAATACTACTTTCGTCATTCTATTCGTCTCCTCGTATCAAATGAAATGACGAAACGAAAATGTAGTAACAAAGATTTTCGTTTCGTTCATTTTTATCTGATCAACCGTCTTTAGTTGCTGACAGCATGTTCTTTTTCTAATTCATTGTTATCGTAGATCATCACAAATGGATAATAGATCACGACAGAAATAATGATCAGGACAACACTTAAAACTGCTGCACGCCAATCGCCACCTGTTGCTAAATAGGCGCCAATCGGTCCAGGTAATGTCCAAGGTGCCGTAAAGATCACACGATTAACCAAACCAAACTGAGTGACAAACCAAGCAATCGTTGCAGTCACCATTGGTGTTAAAATAAACGGAATGATCAAAATCGGATTCAATACGATTGGTGTTCCAAAAATCAACGGTTCATTGATATTGAAAATCGCTGGTGCTAACGTTGCTTTCCCTAATTTTGAAGCAAATTGAGATTTTGTTTTAAATGCTAATAATAGCGCTAACCCAATTGTACAACCTGATCCACCGATCCAGACAAACCATTGATAAAAAGGCTCTGCCGCAATATTTGGTAGTTCTTTACCAGCTGCCATTGCCGCAGTGTTTCCATCCAATAATTGCAACCACAACGGTCTTGCTAACGACCCAACGATTGATACACCATGAATCCCGAATGACCAAAAGAAGGTAATCATAAAGATCAAGAATAAGACACTTGGCAAACTATCTGCTGCGCTTACTAAAGGGCTTACAATTTTAGAAATCGTTGAATGCCAATCGAAGCCAATAAAGTACGTTAATGTAGAAATCCCTAAAATAACAATCAACGTTGGTGTTAACGTTTCAAACGATCTCGCTACAGCAGGTGGTACTTGTTCTGGCATCGTGATTTTGAATTTTGATTTATCCGTTAAACGATAAATTTCAACAGCCAAAATCGACGTGATAATCCCAACAAACATTCCGCCGCCACCTAAATTAGCCATTGGCAATACAAATCCTGCTGTTCCAGCTGCATCTAATGCTTCTGCTGGAATATTGACTGGAACAAATGTCAATAGAAACGCGATCGTTGCTAAAATCCCGCCTGAAATGACGTCCAAATTATATGTTTTCGATAAACTTGCACCGATCCCAAATGTTGCATACAAGGTCATGATGTACATCGTCATACGATAAGGTAATAAAATAGTTGCCGCATTTGATGTTAAAAACTGCGTGATTCCCCAATCTGCCGGTAATGGTGGAAAGGCAATGATCAAGAAAAATGAACCGATGATGATCAACGGTAGCGTCGCAATGATCCCATCTCTGATTGCACGTAAATGACGCTGATTCGCCAATTTTGCCATGGGACCTGCTAAATGTTCTTCGATAAACTCAGTAAACTTCTTCAATATTCTCATCTCCTATTTTACATTGAACTGATATAAAAGCCCTTACAAAAACAATCAAAAAAATTTGAAAAAAATCGACATAATTGCCTGAAGCTACTTATTTGACCCACCAAACTAAACAATGCCTACGAATCTATCTACATCAATTAAAAACGATCATCCCTCCTGCTAGCCCATTTTTTCGTTTTTATCGTTAGTGAAGTGAATAATGCGAATCGATAATTAGCTATTTCTTCTATCGACAACCCCATCATACAGTTAACGAATCTTTTTTTCAACATTTTTATCTGAAAAACGAAATAAAATTTCAATAAACAAACGAACATACCTGAAAAAGTACATCTAAACATTCCAAAAGATTAAAATAAATTAAAACGCAATCCTTTTAATTGAAATTAAATTCCTAAATATGAACGAAAATATGTAACGAATCAAAATCGTGGATGCAAGATAATCAACTGGCCAGTTCTTTGGTTTTGAAACATTTTAAGAAATGGTTAAAAGACCAGCAACCGTGACAATGGCTGCTGGTCTTGATTTTTTATTGAGAAGAGTACTGTGATAGAGCGTTTATTCTATCTCGTCTTTTATTCCTTTTTCTTGAAGAAACTGTTTTTTTATTTCTAAATATTCATCGACTGCTTCTTCGATTTTCCTTTGACAAACTGATTGCCATTTTTTAATTAATTCTTCTCTAACAGCTTCATAATTTTCCGTTTCTGGTTCAATATCCATCTCCCCGCCAAACCCAGCAAAGTCTTCTAAAGTATGTACAATGCCATTTTTCCCTGCATACGCAAGTTCATAGTCTGCATAAGTAAAACTAATTCCACTACTCACTAAATCTTCAAACGAATTACTGTCATCTAGTACTTTTTCTAGATTCAAATTATCTTCAAAATACATTTCTAACAATACATGCTTCATTCTCATATTATGTTTACTTCCTCTTTTCTCAGTATTTATGTCCAGTAATGACATCTTTAAGTTTTATATTACCATTTTTATCCTTTTCATATATTACTCTACCTCCGCCACGATTTACACCAGTTCCTTTCCCTCTAATATCAATGGCACGTTCTCCTTTTCGGTCTCCTTTTAGCCCATGATCATGTAATCCCGTACTATCACCATTTTTCAACTTATCTAATGCTTTATCCAAAGCCTTTTTCTGCTCTGGTGATAATTTTTTTATCTTTCTTTCTACATTTTTAGGTATTTCAATTTCAATTTTTTTTGTTCCTTGCCGAGATGGTGCATTTTTTATCTGGTCTATAATCCCTTTTCCCACGACAATAGCAACGGCTCCACCTACCGTTACCTTCGCAGCTTTAATTAGATTTTCTAAGATTGGTGCGCCGGGAATCGCCAACGGAGCAACATTACGCACAATTTTTGGTTGTGTTACTTTATATTGATCTCTCTTCAAAAAGCCTTTGCACTGATCCAGTATTCCGTATAATTCAGGTTTCTCTCCTGGATAAATCCACTTTCCATTTTTCTTAATAAACCATGTTTTAGTTTTACCATAATCGATACAAACTATTTCATAACCATCCAATTTCCCAATTTCTTTTTGCATCTCTGCTTGTCTAACCGCATTAATCTTCTTCTGACGTTTATCCCAATTATTCCCAATCGGTTTCGTCCAAAACAAATTGACCCTACCTAAATCAAACGTCCCTGATGTTGGATCCCATGCCGCCCCTTTTTCTACCTCTGCCAAGCCGGCCTCCAAATTAGCCAGCTGTGCTTCAAAATCAGCAAATAAGTTCGGTGAACTTGCGTTAAATTCATACAGTTTCTGCAACTTCTCTTCATTTTTTTGAATTGAACTTTGCACGCCCATATAGCGTTGTTCCGTACGTTGGTTAGACTCTTTTTCCTTATCCATTGTACGTGCTATATTTTGGAGTAGCGCTTGTCCTTGAGTGATTTCGGCTTTTAATTGCTCCTCGATCACATCACAAGTATCTACCTCTGATTGAAACTCCTCAGGAAATTTACTGTGAGCTTCGACTAAGGCCTCACATGCTAGTATAAACCCACTTGCTAACGATGGGTAGACTGCTGAGAAATAAAGTTTCGCTGAATCGTAGGTTTTACTGGAGAGTGGTGCACTCATAAACGCATTAACACTATCTATCAGTGTGCCGCAAAATTGGCTATACTCGTTAGCCATTTGCTTAGCAGCAGCGCTTTGTGACTTCACTTCGCCAACATAAAAATCAATAGCCATAGCGATTGTCCTCCGTTTCCTGCTCTCCAGAAAACAGCTGCATCCTCTCAGCGTATAATTCATCTTCTTTGTCTCTAAGCTGTACTTCTTCGTTGACCAAATGTTCGGCCATTTCTTCCAATCGTTGGCGCTCGTATTGATGTAAACGATTCGCCTCTTCATCTAATTCTATAAAATGACCGACAAGCCTAGAGCCTTGATTATTACCGATCAGGTCTTGATAATAACGTTGTTCTTGTTGGTGGATCGAAAAATAATCCGCTTCCAACTCTTCTAATTCTCGAATTTCACGACGCTTTTCCTCTTGATCAATGCCTACTTGTCGTAATTGTTGGTTGATTTTTAATTCTTTTGCTTCACTCATTACCGCCTGTCACCTCCAAAATTTGGAGAAAACATGGGTAAGTCAAACCCTTTTTTAATTTTTTGATCAATTTGGCTAAATTCTTGTGCCACTGAATGAATAGCATTTCCATCACGAGCGATCGCATTTGACATGCGTTGCCCACAACTGTGCAGACTGGTTAAACTATTCTTAGCATTACTATTTCCACTAACGGTGGTTCGTTCTGCTTTGGTCATTGCTTCATTCACAGATGCAAAACCACTAGCCGCTTGACTAAACTGCGCTGAAACGCCTCCTGCCACAGTTAGACTGCTTTTGATTCCTGACATTTTACAAACCCCTTTGCCCTGTTTTTAACACCCCTATATCTAAAAACTCCTCAACATCCATTTTGCCACATTTACATGCCTTATAGTTATCAATTATTTCTTTGTGTTGTAAAAAAATTGCAAATATAATCCTTAAAATTGTTTTTTTGTAATATACAATAAAAAAACAGGTTTATTACTTAATTAAAGTAATAAATCTGTTTTTGAAAATACTCTATCAAATTAATTATTAAAACTCTAAGCCATCCATCATTCCTTTTAAAGCTAGTAAATTACTTTCACCGGCATAAAAACCTAAATATATATTTAGCACGCTAAACTGATTTGAATCAATTTGCCATTTTTTATTATTTTTTTTGAACTTTAAGTTTAATATAACAGGATCTTTCTTTACTGAAATCGTCTCAATTTGACGAGAAAATAGTTGATGTAGGTAACCAGCTTTATCTTCTATTTTCACTTCTTTTGATTTTTGCACTTCCAGTTTTAATTGCTTCAAAAATGTGGATAGATCCATTCCATAAACCTGAATTTTGTATTCTTTCATTTTTTTTTGCTCTTTTATCAACTCCGAAGTATAATGTGCTTTTTCTTTAAGTTTCTGATGGTATTGCTTAGATAACGTATCTAAATCGGCTTGACTTAATCCAGTATCTTGCACAATTTCTTGTTGCACCAAACGATCGATCAATAACTGGACAACTAGAGCAATATGTTGATAACGTTCTAACTATGTTTCTCTATAAATACTCTTTTATTTTTTCCAAATGAAGGTTTTTTGTACATATTAATCGAAAAACTTTAATGAACTTCCATAAATAAGGCTTTGAACTTTTCTATTTTGAAGTTGTTTTTTATGAATAAGAACTCCTCTAGCGAAACATTTAAGCGTTCTAAAATATTAAAAAAATTCTTTACCGTCATATCAGATTGACCATTTGTGATTCTATAGTAATGGGCTCGTGACATAACTTCCCCAATCAAAGATTTGATTGGGATATTCTTATTTTGTCTAATCAACTCAATCGTACTGCCTATATCCATTTATAGCTCCTTTCGTCTCTTATACGCAACATCAAATGCTTTTATCTGCCCCCCTTATGTATGATGTGAACTAGATGGGAGGAATTAAGAATGAATTGGGTTGTAATTATTTTTTGAGGTACTTGTTTGGTGTTGGTATGCACGTTCAGATTAGCAGTCTAAGCTATTAAAACGGCTTAGACTTTTTATCGTTTAATTCTATCATTAAAAATTATTTAATCAATATATACAAAAAGAATTCCAAGAAAAACCTGTTGACATTTTCTCGACAGGTTTTCTATTTTTATTATGATTTTACATACGTTACTTTATTCCCCAACTCACTTGCTGCAAACTGATTGACTTCAAAAAAGACTTTGATCATTTTTTCATTCTTTAAGCGAATTACAATATGGGGGGATTTTCTGAATGAGATAAAACTTGAGCCAATCCCTGATAGATTCCAATTGCTCGTAATCGTGAAATAGCGAATCTCTTCGTACATCAACACTTTCTTACGATTAAAATGAACCAGTTCCAAGCCATTCTCATACAAATACAAGCCATCTTTTCTAAAGACAAATTGAAAAATCGCTAATATTGTAAAAACAGTTCCGATCACTAAACCAATCTGAATTCCTAATTGATCTGTATCGCCAAAAATAATAAATCCATATACTACGATTGCTGGTACTAAAAAAAATAACCCCAATAAGATTCCTCTCCGATATGCATCGGAATATAACCGTCCCAACTCCATTTTTTCTCCTTTTTTTGCTTTATTTGTACCTCTTTTATCGTATCATTTTTAGATAGTCAGAAAAAGAATGAATTTGTTGACATACCAATCTATTTAAAAAGAGCAGGGAAAACTCAAAAGTAAGCTTTCCTCTGCTCCATCTCATCAAGTTAATGATAATAGTTAATTTCTATCTTTTTTTCTTTGCTCCACATTTACCAACAAAACAGTTGCTAACATCGCAAACCCAATAAATAATGCGGAATTTGACACTGTTTCTCCTGCCTTTGGAAGATCTGGGTTTTTCGGAACTTCTTTTTCTGGCACGACTGGTACTTCGGGTTTATCTGGTGGATTGATGTGGTCGTCAACGATGGCTATGTTTTTGATTTGTTTTCCTATAGCGGCTTCTTTATTGATTTTGACTCTAAACACTATAGAACGGGGTTTCGTGTCGCTGATTGTTGGGTATTCAGCGATTACTTTTCCATCTTTTACCGTTAAGCTTGTTGGTTTTGGTTCGTCCCCTTCACTTTTCACGCTGTTTTCTACATAGGTCAACCCTTTTGGTAGGTCGTCTGTGACTGTGACTTGATTCAATAGGCTATTTTCTACCGTATTGCGGAAACTGATACGGTACTCTACTTCTTCACCAATTGCCACTTTTTGTTTAGTAACTGTTTTGCTACTTTCTAGTTTTCCTACAGGTTGTTCTGGTGTTACTGGTACTTCTGGCTCATCTGGCGGGTTCGTGTGATCATCGATTTTCGCTTTATTGATGATTGGTTGGCCAGAGATGGCTTCTTTGTTGACTGTCACTTTAAAGGTAATCGAACGGGTTTTGGTATCACTGATTGTTGGATATTCAGCAATTACCTTTCCGTCTTTCACCGTTAAACTTGTTGGTTTGGGATCGTCCCCTTCACTTTTCACACTATTTTCTACATAGGTCAATCCTTTTGGTAAATCGTCTGTGACTGTGACTTGATTCAAGAGACCATTTTTTACTGTATTGCGGAAACTGATGCGGTATTCGATCTCTTCACCGATTTTAACGGTCTTTTTATTGACTGTTTTCTCGCTTTCTAGTTTCCCTAGCGGTTGTTCTGGTGTTACGGGTATTTCGGGTTCATCAGGTGGGTTCGTGTGATCATCGATTTTGGCTTTGTTGATGATGGGTTGGCCAACTACTGCTTCTTCGTTGACCGTCACTTTGAACACGATGGAACGGGTTTTTGTATCGCTGATTGTTGGGTATTCAGCGGTTAGTTTGCCGTCTTTTACCGTTAAGCTTGTCGGTTTTGGCTCATCGCCCTCACTTTTCACACTGTTTTCTACATAGGTTACTCCCTTTGGTAGGGTATCCGTGACTGTTACTTGGTTTAAAATGCCATTAGTGATTTTGTTACGGAACGTGATACGGTATTCGATTTCTTCACCAATTTTTGGTGCTTGGTTATTGACTGTTTTTGTACTTTCTAATTCCCCCGGTGTTTCCGCTGGTATCACGGGGACTTCTGGCTCATCGGGTGGATTTGTGTGGTCATCGATTTTGGCTTTGTTGATGATTGGTTCTCCAACTACGGCTTCTTCGTTGACTGTTACTTTGAATACGATGGAACGTGTTTTAGTGTCGCTGATTTTTGGGTATTCTGCGACTAGTTTGCCATTTGTCATCGTTAAGCTTGTCGGCTTTGGATCGTCCCCTTCACTGGTTAAACTACCTTCCACATACGTTACACCTTTTGGTAACACATCGGTTACAGTAACTTGGTTTAAAACTCCCTTAGAAATTTTATTATTAAAATTGATCCGATATTCAATCTCTTCACCGACTTTTGGTGCTTGGTTATTGACTGTTTTCGTACTTTCTAATTCGCCCGGTGTTTCTACTGGTGTCACTGGGACTTCTGGTTCATCTGGCGGATTCGTGTGATCATCGATTTTCGCTTTATTGATGATCGGCTGTCCGATAACGGCTTCTTCGTTGACCGTCACTTTGAATACGATTGAACGAATGTTAGTGTCGGTGATTTTCGGGTATTCTGCGACCAACTGACCGTTTTTCATGGTTAAGCTTGTTGGTTTGGGATCAGCGCCTTCACTGGTCAAGCTGCCTTCTACGTACGTTACTCCTTTTGGTAGAGTATCGGTGACTGTGACTTGGTTTAGGACACCATTCGGGATTTTATTGTTGAAATGAATTCGATATTCGATTTCATCTCCGATTTTTGGTGATTGATTGTTCACCGTTTTCGTGCTTTCTAGTTCGCCCGGTGTTTCGACTGGTGTGACTGGTACTTCTGGTTCGTTCGGTGGATTCGTATGATCGTCGATTTTGGCTTTGTTTACGATTGGTTCACCGACTTTTGCTTCTTCGTTGACTTTGACTTTAAAGACAATCGAACGGATTTTGTTGTCACTGATTTTGGGATATTCAGCGACTAATTTGCCATTTTCCATCGTTAAACTTGTTGGTTTTGGCTCATCACCTTCGCTTGTCACACTGCCTTCTACATATGTTACGCCTTTTGGTAGGGTATCTGTGACTGTGACTTGGTTTAAGACACCATTTGTAACGTTGTTGCGGAAGGTAATACGGTATTCGATTTCATCCCCGATTTTTGGTGCTTGATCATTTACTGATTTTGTGACGTCTAATTGTCCCGGTGTTTCGACTGGGACAACTGGAATTTCAGGCTCATCTGGCGGATTGACATGATCATCCACGGTGATTTTATTCACGATTTTTTGCCCGACGATGGCTTCTTCGTTGACTTTGACTTTAAAGACAATCGTTCGTACTGTTGTGTCTTGGATTTTCGGGTATTCCGCAACGACTTTGCCATTCGCCATTGTTAAACTCGTTGGCTGCGGATCAGCACCTTCGCTAGTTAAGCTGCCTTCTACATAGGTCATGCCTTTTGGTAAACTATCCGTCACTGTGACTTGATTTAAGACACCATTCGGAATTTTATTACGGAAAGACAAACGATATTCCACTTCGTCCCCGATTTTTGGTGATTGGTTATTAACCGATTTAGTGCTTTCTAATTCACCGGGGGTTTCGACTGGTGTGACGGGCACTTCTGGTTCATCTGGTGGATTGGTGTGATCATCGATGATCGCTTGATTGACGATTGGTTGTCCGACTATCGCTTCTTCGTTCACGCGGACTTTGAACACAACAGAGCGGACGGTATTGTCGTCGATTTTTGGGTATTCAGCAGTCATTTTTCCATTTTCCATGATCAAGCTCGTTGGTTTCGGGTCAGCTCCTTCACTGGTTAGACTACCTTCCACATAGGTCAGCCCTTTTGGCAAGGTGTCGGTCACAGTGACTTGATCGATTACACCATTTGTGACTTTATTACGGAAACTAATACGGTATTCGATTTCATCTCCGATTTTTGGTGCTTGATGATTGACCGATTTCGTTACGTCTAATTGTCCCGGTGTCACAACAGGTGTGACTGGGACTTCTGGTTCATCGGGCGGATTGGTATGATCATCGATTTTCGCTTTATTGACGATTGGTTGTCCGACTACCGCTTCCGCATTTACGGTGACTTTGAAACTAATCGTTCGTATGGTTGTATCCTTGATTTCAGGATATTCAGCGACTAATTTCCCATTTTCCATCGTTAAACTTGTTGGTTGTGGATCAGCGCCTTCACTGGTTAAACTTCCGTCTACATAGGTTAAGCCTTTTGGTAAGGTGTCGGTCACGGTGACTTGCTTTAAGACACCGTTTTGGATCTTATTACGGAATGTAATGCGATACTCGATTTCATCACCGATTTTTGGCGATTGATTATTCACTGATTTACTACTTTCCAATTCGCCTGGTGTGATGACTGGCACGATCGGCACTTCTGGTTCATCTGGCGGATTGGTGTGATCATCGATTTTGGCTTTATTGACGATTGCTTCGCCAATTTTTGCTTCATCGTTGACCTTGACTTTGAAAACGATCGAACGGACTTTAGTGTCATTGATCATACCGTATTCAGCAGTCAATTGACCATTTTCCATGGTTAAGCTTGTAGGCTTCGGATCGTCTCCTTCACTGGTCAAACTACCTTCTACATAGGTTACGCCTTTTGGCAAAGTATCCGTTACGGTAACTTGGTTTAAAACACCGTTCGTGATTTTATTTCGGAATGTGATACGGTATTCAACCTCATCACCAATTTTTGGTGCTTGATCATTGACTGATTTTGTGACGTCTAAGCGTCCAGGTGTTTCAACAGGTGTTACTGGAATTTCTGGTTCATCGGGCGGATTGACATGGTCATCTACAGTTATCTTGTTTACGATTTTTTGTCCAACAATAGCTTCTTCATTGACTTTGACTTTAAAGACAATGGTTCGTACTGTTGTATCTTGAATTTTTGGGTACTCTGCAACGACTTTTCCGTCAGTCATGGTTAGACTTGTCGGTTGCGGGTCAGCGCCTTCGCTGGTTAAGCTGCCTTCTACATAGGTCATGCCTTTTGGTAAAGTATCCGTCACTGTGACTTGATTTAAGACACCATTCGGAATTTTATTACGGAAAGACAAACGATATTCAACTTCGTCACCGATTTTCGGCGATTGGTTATTGACTGATTTGCTACTTTCTAGCTCTCCCGGTGTTTCTATTGGTGTCACTGGGACTTCTGGTTCATCGGGCGGATTCGTATGATCATCGATTGTTGCTTTGTTGATGATTGGTTGTCCGACTACCGCTTCTTCATTGACACGAACTTTAAAGGAAATGGTACGTGTTTCGGTATCGGCGATTTTTGGGTATTCAGCGGTTACTTGACCGTTTACAACCGTTAATGTGGTTGGTTTTGGATCAGGCCCTGTGCTTGTGACACTGTTTTCGATATAGGTTACCCCTTTTGGTAACGTATCTGTCACGGTGACTTGGTTTAAAATCCCCTTTGGTACGGTGTTTTTAAATTGAATCGTGTACTCTAATTCGTCGCCGATTTTTGGCGATTGATTGTTGACTGTTTTTGAACTTTCAAGTTTGCCGACAAGTTCTGCTGGGGCAATTTTTACGTCTACGATATTGGATGGATTATCAATCATCGTATTTGTGGCAGAATTCACGCCTTGGAATGTGGCACTATTTGGAATCAGTTCTTCTGCTTTGGCTGTATCATTAATTTTTGCTTGAAATTCGTAGACTGTTTCTGCAGTCGTTCCTTTGTAGCTACCGCCTTGTGTGCCGCTGGCGCCCTCTCCTACACGAAACGTGATCGTACGATCTGCTGCTGTGTATTCCCCTTGATCATCGCCTGTCACATCAGTTTTGTTGCCTGCATTTGGCCCACTTACGATGGATAAGGTGCCTGGTACGTAATCTAGACGGCTATCTAATTGGTCTTTGGAAAGACTATTGACCGCTTCTGTGTTTTCTTTGGTATTTTTGAGATGGACACGGTAAGTTACGGTGTCTCCCACTTTATAGGTCTCTTTTGGATTTACAATTTCTTTCGTGATTTCTAGTTCTGGTGTTTCAGCATTGATTGAAAAACCGATCGCGTTGGTTGAATAATCATCACCGCTACTGGTTGTTTTAAAGTTGATTTGTTTCTGACTGTTAGTGATAATCCCTTCTGGTAAGGTCAAACGATCGACATCGATATCTAAAAAGTTGGGAAAGCCAGGATTAAATTGACCCGGATATTTATCCACCATGTGTTGATCGTTATCTGAAACGGTTCCGTTCATGACATTACCGACTGGGTTGATTGTATTGCTGATATTGACCCAAGTTCCTGCACTATTTTGGATTTGGGCATTGTCACCTGTGAAAAATTTATCGCCTTGAACGGTAAACCACGTCACGATTGGGTTTAATTTTCCTTGTTTAGAGGTTAGAAAGTCTTTCATGACAAATTCATTGTTGGTTCCAGCTTTGTTCCCTCTAGCGCCATAATAGACATTGAAGGCACGGGATCGTTTGGCTTGGTCTTTGGTCACGATAAATAAACTCCAACCACTGAAGTTGAAACTTTGAAATTTGCCTTGTAGGAAATCGGTCATCGGAATATCTGCTAATGTATATGCGCCAGTCGCACTTTTATCTCCTTGAAGAATCGAGGTCACATCTGCAAAGTTAGAAAAGCCCGTATTATTAAACCCAAAACCTTGCCCAGGATTGGTAGCATCTTGGTCAATTCGATGATATTTTTGTGGGGCAACACGGGTTACTGTTCCATTTGGCGTGGTTAATTGAACAGGGGCGCTGATTTCATCATCGGTCATATTCGTCGCTGTAGCTGGGCCTTTAAAACGGGATGCACTCCAAAATAAGCCTGCCCATGCGACTTCTTTGGCGCCATCTAAATCGATGTAGGCTTTACTTGAGTTATAGGTCGTTGGATCGCCATCGACATCCGCAAATTTCAACTGAAAATTATTAATTGCTTGACCACTAAGTGGCGCTCTAGTATTCAAAAAAGCGCTCGCTGTCGCTTCGTTTACAGGGGTTAAGTTGGTATTTCCTGTAGAAAATAATTCTCCTTTGTGGATGCTTTTATAAATTGGTTTATCAAAGCCACGGCCTGGCGTTGGCGCAATTCTTGGTCCGATTGCTTGGGCTCTCGGTGCGGCTTGATTGTTTTCTTTTGAGATCGTTGCTGCTGAGTCTTCGCGTGCAGCAGTTGTTGGCTCTTCTGATTGAGATTCTGCTACTTCTGTGTCAGCTTCTTTTTCTTGTATTGATGTACTGCTCGTTTCTTGTTCGTTCTTTGGCAGTGTTAGGGTGATTTCCCCTACTTTTTCGTCTGCCTGATTTATTTCAACAGCAAGCTGATGGATTGATTCATCTGTTTGCTCGGCACTTATTGTCAGATGTTTTGTGGTATGAGGTTGGATCGTGGTGATGGTTAGTTCTGTCCCCTCATCTTGATTTTCTGTTTGATCAAACTGGATCGTTTGATCGTCAGGCGCCACCAATTGGTCGTCGCTTTTTAGGGTTGCTGCGTCGAATTTTACTGGTGAGTCATTTTGGTTCTTTTGTTTTAGAACTACGTGATCGATTGGTTGATCGCTTTTGTTCGTTACTTCGTAGTTTACGTCGATTAATTTGTTGTTCGTTTCATTTTTCTTGGTGTCAGCTTTGATATATAAGGATTCTGAGTCGAATGTATTTTCATCTGGTTTGGTCAGTCCTTCTGCAAACACACTGGCGGCGGGTAACAAGTTGGCAATCACCAACATCAAAACGGCTAAATAATTCAGGGAAATTCTGTGCACTTTATTCATTTATATCTTACCTCCTATACTTTTACTATAGTATGGCTAAATAAATAATTCAAAGATATCGGGTTGGAACATTAGTTTTTTCTCATAGCTGGAGTTCGGGCTTTTTTGGGTGAATATTGGTTGAAGAGGAAAAAGTTTTTTTGTTATTTTTTCTTATATATAAGGGCGCTGTTTTTGGTGTTATTTAATGGGTGGAAATGCCGAATTTCGTTGCGGTGGGTGGTGTCTTTCGGTATAATAAACTGTGTAGGATAGAAATAAGGATCGAGATTGGGATAAACGGTGGTACAAAAACAGCTCCTTCGGAAATAAGCTGAAATTCACAAAAAATTGAAGAACATTTTTCGTGAATTCCTTCTTATTTCTCGGAGCTAGACGTTTTCTCCCCAACCTCTGTTCAAAAAAGATAAATAAAAATTGGCACTTCAATCGTTCGGCGGCAACCTTACGATCGAAGCCTTGTTAAGACTTTAAGAGCAAGTCCAAACAAGTTGCCAATAGTGCTAGCAACATGTACTAGCTTCTTTATTGTACCTAAAATAGGGTGAGATTTCTAGCGAATCTTTGCTTTTTCTGGGTGTGATTGGTTGTTGTGTATATGGAATTAGGCTATTGTCGACGGTATTGGGCATCTGCTCAATGCCGTTTTTTTCTGTCCTACGAGTACGTTTGAAGGGAGGGACGTTTTAAGAATCGATGAAAAACTGGAGAAAACAAAAAGGCACTTCACCGTTTGGCGGCAACCGAACGATGAAGCCTTGCATAGAAAGTTAAGAGCCAATCTATACAAGTTGCCAATTTGCTAGCACCGAAGCACTAGCTTCTTTATTGTACCTAATTTTCTTTTGAAATTCTAGTTGGTTTTGGGAATTTCTTGGGATTGATGGTTATTTAGGGGTGAATAGTGGGTTTGGTTTAGCTGATTGATGGCGGTATTGACAGGTTCGGTATCGTTTTTTGTTTTACTCTGGGAGAAGGCGTTATGAATACAGCAAGGCTTTGAAAGTCGTTTGTAGCGCTGGGTTATGGGTTTGCCTCGTCAATGTGCAGATAGAACGGTCACTGAATCCAGAAATTCAGTGAAAAAACTGGCGGGAGAAGTTGGATTTGGGCTTGGGTTTCGTTTGGCGCTTATCGGCTTTTCTCCGCCTTATTTGAAGGAGATCAGGAGAATGGATAAACAAGGACAGAATTTAAAGGCGGTTACGTATCACGATATTATTGAGTTGCGGGACTTTATGGAGAAGATGGCTTCTTGGCAGGAACCTTTGGCGATTTTGGATCATTTTTTTCAGTTTCGGTCTGGGCCGATTAATAAGAAACGGATTGTGAAGGAGTATTATGCTCGGGCGCAGATGTTTCATGCTTTTTATGAGGATTATAATCGGTTGATTGAGTTGGGGGATGAATTGGTGATGGAGATGGTTAGGGCTGAGAAGGTTGAGACTGGGTTTGAGGTTAGGAAAATGGATTTGGAATAGATTGCGTATGTTATAAAGAGGATGGAGATGATCCATCCTCTGAATGTTGCTTTATTCCCGATTTAAAATGGTTGCTACTTCACTGTCGCTATATTCTTTTTTGTCATTTTTTATTATTTCTCGGTTATCCATTCCTTGAGGAACAAATCTGAATACAGCAAATTTTGCTTCGGTATTTTGAAGATTTAGGATTCTGTGTAGACTGTTATTCATGCGAATTATATCGCCTTTTTGACAATCTTTATGGGATTTTTTATCGTCGACTATTGTTTCAACTCTGATTTGTCCATCGGTTATTACTAGTATTTCTTCAATCCTTTGGTGGGTATGCCATCCTTGGGTGGTATTTCCTGGGATGGCGTTTAGATGGATTTCGAATTCTGGAAAGATGTAGTAATTTACGTTTGTTCCGTCTTCTTTTTTAGCGAAAATGGAGTCGTTCTTTGTCATTATTTCTATGAGGTTGTTTAGCATTATGATTCCGTCCTTTCAGTGAGAATAATTTAAATCTGTCGTTATTTTCTAGTTAAATTGCGTATATTATTAAGAGGATGGGAATAATGTCCCACCCTCTAAGATTTATTTTTGTTTGATAAAATCATAAGTTTCTAATGGGACAGCTTTTTCTAACGCCATTTCCATACTTACGATATTTGTGTCTTTTCCATTCTTATCTTGTTTGATTAATTCTTTTGCTGTTTCTAGTTTTGGAAAAGCTCTTCCTAGATAAATAAACTCAGGATCTCCACCAGATTCTTTTTGGACGAAAACATGAATAGCTAAATTTGTTTCGCTGTAGTTCATGATTTCTACAACTTCTTTACTAGAAAAGTTTAATTTAGGGCGTGTATACCATAATAATGTATGTTGATCGATTAATTCGTCTTCATATTTTACATCGTTTGAGATTGTATCATCCTTATGGTAATTTACGAAAATTGGACAAGTATTGTATTTGATTCGATAACCATACATCGTGCCCGTTTCGTTATTTTCCCAATTCAGCAAACGACAAACATCTTTACGTCCGTAAACCTCATTGTATGTTAATGGTTCACTTAATACATAACGTTTACTACGTTCAAAAGATGTCTTAATGATGTCTTCTACAGACTCAGCAAACCATTGATTTTGCTGAAGACTCTTTTGAAATGATTTTTCTAGAGAAAATGTACCATTAGAGTAAATTACAATTGGCTTATTGCCGTATTTTTCTCTTTCCTTTTGAGTAAAGAAGGCTAATGATAGAATACGTTCTACAGATTTTATTGTTTGTTCATCGCAAATATAACCTTGTTCTTTTAAGTATGACTGATAATTTTCAGTTGATACTTTTTCCTTATTGATTAACATTAATAAGAGCAATAACTCATGATTTCTTTTGCCATTCAAAAGTTCATTAGATAAAAATGTTAAGACTTTTGTTTCTTGACTATTTAATGCCGGTGTCTCTTCATTTAGCCAGTTTAAAAATTCAGGATAATTTTCTTTATATTTCGTAATAATGACTGGATCAACTGATTGTTGTTCAATAAAATCAACTAATTTCGGAATACGCCCCAATCGATTTTTTAAATTTTGATAGGCTTCTCGATAGTTTTTTGCATTGTTCAATTTAGATGATTCAATTGATTGGAAAATTCTATTTTTAGTAATTTCGTCAAACATGATTGTCGACATTCCTTGAAGGTATTTTGTTGCCATCGTTTTTTTACGTAGATTATTTTTGTTTAAAGAACTATCTTCTGTTAAAGCAATTGGTATCAAATAATTATTATCGTAATTTCCAATAAAATCTAGGATTGTTACAAAATCTTTATTCTCAGATTTTCTTAATCCACGACCTAATTGTTGTGTGAAAATAATACTGGATTTGGTTTTTCTTAACATTACCACCTGATTAACACTCGGAATGTCAATTCCTTCATTGAAAACATTAACTGTAATAATGTAATCTAGTTTGCCAGCTTCTAATTGTGCAATGGCTTGATCACGTTCTTTACTTTTATATTCATCCGTCAATGCTTTAGTATTGAATCCACGATCATTAAACATTTGTTCTAATTCTCGGGCCTCTTTTTTCGTTCCACAAAAAATAAGTCCACGAACTCTATCACCACAATGACCATAATAATCAATTTTTTCTAAAATATAATCAATACGTTTGTTGCTAACTAATTGATTAAAAGATGATTTATCATCAATTGTTTGCCCATCAATTTGTAAGTCAGTAATCCCAAAATAATGAAACGGACAAAGCATGTTTTCTTTTAAAGCTTCTTGTAATCTAATTTCATAGGCTACATTGTAGTCGAACATTTCATAGATATTATATCCATCTGTTCTTTCTGGCGTAGCTGTCATTCCTAAAAGAAAATTGGGTTCAAAATAGTCAATTACTTTTTGATAGGTTTTTGCCCCTGCGTGATGAACTTCATCGATTAGAATGTAATCGAATGTATCTTTAGCAAATTTCTGTAAAGTTTTATCCTTTGATAATGTTTGAATCGTTGCAAATATATATTTTTCATTAGTGATTTTGCTATTACCTGATAAGATGCCAAAATTTGCTTTGCTCTCACCTAATATTTTGATGAATTCTTCTTGAGCTTTATTTAAAATTTGTTCTTGATGAACAATAAAAAGAAATTTCTCTGGTTGATATGCCTTAACATCGAACGCTGATAAATAGGTTTTCCCTGTTCCTGTTGCAGAAACCACCATTGCTTTTGTTTTTTCTAAGTCACGCATTTTTTGAATTTCTATTAAAGCTTTCTTTTGCATCTCGTTTGGCGTAATCTGTTTCGTTACGTACTCAACTTCATCTACTATGGACTTTGGATCTATTTGCGTTGATGGCTCTTCCATTGTATCAACTTTTTGCATGTTTAAAATTGGTTTGTAGCCCATTTGATATTTAGTAATCCAAGAATTAGATAAGGGCTTTGAAGCTTCCCACATATGTTCAAAATTCTGTTTCATTGCTTGAATTAGGTCACCATTTGAAAGTGAATTTAGCTTTAAGTTCCATTCACAATTTACTTTTAATGCTTTGATGGTTAGATTGGAACTCCCCAAAATCATGGTTTCATAGTCATCATGTTTAAATGAATAGCCTTTTGCATGGAAACCATCCATTTCTGTAATTTGGACATCTACGTTTTTTAGCTTTAAAAGTTCTTTAAACATTTTTGGCGAATTAAAATAGAGATAATTTGAGGTAATGATTCTTCCACGAATATTTTTTTTAGCTAAATCAGAAAGAACTGTTTTAATTGCTAGCAAGCCACTTTCAGTGATAAACGCTACTGCAAAGAAAAATTCTGTACACGTTGATAGTTCGTCTACTAAATCATTTAGAACCATTCTGCCCATTTCGTCAGGGTTTACAAGTAGTTTTGCTTTGTAAAGCTCGTTTGACTCTTTTGATTGATCAATAAAGCTATGTTCAAGTGCTGATTGAAAATTCTCTAGAAGAGGATTCATGTTTATACTCCTTTTACTAAGGCATCAATTGTTGGGATGTCAGCTGGTGCCCACTCTAAAGTGCTTAATTCGGAAAGCGGTAACCATTTGATACTTTCATGTTCTGTTAGTTTTGGTTCGCCTTCTATTAATTCACAGAAGAATGTTGTTAGTTCGACGATGCCAAAATCGTATTCGTAACTTGCTGTGATGATTTTATTTTTGATTGAGACTTCACATAGAAGTTCTTCTTTAATTTCACGTTCTAACGCTTGTTGAGGAGTTTCACCTTGCTCGATTTTTCCTCCTGGAAATTCCCATAAGCCTGCTAGGGATTTATCTTGACCTCTTTGGGCGCAGAGGATTTCCCCTTTTTTTTCTATGACTGCTCCGACTACTTTAATTTGTTTTTTCATATTTTATCAATCCTTAATAGTAATTAATAAACTTTATTATATCCGAAATTGAAAGAAAAATACATTTACAAATTAGAATATTAAATATTTTGTCATATCTTACATACTTAATATCAATCGCCTAAAAAATAAAAACCCTCAATAATCTTGAAGGCTTTAAAGATTGTCTTATGATTTTTTCAGATCAGTATTTAATAATGCATCAAATTTTATTTTTGAACCTACAACATTTTCTATTATTTTTCTATTATCACAGTATTTGAATCTTTACCATTTAATGAAATATTATATTTTTTTGAAATCAATTTTAACATTTGTTTGTTGATAGTTCTGTTATTCAATATTGATTCTGCCTTATCTCTGGAATCTGCTTGTTTTAATTCATTTGAAATCTCATTAACTATCTTATCAATTTCATTATTTGATATCTCATTTTTCACTTTCTTCTCTTCTGGACATATTAACTTAAGTTGTGCCTTCTTAGCTAATAAATCATCCAATTGAGTAGTCGATAGTTTATTGAACGTATCAAAAACTAACTTCATTAATTGAATTTGTTCTTTCACATTATATACCTACTTTCCCAATAAACTCAGAAGTTAAATTTTCTAATTCTTGTACTACTTCTTAATAAGTCCCACTACTATATACTGCAACATATCGTTTCCATATTTTAGCTTCTCACCCCTTAACTTGAAAATATTCTCTAAAATTTTATAAGTATGTCAGTATGGTTATCAATTCTCGGTTATTTCTCCTTTTTTCTGAAATAAAGAAATCAACTATCATGTATTTTCAAATCCAAAATAGTAAATGTCTTTATTATCAAATCAGCACTATACAAATGATTACAAATAAAATTAACATTGACACTAAAAGAACAATATAATATACTTTTAATAATAAATGAAGGGAGAATTAGAATAGTATGAAAAAAGTTTTATGGGGAATTTCATTATTCGTTTGTTTTGGATTTACTACAAATGTTGAGGCTCAAGAGAAATATGAAATTAGTGAGAATAATACTAATCTGATTGAGGAACTCACCTCAGCGGAACCTGCAAATTCAGATTATATCAATAGCACTATTGATATGTATTATGAGGTACCTTCCGAAAATGATTCTAGTGAAGATTTTAATTCATTTTTACATTCAGTTCTAGTTGAGCTAAAAAACTACGATCATAATCAAGATGAAAAATTAGAAAATCAGCTTGAATTTGCTGAGGAAAATGTTGACTTATCTTTGGATAGCAACTTACCTCGAACATCTAGAGCTTTAGTTGCAACACCTTATGATATCGCTTTAGGAGCATACGCTGCTGGAATTAAACTGGTAGAACGGAGAGGGCATTGGCAGACTGCTAATTATATGAGACGTGCTATTGTTCCAGCAAACAGAGTCAACTCAGCATATACACCAGCAACGTATTACAATACGAATGATACTTGGGCTAAAATGGTAGACAGTGAAGACTTAATGCGCTCTTACTACGGTCGTTTAAAAGCTGAAGCTTTCCGAGGAGGCAGAGCTTCAGGATCTTTCGCAGGGTCACATACGTTCACAAGTGGACATTTGCTCACAGCTTTACGAGGTGTGTCTTATACAGTGTCCTATAAACGACAAGCAAATGGAAATTACTTTACTACTGTAAAAGTTACTGATATATTTGATTTTGCTTGGGAACCAAATGGATATAGTAATAATTTTGCTGTCGGTTTCGGTAATAACTATTGTTACGCTATGCAATCTCGTGGATATATAAAACCATATAAAATCGAAATAGTAAGATCTATGTCAAGATAAGATAGGACAGGAGTGAGTTTTCATAAAATATAATAAGTTGCTAATCATTACACTTAGTTGTCTATTTATAGTTTTGAAAGTTGTTGGAACTTTTCTGACACTGAATTTTTTACCTATTCAAGACCCTGACTCTTTAACAATGGAAGAAAAATTTGAACTGCAAAAAGAGTTTTCTATCAATTATGATTTAGGAAATTCTATGATAAATCTAAGCAAACTATTTTTTGTAGTTTTGATAGCGTACTCGATATACTCATTTTATGTTTTTTGGAGAAACTCTCACACTGATAACCATGATTCCATCAAATAAGATATTTTTTCCTCCTTTGCGTACTTAAATGTAAAGGGGGTTTTTATATGGATCAAATTATACTATCCGAAAGCAATGTAGTTGTATTGTTTAGCAGTATGCAGATTGGCTAAATGGGCGTTTGACACTGTTGAGGCTGCACCTGAACTCTACATCTTACTTATCGAGAGCGTCGAACTTGAGAAGTTTCTATCCAAAGTAACCTGATCCAATAACATCAATACTTTTTTGTAAATGAAACCCAATGATTATCCCATCTGATCCTATCTACACTTTGGCTATCCTTCCAATTTTTGTAATCTTCATTAAATTTCTCAGCTTGTCTACTTCCATAATCTTCATAATGCTCAAATACAGGCTCACTATAACCACCTGCATAGATTCTATATAATAGTGTTCCTTTCTCGATAAAACTATTTTTCATAATCTTGTATTTATTGTTCCAACTTGAATCTGATTTATCGAGATTATCTCTACCATTCAGACCCATTAAATGATTTATCCATCCATTAAAAAAGTCCATTCTTTCAACTCCATCTCTTATATTTTTGAATCTCATGCATGCTGCTATCGATTCTTTTTGAGAATTCCCTTTTTATACTTAAACGTGAAAATCTTCATGTTAAACTACAATTTTTTAGTATTTTGTAGTATAATAAAATAGAAAAGAGAGATATGCGCTAACATACCTCTCTTGTGTAGACCGTTTAAGACGGCAACTTAGTTTAATTACTTATAAAAAATAACCGAACTAGCCAAAGTTGACGGTTATTTTTTTTTGTCATTTTTAAGCATATCTACAACCAATTTAATCAAAGCAATGGTAAACATACCAAAACTTAGAATCAATTGAATTGTTTCTAATGCAGACAAAAGGCTTCTCCTTTCGTTAGATTCAGTACATACAATCATATGCACCACCTCCCAAAGAGCGCCACCGTCATAACTTTCTACATTGATTAGTATATCATACTTAACTTTGTTTTTTCACTTTTTTTAGTACCTTTTGATTGAAAATCCGGACTTTCTTTTTATCCTTTTTGCTAATTTTATTGCAGAGTACTTTAAGCTTAAAGTTGATAAACTTTTCACTTTTTATGAAAAAATCCATTCCAACGGCTCTTATTTTCTTTTACTTCAGAGATTTCTGTTTTCTTTTTGTTAAGTTGCAAGATCGCTTCATTGTATGAACTTCTTAGTTCTCTTAAAAATGTGCTGATCTCTAGAAGAAGCTGATCTTTTTCTTTCTGATCCATTACTTGGTCGTTTACAACCTCTTCTATATTATAAATCTGATCCTTAAAAGCATGGTTCAATCCACAATTAATAATCCATACTAAATCGTGATCATCTTCAGCACCTTTTATATCTATTTCTTTTAAATAACGCTTTCCATCTTCCAACGTATCTTCAACCATCTGTTTCACTCTAGATATTTTACTTCCTCCTGCTGATCCTTTTTAATTCCTTGTAAATATTTCAGTAGCTCTATTAAAATTTCGCCTTTCCAACCTTCTTCTACTTTTGTCCCATTAAACCCACCTGTAGTTGTAAAATTCTTTTTGAATTGATCCAAATTATATTTTTTTTGATTATTTATACCTGTGATCATTCCTAACTCTTTATTAGACCCAATTTTGTAATATACATTAAATTTTCCAAACAAAGAACCCTTATATCTATCTGTCTCCAGAAAATTGTAAGAATCAAAATATGGACAAATATTTTTCATAAGTTCAATTATCTGTAACTCACTTTCAGTATGTTTCATAATGATATTTCCTCCTAGTAATTTTTTTAATATAATACTATCGATCCTTTTTGGGAATTTCTGACATGGTTTCAATTACTTTAAAAATAGAAATCTCACCGACTATCTCAGCATACATCTGGTTTTAGTTTACACGAACTTGTTTCATTCCATCTGCTTTGCTAGTCCCCCATTGATCTAACCAATAATTTACTACTTCTTTTGATTCTGTTGTTTGGATCTTCAAAACTTCCATATGGTTGCCATACTCGATACCCACAAAAATCTTAGTTGATTCTATAATATTTTCCTCCTACTAATCTTTTTGAAAATAGCCACAATACTTTAATTATTGTTATTATCCAAAAAATCTCGATTTCTTTTCGTATCCTTTAAATACGGTACAGCTGGTTGGAACCCTGGATCTAACTGAACTTCAAAAAATTCAAACCAACTATTAAAAAGACTCACAAGCCCAGGTAAAGCTACAATAAAAAGATTTTCTTGCTGAAATTCCTTTTGAAATTCAATCCAAATTACTAAAAGTGAGAAAACACCAATCACAATTGAACCTATCCTCTTGATTCTCAAATCCCACATATACAAAATTCGGCAATTCTTTTGTGCTTCTTCCATAGCTGTAATATTTTGAGTATCAATATTATTTTGTTGTTGATTTTTATAGAACCAGCGAGCATGCTGCTGCTGATAACAATAATACAACACAGCAAAAACAATTCGTAAAATTATATAAAACAGAAACATAATGTACATTCCAAACACTAAAACTGACAAAAATTTTTCCCCTCCTATTTAACTAATAAAAAAATGAAATTCACTCGAGTAAGATATCACATCAAAGTTCATCCTTTTTGGAATATTACGTATTTTTCTAATTGATTAATAGTGAAACTGTGTATATAAAGAAGACAATTCCCATAGGCAAGAAAAATACCCATGCTATGAAAGGATCTTTCAGTTTATAATACGAAAGATATTTTTCTTGAGTATTTTTAGAAAACTTATTTCTAAAAATTATGACACCACTCAAACCTAACAGCAAGCCAGTGCAAGATATAGAAACTAGAAATTCACTCATAACTACTCACACACCTCCTTTATGATCCTTTTTAGGAATCACTTTTAAGCATTTCTTTTGTCAGTTCATTTAATATTTTAAGTAAGTCTTTTTGATCATATTCTTTCTTGCAAACATACTCTCTTAAAAATATATAGAAGGCTTGGTCTGCATACTGTTCTTTAAATGACATCACATACACAGAATAGGCATAATCCACTTCTGATTGTTGGTACTCGTCTAATTTATTCATTTACCTTCCTCTTTTTAATCCTTTTTGATACATAGTTCGTAATTCTGACTTTGGCCATTGACCAGGTATAATCGATCGTTCGTCTCTTTTATCATTTTCTCCCGTAGATCTCACACTGCAGCTGGACAATATGACCTATTTTCCCGAACGATCCTTTTTAGGAATTACTTTTCATTGAAAAATATGCTCTTTTTTTCTGCTATTAAAGCATCCTTAGCTTTATTTAAGCTAAATTTTACATTCAATACATTCATTAACATATTATTGATTTGAACGTTTGTGAACGGTAACTGACCATCCTCCAACGTTTCAGTTAAGTGTTCGTTTATTTTATTATAAAAATTGGCAATCGGCACAGCCTCAACCTTGTCATCATCCCAATACACAGATACTTCTATATTTGAAAAATCATGAAACTCACATTTTGAAATGTTTGTAAATACAGCCGCCATTCTCAAAAGAATCGTAAAACCATAACGTTCTCCTTGAGGAAAGCTGTATAGAGAAATCTTCATCGGGGCATCTTCTGAATTATAACTAAATTCATTCACTTCTAAATCACATTCTTTAATATAAGTGTCTAATTCACTAATCTTATAATCTATATCCATTAAGCCTTCTGTTTGCTTGTCCGAAAAGTATGTAGCAATTGCACCTGTTAGATAGCCACTAGTAATACCTATTGCAATAGAAATTAAAAAATTAGATATACTATTATTAGCAAATTGGATTCCTAGAAAAATTAATAGGATAGTGAAAAAGAAACAAAAAAAACTGATCCCTTTATGGTACTTTCTATTCAAATTAAATGTCTTTAACCCTTGATACAAAGGGTTCTCTTCTTTCTTTGACATTTTAATCCTCCTTTATTAATCCTTTTTGAGAATTATTGATCCAATTTTTCAGCTATATTAAATTTTCTTATTTGTTCAGCAGTTGCTACGACATAGCTTGCATCATCGTTTTTTATCAGGTACGGACTACAGTACATTTTTCCAGTCGATTCTTTCAAAAAAATTGAATACAGCTCTGACATAGGAGTGCCCTCCCAATGAGGGACTATCTTATAAATATTCCCGTTTTTATACAGATAGTCACCCATTTTATGTTTTTGTCTCATTTTTACATTCCTTCTATCGATCCTTTTTTGTAAATCTAAAGTTGCGATCATTAATAAAAGTAGTTATCGGAGCTGGCGCAGGCGCAAACATATAATCTATATATTCGGTCACTAAAACAGTATCATCTGAAACAGCTATTGTTACCGTATTATAGTGCACCCAGTAACCTCTTTCAAAAAATTCGATATCTACTTTATCTCCATCACTAAGTGGTTCATCGTATCGATCTCTATATCCACTAAATTTACGTTCCATAACATTCTCCTTCAGTTAGTGATCCTTTTTGGAAATCAATTTTCTTCTTGTACTCTTTTATAGCCCCTTCCCTATACTTTCTGATATATCGCTATTAATCTTATCTTGTCTATCTTTTAATTGGCCAGTGATTCCCTCTAAAGTTTTTTTTTGTTTTTGATCCAAATTCTTATAATTATATTTATAGAATGATTCTTTAAGTGTTAACATCTTTAAATCAAAGTTCTCTTTTGCTATTTCATCTGATGAATTATCTTTTTCTAATTTTCCAGATGCAGATTCCATCCCTCCTAAAGAATGGCCTAGTCCTAACTTATCATTTTTATAGTTATTTTCAATGTAAGTAATTTCTTTTGTCAAAAATTTTTTATAGTCCATGATATTTTTTGCAGTTTCAGTTTTAAAGCTTGTCAAGGAAAGATCTTTGATTTCTTCATAATCAGTTTCTAAGACTGCTTTAAATTCTAATAAATTATCTTCTAAACTTATAGAAAATATTTTCGAAGTTAAATCAACTGACCCCGATAGTGACTGTTTTAAGTCATTATCTAAAAAATCTATCTGCTCAGTAATTTTTCTTTTCAAAACCATTTCAGCTGTTTCAGATTCCTCAAATTTTGCAATCAGGAATCCAAATACAACAAAGCAAATCGATAAGAGACTAAAACTCATTGAAATTAATTCTTTATTAGCTTTTACTTTATCTCTAAAAATGAACAACAAAATAAGTAATATAAAAAGTGTGACAAGTAATATACCTAGAAAACCATTAAATGTTAAGATATTTAAAATAAAATTCTCAATATTATCCATATTCAAACTAACTCCTTTTATTCGAATTAATGCCTAAGCATCATTTTTTCACCTAATGTATACAGCTATTTAGTAAATAATCACTACTTTTTTATTTGTTCATTCTGACCTTCAACCTCTTTCCGATCCTTTTTGAGAAGCCGAACTATTTTCAGCTTCAGGAATTTTCACCGTTCGCTTTTAGAAGAATTATCCTGGAAGATCCGCAGCAACTTCCAGAGAATTTTCTTCCATTTTACGAACGATCCTTTTTGGAATTGAATAATAATTGTTATATAAGATTTTCTTTAACTATACCTAAAATGTCTTTTAATGAGTACTCTACCTCTTTACCCAAAAGACAGTGCTTAAACTTTTCGTACTGATTTGGACGTCCACTAGAAATATCTGACCACTCCACTGCTGCATTCATTCCAACTCGAACTTGACCTATACGTCCCATACCAACAATACTACTCTTTGCAAAATTGAAATAATTTAGTTCAAACGGATCGTTTGAATGCTTGATAACATTATAAATATACTTAAATCCAATACAAAAATCTGATTGGTCGACACTACCGTAATCAAATTTATCTAAACATATTCCTATAAACATAATAGCTATATATAGACCTTCCTCAATCTCTTCTTTTGATACTTCTCTTTCAAAGTTTTCATAAGATAAAATCAATTTAATTGCATTATCAGTATGATTTTCTGTTATTTCCAGAAGTTTTTTATTATCCAATTTTATTCTCCTATTCATCCTTTTTTGGAATTGGTTTACATCTTCTCTTGAAGTTCTGAATTAAAATCACTTTAGACTAAACCTTTACTTTTAAAATAATCATATTTCTCTTTTCCTTTTTTCAAGGTTACGATTGGTGATACATCAGCTGTAATTAAATCCAAATTAATCACTTTTGCTAGAAATGCTCTATGGCTCCCATCAGAAGTAATATAATATTTGTCTGAGATTGCATCATAACTAGCAACAGGGGTATATGTAGTTGGATTATTAATTAACTCAAGAAATGCTTGAGGAGAATCATTAGTATACAATTTAACTAGCTTATCAAGCTTTTTTTCCACCTCTAGTGCAGGAGTGGTTCTCCCATCAAGAAAATCAACAAGGATTTCACCCCAATTATTGTAATTTTCAAATCTGTTAATCCCAGCAATTTTTTTTACAGGTATTTTCTTTCTCTCAACTTCAAAAATGTCTGCCGTAAACTTTCTTTTGTCCATAACTTCAATTGGTATCGATCTTAACTCATCAACTGAAAAAGAATTGAAGGAAGCGAGCATCGTTTGTAATCTAATAACACGTTGTCCACTTTCATGAATTAAATCTTTCCATGCTTCCAAAGAAGATTGTCTTTGTTTTCCATCTAAAAACGGAACTCTTTCAAGTTTCTTATTACTTTTTAAACTATTTCGTAGCTTTTTTCTATTCAATAGTCTAACAAAATAATTAGGATACTCGTAACAAATAATGTCATTTATTACTCTATCTTTATCTCCAAAAAAATACTCATTCTGATATTTCCAAGACTTCAAGATTTTATTCCCTCCTTTTTGAGATATAGTTCGCTATTTCTTGTTTGACCATAAACCATCTGCAAAAAATCATTCGTCTTTACAAATATTGTCCTAGAAGATCCGCAGCGGTTTCCGGAAAATATTTTCTAAGATTCCGAACTATTGTTTTTGGGAATCTATTTATTATTTCAATAAACTCACCAAAGATACTTTTTTTGAGTATATTTTATCATCAGTAGATTCATTATTAGTTATTTTTTCACGGAAATCTATAACATCTAGTTTTCCCCACAATAATGTCTCAACGGATATAATAGTTTTACTGTCATAAAATGTTGATTTTGACAGCAACTGTTTTAACTTATTACCTTGATCCATATAAATAGCATTGTATGCAATTAAAATTAACATTTTCTCGTCAAGTATTGCTCTAAGTATTCCTAAGTACTGTCTTAACTGATCTTTTTCAATGTGATTTATATTGTCATATAAATATTTTAAAATCCTGTAAAAATATCTAAAAAAATTCCCAGTATCCACATGAGAAGGAGAGAATGTATCATTAATAAGTTTTTTCTTATCTTCAAATGTGTAGTTTTCATCAATATTTATAGAGGTGTTTCCTCGTATTTTGTTTTTTGTTTGATCCATCTCATTTAAAAATTGTTTTCTACATGCTTCTAAATCTTTCGATAAAGCTTCTTGCCTTTTTCCTGCTAAAGAGTCCTCACTAAATAGTTTGTTTAGTGTCTGGATATCTCGATCTAATCTATGTTTTGAAACATTTAAAGTACGTGACCACCTATTTCTTAAAGTAATATCATCATTCATAGACCGCCTATTACTCAGTAACTGATCCCAATATATGACTTGAGAGTTGAAATAGTTTGTTATTGAAAAATGCCTCTCGGGAAAGTAACAATCATCGAAAATCCAACTTCTAAAGTATTCTAATGTTTTATTATCATTAAAATCATGTAGTGGTGATAAATCATATTTTATGTCGTATTCAGTTTTGAAATCTATTTTTCTTAGTTCTTGCTGAATTTCTTGTTGACTGTTCGATATAATTATATTTTGAGATCGATGAAGAATTTCAATGTCTACTGTCTCTTTCTCTGTAACTAAACGTTCATATAACTCTTCTAACTCATCTTTCTTATCTTTAACTAGATCATTAAATATATGGAGTAAGGTAAAAAAAGTTTGATCAATACTTTGCTCTTTGAATTGCTTCTTATCTTCGTTTTGTTGTAAATTAAAAATAAGGTATGCTCCAACTATCCCTATAACCCCGCCAAAATATCCTAGCCATGAATCTGCATCTCCACCAATACCTTTAAATGGTATAAGAGATACGATAATCCCTATTATGATCGTTGAAATAACTACAACTAAAACCACTATTAAGATCTTATGCAATTGCGATGTTCCATTTTGTTGTTTATTATTCTTCATTTATTGTTATTCCTTTTGCATCAACAAATTTTTTTATTCTTATAGTATTCATTTTTTGATCTCCTTTTCTAATCCTTTTTTGGAAGCATTATTCCAATGTAGCTAATACTTCTCTCACCGATTCCTTTTATCATACTACCAACTCCACCCAGATATCCTCAGCTATACTGCTAACTTGTTTTAGTTTGTTTCCTACGCCTTCTACTTTCGTTGAATCCAGTCACTTTAATCTTATATAGTTTAGTGTTTTTTTATGAACCTTAAATTAAAAAAAGTGGAATAATAATCAGATTTTTCTTTGACTATTTTCCCACTCTCGTCTCGCTCTATCTTAAAATTTTTTCAATATTACCCAAGAGGTTTACTTACAATCCCTCTCTCAATCAACTTTCCTTCACCATTTAGCCATTCAGTATACAATTGTTCAAAACGTTCTTCTTCCTCATCCGTATAACCATTGAACAAAATAGAATCAACATTTTCTTGATTAAAATAAAGCACTTCATTAGGATTTAACCCGCTTGGATATCTGCAACCACTATAATCATACAAAACATTTTTGTCATTTTCATTTACAACGGGGCCTCTGTTTAAAACCATAATTTTTTGACTACCTTCTTTTAAGTAAACGATACTACCGATTGTTAACATAATTTTCACTCCTTCTCACTTGAACCTTGGCATTTTAATACTATTTCTCAGGTTTATAACTATATTCCATGTTTTCCATAGGTTTTACTATTGACGTGTTTAAAAATGACACAAACACTAAATAGATGAATATGACTGGTATAACGGTTAAGGATTTAGCCTGGATCAATAAGGACAACAGAAAAACTAAGATTGCTATCAAAATAATCGTTCCAGTTACACAACGTTTTTTATAAAAAGTATTATCCTTCTTTAAAACAATCAGATGATCTAATTTTAGAGTTGTTTCCTCATTAAAATTTTTTTTCAACTTATTAAGATTAACTACAGATCGTACATATCTAAAAATAAAGCTACAGAAAAAAGCGATTAGAAAAGCTAAAAACATAAGATTCATTGTTAGTTCTTCAAAAAATATACTTTCTAATCCTTTCATAAAAGCATAAATTACACCACCTAGCATAAATCCAGAAAACGACCATATTGAAGCGCCCGCTTTGTTTTTAGGAACTTTTTTAAGCTTAATATATTGGTCTTCACTAATTTTTGTAGCATTGTTAGCAACATACCACGTAGACATTGGAATCAACCAAGTAAATTTGTGCGAATCTAAATCAAGTAAATACTTATCCTTTTTATTGATTGTTGCTAATTTAAAGCGAGGTATAGATGTATCTTCTACTTTCATAATAATCACCAACCAAAACAAGATGTGAGACTATCCCAACCACTTGAGATGGATTCACCTAGTTTATTTAGTCCATTTTTAGCACGCTCTACATTTTCATCAAATCCTTTAGCCCAATCATCTGCTAAATCTTTAATACCAAGGAAATTAGAATCATATATTATATTTGCTGTAATACCGATTGCTACTGCTGTCCCAATTGCTGCCCACCCCACTGGATTAGATACACCAAGAGTAAACAACGTTGCTTCCAATCCCATCGTTAGTCCTGTACTAATTGCAATTGTTCCGCCTGTATGGGAAATCGCCTGACCTACAGAATTACCATTTAAGATATCTGTAGTGAATCCTATTACTGGTCCTGCCATTTTCGCTGCGCCTTGTAACATGCTCGTAGCAGCAAAACCAGATGCAGCTGCTATACTTGTACTAGCATATCCTCCGTTTTGAATAAAAAAGGAAGTAATTGCTGGAGCGACTTTTGATAAGTATTCTTCAAAATACGATAGTAACGTATCTTGAACTCCACCTATTGCATAATCAACACCATTTTCTTTAAAGAACTCACCAAGCTCTTTTGGAATCTTGATACTAGGATCATCTTTCAATGCTTGACCAATTTTTTGATACTCTGCAAGACCAATGTTAGGTAAATTCCTAACAATTTTATCTAACTCCCTCTCATTTCTCTTTCTCACAGCTGATTTCACAGAGTTCGTCCAATCCAACGCTTTCCCTTTCGGAACCGAAAACGTCCCAGTCGCAGGATTAAACCCACTATTCGCCTGCTGCAAGCCTTGCGACAACGTCGAATAGAAACTATTCACCCCATCAAAAATAGCAGGAGATGTCCCATTAAACGTCATTAATTTCTCTAACTTCTGCTCTAAATCACGTTTTGTCGTCTCTAACGATTCAATAATCCGCCGATTGGCTTGTTCCAATGGATTCGTTCCTGTCGGAAGCTTTGGCAAGCCTCGATTAATACTCTCCATATTCAGGATCGATGTATTGATTTGTCGGATTCGTCTTTCTAAGTCATCTGACTTCAAATCAATACTATCAACCTCAGATGTATATTGATCCACAAATTTTTGACAAGCTTCCGCTGTCATGTCTGCGCCTACTTCGGCACCTTGAACTAAAGGGTGGATTACTGCCGCAAAGAATTCTTTGGCAGAGTCATAGCCTTTACTTGATAGTTCGCCTGCACTCATAAACTGTTGATTGCTTTGCATCAACGACGTATAGCCTTGTGCTAATTGACTACATGCACTTTTCACGCTGGACGCTTGGCTTCTCGCTTGACCGAGGTACATATCAATACTCATACTTTTCCGACCTTTCTTCTTTTGTTTTTATTTCTTGCCAATGTAAGTCTTCTTGTTGATCCTCTAACGCTCTTGTTTGTTTTTTTAGTTCTTGCTGTTGCTCCTCTAAAAAGTCTTGAACGCCTCGGCTTTGCCAGTTGATTTGCTCGGCCATATCTTGATACAACATATCTGTCTGGCTTTGGGCAAATTCTTCTTGCAATTCATTGAATAATTGCTTTTGATAGAAAAAATATTCTTCGTAGTGTTCTTCTGTTTGGTTGATGTCACGTTTTAGATCTTCGAGTTTTTCTTGTTCACGTTCGAGTTGGATTTTTTGTTGGTTGATTTCTTCAAGGTTGGACATACTTTATTCCTCCTTTCAGTCTAAGGAAGCATTTGGTTATATTGCATTTGAGCGATTCGTTGATCAACTGCTTCGAATTCGGCTGCCACTGACCGGATATTGTTACTCGCTTGGGTAATGGCTTGGACAAGTGAAGTATTAAAGGTCGTTAGTTGTGTGATTGCTTGTTGCGCATTGCTATTGCCTGCAACGGTCGTTTGGGTATCTTTTGTGATCGTTGTCCCTTGATTTAGGGAGCTCACGGATGATGCTATAGAAGTAGCGATAGCTTGTGCTACTGCGGCATTACTGTTTATATCCTTTGGCATCGTTTTTTCCTCCTATAATTAAAAAGTAAACGTCTAACGACTTAGTTTTTATAATAGTATATATACTTAATTGTAATTCGTAAACAACTCAATGTAAATATATAATTTTCAAATGTTCCGTTTGCTTACTTAAAAGGAAATTATAAAATACATTTATCAACTTAATTATGTGTTCTTTTTTTAGTTTTTAAATTGTATATAAAAAAAAGTAGTTTAGAAATTTTTCATTTCTCAAACTACCTTTTTTGAGAAAGACTGTAAATCAATATGAACCAAGCTGTTTTTCCATCATCTGCGAAACTAAACTCTTAATCGACAGATAATCTCCATGCATATGGTATTAGATTAACTTGTTTGAAATCCGATAGCGAATATGCTATCATTAACTATGGAAAAACCACAATTTGATTATATAAGAAGGAAAGACGGAACAAGTGAATTTGTTGAGTTTATCGAGTCGTTGCCTGAAAAAGATTCAGCTAAGCTTTTGGCTACTATCAAAAAAACAGAAGAACATGGGCTGCTCGTTGCACAAAGAATAGAGTGGATAAAGAAATTAGATTCTAATTTGTATGAACTACGCTCTAAGGTTGGAAATAATATTCAACGGGCTATTTATTTCCAAAGAGTAGGTAATAAATTTCTAATAACTCATGGATTTACTAAAAAAACTCAGAAAACGCCAAAAAGCGAAATAGATCATGCAAACTATTTGAAAAAATTGTATGAGGAAGGAGAATTAGAATGACAGCAATTGATGACTTAATAATAAAAAAGAAAAATGATAGTTTAACATTTTCTAAAGAGTATGAAAAAGAAGCTCAACGCTTAGAGATTGCTATAGCAGTGGCACAGCTGCGCAAAGAGCTAGGCTACACTCAGAGAGAACTTGCTGAAAAAGTTGGCAAACCTCAAAGTACGATCGCTAGAATAGAGAACGGGACTGTCAATGTCAGTTTTAAGGTTCTTTATGAAATTGCAACTAAGGTTGGTAAGGAATTACATGTAGAATTTAAGTAGAGAGCTATATAGTAGCTCTCTTTTTTGTTCAAAATATCATTATTTTTTTAATTATCTTGTGAGGTTTTTTTCAACTTTTTGGATAAGTATAAAATCTAATTTTAGTGTTAAAATTGTATACAAAAAAAGGATGGAATTTCTCCATCCTAAAAACTCTTCATCTCACCAAACGGCAAAAGCTGCATCGCAACTTTCCCAATCACATTCTCTTTTGCAATCAAACCATAATGCCGACTATCGGTCGCATACGGTCGATTATCCCCCAAAACTAAATAGTATCCATCAGGAATCATAACAACAGAAGTTAACGTTCGATTCGTGAAATTTTCTGTATAATTTTTGCCATTGCGCTGGCTTTCATTGATTTCATCCATAATAAATTTTTCATCTATCGGCTGGTCATTCACGAAAAGTGTATCATCTGTATATGCAATTTTTTCTTCTGGCAGACCAATGACTCGTCTAATTTGCGTGTTTCCATTGCCACTTTTAAACGCAACTAAATCAAACCGTTTGAAGTCAGTTGTTTTTTGAACAAGGACCTGATCTTTTTCTCGTAACGTTGGGATCATACTAAAACCATGAACCGTTACGATCGTCAGGAAAAAGGAACTGATGACAAGTATCAATACGACACTCAAACTTATAGCAACGATAAATTCTTTTAGATAGTTTTTGACAGGTTGTTTTTTACGTTTGGTCTTTTTATTATGGTGTGGTCTTTTTTTGTTTCCTATCTTTTTTGCTGGTACTTTTTGAGAAGGACGTTTTTTTCTTGCGGTTGTCGGTTTCTTTTTTATTGTGCGCTTTGATTTTTTCTCCATCGAAAATCACTCACTCTGATTACTTTTCTTCTTTAAAAGCAGATTCATTCACTTTGTAATAATCAAAAGTTTCTTTTTCATAGACTTGCGCTTTCTTGATATCGGCTAAAAAACTATCCACCAATTCTTGGTTGCCGAAAAAGTTTTTGGTTTGCGTACTTGCATTCATCCCTAATTGCTTGACTGAATTATAATAACGATTCAAGGTGATTTGACCTTCTTCTGAATTGACGTCACTCGCTTTTTTCGTCCCATAGCTTGCCATAGAGGTGGCTAAGTAACGAAGATTTTTTTGTAATTTTTCTTCCTCATCACTTTTATCACGAGCTATAATCAACTGGTCTTCAAAATCCCGCAAAAGGTAGTAGCCTTTTACAACCGAATCTGAATCCTCCGTTGTTAAATTCATCGACTGATAATAAGAAAGATACGACATCCCACCAGCTAAAACAGCTGTTATGAATGCCATCACCCAAAATAAGCGTACGCTCTTTTTTTTCTGTTTCATCAACTGCTGCTTTTTTCGTGCGATTTTTCTATTTTTCTTTTTATTTTTAAATTTCTTATTTGGAAGTTTTTTTAGCAGACTACGTTTATGAAAAAACTGTACTAAAAAATGGCCTGACCCTAGGAGCGCAACAATTGACAGTGCTATCCCTATGATGAAAATCCAATCTAAAACAGACATACACTACAGCTCCTATACTTTCCTAATCCTTTTTCTTACTGCTTTTTCCATTAGATGACCCTTGTTGTTTCTTCTTTTTACGTTCTTTTTTTAAGGCTAATTCTTTTTCTTGTTTTTTCTTATTACGTATGCGAATAATCACGAAAATTAGGATAATTAAGGCTAAAATACCAACAACGATTAGGGCGATCAATTTCCAGTCCAGCCCTTTTTCTTGCACTAAACCAACATCTCGCTCGTTGAATTTGTTCGCATCTTTATCTGAAATGCTGAAGTCTTTGGTCCATTTCCATTTTTTATCGCCAGAGGTCACGAGAATGTTCGCTACATAATCTCCTGCAACCATCCGCTCACCGTTCATACTGACAGGAAAGTCAATAAAGGAATTTGGTGCCATTCTCATTGCGGTTTGTTTGCGTTCATATAGAACAGTCTCTTTCCCTTTCTCTGTAATTTGAACTTCAACAGTCATATTATCTAAATACGCTGCCATCACATTAGAGTAATTCACAAAAATAGCATTGCGATAATTGCTTTGGCCAGCTTTCACACTGTTCAATTCTAAGTCTGGGGCAATAGCTTTTTCTGATTCTTGTAGTACAACACCAATCACATAGGCATATTGGTTAATGATTTTTGAGCCGCCTTCATTAGAAGAGGTGCCATTTTGATCTGCTCTCATCAACTGGATACCACCAGCAATCACTCCATCATAACTTGTTTCTGGCATTTGAATGGTCAAATCAAGATTCTTGGTTTCTCCTGGTGCTAGCTCAACTGATTCTGGTCCAGTGACAATATCGGTAAAATCAAATTGTACGGATGGATCGTTTTTAATTGTTGATTCACCGTATTCAATCACACCGTTTTGGTTCGTCTTTGCCCCATTCAATTTAACATCAATCGTCACTTTTTCAGTACCAGGATTGCTTAATGTGATAGAAATCTGTTGATTTTTACCTGGGTCCATTTTTAATTTAAAGTAGCCTAAATCTTTTTTTACTTGATTATCTGGAAACGTAATACTGTAAGTAAACCCTGTAACACCTGCTGGATTCTTATCAGCGGAATAAGCAGGAACTGCTTTTAAAAAAAAGAGCCCAATAACCACGATACTCAAAAAAATACTTACCCATTGTTTTATAGATCCTATATGTGATTTCATAACTAACCTCGTTTATTCTAAAGTATATTTTCTATGTACACAGAGGAACAAGTTAAACTTGTTCCTCTACAAAAATCGAAGATCCTGCTTATGCTTCTGGCGTTTCTTCTGCAGCTGGTGCAGCAGTAATTTTCCAAGTTACAGTAGCAGTGTAATCCGCTACAGCCATGTTTGAAGCAGTTGCTGCAGGAATTGTTAATTTTACAGATTCTTCATCTGTTCCTGGTGTTCCGTTTTGTGATGTTGAGCTTTGACCAAATTCGATGATGTGACGGCCTTTTCCTTCTTTTTTGTCTTTGTCAGCTACAACGACTGGTTGTGCATCATTCTCTTCTTCTGTTAATTGGAAACCAGTTTTAACATTTGAAGGAACAGCATTTGTGTTATCTCCTTGCGCTACAGCAAGTCCATTGCTAAAGTCAATTGTTGAACCAGATAATACGTTTGTTCCTGATGTGAATTGTTTTGTTAATTGTGCTGTGATCGTATATCCGAAAACGCCTCCGGCACGAACGTCAGCCCATTGTACATAAGCACCACGTTTTGTTGTTCCACCGTTAAATGTCATTGGTTTTGCATAACTTGTTACAGTGTTGGCAGATGTTTTAACAGAACCAAAATCCAAATCAGTCGTTTTTTCAATAACTAATGATCCTTGTTCTGTGTTTGTGTTTTCATCTGGAGATTCTGGATCTGGCGTTGGTAATACTTCACCTGGTTTTTCTGGATCGACTGTTTCAGATTCACCACCACCGGCAGTCCCTTCTGTAACTGTTACAGTACCATCTGACGTTAATTCAGTTGGTGCTGCGAATGCAGGTGTTGCCGCTCCTAGAACTGTTACTCCTAAAATTGCTACTAATGTTGATGCACAAAGACTTTTTGCTTTCATATTGATGTTCCTCCTAATTGTTTGTGTGTTATTTATTAAGGCAACTTGGCTAATATCCAAGTTATCTCCGTTTGGTATTCTACCGGATGAATCTTCGTTGCTTCCGGTATACTTAGTGTGATTGCTGAATTGCTATACACTGGTTTAGTATAAATACTGTCTATCACTGGTTTTCCTGCTTGATCTACTACAGGTGTCAGTGTGACAGGTTGTTTGCTAGAATTCGTATCCGATGCGCCAAAGGCAATGGTCCAAACACCTTTACCGCTGCCTGCTCTGGCAGTTGCGACTTCATATGCTGACCCAATCGAATTTAAGGCAATCGTTTCTCGCATCACGGTAGGCGCTTCACTAGTACCACTGGAATTGGCCCAGCCTTTATCTAGTGAAAGAACCGCACCTTTTAAATCCTGCTCATTCGTTTCTTGAATAATAGGATTCGTAAACTGATAGTTTTGTTTGACTTGTAGGCTCCAACCGGACGATTCTGCTTGTTGATCGGTAATTTGAATGTAGCTCCCTCTAGGACCAGTTTCACCAAAGAACTGTTGCGCAAGAGCGTGATAATCACGTCCATTTTTAGAAATCTTGCTTTCACCAAAATCAAGAGAAGAAACGTAATCAATACGAAGTGACCCTTCAGTTGAAGGGCTCTCCCCCGGATCAACAACATTCTCTGGATTTTCAGGGTCAACAGGATTGGTTACCACACTTCCCTTGATACTAACTGAGCCTGATTGATCAAGCGTTTCAGGGGCAGCTTGGGCAATGATGCCTGTTTCACTGGCTAGAAATAAACTGGCGATTGCTAACGACCAGATGCCAATTTGTGTTAACTTCATTTTTGCTCCCCCTTCCTACGTTTTCGTAAAAAGAGAAGAAGTGCCAATAGGAGTAATATACCTATGCCAAAAATGCCGTAGTTTTTTATTAGCTCTCCCGTGCTAGGAAGACCTTTACCAGCTGGTTTCACTGTTGTACTCGGTGTTGTCGTTGTGGATGAACTTGGTTCAGTACTGGTAGAGGAATCAGACGGTTCTGTCGATTCTTCGTAAAATGAAATCTTACCGCCTCGATTGACTTGCCCACCTGTTCCTTCATTCGCACTTGAACTGTTTGAGTAACTAAACATGCCTATCAACACAACCAGAGAGCAGACGATTAATTTTATTGTTTTATGTTTCATTTTCCACTCTCCTTTATGGTTGTCCAGCCATGACTTTCCACGTAATTACGCCGACATAATCTCCGGTATAAACGGTATCAGATGAATTGATTTGCAATTTTATCCCATCAGTATTTGCCGTTTTGCCCCAACTGTCACTGATATCAAAACTACCTGCTGTGCCTTTACTATTGGTGTAAACGACCTGCGCATTATTATTTAAAATTGTTTCCTTACCGCTCGTAACATAACGCAGAGCATTGACTAATTCTTGACCGCTATCGTTTTTCATCGGTGTTGTCAATGTAGCCGTTAAGTTCCAACCGTTTTTGGCATCTGCCCGAGTATCCGTGACCACTAATTGCTGATCAAATTCTGGGTCTTCTACTCGTTTGGTTGTTGCATTATAAGCGAGCGAGCCAAAGTCTAAAGCACTTGGTACTGAGGTCAAACTCAATACGCCTTGCACTTTGTATTGAACGGTTAGTGCAGTATTATTTATTTTCACCGCTGTTTCATTAGCTGGTCGTTCGGCAATATCATACCCGGCTTTCGTTACATTCGTAAGTTGTGTGGTGACACTTTCTTCTTTTGTTAAGTCAATCGTGTCTCCGACTTGGGTATTTAGTTTAACGGTATACCCAGGTAACACTTGGTTTGCTTCATTTAAGAATTCAACAGATAATACAGCATCGACATCGACTACTGTCACCTGAATCGTCGTTGTAATGTCTGTAGGTAATCCTGAATCAGCTGCTTTTACTGTTAATGTCACAGGGTATGCTTTTGGTTGAAGTTGGCTTACATTATTTAAGCCGCCAAAGTCCGTTACCGTGACAAATTGAGTCAAATCTGTTTTGGTTCCATTTGTCAGTTTATAGGCTTCTGGTTTACTATGCTGTAGGATATAATCCTTTAATTCTGTTTCTGATAAATTACGAATATCTACATACGATGCTTCAAAGTCAGAACCTGAAACACCTGAAGCTTGGTCATAGACAACTAACGTTGACTCAACGACTTTGGTATTCGGTGCTGGATTTCCATCAGCATCAACTGCCTTGTCAGATACATTGATCTGTACCGTGTGTGTTCCTGGCGTATTCGCTGCTGTTTCTGCCGTAGTAGGATCCGTATAGGCATAATCAAAACCAGTATTGACTGGACTTGTATCACTAACGTCTTTCACCATGTCTTTTGCTGCAGGCAAAGGATCACCTTTCGTCATATAATAAGTCACCGGTGAAGCTGTAGGTGGTGTTTTATCCAAGACTGTTTGTGTCACTTCTTCCGCTTTTAGATTCGCAAATCCGTAGGCGTGAATGACACTTCCAGCTGTAAAATAATGCCCTGCTGGTACGGTTACGGACCAATTTCCTGCCGCATCTGATTTCGTTGTAAAATTCGCACGATATTCAGTTGGTGTAGACATATCTTCTACGGGCGATTTTACGCTATCGGTTGATGGATCAAGGGCTGCCGTGATCGAGTTATTGACTGGTACATCCCAAATGCGGACATAGGCATTTGGAATCGCATAGCCAGACACAGTGGTCGAACTACTATTGCCACGATTATCAGTTGCAATGCTATGAATTGCAACACTTGGATCCGGTACTCGAGTAAAGAGAACCCGTTGTTGTCCTCTCGTTGTAAAATTCGCGTTAAATCTAGTTAACGTTTCATTTGTCATCGCATTAGATGCTGTGATTGTAGGATTAAAGCCACTTCCATAAGCTAATCGCATATTACTCATCGGAATGTACTCATAGGTATACCCATTATCGCCATCAGCTCCGCCAGCCACATTATTCAGTGACCATTGGAAGACGTTTTGAACTGAAACATCTAGGTTTCCTTGAGACCAAATCAAGCCATTATTTGTCGTTGTTCCACTTGTCAATGCTTTGTTTTTTTGCAGATTCACACGTTTAGCATCTGAGAATTTAAAGGTTGATGACGCTCCACCCATTCGCAATAAATATTGCGTGATCGATGTGCTATCGCTTTGAATATCAAAAGAAGCATTCGGTTGGACGATAAAGGTTGAGTTATTTGCAACATAGAATAAATCAGTTGTACTGGCGCCCATGTTTACACCCTTCACATTTAAATTCCCTGAAACGTTGATTGATCCGCCATTCATATAGATTGGGTTATAGTTTATATTATTGTTACCCGTTCCAGAATAAGCATCTGTTTGGATATTTACCGTCGCATCTTTCCCAATGTTTAACTCAGATGAAGCTGATCCTAGGTAAACCGCACCACCATATGTCGAATGATGGTTTAAGATATCTACCGTGGAACCTTCCCCTACGGATAATGACCCACCTGAAATGTTTAAGTTGGTATTGTAATACTCGGCTGCAGTTGTTTGATTGCCACGTTCCAGTTTAAGTTTGACATTTTTACCGATGGCAAAGCTGCCTGATGGCATATACAGTACATTCGAACCTAGAGAAGAAATGTAAACATCAGCATTATCTTCTACAACGGCTGTAGAAATCGCTAAGCTTCCTTGTTGATAGTTATTTACATTCCATGTACGGATCGTTGTGCCATCTTTTTTTATAGAAGTCCATGTACGTTGTTGTTCCAAATGGACTTTGTTTTTTAGTGTTAACGTGGTTTGTTGTGACTCTAAAAACTGTGTCCCATAACCAGTATAATTATCCATTGTCATCTTTCCGCCATTATTACCATTGTTAAAAATCATTGCGCCCCAATAGTTGCCATGATAGACTGTCATATTGCTAAATTGGATATCCCAAGCTTTTGAACCATAGTTATTATAGGCTTGGAATGTAAAGCAGAGTGAACCGAAATCTAGTGTGTAATTATTCCCATTTACTTTAACAGTTCGCGCATTTCCTTGTAGTTGGAAATACATGTGAGACTCTCCACCAGAAGCAATTCCTATTGATGTCGCTGAGGTAACGTTTTGCGAGTATCGTAAATACGGACTATAAATAAAATAACTAGACGAATAAGTTGGGGCATTTGTGTAGATATCATTTAACAGTTCCACATTCGTTACCCATGGGTCATTTAGACCAATTGTGTAACCTAAAAAGTCTGTCACATTTCTCGTATTGGTAGCCGAAGCAGTATCATAAGAAATATTCGCATTGCTTCGATTTGTTCCCGTTAACCCATTCGTGGCACTTTCAGTCGCCGTGTACGATGAAATATAAAATGGACCAGAATAGTTTGAAGAACTCATGTTAATGTTTTGAAATTTTAAATCCCAATAGCCAAAAGTAGTACCGGAATTTCCTGATACATAGCTTGATTGGTCTAGAAAACCGATGGCTAAGTTTCCAAAATTAAAGTCATGACCATTCCCATCAATTGTCAGGGAGCGTGCAGTCGCATTTTTATTGATATACAAATAGACATTTTGTGCACTCGCTAGATCAACTGAGCTGACACTAAACAAATCCTTATAGTTATTCAACGTACCCGACAGTGTAATATCATTTTGTAATGAAATGGTATTCACTGTGTTATCGGCGATTGCTTCAACAAAACTTTGCCAATCTGTCACTTCTGCTGTTCCAGCGGCTCGAGTGCTTAATGCCCGTGGTTGAGCGAGATTTAAACTGTCAGGAGCTTGACTATTTTTTGTACCCTCTTTTGATTCTTTAACGACAACTTTCAACTCTTCTTGACCAACACTACTTGCTTCATCGGTCAATGCCAGTGAATAATCGCCACTTTTTTCTGTTAATAATGCTAATTTCAGGGAAGATCGATTACTATTCACTGTGATCGTCAATATCCGTGTTTCTTCATTCCAATTAAAAACAGGAAACGCTGCTTTTGGGTCTTCCTGTAAAAGCATGGCTCTTTCTTCTGTTTCATTAAACTCTATTCCTTCAGGAAGACGAACTTGCCAATCTTTTTTTGACTCACCCAAATCAGTTGATAAACTACTCTCATCAGACTTTTTTAGCTCGTTTTCAGTTCTTGTGTCAGAGATCTTAATATGAAATACTTCATTTACATAACGTTCATCTTCAACAGTTGTCAACGAAATCGGTGATTTGGCAAAAATTTTATTTGTAGAAGAATGCAGCTGTGAAAACATAGCTAAAATAAGGATCGAAAGAATGGCTATGCTCATTCCAACTAATTGAAATTTTCTTTTTTTAATCATTTCATTCATTTTCCCTCCTACCCTATTAGTTTAAAAAGAATGTTCCCAGTTTCTTCACCTCCTTCAAGCTTTCTTCATCCCAACATTGTTTACCTGTGGATTCAGTGCTAATTTGTATCCAATTGTTCGAACTGTTTTAATGAATTTCGGCGTGGTGGGGTCTTCTTCTATTTTTCCTCTTAAATGGAATATGATATTACTCACTCGATACTCTTTTTTCTCAGCACTTTCGTTTCCCCAAATATGTTGGTAGATTTCTTCATAGGTCAATGCTTTATCGTGCTTGTCAAACAGTAGTTCAAAAACTTTAAATTCCAATTTTGTTAGACTGATTTCGACTTTTCCTTCTTTTAAAACACTGAGATTTTCTGGAAGTAGTTCTAATAAGGGGTCAGTCGTTGGCATCATCTGTAAAACATTGGGTTCTTCCTTATTCTCAATCCGTTTTAAGATATTTGAAAATTGTAAGACAAACTCATCTTCATAAACAGAGACACCATCTGCACCTAGTTGTAGGTAAATTTTCTTTTTTGTTTTTGTTTCTTCATCATTTTCAATTAGCAACACCCAGATCAATTTATTTAATCTCGTTCTTAATTCCAGAATATTTTTGCAAATATTAGATAAATCACTCATAGTGGATTCTTCAATAATAAATGCATCTATACTTGCTAGTTCAGAACCTACATCTCCTACTTGTAAAATTGTAACTTCATGACCTAAGCTCACCAATTCTTTGGTATAATCCAATACAGGTTGAGACGAATCTCGAAAAATACCGATAGTGTACATCGCAGGTACCTCCTACTAAATTTATATCCAGAACTAAATACTTTTCGTAGTGTGCCTTCAAAAGCAAAATACTATTGAAGACGTTTTGATCTGAAATTTATACTCATCACGTTAATAATCGAACACGCAAGAATGAATATCCTGAAAGAATTAAGTTCAAGATATTCATTCGATCCATCCCATTATTGCTCGTTTCTTTGTAAGATTTGACCATTTTTTTGACGGCTAAAAAATAGACACTCAGCGTTTTGCTGAATGTCCTTCTTGCATTATAAGGGGATCGTTTCATCATAATTAAGCTGTCTATCAATTACCATCATTGCCGAGCGTCTCGTCTCCCACAATGAATCCGTATAGATGTCGAGTGTCATTTTGGTTGATGCATGTCCTAAGATCTTACTCAATGTCGCAATATCAATTCCTGATTCAACACATCTCGTTGCGAAAGTATGACGAAGCGCGTGAAAATGAACTGGACCTATTTTTGATTCGTCTACTATTTTTTTAAAACGATAATTAATAATACGTGGTTCTGTAAAACTATTTTTGCAGGAAATGACAAATATGCTAGTACTTTTTTGCTTTTTTTCCAATAAATATCTTTTTAAATTTTTAGATATTGGTATGGCACGTTCTCCATTAATTGACTTTGGTTTCCCGATAATAATCTCTGTTTTGTGTGGTTCTGTTACTGAAGGGATTCTAGAAATGGTTCTTTTCACAAAAATTTTATTGTGTTTAAAATCAATATCTTCCCATTTTAATCCACTGATCTCTCCAATTCTCATTCCCGTATACAACGCAATGATTTCTGCCGAACACTCTTTTTTATATAAAGCAATCTGTTCCAATTTTTTTTGTTGCTTTCTATCTAAACTTTTTATTTTTGGTTTAGTTAACGTTGGCAACATAACCCCTTGGCAAGGGTTTTTTGAAATTCTATTATCATTTACAGCTTTTTTTAGAGCACTTCTTAACATACTAATAATACTGCGAATAGTGTTAGACGAAAGATCTGATAGATGCATTGAATATATAAATTTGTCTATATCAGCTGTTTCTAGCTCAGATAATGGCTTATTTTTAAAAAATGGCGAAAGATGGCGTCTAATTCGCCCCCTATAATTTGAATAAGTAGAAGGTTTGATTCTATTTTTCATTAAAATATTTAACCAATAATTTAACCATTCATCCACCATCATTTCTTCTTGCACAACTGTTTCTCCATATATAGAATAGTCTGCATTTTTTTTTGATAACTTTTCTTTTGCTTCATTATATTGTTTTCCATAAACATATCCATAGACAATTCTACCTTCCTTATTCCGGCCTTTTCTATAACGACCTTCCCAGCGACCATCTTTTCGCTTATAGATATTTTCTCCTCTTTTTGACATACTTTTATCCTCCTAGACATTTTGAATTTGACGGTTTTTTGACGGCTAAAAAACGAATTATACCTATAAATATCTCTTTTCTAAAACGAAATCAATCAATAAAACAACGAATTTTATCAATTTTTTTACAAAAAAAAGAAAAAATTGATAAAAATTGATGTTTTTTCTACTAGACTAAATAAAATTAATAGAATATACTTATACAAGTAATCAATTCCACTCTTTTGATTACATATAATAAAGAACAAATTATCTTGAACTTAATTCTTTCAAGATATTTTTCAATAAAAAACGAATAATACTAAATTTTATTGTGGATTTTTTCTTATCCAAATAAAATATGCATAATAAACAAATATAAGAACATTAAAGCTATACACAAACAGGCAGTTTAGAAATTTTTAATTTTCTAAACTGCCTGTTTGTTAAGTTAAATCGAGTTACTTCTGTATCTTTATCAAATCTAACACATCTCTTGGCTTCCCTACATCCACTGTTACCACTTGGACATTATCCAAAATATCCTGAGTCAACGCTCTCACTTTTTCTGGATCATTGGCAACTTCTGCCCCGATTTGCCAATGACTTGGTACTAAATATACATTGATCATTCCGTTTCGATTGCTTGTATACACGATTTGCCCTTCCGCACTATAGCTACCGTAAAGCATAATGGCATCAGTCGGATACGTGGCGCTTCCTTTATCATATGGATTGAGCGGTGTTTCTGCAGTTATTGTTTTCGCATTTAGTTCTGACGGTTTCACACCAATCAATGTCAGCCACACACGAGTATGTTCAATCTGATCATCTGAATAGCCAAGCAATAGTTTATCGTCTCCTGTCGCTTGTTCTGCTGCTTTGGTGGTGTCTGCTTTTGCTTTTTCTAATGCTTTGTTGACTTCTTCTTCAGCTTCCTTTTGTTGTTGCGTTAACGCACTTATTTGGCCTTGAGTATCAAGCATGGCTTTCATTAAAATCAATTTTGCAGGAAACGTCGTTTTTAGTTCTTCATTTTTGACCATTTCAATTTCCTTATTCAAAGTATCATAGTCACTTCGTTGAACCGTTTCTTTTGGTCTATTTCCGTCAAAGGATTCATTGATTAACTTTTTGATTTTCTCTACTTGATCCACTTGCTCTGTCGCATTTTTAAGGATAGAGTCGATAGCTTCTTTCCATTTCCCTTTTAGCTCTTTAATTTCGGAGACTGTATCTGTGACTTCGACAATTTTTCCTTTCGTCAAACTTACTGTGATCGGCAGCTCATTTTTGATATTATGACCTTTGATAGCGGGTTCTTTTGAGCTGAATAATTCATTTGTTTCTGTCTGTATCGCTAATTTAGTATTCGCAAGAGTAATTTTTTCCTGTAAATTTTGAATAGTCGTTTCTGCTGTATTGGCGTTTATCTTCTTGTCATACTCTTTTTTTAATTTTTCGATTTATGTTTGTTTCTTTAATAGCGTGTCTTTTGTTTCTTCGACGGTCGCGGATTTTACTTCTTTGCTTAGAAAGTCTTCTTTTTCATCAAAATGTGCAGATGCTTTTTTATAGAGAACCCCACTTTTCGTGTTTTTTTTCGATAGACGATATATTATCTTGTGCCCTGGTAATCTTTTTCTTTCCCTTTGCTTGTTGCTGAAAAACAATTATCATGATTGCTACAAGTGCTACTACTCCCATGGAAGTTCCCAACACTTTTATCTTCATTTTCTATCCGCTCCTGTTTATTACTTTTTATCTCCGTCGTTAGTTTAGCCTATTTATCTATTCTATCATTTTAAATTCAAAAAAATGTATAAGCCGTCATTAGATGATCACTCTTACTTTAATATAAACTGGATTGCTTATTGCTTGAATTTTATTGTATCTCTTCTTCAAAAAAGATAGTACCACTCTTTAATTTATTCAATGGGTCAAACTTTTTTTTTGGAAACATCCTCTTGATATCCTCTTCATAAAACGAACCGTCTCTTGGTTCTTCATAATGAATAACTTTGTATCCCGCTTTTTGCTTTTCAAGTGTATAAACTACAGGAAAATTTGAACCATAAACATCTTGACCAGATTCATTACATCCTGAAACTGTTTGATTGAGATAAACAGTTATGCTGTCCTTATCAACATCCTGTCCATAAAAATCTATGAGCAATTTAATTTTTTTAACCTCTGGACTAGCTTCTAATGTTTCAGAATTAAAATAGGTTTCTGCTTTCATATAATTAAAGATTGTTTCTCCGTATTTTTTTCGTTCTGATTTGCTAACTGAGTCAACGTTATTCCCTTTTGTTCGAAAGGTCCAGCCGATTACTATTAAAATAACACATACCGCTAGAAATCCTGTCTTCTTTTTCATTTTCTTTTCTCCTTGTTCCTCTTATACACTTTACCTACATTTTCACAGCATTTATCCTCAATCTTCGATAATCTGCTTCCCAATGATCCTCGTTCCACAATTTTGACTTCAAATCTCGCTCCATATTCTCAAGAACCTTGTCTTTCTGCTCTCCAGACAATTCCTCCAACTCAGCAGCATAAAATTGTTCCATCCACTCGTTCAAACCAGATTTCCCACCTTTAAGCGGAGTCGGCCGTTCATATTCTAAAATCTCCACAACCTCAAAATGATTCTTTTCTAGCAAAATCCGATAATTTTCAACAGACGTAAAGCAAAACGGTTCCTCAAAAAGTACACCCAATGCATTTAACTCACGCCCAAAAGCTTCTCTAATCTTCTGAACATTCCCAACTGCACCAAATTCACAAATCAGTTGCCCGTTTACGTTTAAATGTTCACCAATATTCTTCAATAATAAATCTTGATCAGGAATCCAATGAAAAACTGCGTTCGAAAAAGCAACATCATACAGTCCAATTTGATCCGAGGGATTTAGAATATCTTCCTGTAAAAAAATCAACTCAGGATAGGTCTCTTTTGCTTGATTGATCATATTTAGTGATTGATCGATTCCCGTCACTTCATGCCCAAGTTCCGCCATTTGCTTCGTCAATTCTCCCGTCCCACAGCCAATATCCAACACTTTTTTCGGCTCTTTCGGTACTAACTCCAACAATCCTGCGCCATACTTAAAAACAAAATCATGTGTCGTATTATATTTTTTTGCATCCCATTCCATTGATTTCACGCTCCTCACGATGTAATGAAAAGAAGCTACATCGAAAATAGTCATCGATGTAGCACTCTTACTATTCCCTATTGCCAATAAGCCGGAATCTTCGCTTCATAAGCCGCAATTTCAGCATCATGGGTCAAACTGATGGCAATATCATCCAACCCATTTACCAATTTATGCTTCCAAGTGCTATCTATTTCAAAAGAATACGTTCCATTTGGCGTGATGACTTGTTGGGCAGGTAAATCGATTGTAATTGTTTCTTCTGCTCCAAGTCCTGCCAATGCATCCAGCTCAACAGGCTTCAACACAATCGGCAATAGGCCATTTTTCGTTGCATTCATATAAAAAATATCACTAAAGCTTCCTGCAATCACTGCTTTAAAGCCATAATCATCCAATGCCCAAGCCGCATGCTCTCTTGATGAGCCCGAACCAAAGTTATCACCAGAAATCAAAATGGTTGCCTCTTTATATTGCGGCTTATTTAAGGTGAATTCTGGATTTGGCGTGCGGTCTGGCAAGTAACGCCATTCATCAAATAAAAACTCCCCAAATCCTGTTTTTTCGATTCGTTTTAGGAAAGATTTTGGAATGATCTGATCCGTATCAATATTGTCGTTCATTAGTGGAACCGTGGTTCCTGTATGTTGTGTAAATGCCTCCATTATGCACCAAGCTCCTCTCTAATATCTCTAAATGTTCCAACGATCGCAGCTGTTGCCGCCATTGCTGGGCTACAAAGATGGGTTCTTGCTCCTTTTCCTTGACGACCTTCAAAGTTTCGGTTAGATGTTGAAGCACAGTGAACGCCTGCTGGTACTTGGTCTGGGTTCATGCCTAGACACATGGAACAACCTGGTTCTCGCCACTCAAATCCTGCTTCGATAAAGATTTTATCCAAGCCGATTTTTTCCGCTGCTTTTCGAACAGGTCTTGAGCCTGGTACCACGATTGCTGTAATGCCTTCTTTGACTTTTTTACCTTTTACGATACGAGCCGCTTCTTCCAAATCGGATAGTCGACCGTTCGTACATGAGCCGATAAAGACGTAGCCGATTTCGATATCTGATGGGCGTTGTCCTGGTTTTAGATCCATATAGTTATAGGCACGTTCGTCGTTCATATCTTTGATTTCTGGGAAAGTGCCCGTGATTGGGATGCCCATTTCTGGATTCGTGCCCCATGTAATGAAGGGAACCAATTCATCTGCGTTTAATTCTAGATCCACATCATAAGTTGCATCTGGGTCGCTGGGTAGTTTTTTCCAATCAGCGATTGCTGCATCCATATCTTCTGGCGCATATTCTCTACCTCGCACATAGTCAAAGGTTTTTTCATCTGGCGCCATCATGCCCATTTTTGCGCCGCCTTCGATCGCCATATTGCAGATAGTCATGCGTTCTTCCATCGTTAGATTTTCAATGGTCTCTCCGTAAAATTCAACCGCATGTCCCACACCAAAATCAACACCGTATTTTGCAATCAAGGCTAGAATAATATCTTTGGCATATACGCCTTTTGCAAGTTTTCCAGTGATTTTAACCCCCATTGATTTTGGTTTATTTTGCCAAATACATTGTGTCGCAAAAACATGTTCCACTTCACTTGTTCCGATACCAAAAGCTAAGGCTCCGAATGCGCCGTGAGTTGCTGTATGTGAATCCCCACAAACAATGATTTTTCCTGGTTGCGTTAAACCTGTTTCAGGTCCCACCATATGCACGATTCCTTGACGGTCACTACCGTTATCGCAAAGGGTCACACCGAATTCTTCGCAGTTGTTCTGTAATGCTTCGATTTGTTTTTTTGCCACCAAGTCCGTGATATTAAAGATATCTTGTGTGGGAACGTTATGATCCATTGTCCCAAAGGTTCTATCTGGTCGGCGAACTTTTCGGCCTGCTTCTCTTAGACCTTCAAATGCTTGTGGCGAAGTGACTTCATGGATTAGATGAAGATTGACGTATAGTAGTTGTGGTTCTCCAGCAACACCTGATACCACATGTTGTTCCCAAAGTTTATCAAATAATGTTTTTCCCATGTTAAGCACCTCTCAATTCTTTTATTATGGCTTCTGTAAACTCTGTGGTTGTCGCTTGACCACCTAAATCTGTAGTTAGGATTCCTTGATTCATCACATAATCACAAGCAGCTTCGATCTTTTGCGCTGAGTTTTCTAAACCAAACGATTGGCGCAACATCATTGCAACTGATAAGATCATCGACATTGGATTGGCGATATTTTGATTGGCGATGTCTGGTGCTGAACCGTGGATCGGTTCGTATAACGAAGGCCCTGATTCGCTGTGACTAGCGCTTGGCATCATGCCCAATGATCCTGGAATCACTGATGCTTCGTCACTTAGGATATCACCAAATAGATTTTCTGTAACGATCACGTCAAAGTCTTTGGGTTTTTGGATCATGACCATTGCCGCTGAATCGACTAATTGATGTTCTAAAGTACAATCTGGGAATTCTTGCGCCACTTCTTCTGCTGTTTGACGCCATAATTTACTTGTAGCTAAAACATTGGCTTTATCGACAGATGTGACTTTTTTATTTCTAGTTCGAGCGATTTCAAACGCTTTTCTGATAATGCGTTGAATCTCAGTTTTTGAGTAAGTACAAAGGTCTGAGGCTTCTGTTTCCCCTAGTTTTTTTTCACCGAAGTAGATACCACCTGTTAATTCGCGAACGACTACAAAATCAACGCCTCGAACATTTTCTTCTTTTAATGGCGATAAATGAACGACTGAATCAGGTACGGAAATCGGGCGAATATTGGCAAAAAGTCCTAAGGCTTTTCTTAAACCTAGTAAGCCTTGTTCAGGTCGTTTTGCTGCATTGTCCCATTTTGGACCACCAATGGCACCAAGTAAAATGGCATCTGCCTTTTCACAGGCTTTTAAGGTAGATTCTGGTAAGGGATCTCCTTGCTCATCAATACCAGCGCCGCCAAAAGCAAAGCGTTCAATATCAAAATCAAGATTATCTTGCACCATGATTTCGGCTAAAATTTTTAGTGCGCTATCCATGATTTCTGCTCCGATGCCGTCCCCCGGCAATGCTACGATTCGTTTACTCATTAAGCTTTCCCCACTTCTTTTTGAAATTGTTCGCTGGCTTTGACATACGCTTTTGCAGACGCTTGTAAGACATCAAAATCAATGCCGATACCGTTGAATTGTTTATTGTTTTCAGTATCTGCTAAGGTTACATGCACTTCAGCTTGGGCATCTTCCCCACCCGTGATGGCTTTGATGTAATACTCTTGCAACGCTGGTTTTTGGACAAATATTTTATCGATCGAGTTATAGATTGCTTGAATACTACCAGAACCGATTGCCGATTCTGTTTTACTTACGTCCTCTCCTGTGTTGATGGAAACGATTGCTCCTTGGCTTCCGTCCGAAACATATTGTAGTTGGACTCGTTCTAAGCGGTAATCTTCGCTGCATTCTTGTGATTGTCCCACCATTAAAGCAATCAGATCATCTTCTGTCACTTGTTTCTTTTTATCCGCTAATGATTTAAACCGTTTAAAAGCATCTTTTAATTCATCTTCAGTTAGTTGATAGCCTAGTGCTTCCATTTTAGTTGCAAATGCATGACGACCAGACAATTTCCCTAGTGGCAATGAATTTTCGTTTACCCCAACAAGTGATGGCGTAATGATTTCGTAAGTATCTGGATTTTTTAATACACCATCTTGATGAATTCCTGATTCGTGAGCATAGGCATTCGCTCCGATGATTGCTTTGTTTCTTGGTACCGCCACACCTGATAGACGACTGACGAGATCGCTGGTTCTTTTAGTCTCATTCAATGTGATATTGCTTTGAGCATTGTAGAAGTCTTTTCTGATGTAAAGAGCCAATGCGACTTCTTCAAGAGCTGTATTACCAGCACGTTCGCCGATACCATTGATCGTTCCTTCCACTCGACGAGCACCATTTTCGATAGCTGCTAAGGCATTGGCCGTCGCCATGCCTAAGTCATCGTGACAATGGGAAGAGAAAATAATTTCTTCGTCGCTTTGGATATTTTCAATTAGGAATTTGAATAGAGCACCGTATTCCGTTGGATTGGAATAGCCCACCGTATCAGGAACATTGATAATAGTCGCACCTGCATCAATGGCAGTTTGAACGGCTTTTAGTAGAAATTGTTTGTCAGTTCTGGTTGCATCTTCTGGTGAAAATTGGACCTTATCAAATTTAGTTTTAGCATAGCTGACATGTTCTTTAATAGAAGCAATCACTTCATCTGGTGTCATTTTTAATTTAAATTCCATGTGAATTGGACTTGTTGCAAGGAACACATGGATTTGTGGGTGCTTGGCATTTTGCAATGCTTCGTGTGCCCGATCAATATCGGCTTTTTGGCACCGTGCCAGACCTGCGACGGTCATTTTTTCAGCATTTTCTGCGATCGCTTTGACAGCTTCAAAATCACCGACTGATGCGATCGGAAATCCCGCTTCGATCGTATCAATGCCCCATTTTTCAAGTTGTTTGGCAATTTGGACTTTTTCTTTCGTGTTGAAATTTACGCCTGGAGTTTGTTCGCCGTCTCTTAGAGTGGTGTCAAAAAATTGGATAGTTTTCATGTTCATACATCCTTTCTGAATTGAGTGAATAGTGTTCTTCATTTTTTTGTGGTTAGGTAAAACGAAGGAAACTTCTCTCGCTTCGCTCGCCAAGTATTGCGCATCATCAGCTCTGCAAGCAGTCGCTGTGATTTGCAATAAAAAAACATCCCACGAATATGGGATGTTTTGTCATCCCGTTCATGCAATGCGAAAACAGGACTCTCAACGTCTGATAAGAAAAAGCTGTGCTGCAGCTGGTTTCTAGAGATCAGTGTGATGAGTCCTTTATTAATAATAAGAATGTAATTGTCGTTGTCTGTTTGTTCATCATTTTCAACATCCTTTATTGTCAGAATTTTTGAATAATTCAAACTATAGTGTTAAAGATACAGAAGTTTTCAATTAAAGTCAATAACTTTATGAGAATTTTTTTAAGAAAAGCTGAGAAAAAGTCTGGTTTCTTTTCTCAGCTTTCTTTTTTATGCTTATAACTTATCCAGTGCTTGTTCCAAATCGCGAATAATATCTTCAATATTTTCGATTCCGATTGATAAACGAATCAATTCCGGTGAAGTTCCTGAGGCTTTTAATTCATCCTCACTTAGTTGGGAATGAGTCGTTGAAGCAGGATGGATAATCAATGATTTGGCATCTCCAACATTGGCTAATAGTGAAAATAGTTTGACATGATTGATCAAGTTTTTCCCTGCTTCCGCTCCACCTTTAACCCCAAAAGTAAAGACCGAGCCTGCACCTTTAGGTAAATATTTTTCTGCTAGTTCATGATACTTATTATCTGATAAGCCTGGATAATTGACCCATGCAACTTTAGGATGTTTGATCAAAAACTCTGCAACAGTTTGGGCATTGGCTACATGGCGTTCTAAACGTAAAGACAGCGTTTCTAAACCTAAAATCAGCAAGAAACTGTTGAATGGTGAAATAGCCGCTCCTGTATCTCGTAATAACGAGACTCTTAAACGTGTGATATAAGCTGCTGCTCCTACATCTTTGGTGTACGAAAGTCCGTGGTAACTTGGATCTGGATCCACTAATTTAGGAAACTTGCCATTAGCCCAGTTAAACTTACCTGAATCGATGATTACTCCACCTAGTGCAACACCGTGACCACCAATAAATTTTGTTGCAGAATAAACAACAATGTCAGCACCAAAATCAAAAGGACGATTTAAATAGGCTGTCGCAAAAGTGTTGTCAACGATCAACGGGAGCTCGTGTTTATGGGCAATTTCCGCAATCGCTTCTAAATCTGCAACATTTGTAATCGGATTGCCGATTGTTTCCACAAATATCGCTTTCGTATTTTCTTTGATCGCTTCTTCAAAATTAGCTAAGCGATCTGGATCAATAAACGTTGTGGTAATGCCAAACTCAGGTAACGTATGAGCAAATAAATTGAATGTACCACCATATAAAGTGGAGGCCGAAACAATATGATCTCCACTGCTAGCTAAGTTTTGGATGGCATAAGTAACGGCTGCTGTTCCAGAAGCTACTGCAACTGCGCCAACACCTCCTTCTAGTTCATTTAGTCGATCTTCTAAGACCGCTGTTGTTGGATTCGTAATTCGTGTATAGATATTACCGACCTTAGATAAAGCAAATTTTTCAGCTGCATCTTGTGTATCGTCAAACGTGTAAGAGGTTGTTTGATAAATCGGTACCGCTCTTGAATTAGTTTCTTTGTCTGGTGTGTGCCCACCATGGATTTGGATCGTTTCAAATTGATAGTTAGAGTTTGTCATTATGCTTCATTCCTTTTCTATTTTTAATTATATTTATGCTATTTCCCTTTTTATACCACATGTCACCTTCTTGCATAATGACCACCTCTTCCTCTATTTATTCTCATTGGAAAGTAATTTAAATGAAACAAAAAAGCCGCCCCCTACTAGCTTTAGACTAGTAAAGGGCGACTGTCGCGGTACCACCTTTATTGGAAATTAAATCCATCTCAACCCAAACGCAGAATAACTTCTTGATTTGGTGCCTTGTTAACGGTAGCTGCCGTAAAAATCGCAATGATTTTTCCTCTCCAAGATCATTTTCGACAAGGGATCATTGCTTTCTTACACCAAACGAAAGCTCTCTGATACCAGTGAATCATTTATTCACTGGTGATAAATGTCAGCTTGTGTACTCTTCTTTTCAATGAGTTTTTTTTATTAAAATCAATATTAGAACATTCTCATTTATTTGTCAACTTTTTTCTGCTATTTTCATTTTTTATAAATTTTTCTTTTAAATTGAGTGTCCTGTTTCTCTTTCTTTCTATTTTTTATTATAATTAAGGAAATTGGAGGTCGATTTAATGTCAGCAAGCAATGAAAAAGTGGATTTACTTTTATCTTATTTATCTGAGATCCATACAAAAAGCCTATCTTTATACGATTTAGTTACTAGCCGTCCACGTCCAGAAGATACTCGGATTCTTTTGAATATCAATGAGGTCTTCACTTATTATCATAGTGTGCGCGTTTTTTATTTCAGCAACAGTGAACTAGCCAAATCAGAAGTTCAGCCCTTTTTTGACGCTTTTGAAGATTTTTATTTTGAGTTGAAGCAAGTCTTCTTCCTTGAAGATAATGATAGCACTCTACTCTATAGTAAGTTATCTGCGATGAAAGATTCTTTTGAGCAGTTGACGAATGATTTTAATGTTTTATAATAGAGTAGATAATAGGTAAAGAAGGTGCCCAAATGGATCAAAGCGAAGTTGTAGATCGACTGCGTGAAGAGTTGGAGATTCCATTTTTTAATGGAACGATTGAAGAGCGTGAATACACAGAAGCTGATTATCAAAAGATCAAATCTGATTTGGTTCAGTATTTTGATGATTATGTTCGTAATGTAGAAAATTAAGGTAGATCAACGCAGTATAGTTTAAAGGACTAAAACAAATTCTTCTATAATTTGTTTTAGCCTTTTTTTGTTTAACTGTTCCAAATAATATAACTCACTTCATAAAAAAACACATAATAAACAAATATTAAACATTTAATAAAATTCAAGGAAAAGAAAAAACCACCGGCTGAAAAGGCCGATGGAAAAGGAGTATTACTCAATAAGAGTAAAATGAAAAATAAAAAGGTTGTTGTTGGTATGAATATATAATACAACACATATTTTCTTTTGTCTACTAAAAATAACATTAAAAAGAAATTAATTACCGCTATTTTTTGTCAATTTTTCATTTATTTTTTTATTTTTTCAACAAAAGATTGCTCATTCGCGTAATAGCAAATGAAATATCATCTGTTGCTTTATCTTGTTTTTCTTCTGAATGATTGAATAAATCGATATCTATCCCTTTTTCAGGATCTAAAGATAAAATCATTTCGTTACATCCAGCCAAGTATTCAATGTACGAACGTTCAAATTTTTTGTGGATTCCCATTACGCGTGCTGGTGGGCGTAATTGTGTAACTTTTTCCAACATGATCGTATATTCTTTGGTACCATCTTGGAAGATGCGTTGGATTTCTGCAATTCTTTCTGGAGATAAATCAGCTGTTTTTTCTTCATCGATTGCTTTACGAACTTCTTCGTAATAGTCGTTCATTTTTTCGCCGACTTCTTCTGTTTCTTTAACAATATCATTGATGTTTTGCACATAATAGCCTAAATTTGGTTTCACAATCTTTCCTACTTTCTTTTAGTAATCACTCAATTTTACACTTTTTTATAGGTAGATGACAAGAGTAATCTGTAAAATGCTTATTTCCTTTTATTAATAGAAAAATAAAAGGGTGTGGGACAAAAGTAAAAAACACTTTTGTTTCACACCCTAAATACGAATAAACGGCGGGAGCAGAAGCAATCCCTTCGGAAATAAGCCGAAATTCACAAAAATTTGAAGAGCAATTTCCGTGAATTCCTTCTTATTTCTCGGGATTAAACGCTTCTGTCCCAGCCTCTTTTTCAACTATTTATTTGATTTCATCACTTGTTTGGATGATTTTAGAAATCATGCCATAATCTTTTGCTTCATCAGCAGACATCCAGAAATTACGGTCTGTATCTTTGGCAATTTTTTCATATGTTTGTCCAGTTGCTTCAGCTATCAAACGGTTCACACGTTCGCGCATACGAATGATTTCTTTCGCTTCGATTTGAATTTCTGTGCTTTGTCCTTGAACGCCACCAGCAGGCTGATGGATCATATAGCGAGTATTTGGTAAGCTATAACGATTATTCGCTTCAGCGGCTAAGTAAATCGTAATACCAGCACTTGCAACCCAACCAGTTCCGATCACGATCACTTCTGGTTTTACAAATTTGATCATGTCATGAATCGTATCTCCCGCTTCAACATGTCCGCCTTGGCTATTGATAAAGATTTTGATAGGCTCATCACCCATTGCAGCTAGCAACAATAATTGAGATGTTACTTCTCGTGCTAAATCTTGATTGATTTCTCCGTAAATCAAAATTGTTCGCTCTTCAAACAATTTTTTCATAAACGCATTTGGTTGTTGTTTTTCTTCTGTTTCTTCATTTTCATCTAAATAGTTCATCACGACTAACCTCCATATTTTAAAGCTAAATCTCTATAATAATAATACCGCAATATGAAAATTTGTCCACTTTTTTGACTTGTTTTGACCTTAAAAACTATTTTTCAAACATCAAGGATCCATCGATACTTAAAAGTAATCTACTGTTTATTTTTATCTGAGACATAACACTACGAGTCACATCCCCTACTCTAGGAATTCGAATTACTAGTGAAATCAGAAGTAACTTCGCTAGAATTGCTGAGAAACTCAGTCAGGTACAGGGTGACGTCACACGGAATCTATTTGATTCTCATCTGTCATAAACCATATAAAACTTAGGCTGCATCTTTTGCCTTAACATTCTTCGTCTTTTTACCAACTAACACGTAAAAATGTATTATCACTTTACCCCATTAATATAGGAAGTATTATGAACTTCCATAAAGTGTTGATACGGCTTCATACACACTAACAAGAAAGAATGATCTAATAACATATCTACAGAGATTGGAATGATATGAGGATGATCTTCTAACACCGATGGAATCAGGGCCTCTTCACAAAAGATATATTCATTACGAATCGATTGGTCATATCCTTCAACTTCGTATATGGAACGGTAAAATTTATTCTCTAGCACTATATCAAAAACATTGAATTCAGAGAATTTACTTTGATACAGTAAAAATTTTGAATCAGAATCGGTCACGATTTTCAAACGGAAGAGCAGTTTTTCTTGCATTAAAATAGGGCCCGCTTCGTCAATAAAACGATAGATTAAATTTGTATCAATTACAAGAAGATTTTTAATTCCTTGTCCCCATTTAAATAAAACTTTAACGATTCGTTGAAACAGCTCTTCATTTTTAGGATGCAGCGTATAAAAAGAACCGTGGACTAAAACTTGATGATTATACCAAGCATTCCTTGTTAAACGGATAATCCCTTCTTCAAAACTAAAATCCCCTAATAAAATTTGATCAAATTCTTCTTCAAAATATTGAATTAACCGAATAATATCTGGACGACCAACTAAAAACGTACTGCGTAATTTCTCATGATCTTCAAATAAATTCTCTAATTGACTAAAAGAATACTCACAAGAATTAAAAAGAGACACCACATAAACAATTTCATGTTCTGGTAAAAACCGCTCCATATTCAAACTTTTCCATGCTTGCTCGACTAACTTGAAAATAGGCCGTTTTTTTAAATCGACGATGACCTTTTCTTCTAATTCAAGCTTTTCTTTGTCTTGACGTGAATAGGCAATATTCATTCCTTGTAAAATAAAATAACGACTTTCTTCCGTATAAACTCTGGTTGAAAACTCGTGTTCAATCAAATCGAGCATGTCCTCGCACGCTTCTTCAAATTCAATCGTCTGATTTGTTTCATAATTGATGTCAATTTTTGTTAGATAGTATAAGTATAAGAACCTCGTTTCAAATTCTGAACTATTCAACCGTTCATTTTCAAAATCCAGATGACAAGCAGAAAAAAAAGCTTCTGCTTTTTTCTTCAAATTATAAGCTTTACTAACTGAAATAAATTCTTCTTCTACTAAATCTAAGTAATTAAACTGTTGCTCCAAAAATTTTGTACACGTCTTTAGAAATAATGATTGCTGATAGATGATTTTGCGAATTTCAAATAATGGAATATCTTTATTAAATTCTACATAAAAATATTTTTTTTGTTTCTCATAACTTAATATGTATATATCTAAGGTCTGAACCAAATCTTCCAAATCATTTTGTACTGTTGTTGGAAATGCTTCGAATATTTCTATGTAATGCGTAATGTCAATTTTTTCATATTTGTATAGTGCTTCAAGAAGAACAATTTTTCTATAAATATTTTTTTCTAAATACTTTTCTAACATCTATTCCCACTCTTTGCATAGTTGATTTCTCAATTGTTTTATAAGTAATCGAGTTTAAAAAATAGAAACGATGACTTACTCTACTAAACTTTCTTTATTAAGTAGCCTATCGTTATAGGTATTTCATAAACATAGCTAACTTAATTATTGCCTAGTAGAAGTCATCGCACTATCAATAAATATACTTTATTTTCAATTTTTAATATACACCCAAATGAGTAGATAGAAAAGCAATACGTATTTCTATAAAAAAACTTAATTTTTTCACTAGATATCTGTTTAACCGGTAATGTATTTTTGAAAGAGTGGGGATTATCACTTCCTTATAAACGTCTATAAATAATTCAAATGATTATTCTTTCTTTTCTCTCTTTTTAGTATTCGATCCTTTTTTACGAAAAATAATTAAGGAACTAACTAAAGCAACGATACAAAAAACAAAAGCCATCGCAAACGCATGACGATAATCGGCAACCTCCAATGATTCTTTTATAGCAAGTGTGGAACTTCCAATTGCCAATGATTGTGTAGGAGTAGCTTGGGCATGACTAGATAGAAACGTAACTAATACAGCAGTCCCAAAGGAGCTAGCAATTTGCCTTAATGTATTATTCGTTGCGGTCCCGTTACTGATCATATCATTGGGTAAAGCATTCATTCCTGTTGTTGTAACTGGCATCAAGACCATAGATATCCCCAATAAACGGATAGCATAGAAAATAGCTATGAGAAGAATTGGCGTTGTCTCAGTGATAAATAGAAATGGAAATGTCCCTAAAGACAATAACGTCAAACCAATCGGGATTAAAAAACGTCCACCAAATCGATCAAATAATTTTCCTGTAACTGGATTCATTAATCCCATCACGATGCTTCCAGGTAATAAAATCAACCCCGAATCAATTGGACTTTCTAGATGAACCTTTTGAATATAGTCTGGTAAAATAGATTCAAACCCAAGCAAGGCTATATAAGAAATGGCACTTAGAAACACAGAAACTGAAAAAGTTGAGTAGCTAAACACTTTTAAGTTTAATAGAGGATTTGAAATTTTCAACTCTCGTACAATGAAAGAAATAAGCACAGTACATCCTATAAAAAAAAGAACAATTACTTCCTTAGACAACCAGCCTTTAGTACTAGCTAAACTAATACTGTATAACAAACTACCAAATCCAATGATCGATAAAAACACAGAAGGAATGTCTAACTTACTCTGTTTTAAGGGTATGCTGACTTTAAAAAACAGTAAAGCCCCTATTTCTGATAGAAGGATCAACGGTATTGTAATAAGAAATAATGTTTTCCAGTTGAAATAGGTAATAATATATCCAGATAGCGTTGGCCCTATCGCGGGAGCTAACGCAACTACTAAACCAACAAACCCCATAGCAGTTCCACGTTCGTTTTTTTTGAACAGCGTTAATACAGTCGTCTGAATCAAAGGCAGCATAATTCCAGAAGCAATTCCCTGTAATAATCGTCCAAAAAGCAAATACTTGAATGTTGGACCGAAATAACAAATAAGCACGCCAATTAAAAATAAATTCAAGGCAGTTAAAAATAAATATTTAGACTGGATTTGCTTCATTAAATAAGCAGACAAAGGAATAGTAATACCTGAAACTAAGAGAAACAACGTTGTTAACCATTGAACGGTGCTTAAACTTATATTCAGGTCTTTCATAATCGTTGGGTAGGCTGTGATCAACAGCGTCTGATTCATAATAATACAAAATGCGCCCAGTAGAATAACAACCATAAGAGCGCTTCGATTATAGCGTACCCCATCATAGGTTTCTTTGTTTTTATTCATCCATTCACGTCCTTAAATAATTACACCGATTTTCCCATTTACCAATCCTCGAATAACGCAGAAAAGAAACACTCATTGAACTATTTCGCTTTCTGCGCGACTGAATCTTTCTCTATAGTTCGTTACTGTCGAGTCTTTGAAAACTTATTCGACTTCACTATTTATTTACTACTAAACAGGATCAACTTTAATCGCTTTTTCCTCTACTTTGATCATTTTTGAATAGAAGGCAATTCCTACTAAAACAATTGCTGTAAACCATAAAGATTTTTCACCATAAGCTTTTGTCAAAATAGTCCCAATTAGTCCGCCACCTGCAAAACCAATTAATACAGAAAAATATAACCAACTATTTTTCCATGCATCTTTTGCTCCGGTAAAAGCTTGAATAATATAATTGAAAGCTAATTGTACCACTAATGTCACGGCAACATTTCCATAAAGCATGCCATCTATTTTATGAAAAGCATTCCCTTGCATTCCAGCTAGAAAAGAAACAAGCATACATATCTGTAGGATGGTAAAAACACTATTAATTGATGAAAAACCTAAGCCAACTAAAACGACTGCTTCTATAAGTAAAATTTCAAATGCCCAGATTTTCTTCATTTTAATGCCCAATACTTCAATAATTCCTGTGGTCATCGCACCTAATCCAAAACATAAGATGGTTAGTGCCACTGTAGCTAAATGCTGCCAGTCTTTTGTTGCAATTGTTTGTCCTAATAAAATGATATTTCCTGATTGTACTGTGCTAAATGCTTTTCCTACAAAGTAGGTATACCCGTCCATTGAGCCAGCCGCAATCGCTAGAAAAAAAGCAATCCAAGGTAGTTCCATTACAGGATAAGTCGGTACTTTACGATTATTCACTCTCTATTCCTCCAATTTTTGATAGTAAAAAGCCTAGAAAATTTTCCTATTTATTTTCTAGGCATTGAAACAAAAACTATTCTGGTTTTTTAAACCAAACAACAGGTTGAGGCTTTTCTGGATTTGGTAGTGACTCCGCAAATTGTTTTGTAACGTTTAAATGATCCGCTACCATTTGCGATGGGGAAGAGCCTAACCATTTATTTAATGAAATATCAGAATACTCACCATGCTTGAAGACTTCCACAAAAATCAAGGGTTCATCACCGATATTTTGTACGTAGTGTCCAGCTACGATTGGAACGACACCTACGTCACCTGCTTGGAAATCAAACGTTCTGGAAACACCAGCAGAGTTAAAAACTGTCATGCGAGCTTTCCCTTGAATGTAGTATTGCCATTCGGCAGCTTTAGGATGCCAGTGAAGTTCGCGCATTCCACCTGGCTCTACTTCCACAAAAGCAGCCGAAATAGTTTTCGCTACAGGAAAAACGTTTTGATCGACGATTCGTACACGACCAGCTTCTGATTCAATCGGTTTAATTGTATCCATATGAAATGTAAATGGCGATGGAACTTTCCCATTCACATTTGGGCGTTCGACTTCTTCAATAGAACCAGGAATATTTGCTTTAAAAATATATTTTTCTTTAGCAGGGAAACTTTCAATTTCCTCTGTTGATTTTTTAAAGTTTGCGGCAACCACTTCAGGTGGTGTATGTGCCAACCAATCCGATAATAAGAATGTGTTGTTTTCAGAAAAATCAGCTTCACTGAAAACTAATAAAAATTCACAGCCTTCGTCTAACGCTTGAATAGAGTGAGGAACTCCAGCTTCAAAGTTCCATAAATCTCCGGCTTTAATGTCATCAATGAAGGAGCGTCCGTATTCATCAATACCCGTCACACGAGCGTTTCCATAGAGCATCAAGCCCCATTCAGCTTCCTTATGCCAATGCATTTCTCGATAAGCACCGGGTTCTAAGCTCATGTCTACGCCAGCAACATCTTGTGAAATGGGAAAATCACGGTTTGTGATTTCTCTTGTCCATCCGCCTTCTTCTAAGCGTTGATGTGAATCAGAATAACTAAATCTTAAATTCGCCATCGTTCCGTGGTCAGTAGCAGGTGGCACTAGAATATCTGGATTTTCTTCATCACGACTAGTATTTCTAGGTCCATGATCAATCCACCCTTTCCCATCGGTGTGTCTGTAAGGTTCAAGTTTTTTTTCTTCTGACATATCCAATCACTCCTTAAATTTAATATGTATTGATTGTCTCATGAAAATCGATTTTTAGACAATCATATACTTATGATAGCTTTTTTGTAAAAGTTTGGAACTCTATCGATTTTCGTCCCTCTAAAAGATAATTCACCGTTTCTTTATACGTTTATGCTCATAATTCTTTTCTTCCTTTCCTACCTTAGCGAGTGACAACTGTTCATCAAAGTTTCCTGTTTACTCTTTGATAGTAGATAATATACAGCAAAAAAGCAGTCACTTTTTTTTTATTATTCAAAAATAAGAGCTGTTTTTTTTTGAAAAAAAAATAAAAGTCTCTAAAATAAGTTTAATCCCTTTTTCTCTTTTCAGTAAAACTAAATCGAAATAGTTTGAGAGTCTTTTTACATTGATTTAATTAAAAAAAATACAAAGACCAAAAATCTTTTTCATGATTTTTGGTCTTCGTATTTAGTTGACTTTAAACTTATTTATAAGTCTATTCATTTTTTTCGATTTGTTATTAACTTTTTCCCATTCTACGTTGAACAAATTTTACAATTTCAACGATTGGGATAATCGCAAATGACGTTCCAGCAACGATTGCCCATTGGTAAGCATCTAATGACGTTACGCTGAACAAGTCATTGAAGCCTGGAATTAGAATCGTTGCTGCTAGTAACAAGAACGATACTAAGATAGCCCAGTTAAATGATTTGTTTCTGAACAACCCAACTTTAAAGACAGATTGGTAAATAGATTTCACGTTGAATGCGTGGAACAATTGAATCAATCCTAATGTTGCAAATGCCATTGTCAACGCATCACCATGTTGTAAATCATATAAGGCTGCTGCTGATAAGTTTGGCATATTCGCTGCTGTGTGCGCTGGAAATTCGATCGCCATTTTATACACGATCAGCGTCAACGCACCTTGTGTGATCCCTTGATAAATTACACTACTCAAGACACCGCCAGAGAAGAAGTTTGATTTCTTCCCACGAGGCGCATGGCTCATCACGTCACGTTCAGCAGGTTCTACACCTAACGCAATCGCAGGGAAAGTATCCGTTACTAAGTTGATCCATAATAAGTGAACAGGTAGTAGGGTATCCCACGCTAACATTGTTGCAATAAAGAGTGTCAATACTTCCCCTAAGTTAGCAGAAAGGAGATATTGAATCGTTTTTTGGATATTTGAGAAGACTTTACGTCCTTCTTCAACGGCTACGATAATAGTAGAGAAGTTATCATCCGCTAAGACCATATCAGAGGCCCCTTTAGATACTTCTGTCCCCGTGATCCCCATACCAATACCAATATCGGCTGCTTTCAATGCTGGTGCATCATTCACACCATCACCAGTCATGGCAACGACTTTCCCTTCTTGTTGCCACGCTTTTACGATACGGACTTTATGTTCTGGTGAAACACGTGCATAAACTGAATAATGTTCAACGACTTTTGCAAAGGCTTCATCTGATAATTCATTTAATTCAGCACCCGTGATTACTGCGTCGTCGTCGCCTTCTTTGATAATGCCAAGACGAGCAGCGATTGCTTCGGCTGTATCTCTGTGGTCGCCTGTGATCATGATTGGGCGAATACCCGCTTCTTTGGCAACTTTTACAGCTTCTGCTGCTTCTTTACGCTCTGGATCGATCATGCCGACAAGACCAGCAAAGACTAAGTCTTTTTCAACGACATCAGAATCCATTTCAGCTGGAACTGCATCAACGATTTTATATGCCATTCCTAGTACACGTAAGGCTTGTTTCGCTAATTTTGTATTGTTAGTTAAAATTTCTTGTCGTTGTTTGTCTTCTAAAGCTGGTGTTTGACCATTTAACAGAACTTGGTTACAACGTTTTAGTAATTCATCTGGCGCTCCTTTAACAGCAACCAAGAATTTCCCATCTGTTAATTGGTGAACAGTTGTCATTAATTTACGATCTGAATCAAATGGAATTTCAGCAACACGAGGTTCAGCAGCAACTTTCTCCGTTACGTTGAAATCGTGATCTAAACCGTATTGAACAAGGGCTGTTTCGGTTGGATCACCGATCAATGAGCCATCTTGAGCAATTTTAGTATCGTTTGTATAGTTCATGATTTTTAAGGCCATGTTATCTAGTGCAACAGCGTCTGTTGCAGGTTTTACTTCATTATCTGTGTAAAGAGCTTCAACTGTCATTTGGTTTAATGTCAATGTCCCAGTTTTATCTGAACAGATAATGTCTGTGCTACCTAATGTTTCAACCGCTGGTAATTTGCGGACGATGGCATTTTTCTTCGCCATTTTTTGTGTACCTAAAGCTAAGATGATTGTTACAATCGCTGGTAAGCCTTCTGGAATCGCGGCAACAGCTAGTGAAATTGACGTTAATAGCATATCGATCCATGTGCGGCCATTCATCATACCGACCACAAACATGATAGCTGCAATCACTAAGATAGCGATCGTCAACATTTTACCTAATTGGTTTAAGTTTTGTTTTAATGGTGTTTCTGTTTCTTTTTCGTTGGCTAGCATACCCGCAATTTTACCAACTTCAGTATTCATCCCAGTTCCAACAACCACACCGATTCCGCGGCCATAAGTGACATTACTACTAGAATAAGCCATATTGATACGGTCACCGATCCCAATATCAGATGCAGTGCCTTCTAAAATAGTTGCTTCTTTTTCTACCGGCACCGATTCACCTGTAAGTGCTGCTTCTTCAATTTTCAAGCTAGCTGCTTCCAATAAACGTAAGTCAGCTGGAACAACGTCCCCTGCTTCTAATAGCACAATATCCCCAGGTACTAGCTCATCACTTTTAACATTGATTACATGACCATCACGGCGAATATTCGCATTAGGCGAAGACATTTCTTTTAGCGCTTCGATGGCTTGTTCTGCTTTGGCTTCTTGGATCACACCGAAGATTGCATTCAGGACAACTACGAGTAAAATGATGAACGAATCGACCATATCACCTGAAAATACTGCGGAGATCACCGCCGCAAATAATAATACGATGATCATAAAATCTTTAAACTGTTCAAAGAATTTTACAACGATCGATTTCTTTTTCCCTTCATCTAGTGCATTGGCGCCGTAACTCTCTAACCTTTTTTTGGCTTCTTGAGCTGATAGACCTTCAGTTGTCGTATCAAACTTTTGTAAGACCTCTTCATCTGACTGCGTGTAAAATGCTTCAGATAGTTGAACCTTTTTTTCTTCTGACATGATATCCTCCTCATAGTTTACAGCTACTTTAATCTATTTTACTTCATATTAGCGAAACGAACACGTTTTTGAACTTATTGGTTCGCAGCAGAAACGAAAAAAAATAGACCTCTGTATGCTAAATAGAACATACATAAGTCTCACCGTTTAAGACAACACCAGAAATTTCTTTCGGAGTTGGTGATGTTGCCGCAGCTAGCGCCGCCAGTTACTCCCTCATGAAATAATAGTGGTGACAGATTAATATCGTTCACCAATTATTATTGATGAACTAATTATACCTGTTCTTTTAGTGTTTTTCAAATGAAATCGTATTGATTTTCAGAAAAATTTCTGTTTGGTCTGAAAAATGGGGAGGATTGTTATGATTAAGATTGTTTACAACTCAAACACCCCTATCGTTATGACTTCAATAAACAATAGGGGATGATTTTTAAGTCAGTTAGATTATTGAAGATGAATCTTCTCTGCGTTTTGTAATAATTTCCAGTCCGACTGATAATACAAACAGTAAAATAAATAGAGCCGCAAATAACACTCCACCACCAAAAATACTAATCGCACCTACGAGTCCAAGGAGACTGATCAACTTAGCTTTTACTTTTTCCATAATCACTCACCACTTTTCATTTAATTACTATCTAATATCATCGTACTCCGATTATGTTTGCCTGTCAATTTAGTTTGATCCCTTTTACTGCCCTTTCTTACTAGCCGTTATCAACTCTTTATAGTTACTCGGTGTATTTCCCCAAAAAGTTAAAAAGTTGCGATTAAAGGTCCGGATTGATTGATACCCGCACGCTTCAGCGATTTCACTGATTTTTTTAGATGAACTTAACAACAGTGAACGAGCAAATAACATGCGGTTATATTCGACTAAGGCATTAAAGGTCATCGCAAATTCTGCTAAAACGATTTGGTCGATTTTTGTTGGACTTGAATAAAAGTATTTCGCTGCTGTTTGAACGGTGATTGGTTCACTATAATGTTGGTTAATATAGGTATAGATTTCAAAAGGCAAGCTATTTTGGAAACGAAAAGAATTGACTTGTTTCTGTGTTGGCTTTATTTTTTTGATTTCTGTTGGCGAATAACCAGTTATTCGTTTAAATTGTTTATTAAAACTAGGGACTGAATGATAGCCTACAAAATCTGCAATAAATGCAATCCCTAACTCGTCAAAATTCAGCATCGCCAATGCATTATTGATCCGAACTTCGCTTAAAATGTCTCCAAAGGTTTTTCCCGTTAGCTTTTTTAAGCCTCGATTGATTGTTTGAGGCGTACTTTTGAATTTTTCAGCCGTTTGATCAAGTGTTAGTGATTCTCTAAAATGAAAATGAAGATACATCAGAATTTTTGAACTGAGATCACGCATGTCTTTTTCCCGAATCCAATTACGTCTAGCCGTTCGTTCAAACCAAACGATCACTTGATATAAGTCAGCTAGTAAGGATAAATCATAAAGACGTTCTTGCTGCTCAGATTCGTTTAAGGCATGGGTAAAGATTGTTTGTAGATAGGCAAATCCGTTCTTACTACAGTCTAAAGCAGGTGTATCCCAATACTCAAAAAAATTCATATGCTGTTCGACTGAGCGAGTGGTCAATGTAGCGAGCATCAATACATTTAAGGATAATTCGAACGTGATGGCTTGAATTGCTTCCTCCACTTCAATGATCTGATAGACATGATAAGAAAATAACCAGAGAATACTTCCTTTTTTTAAGCTGTATTCTTGATTGTTGATTTTAATTTTACCTGAGCCACTTTCAATAAAGAAAAATTGGACCGACATCCGGCTAGTTTTAATGGTTTCACTTTGAAAAATTATTTTTCTTACGATAAAATCTGCATCCGTCATGTCAAAACCATAATACGCTGTCCCATTATATGGAAGTTTCTTTTTCATTGCTTTACTCCTTTGTCCTTTTAGGATAAGAATTCTATTTCTAATGTCCGACATCTTGCGTTTAATACGATTATACTATAGTTGTACATGTGATTTACATCACAATAAAAAATCAATGGAGGTTTTCTCATGAGTAAAAAGGTTTTCGTGTTAGGTGGAACTGGTTTTTTAGGTTATTACACAACGGAAGAGTTATTGAAAAAAGGCTATGAAGTCGCAACAGTGGCTCTCCCCCCCGTGCCTGCTGATGATCTATTTTCAAAGGAAGTTTCGGTGACATTAGGGAATATCAATGACATGACCGATGAGGCTATTTTAGAAATGCTTGAAGGCTGTGTAGGCTTTATCTATGCCGCTGGCGCAGATGAACGTGTGGTTCCAGAACAGCCTGCTTCTAAATTTTTCTACGAAGCGAATGTGTTGCCTACACAACGTTTAGCTTACTTGGCAAAAGAAGCTGGGGTAAAAGATTTTGTTGTCTTCGGCTCTTACTTTGCTGAATTTGCTGAGCGTTTACCGGAATCAAATTTAAAACAAGAAGCGTATCCAATGATGCGTTTGTTGCAAGAACAAGTAGCTTTTGCTGAAGGTGACGGTCGTATGACCGTGACAAGCTTACGACTTCCTTATATTTTTGGTACAATGCCAGGGAGAGCTCCACTTTGGAAGATGTTTACCGATCAAATCAAAGGACAAGCGGTATTCCCAGCCCTTAAAGGCGGAACAGCAATGGTCACTGTTGAACAAGTAGCCGAAGCGGCTGTTGGTGCAATGGAAAATGGAACGCATCGCAGTACTTATGCCATTGGCGATACGAATATGAAATACCAAGAGTTTTACCAAATGATGGTTGCGGCTTTAGGACAACAAACCCAGGTTCCTGTTGTCAGCTATGAAGATGTTAAAGCAATTTATGAAGGAATCGATGCCGAAGCTGATCAAGCTGGGTTGGAGCATGGCATCCACTCAACAAAATCAGCGATGATGCAGGAATGTGATTTATATTTGGATCCGAATGATACCTTCCCTATTTTGAATGTTAAACATTATGATGTCGTTGCTTCTATTAAAGAAACCTTAGCGAAGTGTGTAGACGGTCAATAAGCAATAGAGAATCCCTAACAAAAATTTTGTCAGGGATTCTCTATTGTATAACACTCTTTTTTCACTCAATCGATGTCAGCGATTTCGTCCAGAAATTTTCAGCAGTTCCTTGCTCCATACCCATGATAAATTTCTCTCTAATATCTGGATAACGTTGCGCCAAACCACTCACAAGCTGTTTGACCTCTTCCCGTTTGGTTTTCTTATCGACTGGACATGGGTTAAAAATCACAGGCAGTTCTTCTCTTTGAACAAACTGAATGATCTGTTTTTCTTCTACATAAAGTAATGGGCGAATCAGCGTAATATCTGTCTTAGATAAATAACTCAACGGGTCAAAACTAGCTATTTGACCGTGAAATAAGAAATTCATAAAATAAGTTTCAATTGCATCATCTAAATGGTGACCTAAAGCGACTTTAGTACAGCCAACTTCTTTAGCTCGCTTATATAAAATACCACGGCGAAGTTTGGCGCATAAGGAACAAGGTGAACGCTCTTCTCGAATATCAAATACTACTTGGGCAATATTGGTTGGCACTACATCTAATTCATACCCTAACCCTGCCACAAATTCTTGTAGCGGTGCAATATCCATATCAAACCCCATTGCTAAGGTGATCGGCACGATTTCAAATTCAAAACCTAATCGCTTCTGCTTACTGATCATATCTAGGAAATACAACAAACTGGTGCTATCTTTCCCACCACTCATGCCAATAGCTACTTTATCACCGGGCTGGATCATTTGATGCTTCAATACAGCTCGGCGAATCGGATTATAATAGGTTTGATTGTCTTTCTTTTTAAAACTCATTTTGGACTCCTTTTTTATCCCAACATTTATTTAAAAAAATCGGTTTTTAAGCTATAGTTTTCACCAGATACAATATCATATTGGATCAAACGATAGTCTTCATATAATTCTTTTTGCGCTTGATTCAGAGTCAAGGTTTGACTCCATTGCTGATCTTTATAATAGAAGCCTTTTTCAAATGCTGGAACTTGTTTCTCCAGTTCACTCAACAATTGGTAGAATCCTGTCATTTGTATATTACTTTGATCAAACAGAGTTGGCGCAAAATAAAAAGGGCTACTAAGGGCATCGTGGTTCTTTTTATCGCTTAATTTTTGTTGATTATCGTACATTAAAAACTCTGTCTCATGCATTCTGACTTCGTCGTTATCAGCTTTGATTTCATCTGAATAAATACTTGGTAAATGATCACCCCAAAAAACAACTAAGGTCCGCCGTTTTACGTCTTTCAATGCTGTTGTAAATTCTTTTAACGCTTCACTACTATATGCAACATCCTGCATATAGCTATCGATGGCTTTTTTATTTCCTTGACTCTTAGAAGAATAGTTTGTTGAAGTATATTTATCGCTATAAGGCATATGCGTCTGCATCGTCACCAAGTGAACAAACTGCGGATTGTCTTCATCTTCTAATAGATCCAGTACCTCTTTATAAGCCGATTCATCCGAAATATACGGATTGTTTTGCAGCTTCTCTTTATGCGTCATCGTTTCTTCACTAATAAATTGATCAAATCCAAGCGTTTTATAGACATCTTTGCGTTTATACATTGAGGTATTATAAGGATGGATCGCTGTTGCTTGGTAATCTTGATTTTTTAAAAGTGAAACGATCGAAGGCATTTCGGTCATTTTTGGAATCAGCATCGTGTATGGCGTTGTTAATTGTGGATTGAATAGCTCCATCGAAAAACTAGTCAACGCTTCAAATTCGATATTAGCCGTTCCCCCACCATAATTTTGCGATAGCATTTTCCCACTATAAGTTGTTTTAGCAATCTCATCATAGGCTTTTAAAGGGTTTTGATCCACTGTCACACCAGTCAAATTTTGCGGGTCAGAGAAACTTTCACTCATGACAAAAATAATATTTGGCTGTTCTGACTCGGATGAACCACTTACTTCTTGAGCAGTTTTTGTATACTTACTGGTAATTGCTTCAATGGTCTTTTTAGAGTAATTTTCTGGTTTATCCATCGCTTCAACCTTGAGATTATATAGAAAACCACCCATAAATCCAGTGTTATAATAATTCATTTTCTGACTGTAAGGAATCCAAAGGGCTGTTTTATCATATGCTTTTCGTAATAGGTTATTTGGATTATTAAAATGACTCACGTAAACCAACAACCCTATTGTTACGACTAAACTTGACAGGCGAATGATCTGGATTTTTTTCGGTAATAGCCGGCTTTTATACATTGCCTTTCCGAAAAAGAATAACCCTACTCCTGCAATCAAAAGAATCAAAACAAAAGGAATCGTGCCGATCATTTCCCTCAGCAAACCAAACTCTGTGATCATTTTTAAATCATCAGGATAAATTGGCTCAGTACGATAAAACATTTTTTGATAGTCAGCAAACCCTAAGATACCGATAGTGATCGCATATAAGACACTGCCTAAAATAAGCGAGCCTGCCAAACTACATAAAAATAGTAAAAAAATGAGCAAGACAAGGCTTCCTAAAATAAATTTTTCTGTATGCCATGAAAAGGCAAATTTGAAGACTAATTCCGGTGATAATTCATTTTGACACCATTGCAGATACAAATTGCTAATGACCACTAAGAGGATCATGCCAATGACAATAAATGAATACTTAATTGGTTTTTTTTTGAATATTTGTAATTTTTTTTTCACAACGTTCTCCCTTTTCTCTTTCCTAAACACGTTCTTTAACATTTTATGCTTAGTCGAAAAAAAAGTAAAGCACCCCATAAGGGAACTTTACTTTTAAGCTGAGATCAACTGACTTTTTACGCTTATCTTTTTGCTGCTTTCATGATTTCTTCAATTAAGACCATCACTTGACGTAATTCGTCATTTTTAACTACCGGCTCTGCTTGCTCTCTGACTACTTTATAAAAGTTTTTATAAAATGTGTCATATTCGGCGAAAGCTGTTGGTAAAGGCAACGTCTCGGTAGCCTCTTCCGAAGGTGGCGCCATGGTTTTCGTCAAGCCAACACCTGCTTGGATCGGTTTTGGCGCTTGGATATTTTGTTTGCCAGACTCAACCACCATTTCGCCTGAAAGATCCCAATCGTTGATAACAGCCGTTCCCTGGGTCCCTTTTAGATACCATCTTGGCAATTTAGTGTAATTAGTAGTACCTACTTCAATAATTGCTCGAACGCCATTTTCAAAAATAATATAGGTGATAAACCCGTCATCTACTTCATCACCCAGAATATAACTTAAATCAGCAGAAACCTTTTCAATCCGACTATCCACTAAAAATAATAGCTGATCTAGTAAATGAACCCCCCAATCCAAAAGCATTCCGCCACCATGTTTTAATTCATGGCGCCAGTCTCCTGGAATACCATTGGCTCCTTGAACACGTGATTCGATTTGGAACAATTCACCGATTTGTTGGTTTTTGTACAATTCTCGCGTAATCAGAAAATCTGGGTCCCAGCGGCGATTTTGATGAACCATAAAAGTTTGACCAGTTTCTTTGGCAACTTTCAGTATTTCATCTAGTTCTGCGACATTCATAGCCACCGGTTTTTCACAAACTACGTGTTTTCCCGCTTTTAAGGCTTGAATTGCTAGGTCTTTATGAGAATCATTGGGTGTGGCGATCAGTACTGCTTCTATTGTTTCATCTGAAAGTACTGCTCCAAGTGAGGTGTAGATTTTATGGTTATGTTGACTGGAAATTTCTTGACGCTCACCAGAAATATCATAGGTTCCCACAACGTGGATTCGTTCATTTTCATTGGGCATAATGTTATGGACATGGTATGACCCCATGCCGCCATAGCCGATTACGGCAAAATTGATTGCTGTCATTTTTTTAGTCCTTTCTATATAAACGTTAGTTGATGTAAGATAGGGAATAGGTGTTACTCAGTGCCTAATTGGTGTTTGGGAGCTATCAGAAACAGTTGTTGTCTTCTATTTGACATCCAGCTTCACGAACTAGGCGAGTTCGTTCAGCTTTGCTGTGAACCACGAGGAACACGGTGAGTCGATGTTGAACAGTACAAGGCGACTTTATGGAGCGTTGTTTCCTTGATTATACCCACCACATTTCCGCTGGTTGTTCTTTGATCATAATACTTTTCAAATTTGTAATTGCTCGGTTTAACCCTTCTTCGGTTGACATGATTGGATCTTCATGTTCAATACTCAAAACATAATCATACCCGTAAATTCTAAGTGCACTAATCATATCTGACCAGACTTTTAAATCATGCCCACAGCCTACTGAGCGGAATGTCCATGCACGTGTTTTCACATTGCCATATGGCTGCATATCGGTTAAGCCATGCATATTGATATTGTCCTGATCCAAATACGTATCTTTCGCATGGAAATGATGAATTGCATCAGCTTCTCCTAAAATTTTCACTGCCGCTACCGGATCGATTCCTTGCCACCATAAATGACTCGGGTCTAAATTACAGCCGATTGCTTTGCCTGTGGCTTCACGCAGTTTTAACATTGTATAAGGTGTGTGACATAAAAATCCACCATGCAACTCAATCCCAATTTTCACGCCAGCATCTTCTGCGATCGTATTGATATTTTTCCAATAAGGGATCAACTTTTTCTCCCATTGGTAATTGTAGTTATCATCGTATTCTGTCGGCCAAGGTAAAACGGGCCAATTGACTTGAGTATCTGTCGGGTTACCACCAGAAACACCAGAAAAGCCGTTGACGACTGAAACATTCATTAGAGAAGCTAGTTTGATTGTTTTTTGTAGTAATTCATCTGCTTCTTGTGCTATTTCTTTCACTGGAGAAATTGGATTATTATGACAGCTCAATGCACTGATCGTTAAGCCTTTGTCCTCAAGTTTCGCTAAATACTCTTTTCTCGCATCTGAACTTGCTAATAGTTTATCGATATCTAAATGAGCATTTCCAGGCGAGCCGCCTGTTCCGATTTCCACGGCTTCTAATCCTGCTTTTGAAACCGTATCGATCATTTCTTCAAAACTTAAATTATTGAATAATGGAGTAAATACACCTAGTTTCATTGTTCAGTTCCTTTCTTGTTCGCAATAGATTCTAAAGGGTCATGATGGCCGTAATTTGGATACGTATTTTGGGTTGGTTGACACCAGCGGACACCATTTTTAATAACTTTTTGGACCTCTTTATTATAGTAGGAAGGGTATGTTTCATGACCTGGCTGGAAATAAAAGATTTTGCCATTCCCACGATGATACGTGCAACCACTACGGAAGACTTCACCGCCTGGATACCAACTGATAAAAATCAAGTCATCTGGTGTGGGAATATCAAAATGCTCTCCGTACATCTCTTCTTTTTCTAGTTCAATGTACTCGCCGATGCCTTCAACGATTGGATGACTAGGCATTACTGTCCAAATCCGACAATGTTCCTGTGCTTCTCGCCATTTTAAATCGCAAGAGGTGCCCATTAGTTTCATAAAAATTTTTGACATATGGCCTGAATGCAACACAACTAACCCCATCCCCTCAAGGACACATTGGTACACGCGTTGCACGATTTCGTCAGAGACTTCTTGGTGTGCGACATGTCCCCACCAAATCAAGACATCCGTATTTGTTAGAACTTCTTCTGTTAAGCCATGTTCTGGCTCATCTAACGTAGCAGTTCGTACTGAAAAATCATCTTCTTTTAAAAATTGTGCGATTTGTTGATGAATCCCCTCTGGATAAACCTTTTTTACCGCTTCATCTGTTTTCTCATGACGGAATTCATTCCATACTGTGACTTGGAGCATCGTTTTTTCACCCTTTCTTTAATCGAAAAATACCGGTTGATTCGTTTCGGATGCTTTGTAAATGGCTTCTAGAATCTCCGTTACAACTAATGCTTGTTCTGGTTTTACAACAGGTTCTATATCATTGATGATTGCATCGATCCATGATTGTGCTTCTAACACTTCCGGCTTGTCGCCAGCGCCATCGTAAAAATCAACACCGCCTGGTTCTAATTCGATTTTCTTTTCAAAAAGCGTACTATGATCTTCGCCATTGATCGTCAATCCGTCATTCATATCAGCTCCACCTTTCGTACCATGAAGAGTGGTTTTGGCTTCTTTTACGTCTAAACTATTTAGCGCCCAGCTTGATTCCAAAAAGATTGTCGCACCATTTTCCATCATGATAAAGCCGAATGCTGAATCTTCAACAGTGAATTTTTCAGGGTCCCAAGAGCCCCAAGCATTAGCTGCATTTTCTGTTTCAGACAATTTATGATAAGCTTTTCCTACCACATATTTGGGTTTATAATTGTCCATCATCCATAGCGTCAGATCCAGCGCATGAGTCCCGATATCGATCAACGGTCCGCCACCTTGGGCTTCTTCATCAAGGAAAACACCCCAAGTTGGCACTGCACGACGGCGAATAGCATGGGCTTTCGCAAAGTAAATATCCCCTAACTCGCCTTCATCACAAATTTCATGTAGATACGTTGAATCTTTTCTAAAACGATTTTGATAACCGATTGTTAATTTTTTTCCTGTTTTACTTGCGGCTTCGATCATACTACGCGCTTCAGCAGACGTTTTTGCCATTGGTTTTTCGCACATCACATGACAATCCGCTTCCATTGCTGCGATTGATAGTTCGGCATGCGTGCTGTTTGGTGTACAAACATGAACCACATCCAAGTCCATTTCTTCAAGCATTTCTTGGTAATTGATAAATGTCTTCGCTGTTAATGTCCCATAGTGCATTTTTGCTTCTTCTGCTCGTTCACTGATTAGGTCACAAAAAGCAACCATTTCGACTTCTTTTACTTGTGCAAGTGCTGGTAAATGTTTCCCATTCGCAATCCCGCCGCAACCAATAATTCCTACTTTCAACGTCATCATAAAACCTCCAGTAATCTACTCATATTATTTTGTGGAAAAATAAAACGGTTCCACTTCTACACTATTACTATACAAAATTATGAAAGAGCTTTCTTCCTAGATTCCAGTTGAAAAGTTCCTGGATATTGCTGTTCATCACTGCGACTGGCTTCGCCAGAGTAGATGATGAACAGTACAAGGCGACTAAAAGGAGCGTTGTCTCCTTACTTGCGAATCACCAAACGTCTTACATAAAACTGACTTTAGACAGCGCTTGGCAATCTAAAGGAGATAAGTTTCAATCACTCCAAATTAGCCACACCATAGAAATAGGACAGCTTAAATCAAAACAACTTTACAATCCTAATAATCTCAACAAAAACAAAAAAGCCCTTCCCTTCTATACTAAAAAGGAAGAACTTCATTTTCTTATTCGATTAGTAAAACACTTACCCAACACTACCAGAAGTCATCACTCGATGTCTTTGTTCCCGTTTATATTGCTGAATAATTTTTAATGCTCGTTTTCTTGTTTTTCGGTTCGTACACTTCAATCTTCTGCGTGCACTTGAAATATCTTGTTTCTCCATCCTATCACCTCTTTGCGTCTATTTGTCGGTTACTAGTTAATAATTACCAGCTTGCTTTGTGTACACCAGGAATTTTACCTTGATGCGCTAATGTTCTAAAATTGATTCTAGACATACCGAATTTACGCATGTATGCTCTTGGTCGTCCATCGATCAAATCACGGTTTTTCAAGCGATTTGGATTGGAATCTTTTGGTAATTTTGCTAATGCTGCATAGTCGTTATTCGCTTTTAACTCAATGCGTCTTTCAGCATATTTTTCAATTAATGCTTGTTGCTGTTTTGCTTTGGCGATTTTTGATTTTTTAGCTATTTTTCCTTTCACCTCTTTCTAAATCGTAATCATTACTCTTTGAGAGTGATAAGGATAACATCAAATAAAAGAAAATGCAAGTTTTTATTATTAAAAAAAAGCCCTCATTTTTGGGCTTTTGTATTATATCTCGAGAAATTTCTTCTGATACTTCAACGGTGAAATTCCCACCTGCTCTTTAAACACATGATGAAAGGTTTTCACACTAGCAAATCCCGATTTTTCAGCGACTTCGATCATGGGAACTTTTTCATTCGCTAAAATAAACTTCGCTTGATTGATACGATATTCCGTCAAAAAACTCATAAAAGTCGTACCCGTATTGGCTTTAAAAAAGCGTGTAAAATAATAAGAACTAAACCCACTGTATTTTGCTATCTCTTCTAACGTAATCGATTCTTCATAATGATTTTCAACATAAGTAAAGATACGATCTAACTGTTCTAAGTTTTCTTTGTATTTGATGGTAGAAGTTTTAGCTCCTTTTTTCACTTTGATCTGTGTTTGAGGCAGTCTTCTGTAAAAAGTTGTGATTAGTTGAAACAGTAAATTAAACAGTGCATAGTTTTTACCTGACACATTTTTTTCAGCTTCCTCAAATAACTGCTGTAGTAGTTTTTTCATTTCCAACGTTAATGACTTCGACCATTTTGAACTGTGTTTTTCTCCCGTTTCAAATAGCTCAATCAAGCTGCAATCATTCGCTGATCTTAAATTTATCTCGTCAAAGATATTCAAGTCAAACTGATAAACGATTCGTTCGCTATCTGGCGAAGCTAAAAAATAATGCGGTTCCCCACTAGCAAAGAAATAAATCTCCCCTTCAGCTACATGGACGATTTCATCTCCTACACCAATATTAACCGTTCCCCGAATCGAATAGATGATTTCAATCTCTTTATGCCAATGAGGGTAAACAATCGTCATGCCATCATTGATAAAGGCTCTAAAAAGAATAGGTTCTTCAAATTCTGGTCGTTCTAAATACACGCTCATCTTTTGCCTCCACGAGTTACTCTTACTCTTTACTTTATCAAAGTTTTGATTATTTACAACTGATTTATTTCGATTGTTCTACTTTCTCCTTTATCTCTGCAGCTGAATAGAGTTTGAGTAGTCTTTTAACTTCTCCTTCAACATTAAAAATCCCCGTTTTAGTATAGCCTAAATTTTTAAGTGCGACAGTTAAATAATCAATAAAGTCACTCTCTTTCATCACAATAAATAACCTCCCATTTCTATTTTCCAATTGATTTCCTCTGATTAAGTAACAACTTGAACCCTTAGGTTAAAATCATGATGGCATCAGGTGATACACTGAATCGTTTGACTGTACTCATTTCGATTTGTTTACTCCCTTTCCACCAAAGATCAAGGTCATTACATACAAACCAAGCATTCTGTTCAAACGGAGTTTGCTGACTACTAACAAAATGTACATCCAGTTGGTTACCTTCAGCACCATTTACCAATAAATCATGAGCTCGAATCCCAATATAGCGACAAGTTATAGGCACGTTTGCTGTGACAATCAATGGCGTTGCCCACCCCTTAACTTGAACTGTATGAGCATCGATCCGTTTAACAGGAAAAATATTTTTGCAGCCCGTCAAACGAGCGGCGGCTTCTGTTTGTGGTTGCTTAAACAACTCAGTCGTTTGCCCCTTGATTACCCCTGCTTCTGTCATGATCAGGAGCTGCGGACATAATCGATAGAGTTCATCTAGACTATGACTGACGATCAGGACATTTCCTTTAAAGTCGGCTAAATTGTTTTGTAATTCTAGTTGGAGCTCCTCTTTTAATGAGGTATCCAATGCTGAAAAAGGTTCATCCAATAATAATAATTCAGGCTGCGAGGCTAACATCCGAGCTAAAGCTACACGCTGTTTTTGTCCACCTGAAAGCTGTCTAGGGTAGCTATTTTTAACATTTTCTAAATGAAACATCCCTAACAGCGCTGCAATCAATGATTGATCCTTAGTCACACTGCTTAAATTTTTAAATACTGTAAAATGTGGAAACAGTGCATATTGCTGAAACAGCAGTCCTACTTTACGCTGTTGCGGTGGTAAATCGATCCCTTTTTCCTGGTCAAAAAGCACTCGATCCCCTAATTGAATCTTACCTGAATCTGGCGTTTCAATCCCAGCAATACATTTTAGAAGCATACTTTTGCCACAACCAGAAGCACCTAAAATTCCTAAGGTGGTTGCTTCAAGCTCAAATGTAGCACTCAACTGATGATCACGTAATTTTTTTTGAATATCAACAAAAAGTTTCATCCTTGTATCCTCCGCGATTTTCTGCTGAATAGCTCTGTTAAAAATAAGATCAACAGACAAATAAGCACAATGATCGTCACATATTGTTGCGCCAATGACCAGTCACCTGCCGCAACCGCTGAGTATATAGCTAACGGCAACGTTCGAGTCTTTCCTGCAATATTTCCTGCTAGCATCGTTGTTGCCCCAAATTCACCTAACCCACGAGCAAAAGCTAATACGCCTCCCGCTAAAAGCCCATTGATTGCCAAAGGAAATGCAATTTTAAAAAATATTTTTCTCTCCGAAAACCCTAACGTTTGAGCAGCAGCTAATAGATCAGGGTCAATTTGTTCAAACGCTGCGATTGCAGAACGATACATCAAAGGAAATGACACCGCAACTGCTGCAATCACTGTTGCTACCCAAGAAAAAACCACTTTAACAGAAAAAAAATCCAACAAAAATTTACCTATTGGCTGTTGAACACCGAATATATCCAATAAAAAGAAACCAAAAACCGTTGGCGGCAACACCAGCGGCAAGGTAAATAGACTGTTAAGCAGCATTTTAAGTCCTTGATTTTTCTGACGGAAAACAAGATAAGCAATCAAGGTTCCACTAAAAAAAGTAAAAAAAATCGCCATGATCGCCGTTTGAAACGAAATAATGATTGGACTTAAATCCATCACATTCACCTACTTATTCATAATAAAACCTGTATCTTCAAAATATTTAGCCACTTCTTTACTTTGCAAAAAAGTGATAAAGTCTTCTGCGATTGCTTTTTCTTTCGATTTCTCAACTAAACCAATCGGATAGATAATCGGATCATTCAAGGTATCCTCTGGTAAAACAGCTACAACTTTGACTTTATCCGTAGAAGCTGCGTCAGTAGCATAAACGAGACCAGCTTGAGCGCTTCCTTCAGCGACCCAATTTAACACTTCTGTTACATTCGTTCCAAAACTAGCATGCGCTTTGACTTCCTCCCATAAACCTAATGCTTTCAAGCCTTTTTCAGCATACTGCCCTGCTGGAACGCTTGCAGGATCGCCTATCGCAACCGTCTCAGCTTTTTTCAAATCACTAAATTCTTTCCAATCAGCATCAGAAGAGCTTGGCACAATCATCACTAATTGATTTTGTAATAAAGGGACAACACTTTTCTGATCCACTAAATTTTGTGAAACCAATGCATCCATTTGCTTGGTTGCAGCTGAAAAGAAAATATCCGCTTCTAATCCTTTTTCAATTTGTGTTTGTAATTTTCCAGAACTATCATAATTTCCTTCTACTGTTGTTCCATGATTATTTTTCTCAAAAGCTGGTATGATTTGCTTTTCCATGACTGACTCTAAACTGGCTGCCGCTGCGATCAATAGGTGATGTTCCTCTTCTGAACTGCTGAAACTAGTTGAAGCGGTTGTCTTCGTCTTTTGAGAGGTACACGCTGTTAAAAACAAACATGCTAATACCAGTAGACAAATCCCCTTCACTTTGTGATTTTGTTTCATGGTTTCTCCTCCTAAAAGTTGAAAGCGTAGCGGGTTAGCCTGTGTTGCTCGACACCTAATTTACAAATAGCCACCATATCCTAAAGCGGTGATTTCTTCTTTTGTGATCGTGTCTTGCGCAATGATCCTTGGTAATAATAAATCAAATACCGTCTGTTCAGAAAACATCATGCCTCCTGGCAACCCCACAATTGTTTTTCCATCTAAATAAGCTAACAACAACATCGAACCTGGTAAAACTGGTGTACCATGAGAAACAATCTTTGCTCCTGTTTGTTTTATTGCTAGTGGTGTGCGGTCATCTGGATCAACACTCATACCGCCAGTACAAAAAATGAGCTCTGCTCCAGCTGCCAGCATCTTTTCGATCGCTTTTGTGATCTGTTGTGGATCATCATTGACAATTTCGTGAAAAGCAATCGTAGCATTTGGATAGTGAGATAATTTCTCCTTAACAACAGGGGTAAAAGAATCTTTGATCAATCCTTTGAATACTTCACTGCCCGTCGTCACGATTCCTACCTTTACTGGCTTAAAAGGGATTAGAGTTAAGATTTCTTTATGACCAATCAATTTTTCAGCTTGAAGCAATCTTTCTGGTTCAATTTCTAACGGAATGATCCGTGTTCCTGCTACTTTTTGTCCAGCCTTAACTTTTTGATTATTTTTTAGTGTTGCAACTGCTACTTTTTCAATCGAGTTTAAGGCAAACAACCTGTCTTGATCGACTTTCAATAAGCCGTCTACTTCAGCTACTACTTCGATTTTCCCTTCTGAGACCAGTGTTGGTCGCATCTGCTCTCCAGCAATCAAATGATATAAAAAATCAGCTGCATCGTTTTCATGAATCAAGTTTGATTCATCTGATTTTAAAAACAAGTGCTCTTTTCCTAATGCAAGCAACACAGGAATATCTTCTTGTTTAACTTGATAGCCTTTTGAAAAAAGTGCTCCTTTAAACTCACCTTTCACGATTTTGGTAATATCCTGATACAAAACCAGCCCTACTGCATCGACTGTCTTTACAACTTTCATCCTGGTTTCCTCCGCTTAATGCTCTGTTTTTCGATTGGTTAAAATATCTAAGGCATGAGGTAAAATCGGTAGTAAGTAACTTAGATTTTCAGTTACCCCTTTAGGACTTCCTGGTAAATTGATGATCAAGGTTTTCCCCCGCTGCACCGCAACTCCTCGACTCAACATAGCAAAAGGCGTTTTTTGAATACTTTGCATGCGCATTCCTTCACTAATACCTGGAATCTCTTTTTCGCCAACACTTAAGGTTGCTTCTGGTGTGATGTCTCGGACACCTAAACCTGTACCCCCAGTTGTTAAAATCAAGTCACACGTTGCACACCATTCAATCAGTAATGTGCTCAACTCACTCACTTCATCAGGTAATATAGTTTGATTCACCAGTTCAACTTGATCTTTGATCAGCTCTTTGATGATCCGACCAGACTCATCTTCGCGTAATCCCTGAGAGCCTTTATCACTTAAGGTAATGATTCCTACTTTATACAACTTCTAGTTGATCTCCTTTTTTAATATGACCTTCTGCTACAACAACAGCAAAAATCCCTTCTCTTGGCATAATACAATCGCCCACTCGTGCATAGATTTGACAATGTTTATGGCATTCTTTACCAATTTGCGTCACGACTAATTCCGCCTGACCAATCCGAATTTGACTGCCCACAGGTAATACACGCAAGTCAATTCCTGATACAATAATATTTTCGCCAAAAGCACCATTGCCTACACGAGCCCCCCGTTCATTAAACTCGGTGATTTTTTCAAAAGATAACAAGCTGACTTGGCGATGCCAATTTCCGCCATGCGCATCATTTTCTAACCCAAAACCTTTGATTAAATCGACTTCAGGAATTTCTTTTTTCTGTGTCCCCCGTCGTTCACTAATATTGATCCCAATAATTTCTCCTACTGCCATACTCTTTACCCTCCAATTTGTGACATTAACCGAGAATCGCCCTGACTCTCTAAAAAATGATGTTTCTCGGGTTTACGTCGAATTGCTGAAAAAACCTGTTTTAACAATAATTCTTCATCTTCTGTCTGCAAAGCGCCTTTTAAATCACAGCCATCATCCATATGCAAACAGGTTTTTAAACAGCCATCTGCTGTAATCCGTATCCGATCACACTCAGCACAAAAACAATGACCTAACGCACTAATAAAGCCAATTTTCCCTTTAAAATCTGGTAATGAAAAATAACTAGCTGGTCCATTTCCTAAACGCTGTTCAAAGGGTCTCAGCTGGCCATAGTTTGATTCTAGTATAGAAAAGAGCTCTTCTTGCGTCTTTCCAGGACAGCCTTTGCCTAAACCGATCGGCATCAACTCAATAAAACGTACATGGATGGGGTTCGTTTTAGCAAGTGCTGCAATTTCGCAAATAGCCTCTTCTGTCAGCTCTCCTCTAGCAACGGTATTCACTTTAATATTCGGTAAACCTACCTCGATGGCTTTTTCCAAACCAGTTAATACTCGTTTTAACTCCCCTACTCGGGTAATTGCACGAAATTCGTCTGGATCTAATGTATCAATACTGATATTGAGTCCGTCTAAATTCGCCTCTTTTAAAGCCTCAGCATATCTTGCCAACTGAATACCATTCGTTGTTAAGGTCACTTTCTCAATACCGTTGATAGCTTTTATCGACTTGATCAACGCGACAGTATCCCTGCGAGTCAAGGGTTCACCACCTGTGATTTTAACTTTTTTAATTCCCTGTTTAGCTAAACTCTTGATCAAAAATACTAGATTATCAAAACTTAAAACCTCATCTTTTTTTAGAAAACACATTCCTGTTGCCGGCATACAGTACGTACACCTAAGATCACAACGATCTGTCACAGATAGCCGCACATAATCAATTTCACGATTAAAAGAATCCTTCATTTTAAGTCCGCCTTCCTACAACCTTATTCGTTGATCTCCTGATTTGTTGAAATAAAATGGCCGCTTTTACCACCTGATTTTTCTAATAAACAGACATTCATGATGTTCATCTCACGATCCATTGCCTTGCACATATCATAAATCGTTAGCAAGGCAATATTAGCGCCAGTCAAGGCTTCCATCTCAACACCCGTAACACCCACTGTTTTTGTTAAACAACGAACGGATAAAATTTGAGCTGTCTTCCAGCTAAAATCGACCTCACATTTCGTTAAGGCTAAGACATGACAGAGAGGAATTAATTCAAATGTTTTTTTTGCCGCCATAATCCCTGCCACTCTAGCCACTTGTAGCACTTCGCCCTTTTTTATCGTCTGATTTTTGATCCCTGATGCAACCTCTTGATTCATACGAATCTCCCCGTAAGCGACTGCCGTTCTTTCTGTTGCTGCTTTTTTTGAAACATCAACCATCCGAGCTTGTCCTTGTTCATTGATATGAGTAAATTGTAAAGATTCTTTCATCTAAGCACCTCTTAAAACGCTTTCATTATTGGTTAAACCATTGATAAAGTTGACCATCTTTTCCTTAAGTTTAGCACTCTGACTAAAAAAAAACAATCTGTTATAAATAATTTTTTTTAGCCAAAAAAAACAAAGAGTGTGGAACAAAACTCTTTGTTTCATGTCCCAGTCACTCAAAGTCCAAATAAACGGTATGAAAAAAATCAGGATCTTCAACAATAAGCCAGCATGCACAAAAATTTGAAGAACAATTTTCGTGCATGCTGGCTTATTGCTGTAAAACACAGCGAGGTACGAGCTGATATTACACAGTACCTCCTTGTCATAACTAAATTGTTAAAATTTCCAATAATAAACCGTTACATAGTCTCCTTTTTTCAATAGCTTTTTAGCTGGTTGATCGATCATACAATTGGTTTCAAGAGTATTATGAAATACTGAAGAATAATGTAATTTTGCATTTAAAGACACCATACCATTTTCTTCATACGCCCGAATAAAGCGGCGAATATTGGAAGGCGTTAACTCTTCTAGTAATTGGACTTGACGTTGTTCTAGCTTTAACTCAGAGCAGTTTAGAAAATGAGCCAGCGCTGACCAATAAAATAAATGCAAATTGACCACAGCCGCAAAAGGATTGCCAGACAAGTTTAAAAGTAGTTTATTTTGATAGCTACTTGCCATCATTGGTGTTCCTGGTTTCATATTCACAAAATGAAAGAGCGTCTCTCCACCTAAAGCTTCGATAACTTGAGGAACAAAATCTTTTTCCCCCACTGAAACACCACCCGTTGTGATCAATAAATCCACATCTGTCACTCTTTCACGAATGAGCTCAGCAATCTCTTTAGGATCATCGGAGCAATGCTCTTTGAAGATTATTTGACTGCCACTAGATTGAATGAACGAAGCTAGCGTATATAGATTGCTGTCATAGATTTTGCCTGAAGTGAGCGTTGCCCCTAAAGAAACTAACTCACTACCAGTCGCTAAAATTCCGACTTTCATTGGCGCTAAGACTTGAATCATTTCAATTCCTTGGGCTGCTAAGATACCAACTACACGGCTATTGATCAATTGATATTTTGAAAAAATCTTTTGTTCAAGCCTCACATCTTCACCCACAACACCATAATTACGCCCCGCTTTGATTTCTCGGTAGATTTTGACCTCTGTTTGACCATAATCGGTCCATTCTTGTTTGATCACCGCATCAAAAGGGGCGGGAATCGGTGCTCCTGTCATGATTCTAACAGCAGAACCAGATTCATTTACACTATCTGGTTCTGAATCTCCAGCAAAAATCGAGTTGCTGACGTTTAAACAAATTGGTTTTTCTAAACTTGCACCTTGTGTTTCTTCAGCAATAACGGCATAACCATCCATGCCAGCTCTAGGAAAATGTGGTACAGCGATTTTAGCAAAGATATCTTCTGCGCAGACTCGTCCAACAGCGTCTAAAATAGAAACATGCTCCACTGCTTTTTGCTGAGCGAAAAATTGGTTGATTTTTATTCTTGCTGCTTCGACTTCAATCATTGAAACAACTCCCTTTTACCTGACAGGTGTAATATCAACAGCACAGACCTTATATTCAGGAATGATTGCGATATCATCAAATTCAGCGTTGGTTAATTCATTGACGTTTCCATCTGGAAAATGGAAGGTCATAAAGACTTCTTGTGGAAAAACACGGTTTCCAACAGCCGCATAGGTTTCGATTGTTCCCCTTCTGGATTTAACGTTGACTTTATCGCCTTCTTTGATACCCAAACGCTTGGCATCCACTGTGTTGATTTCAATATAGGAACGATTCGCAAGCTGATTGATCCCTTCCGTTCGACCTGTCATTGCCCGGGTGTTGTAATGATAAAGCATTCGGCCTGTTGACATTAGATAAGGGTAACGTTCATCAGGCAGTTCTCTAGATTTTTTATAGGGAATTGCCATAAATAACCCCTTACCTCGGGTAAACTCGCCAACATGCATGATTGGTGTGCCTGGATCTTCTGGTGTACGACAAGGCCACTGCAAACCACCGGTTACTTCTAATCGGTCATAATTGATTCCGCCAAAAGTTGGTGTAAGACTGGCAATTTCATCCATGATTTCTTTAGCCGAGTCATAATGGCTTGGGTAGCCAAGTCGGGTCATCACATCGCAGAAAATCGCATAATCTTCTCTCGCTTCACCTTTCGGTTCAACTGCTTTACGCACTCGTTGAACACGTCTTTCAGTATTCGTGAAGGTTCCATCTTTTTCAGCATAACTAATTCCTGGAAGCACTACATCTGCGTATGCCGCCGTTTCCGTCATAAATAATTCTTGGACAACAAAAAATTCTAAATTCTCTAGTGCTTTCCGTACATGAGTGGTATCAGGATCGGTTACGATTGGATCTTCGCCAAAAATATACAAGCCTTTGATCTTTCCTTCTGTCGCAGCCGGTAAGACTTGGGTCGAGGTCAGCCCAACATTTTTATTTAAGTTTACTCCCCATGCTTTTTCAAATTTCGCCATTACTTCTGGATTGGCAACTTTTTGATATCCTGGGAAATCATACGGCATACATCCCATGTCACAGGCTCCTTGAACATTGTTTTGCCCGCGCAAAGGATTAACGCCACAACCTGGTTTCCCAATTTTTCCAACGAGCATTGCCATATTTGACATGCTCATAACGCCTTCTGTTCCAGTTGAGTGTTCAGTCACACCTAAACAATAAATAATCGGCGCTTTTTCTGCTTTCGCATATAATCTAGCCGCTTTAATCAAGTCATCTGCTTCGATATGGCAAATTTCTGCCACTTTTTCAGGCGTATACTCGGCGACAAGTTGTTCCAGCGCTTCAAAGCCTTCTGTCTTTTCTTTGATAAAGGCCTGATCAGCCAGACCTTCTTTTAAGATCACATGCATCATGCCATTGGCGAAAGCTACATTGGTTCCAGCTTGGATTTGTAAATGAAGTTCACAATTTTTGACTAAATCGATTTTACGAGGATCGACCACGATCACTTTTGCTCCGCGCTGCATTGCTTGACGAATTTGTGAACCAATCACTGGATGAGCTTCTTCTGGATTTGAACCAACTAATAAAATCACCTCAACATCTGTCGTAATATCTGCAATTGGATTGGTCATTGCACCTGATCCTAATGTGTGGGCCAAACCATGGACAGAAGCAGAGTGACAAACCCGGGCACAATTATCCACATTATTTGTTCCAATTGCCGCCCGCATCATTTTTTGGAAAACATAATTATCTTCGTTGATCGACCGTGAACACGAAAAACCAGCTAAAGAATCTGGACCATGATCGGCCTTCAATTGATTAAATTTGTCCGCAACTAAACTCAATGCTTCATCCCAGGTTGCTGGTTCAAAAACACCATTACGTTTAATCAGCGGCTCCGTTAAACGATCACCAGAACCTACAAATTTATACGAAGCAAACTTGCCTTTCACACATAAAAGATTTTTATTTGCAGCGCCATTGATTGGTTCAACACCAACTAATTTATTTCCTTTCACCACAAGATTCATTTGGCAACCAGTCCCACAATGCGGACAAGTGGTCGGAATTTTTTTTGTCTCCCACTCCCGATAAGTTTTATGATCTTTACTCACTAAGGCACCTGTTGGACAAGCTGAAACGCAATTTCCACAAGACTCACAAAGTGACTGATCAAAAGCAGCTCCGTAACTAGGGGACATTTTCGTATCAAAACCACGTTTAGCAATACTAATAACATCTCGTCCTTGGCGTAACTGACAGACCTTAGAACAACGCCTGCACATAATACACTTTTCTGGATCATAATCAAAAAAAGGATTACTCGTATCTTCTTGATGACAAGGCATTCGTTTACCATCCGTGAAGCTGGTATCATCGATGCCATAATCCAAACAATAGTCTTGCAGTTTGCAATCCCCATTTTTCCCACAAGAAAAACAGTCTAATTTATGATTACTTAATAGTAAATCTAAGACAAAGCGGCGAGAATCGTTGACTCTGGGTGATCCTGTATACACCACCATGCCTTCTTGGCAATGCGCTGTACAAGCAGTGGTCAATCCACCTTTTCGGCCACCCTCAACTTCAATTGTACACATCCGACATGAACCATCTGGCGCTAATTCCTTCAAATGGCAAAGTGTTGGGATTTCTATATTCAACATTGATGCCGCTTCTAATACGGTTGTTCCTTTTGGTACAGTAATCTGCTGCGAATCGATCGACATCGTAATGGTTGCTGTTTTCAATTTTGTTTCCATCTTACCAAAGCCCCCCTTTTACTGGTGCAACTGCTTCACGGATACCAGCCTCAAATTCCTCCGGAAAATAAGCTAAACCGCTTTTCATCGGATTGGCAACAGACTGGCCTAATCCACACGCGGAAAGGTTCGTCACATGCATCAACATTTTTTCAAGTCGCTCAAGATCACCAACAACCGCCGTTTGATTATTGAATTTTGTCAGAAGCTCCAAAATTCGTGTTGTACCTAAGCGGCAAGGTGTACATTTACCACAAGATTCATGTGCAAAAAAGGCAGCGACCTGCACTAAATAATCAACGATACTCACCTGATCATCCATCACAACGATCGCACCAGAACCAATCGATAGATTCTTATCCCACAATCCTTCGTAGGAATAGATACAATCCTCAAGATGTTGAACCGCCCCAATCGGTCCAGATTGGCCACCAAAATGAATAAATTTTAACGGTCGACCTGTAGAAGAACCGCCACCGTATTCTTCAGAATAAAGAATGTCTTGTAGCGACGTACCAAGATTTACTTCATACAAGCCACGATTTTTGATATGACCAGACAAACAAATCAGTTTAGTGCCACCACCATCTTCGGTTCCAAGATCACGATAAGCTTGCCCTCCTTCACGCAAAATCACAGGAATCCCTGCAAATGATTCAACATTGTTCACTAACGTTGGCTGCAGATACAAACCAACATCTGCTAAATGGGGCGGTTTAACTCTTGGTCGACCCGTTTTGCCTTCAATCGAGTTTAAAAGAGCTGAATTTTCTCCACAAACATACGCTCCAGCACCTGAAATAATCGTGATATTATAGTTAAAACCTGGAATTCCTAAAATATTTTCTCCTAAAAAACCAGCTTTTTCAGCATTATCCAAGGCTTCTTGAAAAATCTTCTGGATGCCTAAATATTCTCCCCGCATATAGATATACCCTGCTTTAGCGGAAAAAAGATATCCAGCGATCACCATGCCCTCAATGACACTCAAAGGATCATGCTTTAATAACGCTTTATCCTTAAACGTTCCAGGTTCCCCTTCATCAGCATTACAGACAATGTATTTTGTATCGCCTTTGGCCCCATATAAATGTCGCCATTTTTTTCCTAATGGAAAGGCCGCTCCACCGCGTCCGCGTAAATGCGCTAAATCCAGTTCATCCAAAATAGCCTCTTTATCCATTTCAATTGCCTTTAGCAACCCTGAAAATCCTTGGTATTCTTGATATTCACCAACATTTGTCGCCTGCCTCATCTTATTAACACGTTCTAATAATACCGGTTGATTTCGTTTGATCATTTGTCTTCCTCCTATAGCTCTTGATAACATCCACGCTGGAGGTCATCGATCAATTGATAAACCTTCGCTTCCGTCAAATCAGCAAATACGGTATCCTTGATTTTGATTACAGGTCCTTGATCACAGGCACCAATACAAGGAATACTATGATACATAAAGAGTCCATCCGGTGTTGGCTCATCTGCTGGAACTTCCAAAATCGTCTCCAAAACCTCTGCTAACATCGCTCCGCCTGTAAAAAGGCAGGGCGTACTATTACAAATTTTTAGGACATATCTTGCTTGCGGCTCTGTTTTTAAAATAGCGTAAAAACTTAAAATCTCATAAACTCGAGCTTGGGATAAATGCAAACGATCCCCAACTAGCTGTGCTGTTGCTTCATCAATATACCCTTCCTCAGAGCCATATTGAATGGCAATCAACATATTTAGGATGCGCTGTGGGTCAGAATCATTTGCTAAAATAATCGCTTCCTTTTCTGCTAAACTTAATGAACTCATACTTTTTCTCTCCTATTTTCCACGCCATTCTCTGAAAAGCGAACACCGTTTTTTGTTTTGATTAAATTAAATGAACGAACGAACTTAGGCGTTTCCAAAATAATATCGGCTTGATCGATCACCTTGGCTGCCGTTTTTTTTAAGCTTTTTTGATTATTCATCATTACAAACAAACCAGGTTTAACCACTTCACGAATGGAATTCGACTCGCAAACGATTAAGGTATCTCTTGGGACATACTGTAGAAAAGTCAAAAAGCCTTCTAGCAAATGATCATGAAAGACTTTTAATAGGTAAACCTTTTTGCAGCCTGCTTTTAATAATTGCATCGTATCCTTTGAACCAGCACTAATCGATTCTTCAATCAACTCATATCCTTCATCAATACTTGTACAAATCCCGCAGCCTGTTTCGCCACGCTGACATTTTCCACGAGCACCGCTAATGGTTATGATTTTTAAACCATAGATTGTAAACCTTTGATAATTTTCAGCAATGATTTTTTTAGCCATTGTCGTCTTGCCACTATTACGTCCCGTCGAACCAATTTGGATCATATTGTGGACCTCAATACTTTTCGTAAATACCATCAGGCTCACTCGCTTCCTTTTTTTCAGCCGTTACAAACATCAATGGAACTGCTAAAAATAAACTACCGCCAACCGCGTTTCCTAAAAAAACAAAGACTGTATTGACAAGATAGTCCGACCACTGAATCCCGCTAGCATTTGAAAAAATAGCTGCTGGTATGATAAAAGCATTTGCGACCACATGTTGAAATCCGCAAACAACAAAAACCATCACTGGAAACCACAGACCAAACATTTTACCAAGATACGTTTTGCCCATCGCACCAAGATAAACCGCTAAGCAGACAAAAATATTACAGCCGATACCCGAAATAAATGCGACAAGTGGTGGATCTGCGATTTTTGCTTGAGCAACTGAAATGGTCTTTTCTAAAAATGCTCCTTCCGTCAACCCAACAACATGACCAAAGAAATAAGCCACTAAAAAGCCACCAATACAATTTGTGAACAAAACAATCAGCCAATTATAAAGCAACTCTTTACTGCTGATCTTTTTTTGTAAAACACCTAGCGTCATGACCATCATATTCCCCGTTGCCAATTCACCGCCAACGAAAGTAAGCGCTACCAATCCAATTGGAAATAAACACCCACCTAAAAATGTTGAGAACCCTCCCCAACTTTTTGGCATCGTTCCAGAGATTCTAATAAATGATAAATATCCTAGGGCGATAAAAAAGCCCGCCATAATTCCTAAAATACTCAATCGAATAAAAGATAACTGAGCTTTCGCTGCTGCTTTGTCTCCTAAACTTGTAACTACATCTTGACTACTCTCAAAATCCATCTGAAGCTCCTTTCATATAGATAATTTTCATTGATTCCACAACATTAATTCTTTAGGCGAATTGACATTTTCCAAGCCCAAAGACGATTCCAAGGTAACTACTTTGACCAAAAAGTGCTCAAACTCTTTTCTAATACGCCAATCATTTGTCTGAAGTTGCTGTTTTAAAATGGTCAAACAAGTAACATGATAAAAAGCAAATAAAGGTTCTAAACGATTTTCTTGCTTACAAATAACTATGTCGTATGACTCCATAGATTTTGCCATTTTTCGAATCAAATCAATATTCAAGTTAGGAATATCACAAGCTAGCAAAAATAAATAGTTTGTTTTTATATTTTCTAATGCCGTAACTAAACCACCAAGTGGGCCCTTTTCTGGGTAATGATCTTCTAGTATTGCAACATGAGAAAAAGCAGGTGGAAATTTACTTCGTTTGTTTGTCACTAATAAACTCTCTGGAAAGATTTTTTTTAACTGCTTCACCGTTCTAAGCAACATAAACTCTCCGTCTAGTTGCAGCAAGGATTTATCAAACCCCATCCGAGAGCTTTTCCCGCCACATAAAACGACGGCAGTACAATTGGTTATCTGGTTTATAATGCTTCACCTCTCACTTTACTACTGACTAACGACTAAATTTTTATAATGACTAAAAAATATTTTTTAGCAATAACTTTTATTCTATTATAAAACATCCTTCCAACAAGTCAATTATTATTTTAGTATTTCTTACCTTGAATTGAACTTTTCTACCATTTTTATACCAAAAAATACCTAAGACCTCAGCCTAAGACATAAAAAATGGTCCATCATTTTTATTTTTCTTGAGCAAAAAAAGAACCGAACACGATCGTTTTTATCGGCAGAGGTTAAAATCCATTAGCGCAAAAACTGCTTTTATTTGGTGATTCACTCTTTTACAACAATTGGATTATTAGAGACCTTTTTTAGGTGCTTCTTTTAGAAAAATCAACTAATTCTGAAGAAATCCTACCGTATATAAGGTATACTAATAAAAGAAATAGCTTAGGAGGTTGGTATTATGCAGTACAAAATGACAGAAAATACTGTTTTTCCATTGGTTGAAGTGGATTTACGAACAGGAGAAAGTATTCAGTTAGAGAGCGGTGCAATGGTCTATCACAATGGTGAGATCAATCTTGAAGGAAAAATGAACAGCAACGGAAAGTCAGGTTTAGGCGGCGCAATTCGTGCTTTGGGGCGTTCAATGTCCAGCGGAGAAAGCTTCTTTATCACAAAAGCATCTGGTCTAACGGATACCGCAAAAGTGGCTTTAGCACCAGCAACTCCAGGCGCCATCAAAGAACTTCAAGTAGGCTCTGAACATTGGCGTTTAAACACAGGTGCATTTTTAGCTTGTGACGCTAGCGTGTCTTACAATATGAAACGTCAAAAACTTAGCGGTGCAATCTTTGGTGGAACTGGTGGATTATTCGTGATGGAAACTTCTGGTTCTGGATCGTTGTTGATCAATAGTTACGGGGATATCGTCGAAATCCATTTGGATGGTACAAAGCCTTTTGTGGTCGATAATCAACACGTTGTTGCTTGGTCAGAATCCTTGGATTATAACATTAAAGTCGCTTCAGGTATTTTTGGCTTTACAACGGGTGAAGGCGTCGTCAATGAATTTCACGGCACTGGAACAATCATGATCCAAACAAGAAATATCGAAGGGTTAGCTGGTTTGATCAGCCCTTTTGTTAGTACCGGTTCATAAAAAAATAGTGTGAAAATCTCAACCAAGATTTTCGCACTATTTTTTTGTTTATTCTTCTAAAAATCAGCAAATCCCGCTTCTTTTTCTTGTGAAAACAGGTGGTGTTTCTCTGCAATGATCTGATCGAAAAACAACACTTCCGACACACCATAATAAGGAATAACATAGACACTAGCTAAACCAAAACTAAAGAATGTTGCAAATTGCCATAAGACAAACGAATAAGAAAAAATGAAATATTCCAATTTATAGCCTTGCATTAATGCTTGGCTAAGCGCCATTGCTTCTTTTGGTGTTAACTCAGGGTCTTTTTTCAATAAATAGTTCGTCATACTATAAGATAATTGTTTGATCACGCCAGGAATCATAAATAATAATGACCATAAAAAAACATAGAGCGTTACTAGCAGATTCGCACTCACTGTTCGTTTACCGTTTTCTCTGATAAATGTTGTAAAGACCGATTTAAGATTAAATTTACGCCCTTCCACATTATCGATCGCTGCCCATTGTACCATCCCACGATATAAAATAGTGACAAGCAATAACAGTAGCCCGAATAAAAAAGCAAAAAAACCGCTAAAACGTGTTTCAACTGTTGTTGTTTGTGTATAGGTAACCGTTCGTGTCGTATTTTTCACTGGTGATAAACTTGATTTATAAGAAATAGAGTCCAAATTTTTTCCATCATAAACATCTTCGTCATAATCCTCCTCTTGATAAAGTCCATCATCATACCCTTCATCGTAACCATCAAAATAGCCGTCATCATATCCCTTTTGGTACTCAGTATTCGAGCGATTTGATTTTGCAGAATAGTCATCTTGCCAAGATTGGTAATTATTTGACTGGTTCACCGTATTTTCTGGCACTTGAACCAGAATCATTATAAAAAAGAAATAGATAAATAAGGCGATACTCGGAATAATAGCTAACAAACTCCAGTTTCCATAGTAGCCATGCAGATGTTTTTGGGCTTTCTTTTTCAACTCACTTCGAATCATATTTCATTCTCCTTTTAACTTCTATAGAAGTTACTATGTATTTTCTCACTTTTTAATTATACCTTGTAATCTATTGCCGTGCTCACTCAATTCCTTGGATCATTGTTAAAATTTCTGAGAAATAATGTCACCAGCTAAAAAACTCACTGTGCTTGTCAGTGAGTTTACATGTGGGTTATTTCCAACGAATTGGAATTTGTCCTTCGCCAGTATAAGAAAAGTTTGCGCCTTTCTCTATACGCCAACTAAATGCCAAGTATTTTTCATCTCCGTTTAAATTATTCCATTCCAGCCATTCATCACTTTCACTATCTGAAGAATACTTCATTGTAGCGCCTTCAAATTGTTTTGATGGTACGATTGGATCAAATAGTTGATAGGAAGTTGTCCCTTTTTTTAATGTGACCGTAGCCATTCTGCCGCGAGCACTGATCTCTATCTTGTTTAGCTTATCTAAATTAGATAAGGCAGAAATATCCGTTGTTAGTGCTTGTGTAAATCCTGTGTCCTGTTGTTCCTCATTCTCTTCATAGCCATCAAACAATAATCGAATTGTTTCTAACTCTTTTAAATTTTTAAAACTATTTAATGTTAGTTGATTATTCGCTTCTAACATAACCGTCTTCAATTTTTTTAACGTTGCAAGTTCCCTAAAGCTATTAAAGTTCCCACCTTCTCCCTGAATCTGTTCGAGCGCTGTCATTTGCTCAATTCCATTCAGAGAAGAATACGCCTCAAAATCTGTATCAAAGTGTGTTATATTTTGGATATCTGCTTTTTTTACTAGTCCGTAATTTTCAAATAGTGTTGCTCTTTCAAGTAGATTTTTTTCGTCTGTTTCAGTTAATTGCTCGGATAGCTCATCGAATTCATCATCAGAAATCAAGCCCTTTTCATGTTTCTCCATCAGTTGATCCATTTCAGCTCGGTAACGCTTAGAATAAAGACTATCGACATCAGAGAATAAACCTTGCCTTATGCCATAATCATTAAAATAAGAATAAGGCGACTCATACATCGCATCTGCTTCTTCAGATGAACCAATCGACAGTCCTAATCCTAATGCCAACACAACCATTGATGATTTCACTATTTTTTTCATCTATTGACTCCTCCTTGATTTAACCCTTTTTTGTACCTACGTTATAATTAACAATGATAACTACTATGCTATATAAAGTATTTAACTTTGTCTATATTTTCTGACAAAAAATTGGGAACACTAAATAAATCTAGCTCTATTGAGTCGTTTTAAGAAAAGATTTAAATAGCTAGATTTATTAAGTTACTTTAGTTGTGCTACCAAAAAAATAAGTGCTTTGAAAAGTATGATTTTATCTTTTGAGGAGTAAAATTACTTCACTTACTCTAAACAGAGTGAGACGAATTGAAAGGAGTTGATGTTTATGTTGAAAGAAGTATTTCAATCCACTCACTCTAAACAGAGTGAGACCAAGCTAAGAAAGTCAGGCTTTAAAACAAAAAGCATTTCAATCCACTCACTCTAAACAGAGTGAGACCTAAACTTGCCTTCTTTCAAGGATATTAAAGACGAATTTCAATCCACTCACTCTAAACAGAGTGAGACTACTGTTGATCCGTCAAACGATAACGACATAGACATTTCAATCCACTCACTCTAAACAGAGTGAGACCGTGAAAAAGCAGTATTCTCTTATAACACTCACTACTTTTCACCTAAACTCTATCACTATTCTGTGATTTACATGAGAAAAAACGCTGAAAATCGTTTTTTCTCTAGCAAAAATTGGTGCGAATCCTCCAGTGATTTCATGGTCACTTAAGGTTCGCACCACAAAATAATGACTATCTATTAAAACATCAGCTTCTTGATTGTATCTGCAAGAAGTGTACTTGCCAAGTTACTGAAAACATCAGAACTAAATTGCGCTGCATGCTTTTTCAAAAATGCCGCAACTTTTCCTTCATCCTTTGAAGTCGATTCCATTAATAACTCTGAACAAGCTCGAAACTCTTTACTATCTTGTGGAAGTTTTGTCAACGTTGTCATAATCTCTGCAGAGAATTGCTCCCAATCGATTTCCTCATTCGTTCCATTTGTAACCTTATTATTATTGCCAATCACAACAGTTGAATTGTTGATACCACCAAAATCATTTCCTCTTATCTTCATTTCTTCACCTCATTATTATCGCCAGATACGACTGTGCTATCATTGATACTTTGATCCATATTTATGACTTGATTATCGATCTGAATATTTTCTTGTTTCATATTGATCACTACTTTTTCTTTACTATACACATCATTGATACAATTTTCGATCACACCGCGCGCTCGTTCCGCAAATGCTTGATTTTCGCAATGGATCAAATAAGTAAAACCAGAATTCAGATTGACATAAATATAATACCCTTTATTTAAGTTACTCATAATAACTAAAAAGATATAAAAACCAGTGATGATCATTCCTAATATGCCCCAAAAATAACCTTGAACAAAGCCTCCTGTAAAAAACATAAACAATAAAGCTGCTAGCCAAGGTATTTTTGAATCTGGTTCTGCCACAAATAATTGCGAAACATTACTAATTTGAATCGTTCGATCGTCAAATGCAATAACATTTTTTTCTACTGAAATTTGAGTAGGGTCTATTTTATTCTTCGTGCTAGGGCTCAGATTCAGTTTCCCTAACATATCTACCATTTCCATTCAATTGCACTCCTTAAATCAATTTATTTTTTACAATTATACATAATAATAGCACAAAATAAAAAATTTTAGAATAACCTGCCAAACTTAAAATGAAATAATCACGAGTCCAAACAAAAATGTGGCTAGGACACAACTCAGCGAGTCATATCCCAGCCACATGGCATCTAAATAAATGGTAGTCATTGCTTTCAACTATTTGACACTATTCTGGATATTGTTTTAGTAGACTTACATAATCTGGATATTCATGTAAATTATTTTTAAGATGTTTTTTATTGGTACTTAAGAATCTATGACGCTTGATCGCAAAATAAATCCAAACACCTATTCCAACTAAAACAAGTATCGCAGTAAATGGTCCTGTAGCATCAGGAAGTATATTCATTGCATTCACTACAAAGAATAACAAACTTGCTAATAGACCATATCGACCATTTTTTTTCAGCGCTTTTTCAACAGTCGAATCTTCTTGACTCATTGGGCGGCTACCATCCATTTCGATTTTATCTTTTTTAGCTGCTGTAACGATTACAATATAATCGATTCCTTCATACTTATACATAATTTTCCAAAAAGGAACATATGTGTATTTTGAAGTTAAATCATACGTAAATTTCGTTACTTTCGCATTTTTATTTTTATCCCCTGGTAACACGCTATGCATCGTTTTTTCTGCTTCTTCCTTGGCAAAATCACGAATCGAACGCAAAACTTCTGATACTTTATCTGATGAAATCTTCATTTGACGAGTCCCTGCCGTATAATGCTCATCAAAGGGTTTTACATCTGGTACAAAAGCCAAATGACTAACACTTTTTGCAAATTCTGCAACTGAGCCCGTCAATTCATTATTGATCAGATAACTTTTGAATGCTGTTCCTGAAAAAATATCACTTGAATGATTCCAATCAACAACTGTTCGAGTTTTTGTGACTGGTTCAGAATACTTGTTGCCTTTTTTGTCTTCTTTTGTTACATACTCTGTATAGCTTTCAGAACGATTGTACCCAATATCAGCACCCCATGATCCTTCATAAACCACAGTCGCACCCATATATGGAATAAAAACTTGTTCAAGTTGAAGATTAGTGATTTTTCCAAGAATGTCTAAAGGAACATTCGCCCCTTTGATCAACCATTCAAAAAATCGTTTTTTGGCTAAGCCTTCTGGTACTTGAAATGGAATCAAATTATCTGGCTCAAACGTCAAATTATCAAAGTCTTTTTCAGCTTTTGTCGTAAAGGTAGAATGACAAAAATCACAAGCAAACTGTTGGTTTTCAATATTAAACGTTACTGGTGAGCCACAATTTGGACATAACTCCACATTTTTGTTTTTTTCATCGATCGTTGTTTGAACAATATCTTGTGACGTCCCACAATGAGGACAATTTTTTGTTTCTGGATCAGTGATCGCTCCCCCACAATTACGACACTGATTTTGAACTAATGAATCTCCCAACTTATTTCCCTCCAAATTTAATCTTTTTCAGAGCCATTATCTCATTGTTTTGCAGGAAGGTAAATAGTAAAATCTGTTGTCTTCGTTATTTTAAGATGCAGACCATTTATAAAATTGGTTGCTGTCATGACTTGTCTTCTTCAATGAAATCATTTCCTTCATGAAATAAAAGTTGCCAAGCATTCTCTTCCTTTACCCAAAGAGAACATCTATTGGTTTGCTTACCTGTCTCTTTTTCTGTAGTAAGATAGCTCACTAAGTAAGATCTTTCACCAACTTTTTGAACTGAGAATTCACTTGATTGAATATGGAGTTGAGGAATCTTTTGATCACTTACCAAAAGATCCGCTTTTTTCCAGACCTTGCCAGAACGACCAAATTCTAAATAATTATCATGAACCAGTTGCGCTAGTTGTTTTTTATCTGAGCGAACCTCTTCTTGCTGTAGTTTTAATTCAAGTGTTACTAACTCCTGTTTAATCATATCGATCCCTCCCCCAATTCGTTGTACGTTGTATTGAAAAATGAACCTATTTCACTAATAAATTTATGCGAAAATAATCATTTCTTTACTTCACACAATTAAATCGTTCCACTCCAGGATACTTTTCACCTAAACTATTGATGTTAAAGCCAGATTTCTTATAAAATCCAACCGCCTCTTTATCCGTTTCAGCAAAAAGCTTAGAAGGAGCGTATGCTTGTTCTATGTAGGCTATCATATTACTTCCAATTCGTTTGTACCGATAGGCTTTTTGTGTCGCTAAATGTTTGATTTCTATTAGATTATTTTCCATTAGTTGAATACCAATGCATCCTACTAAGATATCTTGATTATAACGTAAATATAAAATACGATCATCAGAGTTTAAATAGTTTATTAATTCATCGTCTACTTTGTTTTTTGCTGTAGCTTGGCTGAGTAATTCCCTTATACCAGTATTGATAGTAGTGAATTTTTCCATGATTCAAACACCCTTCCATAGCTTATTTATTATAAAGTAACTGATTTCTCGGTAAAATACTAGCCCTATATGATTTTTTCTCCCTTGATAAGCCTAGCTTTTTGGGGTCGGTTCAAAAGTTGGTTTTCTTTTTGTTAAACACGCTAATCCCGAATAAACGTTGGGAGCAAACGCACCTCCATGCTTCGAGGATCGGAGTGAAACGAGAACCATAGCAGCAGAAGCAGCCACTAAGCTACGCTTCGATCACATTTTTGTAAATTGCTGTGAAACACAAAGAACAATAGGATTCGATGATACACAATACAAGGTGTCTGAAAGACACCTTGCTCCCTTTGTTTTCTAGGTGCTAAAGCACTAAGCTTTGAATGCTGGCTTGTTTATCGAGACTAGACACTTCTGTCCCAACTTCCTTTGTTCGCTTAACAATTTTCTTAATTTTTTTTACGCATAACACCATTGTGTGATCTCTATCTGAGCCGTACCATTTTCTGCAAACACTTCAAGGTAACGACTGTCCTCTTTCGGAAAAATCAAACTGGAAAAAACGGCTTCTCCATCGTTTACAAAGACTTCAATTGACGATTGATCCAGAAAAATAGTTAGTTGAATAACTGATTGCTGGTAAGTCATTTTTCTCACTGTACCAAAATCAGTGGCCACAAGGATTCCTGAACGAGTACGATCTAAGCTAAAATACTTAGCTACTTGATCTAATAAACACACTGTTTCTTCATCATCCCCCACTCTAAAAGCAATTCCTACCCGTTCTGCCGTCCCTACATTGATTGAGATTCTGTATTCTCCAACCTCAGAATAGATTGTTTTTAATCGTTCACGACTACTCACTACTTTTATATGGTGCTGATTTGTTTTTACTCGTTTTTGCTTTAATTCCTGAATTGGCTGTTGCTGAATTCGGCCATTTTTTATAGATAATTCCCTATTTGTTTTTAGTGCCTGTTTAAATTTCCACGACTTCAAATCATCTGACACATAGACGAGGAGACAGCCTTCTAACGACTCTCGCTATGCACCAACTAGCATGTAGTAGTGATTGTCTTTTTTGAAAACTTTAAGATCTCGAAAATTATGTGTGTGCTGTTGCGGAGGTCCACTGATAACTGGTTCCGCTAACTTTTCTATTTTGCCATCGCTTGAAAGAATCGCTAAGCATTGAGAAGAATGTCGTTGCCACTTTTCATCTCGATGATTTCCTGTGTAAAATGAATACAATTGATTATCTTTCACGAGACCCGTCCCAGAAAATATCCCGTGGGATTCATGAAGAAATTCTGGAATTAAGGCCACACCTTCCTCTTGCCAATCCACTAAATCAGCGCTGGTTAAATGATACCAATGCTTCATCCCGTGAACAGCTCCAAACGGAAACCATTGATAAAATAGATGATACTTGTCATTATAATAGCAAAATCCATTTGGTTCATTCAACAAACCATAATTAGGCTGAATGTGATACTATTGCCGCCAGATACTCTTTGCGACTTTTGCTTCTAATACTGACAGTTCCCCATACTTGGCATCCGTTACCGCTCGATAGCGTTGTTCATTGGTCCAACTCATTGTTCTGCTCCTAAATACTCATCATCTGGCATCATCACTTCTTTTGGCACACCAAATAGATACGTCAACACAAACGACAAGATAAAGATACAAATTCCAACCACAATATAGGTCACTAATTGATAAGAGCTATAAATATACATCAATGGTGACAAAATGACCGCTAACCCATATGAATTCGCTTGCACGTTTAGCAACGATAAAACAGCGCCGCCTAATGCAGAACAACCTAACATGATCCCCAGTGGTTTCATCCCATAACGAATCGTGATCCCGAATAGCGCTGGCTCACTTACACCTAAAAGTTGTGTCACACCTGCACTCGTTCCAATCACTTTTACATTCTTATCTTTGGCCTTCACACTCACGGCAAAACTCACAGCTGCATTGGCAAAGCCATACATTGCACAAAGTGTAATCAGTGGATTAAAACCAGTTGTTGCTAATAAACTTGTTTCAATCATAATAAACAGATGATGCATCCCTGTCATAACTGCTAGAGGATATAAGAAGCCAATCAATAATCCACCAATCCCAAATGGCAATTTGATCAAACCAGTAATCAGGTAAACCAAACCATTTTCAACAAAGTGTAAAATTGGCCCTAAAACCAATAAACCCGTCAGCAACATTACCAAAATAACCACAAAAGGCGTAAACATCAAGTCTAAGGAATTCGGCATTTTTCGACGTAACACTTTTTCCAATTTCGCCCCTAGTAACCCAATGACTAAAGCGGTTAAGACACTTCCTTGATAGCCTACAATCGGAATAAATCCAAATGCGATCAACGGTTCAACACCACTATTGATGTCTGCCACAGAATAAGCATTCGGCAACATTGGCGATACCAACATCAGCCCAATCACAAACCCAATGATCGGTGTACCACCAAACTTCTTAAACGCGGACCAACAGATCAACGCAGGTAAAAAAGCAAAAACAGTATCGGTTAACACACTTAGCAAAACTAAAGCAAATTCAGGAATTTTATCTGTTGATGTTCCAAAGAAAGCTAAAACACTTTCGTTCAAAAAGACGCCTTTCAACCCTAAAAATAACCCCGTTGCCACGATTCCTGGAATAATTGGTACAAAAATATCAGAAAGCGTCCGAATCGCGTGTTTGATTGGATTGCTTGGCTTTTTCATTTCTTCTAAAGAAGTTTCTTTTTCCAATAATTCATGATTGTTTTGAACCAGCGAATCATAGACTTTATTTACGATGCCAGTACCTAAAATAATTTGATATTGTCCAGCATTAAAGAATACCCCTTTTACTTGATCGATTTTTTCGATTTTTTTATCATCAATCAATTCTCGGTCTTTTACTTCTAAACGCAACCTTGTTGCACAATGGGTGATCCCTGTAATATTTTCTTCCCCGACAACATCGATGATCTCTTCTCCAATTTGTTTGTAGTTAATTGCCATTGTCACTCACCTCATTTATTTTTTTAAATAAAACACTTTGATAAGGATGGAGCTGTAATTCGTTTAACTCAACTGCTACATCATCATGAGAATTTAAAAGTAAATCAAACAATCCTTTTTCGAAGGGAATCAGTTCCTCCGTATCACTTAAATTAGTATATGAATATACCTCAGTTTCCTTAAATACACGTTTATATCCAACAACATTATCTGGTACATTCTCTATGAAAATAATTGTCCCCTTTGTTAAAGTATCACTTACTATTCCTTGTTGTCTAAGTTCGATCATTTTTTTGTAATGTGCTGATACTTGGTTCTGCTGTGCATTTCGACTTGGATATTCTTCTGTCATCGCAAGCCATGGTGTGGTCGTTGAAAATCCCCCATATTGGCTATCATCCCAAGGAAATGGCGTACGTGTGTTGTCTCGACTTCGATGATTAACAAAGCTCATCGCTTCTTCTGGTGTAAACCCTTCTTGAATTGAACGATGATAATTATCGATACTTGAGATATCATTAAATTGATCGATCTTGTTGCGTTCCGCATTTTGCATTCCAAGCTCTTGGGCTTGATAAATAAATGGCGTTCCTCGTAAGAAGAAATAGAGCATCCCTAACGCTTTCGCAGCTTCATCTGTTTGGTACTTAGGTTTAATAAATTTAGAGACAGCACGCGGTTGATCGTGGTTTTCAATGAAATTAGCGCCCCAACCATTGGCTTGTAAGACTTCTTGGGATCGTTTCAATTTCTCTTTAAATTCTTTTGTTGTCCAATTCGTTCGTTTAAACCAATCAGAACCAGACTCAACATCGATATCTGAATAATTAAAATCAAAAATCATCGAAAAGTAGCCATCATCCCCAATAAAATCCCCATATTCCTTATAAGGAACACCTGGCGCTTCCCCAACTGTGACACAATTGTATTTCTCAAAGGTTTCTCTTTTCAGTTCATTCAAAAACACTTCAATCCCTGGCCGATTCCGGGTTTTACTTTTACAAGAAGCTAAACCATCTACCCCATCAGCTGGTAAACTAGCAAAATCTTGATCCTTCTTGATAAATGTGATCGAATCGATCCGAAAACCCGCAATTCCTTTTTCTAACCATCTGTTGATCATTCCATATAATTCTTGGCGTAAGACCGGATTTTCCCAATTTAAATCAGGCTGTTTTTTATCAAAAGCATGGAAATAATAGACCTCTTCATTTGGTAGCTTTTCCCAAACTGAACCGCCAAAAATCGAGCGCCAGTTATTTGGTTCAGTTTTCCCTTCTTTAAAAATGTAATAATCACGATACGGACTTTCTTTGTCTTTTAATGCCGCTTGGAACCACGGATGTTCATCTGATGTATGATTGATAACTAAATCTAAAATCACTTTAATTCCCAGTTCATTCGCCTCTTCTAACAATTGATCAAAGTCAGCCATAGTACCAAATTCAGGATTGATTCCTTCAAAATCAGAGATGTCATAGCCATTATCCACCATTGGTGACGTAAATATCGGACAAATCCAAATCATGGTAATTCCTAATTCTTTCAAATAAGGCAACTTCTCTCGAATCCCTTGAATATCTCCTATTCCATCATTGTTTGAGTCCTTAAAACTTTTGGGATAAATCTGATAAATAACTTCTTTTTCCCACCATTTTTTGTCTTTCATTTCTATATTCACTATTTATTCATCCTTTCATTATTTATGGTATCGATATCATATTTTCGTAAGAATAAATCCACCTAGGTGGATTTACGCTCAATTAGCGATAAAATAAGCTCTTTTTTATTTACTTGATAGGTTCTTCCCTCAATCAACGCAACTATTAATTTCGTTGCTTCGATTCCTAAAGCTGTTGTTGGCTGATTGATGGTGGTTAGTGGGACGGCAATAATACTTGTGCTTGGCTGATTATCAAACCCTAATACTGCCAAATCTTCTGGTACACGTAATCCTTGTTGAAGCACTTCTTGGATAATTCCAATCCCAACCTCGTCACTTCCACTAAATACAGCATCTGGCCGCTCCTTTTTAGGTAGAGCCAATAGTTCTTTTGCTACTTTTTGACCATCTTTCATGTTATGGACTTGTTTAAAAATCCATTTGTTTTTGATGGGTAAATTATGTTCAGCAAGTGCTCGTTCAAACCCTTTCGTCCGACGCTGACCATGTCCACCGATTGTGAGATTTCCACCGGTACAATAAGCGATTTTACGATATCCTTTTTGAATAAGATAATTGGTTGCTTCATAACTAATTTCTTCTTGATTAGTAGAAATGTTTGGAATACCTGTTCCTTCTAATTGTTCATTACACAAGACAATTGGACCATATGTTGAATACCTTTCAATCACTTGTGAATCGCTTTCAACAGAAGTCATGATAACACCTGCAACCACTTGTTGTTTTAAATACTCCAGCATTTTCAACTCTGCTTTTGGATCATCATACGTTTGCATGATCAACAGCTGGTAGCCATGTTCTTTTGCTTGTTTTTCGATTGCATCCACTAAATAAGAAAAAAATGGATTGGTGATTCTTGAAATCAACACACCAATTGTCGTACATTTTTTTGAACGAAGTTGTGTTGCAATCGCACTCGGCGCGTAGTTTAGTTCATCCATTGCTTGTTGTATTCGTTCTTTTTTATCATCTGAAATATACGGATGATCATTCAAAAAACGTGAAACTGTTGAAACAGATAAACCAGCTTTTTTTGCGACATCTTTGATCGTAGCCATTTTTTCTCCTTTTTGTGATATCGATACCATAAATATAGAGTATCTTTTTATTTTTGTCAATGCTAAAAATGAAAACCTACAGTTTTCGTATGATTGGCTTCTTGCTTTTGTACCTTTTCAAATAGCCCCTTCTGCAAATCGTCATTTTGATTTCCTCGCGTATTATCTCTTAAAAATAGGTCAAACTCACGCAAAAAAGCTTGCATTGTAGCAAGCTAAATCAATTTGCACCTTTGCTTCTATCAGTAGCGTACTATGTTTCTTGCTTAAAATCTAAAATATCTCTTAACGCTTTTTCTCCATTCATATTCCCAAAAGTTTTCATATCGATATCCATGCAAGAAATATCTAAAGGTGAAAGGAGTTTTCGGAAACTTGCTGTTTTATAACGAACTTGAGGACAAACAAATACACCATCCACATATGGTTTAAAGATTGGTTCTAAGCTTAACTTATTAATTTCGCCTTCTCCAACATATACAATCAACGTAGAATAGGTGTTAGATAAATTCTGAAAATTAGCAATTACATCATGAAGTTGTCCAAAATAAACCTCATTAGGATTTGCCGCTTTTGCGATCTTTTGGCAAAACATACTAGACGTCATCCCACCTGCACAGCAAATATAAACAAGCATCCTCTTTCCTCCTAAAACATTATTACTCGATTATTTAGTATTATTTTTAAATTCTTGCTCTACTTGATTTAATAACGGTCGCAAATAGGCTTCCACTTTTGGCTCTACGTTCATGCGCATCATAAACTGACTTGGTGTTTCCACTAATCCGTTGATCAAGCTATCCTTATATTCCGTTACTAAAAATTGGCTTATCTCTTTTATTTCCTTCTGATTCATTCGTTTTCCAACTTTCTATTTAAAATGATTTGCTATAATAATTATACTCGGTTTTTGAGAATAAAAGAATAGTAATCCCTATTTGTCTTTACACCCTAACAACAATAAAACTGTGCAAGTAGCTTCTCCTCAACTACTTACACAGTTTATTTTACGTTCTCACTTCTGATTTTCCTTTATAACGATTGATATAATGTCTTTCTAACCAACCTTGTCCCCAGCCAATCGCAACGCATAGAAGCCAATACATCACCGCTACTAAAATATACATCGTCATATAATCAAAGGTTCTTCCACCCACGATTTTTGCTTTTTGAAAAATATCCGGAATCGTGATCATCGCAGCTAAAGACGTGCCTTTTAACAAGTCCATCGCTACATTCCCTAAAGCTGGAATCGAAATCCGAAAAGCTTGCGGTAAGATGATTTTGCGCATCACTTTACCAAACGGCAACCCTAACGCATACGCCGCATCCCACTGTCCTGCGTCCACTCCAGCAATCGAGCCGCGATAGATTTCAGCAATAAACGCACTGCTTGTCAAACTAAAACAAATACACGCCGCAGTTAAGGCACTTAATTGGTAGGGCAGACCAAAATACAGCAGAAATAATAAAACCAAACCTGGAACTCCCCGTAAAAAAGAGATATAAAATCGGACAAAACCTTTGATCACTTTTGAAGGCAACATTCCTAAAACCGTCAACAGAATACCAAGAACATTCCCCATCAAAAACGTCACGACACTAATGCCAATTGTATAAGGCAAACCAGTCAGCAGAAAGGGAATCGAGTCGATCATTAACTGAAAATCGATTTTTGGTATATACATCTATTCAGCTGAAACACTTTCTGTCACTTTTTCCTTCGGCTCCACTGAAACATCTGTTTGGAAATACGTTTCAGAAATTTTCTTCATGGTTCCGTCATCAGACATTGCTTTTAATGTTTCATTAATTTTTTTACTTAATGCAACACTGTCTTTTTTCATTAAAAAGCCAGTAAAGTTCGCATTGAAATACACATCTTCTAAGATTTTCACTGGAATATCTGGCAAAGCTCCGACAGACATTTTTTGTAAATAATAATCGTTTAAAATGACATCTGTGCGACCATTCGCTACATCTGTCAGGTATTGATCATTTGTCGCATTATCGTAGGTGACTAATTTTGCTCCATATTTTTCCGCGATTTTCATGTAGTTTGTATTGGGCTCGCCAGCCGCTTTTTTGTCTTTTAAATCTTCAAGAGAAGCAATCCCAGAATCATCACTTTTTCGAACGATCATGCTGTCAAATGAATACTTGATCGGCGAAGACAAAATGAATTTTTTCCCTCTATCCCCTGATAAACCGAAATCATTGGCCGCTAAATCAGATTCACCTTTATCCACTGACGTGATTTGGCCATCTACATTGTATTCTTTGAATTCAACATCAACATCCAACCGTTTGGCAACTTCGGTGATGACATCCACATCATAACCCGTTAATTTGTTTTCATCATTATAATAAGAAGATGGGAATAAGGTTCCTGAGGTTGCAACTGTTAACTTCTTTGCATCCTCAACTTTTTGCCAGCTATTATCTTTTCCAGCAGTCTGTTCTTTTGTGCCACCACACGCAACGATCAATAAACTCAATGCAACAATACTAAAACTAACAAATACTTTCTTCATTTGATCCTCCTATGATTCACGATAATAGTTTGGTAATAAGAATTTTTGCTCTTGTTCAAACATCTTTCCAACTTGAAATAATACATCTTCTCGACCTTTTGATGCCATAAATTGAATGCCTAGCGGTAAACCTGATGCTGTTACATGAGTAGGTAAACTGATTGCTGGTTGTCCCGTTAAGTTGGCAAGCTGAGTAAATGGGGTGATTGTCAGACTTTTCTCAAACATGTCATAGATCAACTCTTTTAACTGTAAAACTGATAAAGATTCTGCTTTCGCTAAGTCTTTACGGATCTGATCACTTTGCAACTCTGCATCCACTCGAGGCGCGATATCTGCGGTGGTTGGCGTTAAAAATAAATCATATTCTTCAAATAATTGCTCCATTTTATATGCCGCTTGATCCCACAGTTGAAGTGATTTTGTATACTGACTTGCTGGTATGCGTATGCCGTATTGGTAAATTCCCCACGTCATTAGTTCCATGTCTGACTTAGTAAGTGTTCGCTGAAACCCTTGTTGAATCTCTTCAAACATGGCAGCAGTTTCTGCACCATTCATCAGATAATAGCTGTCAATCAACTGTCGACCATTCACAGGATAAGGAATTTCTGTCACAACATGTCCTTGTTGCTCTAAAAATGTTGTTGCTTGACGAACCGCTTTTATAGCCTCAGCTGAAACAGGTGTCCCAACTGGAGACTCAGTCAAAAAGGCAATTTTCAACACTTTTTTTTCTGTCGCTTTTTGATGAGACCACTCAACTTTTGGTGCTTGATAAGGTGCTGCTTTTTCGGTTCCACGTAAATGATAAAACAATGTTTCCGTATCTCTCATGGAAACTGTTAAGGCAAAATTAATCGAAGCTCCTTGCCAACCTCGCCAACCATCAGGACCTACTGGCATACTGCCACGAGTTGGTTTTAGTCCAATCAATCCACTAAAGGATGCAGGAATCCGAATAGAACCGCCGCCATCACTTGCCCCAGCAATCGGAAACAGACCACTGGCAACGGCTGCTGCAGCACCTCCGCTGGAACCACCTGGCGAATAATCAAGATTCCATGGATTTCTCGCTGGTCCGTAAATCGTCGGATCAGAAATATTTTTAAAGCCAAACTCAGGTGCATTGGTTTTGCCCAAAGGAATCAGGCCTAAACGTTCTAAACCTTTGACAAAATTATCCGTAGAAGTCGCACGGTTTTCTTGAAATAAACGAGAACCAGACGTTGATTTCATTCCTACTTTGTCTTGGCCTAGCATTTTTAAAGGAATCGGTAAGCCAAAAAAAGGACCAGTTTCTGCTCCTCTAGCTTCGTATTGTTGTTTTGCTGCTTCTGCATCCCAATCCACAATTGCATTAAGTTTAGGATTTCGCTTTTTTACTTGCTGCGCTCGTTCATCTATCCACTCTAATACACTTAGCTTTTTATCTCTAAATTGTGTTGCGTAGTACAAGCCGTCTTTCATAATCATCCCCCTTATGTCTCGCTCGCTTTTATTATACAGGTTGTTGAGAGATTTTTAGATTTATTTGCTTAATAAGTAATTAAGAATACAAAATATACTATACGTTTCCACTATTTAATCACTATTCTTGATAATTTACATAGCGCCTTATTGTACGAAGTGACTTATAGAAAAGCGATTTATTCTCACCAACTTAGTTTTCAATACATTAATTTTTTTGCTAAACATTCGTTTCAAAATTATCCGTATCCTACTAACTCACTATTAGTTAAAGGGTCTGAGACATAATAGTTCAAATTACATCTCAGACTACCTAATAACTCTAAGGTGTATCCCCAACCTGCCATAAAATCATCGCACGATACCCTCCTGGTTCGACAACTTTTCCTGTTGGCACTTCTAATTGCAACCCACTCTTTCCGCTTTTCCAATCGTCACTTACATTATATTTATTGCTGCCATTACTTGTTTTCGTCGCTAATACTTCTGAGCTTCCTTCTATGAACGTGACGGAATCTGTCTCACTTCTCTTATAACGGATGGCTTCTGGTAATGTCTGTGTTGGATCTGTTAAACTAGTTAGTGGTGTTTCTAATGTTGCTGTTACTTTCCAAGAATTGC